>ERZ779632.673-NODE-673-length-17589-cov-4.709080_pt1 | contig 17589 bp, 17 predicted proteins | sample MGYA00514194_ERZ779632 | MGnify/ENA primary metagenome ERZ779632 (study PRJEB29562, sample SAMEA4376704) | mouse gut metagenome | isolation source: Cecum | study: EMG produced TPA metagenomics assembly of the A DSS colitis mouse model was used to assess the...
AGCTGACGTACAAGTGGAAAAATGCGAAGCTGGATACGACCACATATGCGACGTCGCTGAATGGAACGGTGATTTCCAACCAGCTGTCTGATTCGGATATTAACTTAAGCGAAGATCTGGAGCAGGATATTATTTATCTGTCCCGTAATAACTGGATGGAAACATTTCCGATGCAGCAGGTAAAGCTGGTAGCGACAGAAGCGCTGCAGGCGAAGCTGCAGGACGTGCAGTATCGTGCGGCGGATGATGATGAGGTGGAAATGCCTGTACTGGGCGCAAAGAATGGATTAAAGCTGGTCGATATGATCGGACTTTCTTATGACGATCCGAAATGGGAACAGTTATTAGATCAGCTGTCGTTTAACGATATGGTGTCCCTGATCGGCGATTCGTTTCACTGGACGATGCCAGTCGAATCCGTGCAGGCGCCGGGTACCCGTGATGAAAACGGACCGCAGGGACTGACGGCGTCGTTATTTAAAGCAGGCGAGGAAGAAGGAAAAACAGCGCTTGTGGCAACCGCGTTCACATCCGAGGATGTCATGGCTGCGACATTTAATACGGATATTTTGTATGAGATCGGAAGAGTCATTGCAAATAACTGTATTTCTGCGGAAATCGCATGTCTGTATGGTCCCGGCAGCAACACGCACAGAACGCCGTACGGAGGACGTAATTTTGAATATTATTCTGAAGACGGTTTTCTTGCCGGAGAGATGGCAAAGCATGAAGTACAGGCAATGACAGACCGGGGAATCTTCGTTGTGCTCAAGCACTTTGCGCTGAACGACAGCGAGCAGGATCGTATTGGTCTTGGGGTATGGCTGGGCGAACAGGCCGCCAGAGAAATTTATCTGAAAGCGTTCCAGGGTGCGGTAGAAGAAGCAGACGCAGGACTGATGGTTGCGTATACACGCTGGGGAGCCATCTGGTCCGGAGGTAATAAAGGCCTGATGACAAATATTGTCAGACAGGAATGGGGGAAAACGGGCCTTAATATTACGGATAATGTGCTGACGAACTATGTCAACGGTGTGGACGGTCTGATGGCAGGCGGTGTGTCTACGTTTGACGCCATGCTGCCTTATGTAACGAAACAGCTTCCAAAATACAAAGATGATCCGGTGATCGTAACGGCTATGAAAGAAGCATGTCATCAGAACCTTTATTCGATCGCAAATTCGGCCGGAATGAACGGAATCGGTCCGGAGACGGTGATTAAGAAGCGCAATATCGCGATCGTAACTTGGATGTGGACGGCATGCATGATCGTCGGTCTGCTGTTTGTAATCTCAGCGGTATTGTGGTTTATTAAAAAGAGAAAGTTTCAAAAAACAGATATTTATAAAGATTATATCGCATATAAGTCTGTAGACCGTTTGTAAAGAAGGTGTCGCAGAAAATAGTGCGGATGGTCGAAAGCCCGGAGAAGGTTTCAATGTAATCGGGTATCTGAGGGGTAAAGAACGGAAGCTGCAGCGCCTGGCAGGGAGGGGGTCCCGGCCGGGCGCTGCGGCAGTTAAAAGAAAGGACAGGCACATATGGGGAATGAAAACATGGGAGCAAAGACAAATGTGAACCGGGCAAAGCTGTACCAGCTTGTCTTATTTCCAATGAATAACGGCGCGACAAATGTGTACTATATCCTTACGATGAACTTTATTGCTTACTATGCGAATGGGGTTCTGGGATTGTTTCTGATGTTTGCGACTACAATGGTAACAGTGATGCGGCTGTTCGACGCGGTAACAGATCCGATGATCGGAGCACTGATCGACCGGACGAATACAAAATTCGGCAAGTTTCGACCGTATATGGTTCTGGGCAACGTAATTATGATCGTATCTTCGATACTGTTGTACTTTGGAACGCGGGTGATTCCGGGAGATATGTCCTGGCTGAAATACGTCTGTTTTGTATTGTTTTATGCGCTGTATGTAATCGGATATACGTTCCAGACGGCATGTACCCGTTCCGGGCAGACCTGTCTGACGAACGATCCGAATCAGCGGCCGTTGTTTACGGTTTTTAACACTGTGGCAAGTCTGATTGGGATGGGACTCGTTCAGTTTCTGGCGCCGATCATCAGCGAAAAGCTGGGCGGTTATAACAGCGCGGCATTTTTTAACGTAATGATACCGCTGGCAGTACTTGTGTCCGCTGTGCTGACGGTTCTGGCAGTGATCGGCATCTGGGAGAAAGACAGACAGGAATATTTTGGCGTTGGCGGTACACAGGAAAAAGTAGAATTAAAAGAATATGTAGCTATTTTAAAAGCGAACAAAGAGCTGCAGCGTCTGATGGTAGCGGGAGCCGGATGCAAGCTGGCGTTTTCGATCGCTACGAATATGACGGTCTTATGTATGCTTTACGGCGCTATGATGGGAAATTATAGCAGACTGTATCTGCCGATGATGATTGTGGGATATATTTTTTCCGTCCCGTTTTTCCTGCTGACTGTGCGCACGTCACAAAAATATGGACAGAAGGCTTCGCTGGTACGGTATACCAGACTGGCGTTTCTTATGTATATCGGCGTGCTTATACTGCTGCTGATGTGGAAACAGGGGAATCCGGCTGTGAATCTGCAGCTGCTGCCGCCTAATATTTATTCGATACTGTTTGTGCTGTGTTTCGGCATCGGGTACGGCGCTTATTATGCAACGGCAGACATGCCGATTCCAATGGTAGCCGATTGTTCGGATTATGAAACGTTCCGTTCTGGCCGTTACATTCCCGGTATTATGGGGACGCTGTTTTCACTCGTAGACAAGCTGGTCAGTTCGCTCGGTTCTACGATCGTAGGAGCGGCAGTGGCCATGATCGGCATCCATACGCTGCCGGATGGAAATACGCCGTATGCGGACGGTATGCATCTGGTGGTGATCGTACTGTTTTGTATGGTACCGATGGCGGCATGGATTGCAACGCTGGCCGCAATGAAAGGCTACACGCTGACCGGAGAGCGGATGAAAGAAATCCAGCTGGTAAATGCGGCGCGTAAAGACGCGGTAAGTAAAGGTATGCGGCTGGAAGAAGCGATGAACCGCTGGAAGACGGCCGATGATGTGACAAAAAGTAAATAAACTGCACCGGATGAAACCGTACTGCGGCAATGGGGAGCTGCTGTCAGCACGCCGCAGGCGGAACGTCCGGTACTCTGATAGAAAAACGACACATTTCTTATAGCGTATCAAAAAAACATTTCTCTGACAAGTCTTTTGTTTTTTCAGGAAATATTATATACTAATTACAAAATTTATTCTTTTTATAATTTATAAAACAAATTTTCTTACAGTTTTATTGTTTGTAATAAATATATATGTGAAAGCACCAATGAGCGTACTTGTAAGGGGGATTGTTATGAGACAAAAAAAGTATCTGGCGGCGTATTCCAACGATCAGGAATATGAAAATCAAATATTCTGCGACAGGATAAGGGAATTTTATGATCAGGGGTACGTGTTATACAAATCGATAGGGCTCAGACGAAGAATACTTGTTTTTAAAAATACCGAACAGATAAGAAAGCAGTGTCTGGTCATGCAAAAGAATGTTTCCGAGCGCGTGGATCAGCAGATCGCGCAGCTTATGGAAGAAAAACAAAACATCCTTTATCAGGATCGAAAAATCGTAGTTTTTGAAACGGACCGGGATAAGAATTATGATATCGATGCATTTGAAAAGGAACAAAATCGTGCGTTAGGACTGCCGTTATCCTATAAAAAAAGGATCATTCCGATGTTATTGCTTTTAGCGGATATTTTTCTAATGGTATTTCGAATAAAGTTTTATAAACCCGGACACCTGCTGTTAGATGATTATGGGAAGATTTTTCCGGGCATTCTTTTCTTTGCGGCGTTTTTATACCTGTCCGGTGATTTTTGGGATAGGAAAAAGGGATTTTCAGGCTGTGATCCTAATCAATTATATTTTGCTAAAAGATCGGCGTTTAAGCAGGCGGCATTTCTGGCAGGCGATTGTATTTGCGCTTTGCTGCTGGTGTCTTACCTGGTCATGAGTCTTGTTTCCTTTGCTGCTGCCGATGCCGCTGTCATTTTTGAAATCGTAAGGAGCTGGATGATTTTTCTGTCAGGATACGTTTTTTCTTTCCAGTGGAGAACGCCTTACTGCTCGATATTAACTGTGCTGTTTGACTGTCTGGCGCTCATTTGATCTGTTTCAGCTGCAGTAACCCTTTACATTGTCTGTCCGCATACATTATAATAGTCGTATCTGTAAATGAATGGAGCGTATAGGGAGCGTAAAAGTGGTGGAAAATATGGAAGTAATGGAAATGACAGAAATAGAACGCATGCAAAAAAACATAGAAGAATTTGACAGATTACAACGGTTTATGCTTTTGGTTGAGGATAAAACATCGAATGTATACAAGGCAATGAAAGAACGTTACATTACATTAAAAGTTATTTTAACCGCGTCAGGCATAAACCTTACGGAGCTTGACCGGATAAAGGAATAACAACGATATCACCCGCAAAATAAGATTGGAAAGCTGCCGCGTGTCCATATGCGTTCCAATCTTATTTTGCGGGTGATCGCATACAGACGAAACGCCAGAGAAAATTTTCCTGCTTGACAAATTTTCCCATCCGTACTATTATACTTTGAGAGTCAAACAATTTGACTTTCAAAGTATTTTTAATTTGGAAAATAAAAAACTGTATAAAAGCAAAAATAAGGAGAATCAGACATGTTAGAAAAAATCGCAGAAATCGTAAAAGAGCAGTTAAATACAGATATGGAAATTACAGAAGCAACTTCCTTTAAAGATGATCTTGGGGCAGATTCCCTTGATATTTTTGAGCTTGTTATGGCTCTGGAAGAAGAATTTGGCGTGGAGATTCCGTCGGAAGATCTGGAAAATGTCAATACAGTCGGAGATGTGATCAGTTATTTAAAAGCGCATGATGTTGCAGAATAAGGCGGAAAAAAGATGAAGACCAGAATTACAGAGTTGTTGGGGATCCGGCATCCGATTATTCAGGGAGGCATGGCATGGGTGGCAGAGTATCATCTGGCCGCGGCTGTGTCCGAAGCCGGAGGCCTTGGGATTATCGGGGCGGCCAGCGCGCCTGCGCCAGTGGTGCGTACGCAGATTCAGGAGTTAAAAAAGCTGACAGATAAGCCGTTTGGCGTGAACGTGATGCTGATGAATCCAAACGCGGCGGAAGTCGCGCAGGTTGTGATCGAAGAAAAAGTACCGGTAGTTACGACCGGAGCTGGAAATCCGGGTAAATTTATCACGATGTGGAAGGAAGCCGGTATTCGCGTAATTCCAGTTGTAGCCAGCGTTGCGATGGCTAAAATGATGGAGCGCGCGGGTGCGGACGCGGTAGTAGCGGAAGGAATGGAATCCGGCGGGCATATCGGGGAGCAGACGACGATGACGCTTGTGCCGCAGGTGGCAGACGCGGTGCAGATACCGGTCATCGCGGCAGGAGGTATCGCAGATGCCAGAGGATTTGCAGCGGCAATGATGCTGGGAGCAGAGGCTGTCCAGATGGGCACCCGCTTTGTGACCGCAAAAGAATCGATCGTGCACCAGAATTATAAAGAACGTATTTTTAAGGCAAAAGATATCGATTCCGAGGTAACCGGACGTTCGACCGGACATCCGATCCGTGTACTGCGTAATCAGATGAGCCGCGATTACCTTAAGATGGAAAAAGCCGGCGCTTCGCTGGAAGAGCTGGAAACGCTGACGCTTGGTTCCCTGCGCAAAGCGGTAATGGACGGAGATATCAAAGGCGGCAGCCTGATGGCCGGACAGATCGCAGGGCTGATTAAACAGGAAAATACCTGTCAGGAGATTATCGATGAGATCATCGGGCAGGCGGAAGAGCTGTTCGCACGCGGCATCAGCGGCTAAAAGAAAGGAAATCCGAATTATGGGAAAGACAGTCTACATGTTTCCTGGACAGGGAGCACAGTATACAGGAATGGGAAAAGAGTTTTATGAACAGTCGCAGATTTGCAAAGCCGTGTTCGATCAGGCTTCCAGCGTTACGGGGCTGGACATACCGGCGCTTTGCTTTGAAGAAAATGAGCAGCTGAATATTACCGAATATACGCAGATTGCGATGCTGACCGTAGAAGCGGCCATTTATAAAGAAATGGAACAAAAAAAGCTCAGACCGGATTATGCGGCGGGCTTAAGTCTCGGCGAATATGGAGCGCTGATTGTCTCAGGGGCACTCGATACGGCGGACGCGTTTCGTATTATCAGAAAGCGCGGGATTTATATGCAGGAAGCCGTACCGACCGGCGGCGCTATGGCAGCGGTGCTCGGACTGGATGCAGACGCTGTGGAAACGGCATGTGCGCAGACAGAAGGGACGGTGTCCGTGGCAAATTATAACTGTCCGGGACAGATTGTAATTACCGGCGAGCAGGCAGCTGTAGAAAAAGCGGGCGAACGCTGTAAGGCAGCGGGAGCAAAACGTATAATGCCGTTAAAGGTAAGCGGGCCGTTTCATTCAAAAATGCTGGAACCGGCTGGCGAAAAGCTGGCGGCGGAGTTTGATCATGTACATATCCGAAGCGTTTCGATTCCTTATGTTACAAATGTAACCGCTGATTTTGTAACGGACGAGACGCAGATCAAAGATCTGCTTGTAAGACAGATCTCCTCTTCGGTTCGCTGGCAGCAGAGCGTGGAGCGTCTGATCGCAGAAGGAGCGGACGAATTTGTAGAAATTGGTCCCGGACATACGCTCTCAGCATTTATAAAAAAGATCGATCGTACGGTCAGAGTCTTTCATATAGAAAAACCGGAGGATTTGGAAAATTATGTTAACCGATAAAATTGCGCTTGTAACCGGAGCCAGCAGAGGCATCGGGCGCGCGGTAGCCAAAAAGCTGGCGGAGCACGGCGCTTATGTTTATGTAAATTATCTGGGATCTGAGGCTGCGGCACAGGAAACTGTGGCCGAAATTATACAAAACGGCGGCAGGGCGGAAACGCTGCAGTGCAATGTCGCAGATTTTGCGGCATGCGGCGAAATGATTGCGGCAGTGATCAAAAAAAGCGGCAGGCTCGATATTCTTGTGAACAACGCGGGCATTACCAAAGACGGGCTGCTGATGAAAATGTCCGAAGAAGATTATGACCAGGTCATGGACATTAATCTGAAAGGGACGTTTCACACGATCCGTCATGCATCCAGATATCTGCTAAAACAAAGAAGCGGAAAAATTATTAATATGACGTCTGTATCCGGTATTTTGGGAAATGCAGGACAGTCCAATTACAGTGCGTCAAAAGCAGGCGTGATCGGTCTTACGAAAAGTGCGGCGAGAGAACTGGCGTCCCGCGGTATTTGCGTGAACGCGGTGGCTCCCGGATATGTGATGACCGATATGACAAGCGTGCTGTCGGATCAGGTCAAAGCGCAGATGCTGTCGCAGATACCGCTCGGACGGGCGGCGTCTCCGGAGGAAATCGCAAACGTGGTATTATTCCTGGCATCAGAACAGTCCGCATATATGACTGGCCAGGTGTTAAGCGTGGACGGCGGGATGTCGATGTAACCGGTCAGGCAGATCGTGTTATGGCAAAATAAGGAGGAAAAGATGAAACGCAGGGTAGTAGTAACTGGTATGGGCGCAATTACGCCCATCGGTCTTACGGTAGACGAGTTTTGGGACTCCATCAAACATAAGAAAATCGGATTTGCACCGATCACGCATTTTGACACAACGGGGTATAAAGTGCAGCTGGCGGCAGAAGTCAAAGGGTTTGACGGAAAAAATTATATGGATTTTAAATCGGCCAAACGTATGGAATTGTTCAGCCAGTACGCGATGGCAGCGTCCATAGAGGCGATCAAAGACGCCGGCCTGGATATGGAACAGGAAGACGCCTACCGCGTCGGATGCTCCATCAGCTCCGGTATCGGGAGTCTGCAGGCAATGGAACGGGAACATAAAAAATTACTCGAAAAAGGACCGTCCAGAATCAATCCTTTGTTTGTACCGATGATGATCTCCAATATGGCGGCAGGCAACGTATCGATTGCATTTGGATTAAAAGGAAAAAGTATCAATGTGGTAACGGCATGTGCAAGCGGAACGAACAGCATCGGGGAAGCGTTTCGTACGATTCAGTATGGCGATGCGGACGTGATGGTGGCAGGCGGATGTGAAGCCAGTGTTACGCCGGTTGGAATCGCCGGGTTTACTTCGCTGACCGCGTTGTCGGCGGAAACAGATCCGACGCGCTGCTCCCTTCCGTTCGATAAAGACCGCAGCGGCTTTGTGATGGGAGAGGGCGCAGGTATTGTTGTGCTGGAAGAGCTGGAACACGCGAAGAAGCGCGGAGCCAGAATTTATGCAGAGCTGACCGGCTATGGCTGTACTTCGGACGCATATCATATTACATCGCCGGCAGAAGACGGCGCAGGCGCGGCAAAAGCGATGACAAATGCGATCGCGGACGCCGGATTAAAACCGGAAGATATTACGTATATCAACGCGCACGGAACGGCGACACATCATAACGATCTGTTTGAGACAAGAGCGATCAAACTGGCATTTGGCGCGCATGCAAACGATCTGTATATCAACTCCACAAAATCGATGATCGGACATCTGCTTGGCGCTGCGGGAGCCGTAGAGTTTGTAGCATGCGTCAAAGAAATACAGGAAGGCTATATTCACGCGACAGCAGGATATACCACGCCGGACGACGAGATCGATCTGAATTACTGCAAAGAGCCGTATGAAACAACGATTCGTCATGCGCTTAGCAATTCGCTTGGCTTTGGCGGTCATAATGCGACTTTGGCGGTATCAGAATATTTGGAGGAAAAATAATGGCCGTATTAAACGCTTCACAGATTATGGAAATCATTCCGCACCGGCAGCCGTTTATGCTGCTGGATACGATAGAGGAACTGGAACCGGGAAAACGGGCGCGGGCGCGCAAATGCGTCAGCTACAACGAACCGTATTTTGCCGGACATTTTCCAGGCGAACCGGTCATGCCGGGCGTGCTGATTGTAGAAGCAATGGCGCAGGCAGGCGCTGTGGCGATGCTGTCGCAGCCGCAGATGAAAGGACGGACGGCTTACTTTGCAGGTATTCACTCCGCCAAATTTAAGCAGAAAGTCGTACCGGGCTGCGTTCTGGATATGGAAGTGGAGATTGTAAAAGTAAAAGGTCCGATCGGTATTGGAAAAGGAACGGCGTTCGTAGATGGAAAAATTGCGGCATCTGCAGAAATTATGTTTGCCATAGGAAGCGAGGCGGGTTGACGATGTGGTTTCAAAAAAAAAGGGAAAAAGAAAAAAAGCGTCTGTTTTTGAATAAACGGAATATGCCGAAGCTCGATCCGGTAAACGAAGCGGAACAGGAACAGGAAAAACAGCCTGCAGAGCCAAAACCGGCGCGGCGCAGGGAGTCAAAGGTACAGCCGGATGTATTTGAATGTAAAAAGTGCGGCGCGAAGATTTCCAAAGCGGAAACGGTTGCAAATAAATATGTGTGTAAGGAATGCGGCTATTATTTCCGCATCCGTACGAAAAACCGCATCCGGATGGTAGCGGACGCCGGCACGTTCGAGTCATGGTTCGACGAGACCGAAGAGACGAATCCGCTTCAGTTTCCGGGCTATGAAGAAAAGCTGGCACAGACACAGGAAAAGACAAAGCTGAAAGAAGGCGTTACGATCGGCTACGCCAGAATCGACGGAGAACCGGTAGTGATCGGCGTTTGCGACGCGCGGTTTTTAATGGGCAGTATGGGGCACGTAGTCGGTGAAAAAATAGCGTGCGCAGTAGAAAAAGCAACGTCCATGCGGCTTCCGGTGATTTTATTCTGCTGTTCAGGCGGGGCCAGAATGCAGGAAGGCATTATTTCTCTGATGCAGATGGCCAAGACTTCTGCCGCGCTGAAAAAGCACAGCGATACCGGACTTCTTTACGTTCCGGTGCTGACAGACCCTACGACCGGCGGCGTTACCGCGAGTTTTGCCATGCTGGGCGATATTATTCTGGCAGAACCGGGCGCTCTGATCGGATTCGCCGGCCCGCGAGTGATCGAGCAGACGATCGGCGAGAAACTGCCGGAAGGCTTTCAGCGTGCGGAATTTCAGCTGGAACATGGCTTTGTGGACGCCGTTGTCGAGCGTAAAAATCTAAAACAGACGCTGGCGCAGATTTTGAAATACCATCACAGCAGTCAGAGCTTTCATGCATTTACCAAAACAGGAGCGATTTCAGTTATCCCGGACGAGCGGTGCAGAGAGCGGATGCAAAAGGCGGAAGAAAAGACGGTGTGGGATAAGGTAAAGGCTGCCAGACAGGTCACCCGCCCTTCTGCGATGGATTATATCAGCCGTATATTCGACGGATTTCTCGAGTTTCATGGAGACCGTCAGTTTCGGGACGATCCGGCGGTCGTCGGAGGCGTGGCGCTGCTGGACGGGCAGCCGGTTACCGTAATTGGTATTCAGAAAGGCACGTCACTGGAAGAATGCAAACAGCGTAATTTCGGCATGGCTTCTCCGGAAGGCTACCGGAAGGCGCTGCGTCTGATGCGCCAGGCTGAAAAATTCCACCGGCCGATCGTTACGTTTGTCAATACTTCCGGCGCTTTTTGCGGCATGGAGGCCGAAGAGCTGGGCCAGGGCGAGGCAATTGCGAGAAATCTGTATGAAATGTCTGCGTTTCAGGTGCCGGTGATCTGTATGATGATCGGAGAAGGCGGCAGCGGCGGCGCGCTGGCGCTGGCAGTCGGCAATCAGGTATGGATGATGGAAAACGCAACCTATTCCGTATTATCTCCGGAGGGATTTGCATCCATTTTGTGGAAAGACAGCAGCCGTGCGCAGGAAGCAGCCGGCGTTATGAAAATTACGGCACAGGATCTGTATGATCTAAAGGTTGTGGAACATGTGATACCAGAGTTTGGCGGCGCAGACGAGGTGACCGTCGATACGATCTCCACGCATATGAAAAGCCGGCTCAAACAATATCTGACGTCACAGGCGGAAAAGAGCGGCGCAGACTTTGCCAAAGAAAGATATGAACGATTCCGCAGATTTTAACTGGTTCCAATCAGTGAGCGAACTAACAGTAACAGGAGGAAAACGAATGAGAGCGAGAATAGCCGGAACAGGCAGCTGCCTGCCGCGCCTTAGGGTGACGAATGAGGATCTTGGCAAAATAATGGACACTTCAGACGAATGGATTCGCAGTCGTACCGGTATCGGCGCCAGACATATCGCAGTGGAAGAGACGACCGCGGGTATGTCTGTCGCGGCAGCGAAGCAGGCGATGGAAGAAGCCGGTATCCAGGCGGAGCAGCTGGATCTGATTATTGCGGCGACACTGACTCCCGATCATGTCCTGCCGCCGTTATCCTGCGAGATTCAAAGCGCGCTGGGCGCCGTTCATGCAGCAGCCTATGATCTTTGCGCTGCCTGTTCAGGCTTTGTCTTTGCGTTAAATACGGCGCAGGCATATATTCAAAGCGGCATGTATCGGAATATCCTGCTCGTTGGCGCAGAGACATTGTCAAAACTGATGGACTGGACAGACCGCTCGACCTGTGTGCTGTTTGGAGACGGCGCAGGAGCAGCGGTAATTACAGCCGAAGAAGAAGGGCTGTTTGCGGGCGTACAGGGTTCTGACGGATCCAAAGGCGCGGTGCTTTCCTGCGGGGGCAGACCGCTGCAGCATCCGTTTGCGGCCCGTGAGCCGGAGCATCCATATGTGCAGATGAACGGTCAGGAAGTCTATAAATTTGCTGTCCGTACGGTTCCAAACTGCATTCATCAGGTACTGGAGCAGGCCGGCATTCAGCCGCAGGACGTGTCTTTGTTTTTACTGCATCAGGCGAATCAGAGAATTATCGAAGCAGTAGCAAAGCGTTTAAAGCAGCCGATAGATAAATTTCCGGTGTGTCTGGAAGAGTGCGGAAATATTTCTGCCGCCAGTGTGCCGATTTTATTAGACAGAGTAAACAGGGACGGCAGATTAAAAAAAGGAGATATCATCGTACTGGCAGGATTTGGAGCGGGACTTACCTGGGGAGCGGCGGTACTGACCTGGTAGACCACAGACACACATATCCGCCCCTGCCTGTCAGAAAAGGAGTAACGAACATGGATACGGAGCAGACATTAAACAGGCTTTTGGTAGAGTTCTTTAAATACATCATGGAAATAGAAGAAAAAAAGCTGATTACCGATGAATTTAGGGAAATTACGTATAATGATATGCATATTATCGAAGCAATCGGCATTGATAAGCCGAAAAAAATGTCTGAAATTGCAAAGATCATGTCTGTAACGACAGGAACGCTGACAAAAGCCGTCGATTCTCTGGAAAAGAAAGGATACGTACAGCGGCAGCGCAGCAGGCAGGATAAGCGGGTTGTGAATATCACGCTGACACAGCAGGGCGTCACCGCATTCAGGCATCATGAAAAATTTCATCAGGATATGATTGCGTTTATACTGGAACATGTGAGCGAGGAAGAAAGCCGCGTGCTTCGTCATGCGCTGGAACGTCTGATGGGATATTTTCGGCAAAAATATAATCCGGCGTAACGTACGATCGATATTTCCGCAAAAAAGAAAGGTTGGAAGCCTTTCTTTTTTTGTGGAAAAATAAAGTGCCGTTTCTATGTCTGGCGCATAACCGGTTATCTTTTTAACAGATCGATCGTTTTTTGATCTTTGATCCCGCTGAAAAATTTGTCCAGTACTTTATCAAACAGATCGATTTGCGGACATGCTTCGGAAAACAGAGTCATCGACGATTTTAATTTCATATCATCCGGAAATCCGAACACTCTGTTTGCATCGCTTGTTTCCAGCTGCAGCAGCGCTTCGCAGATTTCCATGAGATGCGAACGAAGCAAAGGCTCTTCCATATAGGCTTTCGCTTCTTCCAGATCCTGAATGGAATAGTAATTGCTGATTTCCGTCGTGCCCAGTCCCGCGATCTGCGGGAAAATGTACCACATCCAATGGCTTTGCTTGCGCCCGTTTTTAATTTCGGTCAGTGCGTTTGGGTAATCTCTGAGCTGTGCGTCAATAAAACGGTTCAGATGTAATGGTTCCATTTGAATTCCTCCTTATAGTTGTATTTTCAATCACATTCTAATCTATAGTTTATATGAGACCGGACAAGAAAGCAATGTATATTTACCAGTTGCTGAACATTTTCAACTATGGTATGATAGAGAAAGAAATGTATATGAAAAAGTGCGTATGCAATATGCAGAAAGGAATTGAAATGACACTCTTAATCAGAAACGGCCATGTGATCGATCCGGCTTCCCGGAGAGACGACATAGCCGACGTACTTGTACAGGATGGAATCATTGTGAAAGTAATGCCGCAGATACAGGAAGCAGCCGACCAGCAGATCGATGCGGCTGGCTGCTATGTCATGCCGGGATTTATTGATCTGCATGTACATCTGCGCGACCCCGGGTTTGAGCGCAAGGAAACGGTCGTTACGGGAGCCGCGGCTGCGGCGCATGGCGGTTTTACGACGATTGTCGCGATGCCGAATACAAAACCGGTAGTCGATCATGCGGATGTCGTAAATTATGTTCATCATAAAGCGGCGAGTGTGACAAAAGTAAATGTTCTCCAGGCAGGAGCGATTACAAAAAAGATGGAAGGACAGCAGCTGGCGGATATCGAAAAGATGGTACAGGCAGGCAGTCCCGCGATTACTGAAGACGGGAAATCCGTGATGAACGCTTACCTGCTGCAGGAGGCAATGAAGCTGGCAAACCGGCTGGATATACCAGTGCTGTCTCACTGCGAGGATATCAATCTGGTGAACGGCGGCGTTGTCAACGCAGATGACAACGCGTGGAAGAGCGAACTGCCGGGTATTACGAACAGTGTGGAAAATGTGATTATCATTCGGGACGTGCAGCTGGCGAGAGAGACGGGAGTAAAGCTGCACCTGTGTCATTGTTCTACAAAAGAAAGCGTGGAAATCGTAAAACTGGCGAAGGCAAGAGGCAACCGGGTGTCTGCAGAAGTATGTCCGCATCATTTTACGCTGACCTCAGACGATATGGTCCATGGAGATACCAATTATAAAATGAATCCGCCGCTGCGTACAAAAGAAGATGTGGAAGCGCTGCGGCAGGGGTTAAAAGAAGATATTATGGACGTGATTTCGACAGATCATGCGCCGCATACAAAGGAAGAAAAGAATGATTCCATGCTTCGCGCGCCGTTTGGAATTATCGGGCTGGAAACAGCCGCTTCCCTGACGTATTCGGAACTGGTGCTGGGCGGATATCTGACGCCGATGCAGATGGCTGAGAAAATGAGCTGCAATCCGGCCCGCGTGCTCGGGATCGATAAGGGCAGTCTGCAGGAAGGAAAGACTGCGGATATTGTAATTTTTGATCCGGAAAAAACATATACGATCGACGCTTCCAGATTTGCGTCCAGGAGCAGAAATACGCCGTTTCAGGGGCGCACGGTTACAGGAGCGGTCCGGGCGACCATTGCGGGAGGCGAGGTCATTTATCAGAGCGGCTGGTAAGAAAGCGGAACACGATAGCGGCGCCAGATCGCACAAAGCAGCAGTCAGAGTATGGGAACAGTGAAAAATAAATGAAAAGAGGCAGAAAATGATTAATAAACTGATCGATAAAATAAAAAAAACAAAAGCGCCGGTTGTCGTAGGACTCGACCCGATGCTTTCCTATGTACCGGAACATATAAAGGAGAAGTCTTTCGCACAGTATGGAGAGACGTTTGAGGGCGCGGCAGATGCAATCTGGCAGTTTAACAAAGGGATTATTGACAGCGTATATGATCTGATTCCGGCAGTCAAGCCGCAGATAGCGATTTATGAGCAGTATGGGATCGAAGGGTTACAGGCGTTTCAAAAAACAGTGGACTATTGTCATGAAAAAGATCTTGTAGTGATCGGCGATGTGAAGCGGGGAGACATCGGTTCCACGTCCGCGGCTTATGCAGCGGCGCATCTTGGACACGTAACGGTTGGCAGCAAAAAGTTATCGGCGTTTGGAGAAGATTTTGCGACGGTCAATCCGTATTTTGGAACAGACGGTATCCAGCCGTTTTTGGATGTCTGTAAGGAAGAGAAGAAAGGTTTGTTCATTCTTGTGAAAACTTCCAACCCGTCCAGCGGAGAATTTCAGGATCGTCTGACAGGCGACAGACCGCTGTACGAATATGTGGGAGAAAAAGTCGCGCAGTGGGGCGCAGAGCATATGGGAGAAGATTACAGCTACATCGGCGCGGTTGTGGGCGCAACGTACCCGCAGGCCGGAAAAATTATGCGAAAGATCATGCCGAAAACACTGATTCTCGTTCCGGGATACGGCGCGCAGGGCGGAAAAGGCGCGGATCTGGTCAGCTATTTTAATGAAGACGGATTAGGCGCTATCGTAAATTCGTCAAGAGGAATTATCGCGGCTTATAAACAGGAGCAGTATGCGCGGTTTTCTCCGCAAAATTACGCAGACGCCTCCAGACAGGCTGTTTTGGATATGATCGAAGATATTAACGGCGCGCTTGCACAGGCGCGGTAAAAACAGGCGGTAATGGGAAGGATTTTTCAGATACGCTCTGGGAGAGGAAGAAAAAGAAGGGGTGCAGGAAATGATTCAGAAATTTAAAGAAGAAGCAGTCATTATCCGCCAGGAAGAGATCGCTACGGATATCTATAGTATGTGGCTGCATACGGATAAAATCGCGCATATGGCGTGCGCGGGTCAGTTTGTCGGCGTGTACTGCAGAGATGGCAGCAGATTTTTGCCGAGGCCAATCAGTATCTGCGAGATCGATAAAGACGATCAGGCGATTCGTATTGTCTATCGTGTGGCTGGGAAAGGGACCGATGAGTTTTCTTATATGCGGACCGGAATGCCGCTGTATGTGATCGGGCCGCTCGGAAACGGCTATCCGCAGAAGAAGGACAAAGCGTTTCTGATTGGCGGAGGGATCGGTATACCGCCGCTGCTGCAGCTGGCAAAGGATCTGGATTGTGCAAAAGAGATTGTGCTGGGTTATCAGAACCGACAGACCTTTTTGAGCGACCAGTTTGAATTGTGCGGAAATGTGCATATAGCGACAGAGGACGGTTCTGTCGGCGTCAGGGGAAACGTACTGGATCTGATTTCGAAAAAGCAGCTGCATGCAGACGTGATCTATGCCTGCGGCCCGATGCCGATGCTGCGTGCGGTGAAACAGTATGCAAAAGAAAACCAGATCGAATGCTGGATTTCACTGGAAGAGCGGATGGCCTGCGGCGTGGGCGCCTGTCTGGGATGCGTCTGCAGATCGAAGCATAAAGACGAGCATACGCATGTGAAAAATAAAAGAATCTGTACAGAAGGGCCGGTATTTGACGCAGAGGAGGTGGATATTTGATGAATACAAAAGTAAATATCGCGGGAATTACGTTTAAAAATCCAATTCTGACTGCGTCCGGTACCTTTGGCTCCGGACAGGAATACGCGCAGTTTGTCGATCTGAATCGTCTGGGAGGCGTGATTACAAAAGGGGTGGCAAACGTACCCTGGGAAGGCAACCCGACGCCAAGAGTAGCGGAAGTCTACGGCGGCATGCTAAATGCGATTGGACTGCAAAATCCGGGCGTGGACGTACTGATCAAAAGAGATGTGCCGTTTTTGAGCCAGTACGATTCGAGAGTGATTGTCAATGTGTGCGGAAGATCGGTCTATGATTATCTGGAAGTGGTGGAGCGGCTGAACGATCAGCCGGTACATATGCTGGAGATTAATATTTCGTGTCCAAACGTAAAAGAAGGCGGTATTGCATTTGGTCAGGCGCCGAATATGGCGGCGCATATTACCCAGGAGATACGTAAAAAATCCACGCATCCGATCGTCGTAAAGCTGAGTCCGAACGTAACAAATATTGCGGAGATGGCAAAAGCAGTAGAAGCAGCCGGTGCAGATGCGGTATCTTTGATCAATACGCTGACAGGAATGAAGATCGACGTAAAGTCACGCCGGTTTGCGCTTGCGAATAAAACCGGAGGTCTGTCAGGGCCGGCGGTTCATCCCATCGCCGTGCGTATGGTATATGAAGCGGCGCATGCGGTGGACATTCCGATTATAGGCATGGGAGGCGTGATGAACGCGGAAGACGCGCTGGAGCTGATACTGGCAGGCGCGACGGCCGTAGCGGTTGGAACGGCTAATTTTGCGAATCCGACGGCAACGGTGGATATTATCAACGATATCCGACAGTTTATGGTTACCGAGGGAGTCCAGGATATTAACGATCTGGTCGGCGCAGTGCACGAATAGGCCTGCGTGTTTGACAGAACAATTACAACAGAACCTTCATGAAAGAGCAGATTTTTTTCATGAAGGTTTTGTTTTGGAGGAATGGTGCAGTTTTACAGGAGGTTATATGATAGTCGGTTCATATCTGAAATTGGATGCTGTAGTACGTGAAGTGAAAAAGGCGCTGGAGGGCAAGGATGATTGTATTTTTAAGGCGTTTGCGGCAATTCTGGCAGGAGGCCACATTTTGATCGAGGATGTGCCGGGCGTGGGAAAAACGACGCTTGCAGTAGCTTT
>ERZ779632.674-NODE-674-length-17585-cov-14.898631_pt1 | contig 17585 bp, 15 predicted proteins | sample MGYA00514194_ERZ779632 | MGnify/ENA primary metagenome ERZ779632 (study PRJEB29562, sample SAMEA4376704) | mouse gut metagenome | isolation source: Cecum | study: EMG produced TPA metagenomics assembly of the A DSS colitis mouse model was used to assess the...
CTGGTGACCAAGGGCACCAACGAGCCCTACCGGATGATGACCTCCCGGACGGAGTACCGCCTCATCCACCGGCAGGACAACGCCGACCGCCGCCTGGCCGCCTACGGACACCGGGCGGGGCTGGTGAGCGGGGCGCGGCTGGCCCGGATTGAGGAGAAGTACGCCGCCGTGGAGCGGGAGATCCGCCGCCTGGAGCACACGGGGGCGGCCCCCTCCCCCCGGCTGGACGGGCTGCTGGAGGAGAAGGGGGAGCCGCCCTGCCCCCACGGGGCGCGGCTCATCGACCTGCTCCGGCGGCCCCGGCTGTCCTACGGGGATCTGTCCCCCTTCGACCCGGACAGGCCCGCCCTGGCGGCGGAGATCACCGAACAGGTGGAGATCTCGGTGAAGTATGCGGGCTACATCGACCGCCAGAACCGGCAGGTGGAGGAGCTGCGCCGCCTGGAGGACAGGCCCCTCCCCCCGGAGGTGGACTACCTGGGCATACAGGGCCTGCGGCTGGAGGCCCGGCAGAAGCTGGACAAGATCCGGCCGCTGAACCTGGGGCAGGCGTCCCGGGTGTCCGGGGTGTCCCCGGCGGACGTGGCGGCCCTGATGATTTATTTGGAAAGAGGGCAGAGCTGTGGAAATCGTGACCTGTGAGCTGCCTGCTTGTTCTGTCATTGGGATAGAGGGGAGGGCGGAGCCGGGACATAACCCCGCTCCTGCCCTGTGGGAGGCGGCCAATGCCCGGTTCGGCGAGGTGGAGGCACTGGCCCTGCGGGATGGGACTGGTATGCCCGTGGGGATCTGGGGCGCGATGAGCGACCTGTCCCGCCAATTTCTGCCCTGGACGGACGGGTTCAGCCGGGGGCTGTATTTGGCGGGCGTGCAGGTCCCAGCCGATGTGGAGCCGCCGGAGGGATGGACAAAATGGACGCTGCCCGCCTTCGCCTGCCTGCGGGTGAAGGCGGAGGGGGACTGCGCCGCCGCGTTCCGGGCGGGGCTGGAGGAGCTTGGACGGCGGGGGATTACGCTGGCCGGCGCGGCGCAGGAGTGCCAGTGCCCTGCGGAGGGCGGACAGCTGTACTTGTTTTTCCCATTTAAACGATTGCGAGAGGAAGCATAAAGAGATGAGACTATTTCTGGCCATTGTGGTGTGCAAGGTCCTGCGGTTTGTGGGGGGGCTTATGGGCAAGGGCAGCTCCCTGCCGGGGCAGTACGCCCTGAAGCTGTGCCCCGACGTGCTGGGCCGGGTGAGGCTGCCCGCCCATATCATCGCCGTCACCGGGTCCAACGGCAAAACCTCCACCGTGGAGATGATCGCGGAGATCCTGAAACAGGACGGGCGGAAGGTGGTGTACAACAAGGAGGGCTCCAACCAGATCGAGGGGGTGGCGACCTTGATTCTGTCCAGCTGCTCCCTGGGGGGCAGGGTGAGGGGGGACGTGCTCCTGCTGGAGAGCGACGAGCGGTACGCCAAGCTCACCTTCCGGTGGTTCCACCCCACCCACTTCGTCATCACCAACCTGTACCGGGATCAGCTCACCCGGAACGGGCATCCGGAGTGGGTGTACGACGCCATCAAGCCCGCCATTTTCCCGGAGACTACCCTGATCCTCAACGCCGACGACCCCCTGGTGTCCTGCTACGCTAAGGATCACGATCCGGCGAAGGTGAAGTGGTTCGGGCTGGACCAGGGCCCGGTGAGCACCAGGGAGCACCGGGGCGTGTACCACGACGGCGCGCGGTGCCCGGTGTGCCGGGGCCGGATGGAGTACGCCTGTTACCACTACGCCCACATCGGGCACTACGCCTGCCCCGCCTGCGGGCACCGGAGGCACAGCGCGGATTTCGCCGTCACCGCCCTGGATCTGAAGGCGGGCAGGCTCACCATCAACGGGGAGACGGACATCTCCCTGGCCTTCAAGAGCATCTACAACGTCTACAACATCCTGGCGGCCTGGTCGGCCTGCGCCGTGGCGGGGGTGTCCCCGGCGGTGATGGCCGGGGTGATTGACAACTATCTGCTGAAAAACGGGCGGATGATTACCTTCCGTCTGGGCCAGCACCGGGGCACCCTGCTCACCTCCAAGCACGAGAACTCGGTGGCCTACGACACCAACCTGGCCTACATCGCGGACAGCGGGAAGCCCTGCGCGGTGCTGGTGCTGGTGGACTCCATCAGCCGGAAGTATTTCACCGGGGAGACCAGCTGGCTGTGGGACATCGACTTCGACAGGCTCAACGTGCCCCACGTGGAAAAAATACTGCTGTACGGCAAATACTGCAACGATCTGGCGGTGCGGTTCAAGTACAGCCAGATCCCGGCGGACCGGGTCCAGATGGGCGAGGACGTGGGGGAGGGGCTGGCCCTGCTGCGGGAGAGCGGGGACGAGGACATTTACGCGGTGACCTGCTTCTCCGACCGGGACAAGCTGCTGGCCTGCGTGGACAGGGATTGAGGGGGAAACGGCCATGGAATTGACAATACTGCACCTGTACCCCGACTGTATGTCCCTGTACGGGGAGTACGCCAATCTGGCGGTGCTGCGCCGCCACCTGCGGGCGGCGGGTGTGTCCGTCACGGTGGAGACGGCCCTGTTTGAGGACGCGCCGCCCTTCGAGCGGGCCGACCTCATCTATATGGGGGCGGGCACCGAGCGGACCCAGAAGGGGGCGATCACCGCCCTGCTCCCCCACCAGGAGGGGCTGCGGGCGGCGGTGGACCGGGGGGCGGCGGTGCTGTTCACCGGAAACGCCATGGAGCTGCTGGGGATGTCGGTGACGGACGAGTCGGGGGAGGCGTGGCCCTGCCTGGGGCTGGCGGAGTTCACCACCGTGGAGACGGACCGCCGGGACCCCGGGGACGTGATCGCCCACACCTCCCTCTGGGACAGCCCGGTGGTGGGGTTCATGAACAAGTGCTCCGTGACCAGGGGGGTGGAGACGCCCCTGTTTGACAGGCTGTCCCTGGGCCTGGGCAACCAGGTGGAGCACGGCCCGGAGGGGTACGCGTCCGGCAATGTGCTGGGCACCCACATCACCGGGCCGGTGCTGGTGAAAAACCCGGATTTCACCGGGTTCCTGATCCGCCGCCTGTTTGAGGCCAAGGGGTGGGCGGCTCCGGAGGCCCTGCCCGATCTGCCCTACGAGCGGGAGGCCTATGAGGTCACCCTCAAGGAGCTGTCGGCCCGGGCGGGAGGATAACGGAATACAAGACGGAGACTGTCGAAAAAGCCGCTTCTGTTCCGATGACGGGAAGGAAGATAGTGTGAAAGAAACCCAGGAGGGGTGTCTTTCACGTTCAATCAACGACTTTTTTGAACGTTCTTTGTTCAAAAAAGTCGCACTCAGCGGGGCGAAAAGTCTTTTTCGACACGCAACGGCCCCCCGGCTTACGCCGGGGGGCCGTTGCTTATGTGTCCGTCCACACCATGCGGATGTGGGGGATGCCGTCCTCCAAAAATTCCTCGGAGGTCTGGACGAAGCCCGCCCGCTCATACAGGCCCCGGGCGTAGGTCTGGGCCTCGATGGTGATCTCCCTGGCCCCGAACCGCTCCTGGGCGGCGCGGATGCCCTCGGCCACGATGCGGGAGCCCAGGCCCTGCCGCCGCTTGACGGCGATGACCCGGCCGATGGAGGCGGTGTCGAAGGCGGCCCCCGGCGGCAGCACCCGCAGGTAGGCCTGGATGCCGTCCCCGTCCTGGAGCCAGAGGTGGCAGGCGTCCCGGTCCGCGCCGTCGATCTCCGGATAGGCGCATTGCTGCTCCACGATGAATACCGCCACCCGGAGCTGGCAGATCTCGTACAGCTCGTCCCGGGTGAGCTGGGTGAAGTGCTTGCAGAAAAAGTCCATAGAGCCGTCCTTTCCGGGCCGTCAGAGGGCCCGCCTGAATTTCAGCTTCCGGTAGGGCCTGCCGTTCCGGTCGTCCACCCGATCCTCCGTGGCGACGTGGGTAAAGCCCAGGGAGGCGATAAGCGCGCGGGACGCGGTGTTTTCCTCCCAGGCCCAGGCGATGAACTCCTCCGCGCCGCCGGCCCTGGCGTAGTCCAGGAGACACTGAAGGATCTGTTTGCCGTAGCCCTTGCCCACGAAATCGGGACCCAGGCAGACGCCGCCCTCCTCCCAGAGGGTGGGGGATATGCGCTCCACCCCGGCAAAGCCGACAGCCTCCCCGGTGGTCTTGAGGTACACGAAATAAGTGTCGTGAACTTTCTGCCACTGGATATTCCGGCGCATCCGGTCGGGGGCGTCCTCGGGGTGATCCGTCACCCGCCACTGCATATACCGCGCGCTCTCCGGATGCCGCCACACGTTGCGGTACATGGCCTCCCAGTCCTCGAATCTGCCCTTGTCCAGGATCAGGTCTTTGGTTTCCAGCATAGGAAATCCCTCCTTCGTGGTGTTTGCGCCCCGCCGGGGCGTAGACTACCAATAATAGCACGAGGGCGCGGAAATTGCAAGGAGAATTATTCGCTGCGCAGGGCCTCCACCGGGTCCTTCTTCGCCGCGCCGCGGGAGGGGATCAGCCCCGCGAACACGGTGAGCACCACGCTGATGGCCACCAGGATGGCTCCCGCCGCCGGGGGCAGTACGGCGGTGAGGTCGGTGAGGCCCGTCAGGTCGTGGATCAGGGCGTTGATGGGGAAGGTGGCCGCCACGCTCACCAGGATGCCCAGCAGGCCCGCCGCCAGCCCCACGATGAGGGTTTCCGCGTTGAACACCCGGGATACGTCCCGCTTGGACGCGCCCACCGCCCGGAGTATGCCGATCTCCTTGGTGCGCTCCAGCACGGAGATGTTGGTGATGATGCCGATCATGATGGAGGACACCACCAGGGAGATGGACACGAAGGCGATGAGCAGGTAGCTGATGCCGCTGATGATGCCGGTGATGGAGCTCATGAGCAGGGCCACGTAGTCGGTGTAGGTGATCTCGTCGTCCTCGCTGGACACGCCGTCGTTGTAGTCCTGGATCAGGCCGGCGATCTGGTCCTTCTGGGCGAAGGTGGTGGCGTAGATGCTGATGGCGGAGGGGGACTCCAGCCGGGTGTAGCCCAGCCGCTTCAGGTTGTCCTCATAGGTGGAGGAGGACTTTGTGGGGGGCATATAGTGGTCGTACAGGTAGACGAACTGCTCCATCGTAAGGGGAGAGGGTGTGCCCATGGCAAGCCCCGCCGCAAATTCACGGTTCGGGTCCATGGCGGAATCCAGCATACCCGCCAGCGTCTCCTGGGGCAGGGAGGCCAGCTGCTGCTCCACCCCGGCGGCGTACTGCTCCCGCACCTGCTGGGCGATGGCCTCCTCCACCTTGCCGAACAGCTCCTCGTCGCTCATGTCGGAGATGTAGCCCCGGACGGTGTCCCCGTCCACCCCCATCTCCCCGGCGTACTGCTCCACGATCATGTCCTCGATGGCCTGACGGGTCATGCCGTCCATCTGCTGGTCTACTACCGTGTCCACGTACTCCTGGGAGGGCTGGCCCATCACGTCCACGTAGGCCGCCGCCTTCTCCGAGGCGGTGAGGCCGGACAGGTGCTCCCGGATGGCCTCCGCCTTCTCCTCATCGGCCGGTTCCACATCGTCCTCCTTGGGGAAGGGCAGGTTGACGATGACGTCGGTGTCGGGATCGTCCAGCTGGGCCTTCAAAATTTCGGTGTCCCCGGTGGTCTCGATGGCGAAGCGGGTCAGCGCGCTGGTGTAGCCGATGCCGCCGGACAGCATCCCGTGCCCGCCGTCCACCGGGCGGGCGATGCCCGCCACCTTCAGCCGGATGCCCACGTCCTCGCTGTTGTAGAGGAAGTCCATCCCCGCCTGGGTCTGGGACATATCGGTGTAGGTGTCCGTGGCCGGGTCGTGCTGGTAGTATTCGGCGGGGAGGATGAGCTTGAAGTCCAGGGCGCACAGCTCCTCATAGCTCCAGCTCATCTCGCCCACGTCCACCGTCTCCCCCTTGGACATGGAGACCATGGCCTCCTCCATGTCGGCGTGGGGCATGAGGCCCAGGGCGTACAGCATGAGATCCGAGATCTCGTTGCTGCCGTCCACAAAGAGGATCACCTCGTCGTGGCTCTGGGGCCAGCCGCCGTACAGCAGCTCGTACTGGTTTTTCTCCTGGGGGGAGACAAGCTCGCCGTCCTCGCCGGGGAGCAGCTCCTCCCACACCTCCATGGCGGAGTACATGGAGCCCATCTGCTCGAAGTAGGAGGAGTAGTCCCCGCCGTACATGGCGGACATGGCGTCCTGCATGAGGGCCATCACGTCGGATTTGAGGATGTCCCCGTTCTCGTCCTGGGTGTAGATGTCGAAGCCGAAGTCATAGCTGTAGTGGACGGCGGCCATGTCCTTGATGCCGCCGCCCCCGTTGTCCAGGTACTCCTTGAAGGCCTCCAGGTTGTTGGTCTGGGTCTCGGCGTTGAGCATGGAGTCCATCATGTCGTACATGACGGTGGAGGCGTACACCCGGTCCGGGTCGGGGTTGGAGCCGCCCCCGCCGCCTTCGCTGTGCCGCGCCCCCATGAGGGAGGCCATCAGGGCGGTCATGTCGGTGCTCTCCGCCTGGATGGTGATGGGGTAGCTGGACAGGGTGTCCTCCTGCACCTTATTGATATAGGTGTTGATGCCGGTGGACAGGGCCAGGATGAGGGCGATGCCGATGATGCCGATGGAGCCGGCGAAGGCGGTGAGCACCGTGCGGCCCATTTTGGTGCGCAGGTTGGTCAGCGACAGGGACAGGGCGGTGAGGAAGGACATGGAGGGCTTTTTGGCGGCCCTGGCCTGCTTGCCGGTGAGGACGGGGGCCTGCTCCTCCTGGCGGTAGGGGTTGGAGTCCCCGGTGACCTTGCCGTCCTTCAGGGTGACGATGCGGGTGGAGTACTGCTGGGCCAGCTCCGGGTTGTGGGTGACCATGATGACCAGGCGGTCCCGGGCCACCTCCTTCAGCAGCTCCATCACCTGGACGGAGGTCTCGGAGTCCAGCGCGCCGGTGGGCTCGTCGGCCAGGAGGATATCCGGGTCGTTGATCAGTGCCCGGGCGATGGCCACCCGCTGCATCTGCCCGCCGGACATCTGGGAGGGCACCTTGCCGAGCTGGTCGCCCAGGCCCACCCGCTCCAGGGCCTCCACCGCCCGGCGGCGGCGTTCCGCCTTGGACACGCCCGCCAGGGTCAGGGCCAGCTCCACGTTGGCCAGCACCGTCTGGTGGGGGATGAGGTTGTAGCTCTGGAACACGAAGCCGATGGAGTGGTTGCGGTAGGCGTCCCAGTCCCCGTCCTTGTAGTCCTTGGTGGAGCGGCCGTTGATGATGAGGTCGCCGCTGGTGTAGCGGTCCAGGCCGCCGATGATGTTCAGGGTGGTGGTCTTGCCGCAGCCCGAGGGGCCCAGGATGGACACAAACTCGTTTTCCCGGAACTCCAGATCCACTCCCCGGAGGGCGTCGATGGTGCTGCCGCCCAGGGTGTACCGCTTGGTGATGTTGGATAGCTTTAACATGGGTCTTAGTCTCCTTTTGTCTGTTCAAACAGATAGTCCAGCATTTGGTTGGCCGCCCGGAAGCCCCGGATCAGCTCCTCCTTGGCGTCGGTGGGCAGGGCGTTGAGCAGGTCCAGATAGTGGTTCAGCCGGGCCTGGAGCCGCTCCACCGTCTCCCTCCCCCGGGGGGTGAGGGAGAGGATCACCACCCGGCGGTCCGACGCCCGCCGGGTGCGGGTGAGGTAGCCCTCCTGCTCCAGCTTCTTGCACAGGGAGGAGGCGTTGGCCTGGTCGATGACCGCCAGGCCGCTGATGTCCCCTACCGCCGCGTCCTGCTGGTACAGGTGGCCCAGCACGCAGGCCTGGAGGAGGGTGAGGCCCTCCGACTGGACCACGGGGTCCAGCAGGCGGGAGGTCTTGGCCTTCAGGGTCTGGAATATGGCGAGAACGGAAAAGCGGTCGTCCTCGTTCATGGGATCACCTCCGATATATTTGCTTCACATATATTAGCCGGGGCCTCCCCTGTTGTCAAGGGGAATTATATGTTGTTCATATATTGTTTACAGGGCAAAAAGGGGGAGGGGCGAACCCCTCCCCGCGGCTGTGTCAGAACCTGTATTCACAGCCGAGGATGCCGTCGGCCCGAGGGATTTTTCCGTCAGGCAAGGCGAATTTTCGCCGGAATACTTTGTGTATTGCAAGAAAATTCAACGCGGCTTGGCGGAAAAAGACCCGGCCGGACGGCGTTTGAGGTTGTGAATACAGGTTCTTAGTTCATGAGGGAGCACACCAGCTCGGTGTACGCCGCCGGGTCCTCGATGGGCAGGCCCGCGATGAGCAGGGCCTGGTGGTAGAGCACTTCCGCGTACTTGGCGGCCCGGTCCCGGTCGCCGCCGTCCAGGGCGGATTTCAACGCCGCGAAGGGGGCGGCGGCGGGGTTCAGCTCCAGCACGTGCTCCGCCTTCATGGGGCCCATGGGGGAGGAGCCGCCCTCCATTTTGGCGAAATATTTCTCCATCTCCAGGGACATGGGGCCGTCCGCCGTCATGCACACCGGGGCGGTTTTCAGGATTTTGGACACCCGGGCCTCCTTGATCCGATCGCCCAGGGTCTCCTTTACGAAGTCCAGCACGGGCTTGGCGTCCTCCGCCTGCTTCTCCTGCCGGGCCTTTTCCTCCTCCGTCTCGGGGAGGGCGTCCGGGTCGGAGACGGATTTCAGCTGCTTGCCCGACACCTCCCGGAGGGCGTTCATCACGAACTCGTCCGCCTCCTCCGTCAGGTAGAGCAGCTCCCAGCCCCGGTCCGCCACCCGCTCCACCTGGGGCAGGCGGGCGGCCTGCTCCGCGCTGCCGGCGCAGACGTAGTAGATGTGCTCCTGCTCCGCGGGCATCCGCTCCACATACTCGGCCAGGGAGGACAGCTTGCCCTCCTTGGAGGTGGTGAACAGCAGGAGGTCCTGGAGCAGCTCCTTTTTCGCGCCGTAGTTGTCCACCACGCCGTACTTGAGCTGCCGGCCGAAGGCGGCCCAGAACTGCTCGTACTTCTCCCGGTCGTCCTTCATCAGCTTGAGCAGCTCGTTTTTGATCTTTTTCTCCAGGGCGGCGGCGATGATCTTCAGCTGGCGGTCGTGCTGGAGCATCTCCCGGGAGATGTTCAGCGAGAAGTCGGGGGAGTCGGCCACTCCCTTCACGAAGCGGAAGCAGTCGGGGAGGAGGTCGGGGCACTTGTCCATGATGAGCACGCCGGAGGAGTAGAGCTGGAGGCCCTTTTCGTACTCCCGGGTGTAGAAGTCGTAGGGGGTGCTGGAGGGGATGAACAGCAGGGCCTTGAAGGTGACGGTGCCCTCGGAGGAGGTGGAGACGGTGGCCAGAGGGGGCTGCCAATCGCCGAATTTCTCCCGGTAGAAGGCGTCGTACTCCTCCTGCTTCACCTTGGAGCGGGGACGCTGCCACAGGGGGACCATGGAGTTGACGGTCTTTTCCTCCACCACCGTCTCCCACTCGGGCTTGTAGTCCTCCGGGGCGTCCTCCGGCTTCTCCTTCTGGCGGTAGTCCTCCACCTCCATGCGGATGGGGTGGCGGATGTAGTCGGAGTACTTCTTGATCAGGGACTGGAGGCGGCTGGCCTCCAGGTACTCGCCGTAGTGCTCGTCCCCGGTGTCCTCCTTGATGCGCATGATCACGTCGGTGCCCGGCTCCGCCTTTTCGCATTCGGTGATGGTGTAGCCGTCCGCGCCGGAGGACTTCCAGCAGTGGGCGGTGTCCTCCCCGTGGCGGCGGGTGAGCACCGTCACCTCGTCCGCCACCATGAAGGCGGAGTAGAAGCCCACGCCGAACTGGCCGATGATGTCGGACTTGTCCTTGTCCCCCTCCAGCTCCGCCTTGAATTGCAGGGAGCCGCTTTTGGCGATGGTGCCCAGGTTCTGCTCCAGCTCGGCGGCGGTCATGCCGATGCCGTTGTCCGACACCGTGAGGGTGCGGGCCGCCTTGTCCGGGGTGACGGTGATGCGCAGGTCGGAACGCTTCACCTTCACCGAGTCGTCGGTGAGGGAGAGGTAGGCCAGCTTGTCGATGGCGTCGCTGGCGTTGGAGATGATCTCCCGGAGGAAGATCTCCTTGTGGGTGTAGATGGAGTTGATCATCAGGTCCATCAGGCGTTTGGATTCCGCTTTGAACTGTTTTTTTGCCATGGGTGAGCACCTCGTCATCGTATATTTTGGGCCCTCCGGACCCGGAGCGGGTGGGAGGGCTGGCGGGAGTGGTTTTAGCACTCGGAATACAGGAGTGCTAAAGGTACTATAATACGAAACGGCGGACTTTGCAAGAGAGTTTGCAAAAAATTCACAATTTTACGGGGCGTGATTGGGCCGGGGCCGGACGGAACGGCTGATTTTTTTATTTTTCGCGGGAATATCCGGGGCAAACAGGGGCAGAATAGGGCTGTGGGGAAGAAAAGGCCGTGGAAAAGTTTTTCCGGGAAGCAGGGCGGAACGCTGGGCTTTGGGGAAAGTTTTGGTTGCCTTTACTTAGCGTTGGTGCTATAATATTGATGGAAAATGGGAAAGGTGCGTCCGTCCCATTTTGCGCGTTTTGATTTTACCGGGGGGACGCGGCCCCCGTATGATACGAAGTATAGCCGGTTTGACCGGGAATCTGAGGTGCTGAACGTTGAAAAAATATGTGATTCACGGCGGGAGACCGCTTTATGGTAAGGTAACGATCAGCGGCGCGAAGAACGCCGCCGTGGGCATCATCCCCGCCGCTCTGCTGGTGGAGGGGATCTGCCGGATTGAGAATCTGCCCGAAATCAGCGACGTGGACCTGCTGCTCAACATTTTGAAGGATCTGGGGGCGGGGGTCCGGGTGATCAACCGCACCACCGTGGAGGTGGACTGCTCCGCCGTGCGGGGGCAGACGGTGCCCTATGACGCGGGGCGGAAGCTCCGGGCCAGCTATTACCTGCTGGGGGCCATGCTGGGGCGGTTCGGCAAGGCGGAGGTGCCCATGCCCGGGGGCTGCGACTTCGGCAGCCGGCCCATCGACCAGCATCTGAAGGGATTTGCCGCCCTGGGGGCGGAGGTGGAGATCAAAAACGGCTATATGTGCGCGGAGACCGAGGGGGGACGGCTGAAGGGCAGCCAGATCTACCTGGACGTGGCCAGCGTGGGGGCCACCATGAACCTGATGCTGGCCGCCGTGCTGGCAAAGGGCACCACCGTCATCGAAAATACCGCCAGGGAGCCCCATATCGTGGATTTGGCCAATTTCCTCAACTCCATGGGGGCGGATATCACCGGCGCGGGCACCGATATGATTAAAATCCGGGGTGTGGACAAGCTGCGGGGCGGGGAGTACTCCATCATCCCCGACCAGATCGAGGCGGGCACCTATATGGCCGCCGTCACCGCCGCCGGGGGCGAGGTGCGGGTGTGCAACATCATCCCCAAGCATATGGAATGCATCACCGCCAAGCTGGTGGAGATGGGCGCCGAGGTGGAGGAGGAGGGGGATTCCCTCATCGTCCGGCGGCATGGGCCGCTCCAGCGCACCAACATCAAGACCATGTTCTACCCCGGCTTCCCCACCGATATGCACCCCCAGATCGCCGCAGTGCTGTGCCTGGCCCGGGGCACCAGCGTGATCACCGAGGGGGTGTGGGACAACCGCTACCGCTATACCGAGGAGTTCCGGCGGCTGGGGGCCAGGATCCAGGTGGACGGGAAGATTGCCATTATCGAGGGCGTGGAGAAGCTGACGGGCGCGCCGATGGAGGCCTGCGACCTGCGGGCGGGGGCGGCCATGATCATCGCGGGGCTGGCTGCTCAGGGCACCAGCGAGATCTCCAATGTGAAGCATATTGAGCGGGGCTATGAGGATATTATTGGGAAGCTGTCCGGGATTGGGGCCGATATCCGGGCGGTGGAGGTGCCCGATCCGGAGCAGAAGGCCGCGCCGGCGGCGGGATAGCGCGGAGCAGATTTTTGTGAATTTCGCCGGAAAGGGCGTGTGCCCTTTCCGGCTTGTTTGTGGAAAAGAGAGAGCTTGGGGGGATGGGTATGCTCAGGGCGGCGACGCTGGCAAGCGGGTCGGCGGGGAACTGCGCGGTGGTCAGCGACGGGCGGGTACATATTCTGATTGACGCGGGCATTTCCACCCGGCGGATCGCCCAGGGGCTGAAAGGGCTGGGGCTGGAGCTGCGGCATATCACCGGGGTGCTCATCACCCATGAGCACTCCGACCATGTGGCGGCCCTGCCGGTGCTGTGCCGCCAGTGCGGGGCCGCGCTGTTCACCGCCGAGGGCACCGCCTTCGCCCTGTGCGCCCGGTGGCCGGGGCTGGAGGAGCGGTTCCGGGTGTTCGCGCCGGGACAGCGGTTCGCCCTGGGGGAGTGGGAGATCGGAACCTTTGCCACCAGCCACGACTGCGCCTGCCCGGCGGGATTTTCCGTGGAGGACGGGCGGCGGAAGCTGGCTCTGTGCACCGACACGGGGTACGTGACGCCCCAGGCCCGGGCGGGGGTGCGGGGTGCTCATACCCTCATCGGGGAGTTCAATTATGATCCGGAAATGCTGCGGACGGGGCCGTATCCCAGGCAGCTCCAGGCGCGGATCGCGGGGGACGCGGGGCACCTGTCCAACGAGCTGGGCGGGGAGCTGGCGGCCTGGGCGGTTGAGCAGGGGGCGGGGCGGGTGGTGCTCGCCCACCTGTCCCAGGAGAACAACCGGCCGGAGCTGGCGGCGCGGGCCGCAGAGCGGGCGTTGGCGGAGGCCGGGTTTGAGCCGGGGAAGGACGTGGAGCTGGTGTGCGCCCCCCGGGGGGAGTGCTCGGGGTGGTTTGAGGTTTGAGGGGCGGGAGTTCCGGGGTGATCCGGGATGCGCCCCAGTGGAATGCTCGGAATGGCTTGAGATTTGACGGGCGGGTTTCCGGGACGGTGGGGGATGCGCCCTGGGGAAGTGCTCGAGGTGGGTTGAGGTTTGAGGGGCGGGGTTCTGGGGAGCTCCGGGACGCGCCCCGGACTTCTGGAGCAGGTGTGAGGCGCGGATCGTGGGAATAGCTTGGGTCTATAACTGGACACGGGCGGCAGCACTAATGGGGGGGAAACGCGTCCAGATCCTGTGCGCCGGAAACTTTTAGATACGTTTTCCAAGGGAGTAGGGGGTACATAGGGGCACAGCCCCTATGCGCACTCTTTGGTTACTTTCTCTTGCGGGAGAGAAAGTAACCCCCCGCGGAGCGGCGTCCCCTGGGGGCACCCTCATCCGTCACGGCTTCGCCGTGCCACCTTCCCCCTTGAAGGGGGAAGGCTCAGGGCGGGGGCGTCCCTTGGGGACTGAAGGGAGAATACTTACGATGGTGGATATTACACTGATCTGCGTGGGAAAGATGAAGGAGAAGTTTTACAGCGAGGCGGCGGCGGAGTATGTGAAGCGGCTGGGGGGATACTGCAAGCTGAGCATTGTGGAGATTCCCGAGCAGCGGCTGTCCAAGAATCCGTCCCTGGGGGACATACAGGGGGCCTTGGAGCGGGAGGGAGACGCCATCCGGAGCAAAATTCCGGCCAATTCCAGCGTGGTCGCCCTGGCTATTGAGGGGAAAATGCGGTCCAGCGGGGAGCTGGCGGAGCTGATCTCCGACTGGGCCAGGAGCGCGAGCAAGCATCTGGTGTTTGTCATTGGGGGGTCCTATGGGCTGCACCCGTCGGTGAAGGCGGGGGCGTGGTGCTCGCTGTCCATGTCGCCTATGACGTTCCCCCATCATCTGGCCCGGGTGATGCTGCTGGAGCAGATTTACCGGGCGTTTAAGATTCAGGAGGGGGCGGATTATCATAAGTAGCGGGTGCTTGGGGGATGGGACGAATCGGGCCGTCGCAGGGGCGGGGGCTTTGATTGTCACTGGTTCCGTGGTTCTTTTTGCGGTTTTTATGCTGATTCCGTGGGATTTTGGGAGCTATTTTGTGTGTATGCTGCTGCCCATTGGATACATGATGATGTGCGGCGGCTTCTGCGCGGAGTGCGGGGAGCGGCATAGGGCGGCGGCTTATGCCGGGATGGGGTTTGCGGCGGTTTATACGGTTCTGGTGCTCCTGGTCTATTTTGCGCAGACCACGGCTGTCCGGCTGGATTCGCTGGATGAGCAGGCCATGAGGATGCTGGACTATGGGAAGGGCGGATTGTTCTTTTATTATGATCTGCTCGGGTATGGTATGATGGCTCTGTCTACGTTTTTTATGGGGCTGACGGTTGACGTGAGGGACGGGGCGGACCGGTGGCTGAAGGGGCTGATGCTGGGGCATGGCGTGTTTTTCTTCTCCTGCTTGCTGATGCCGATGACGGGGGTGCTGTCGGGGGAGGGAAACGGGGTGGGCGGAACCATCGCGCTGGAGGTTTGGTGCGCCTATTTTACGCCCATCGGCGTTTTGTCCTTTGTGCATTTCAGGAAAAGCAGGATTTGAGTTGACGGCGGCCGGGTTGGGTTCCGGGGCGGATTTTCCGCTCCGGAAATTTTTTTATCTTGCACCGGGACGGGAAACAGAACAGATGTTTCAGAGAGGGGCGCGAGGAGGCTTGGTATGGAGCGCGAGGGGAAAAAGCTGGAGGAGCTGGGACAGGAGGAGCTGCTGGAGGAGCTGCGGCGGCTGGCGGAGTGGAGGAACAACGACGTGGTGAAGCTGGCCTTCCTGGACGGGGAGGCGGCGGACAAGGTGGATGCCCTGGACCTGTCCGGGGTGGTGGAGCTGAAACGGAACGCGAACGGCACGTTTGAGGCCAAATTTGTGGACAAGGTGCGGATTTTATCCATGATCCGGGAGCTGATGGAGGAGCGGCGGGACGGGGAGCTGGGGGCCTTCCTGGACGGGCTGTGCCGGGGCGGAGAGGGTGATGGAGCGTGAGAGGGCCGGTGTTTTCGCCAAAGCAGCGGGCGGTGCTGGATTGGTGGAGGGACGGGCGGTATGACGCGGTGATCTGCGACGGGGCGGTGCGGTCGGGCAAGACCTTTGCCCTGAGCGTGTCCTTCTTTTTGTGGGCCATGGCCCGGTTTCAGCGACAAAAATTCGGGCTCTGCGCGGCCTCCATCGGGGGGGTGCGGCGGAATCTGCTGGCGCAGGCCCGGCCTGTGCTCACCGGATTGGGGTTCCGGTGGGAGGAGGTGGTGAGCCGGAACGAGGTCACCCTGCGGGGCGGGGGGCGGGAGAACACCTTTTACCTGTTCGGGGGACGGGACGAGGGGAGCTTCGCGTCCATCCAGGGGCTTACGCTGGCGGGGGTGCTGCTGGACGAGGCGGCGGTGATGCCCCGGTCCTTCGTGGAGCAGGCGGCGGCCCGGTGCTCCGTGCAGGGGGGACGGGTGTGGTTCTCCTGCAACCCGGCGGGGCCGGAGCACTGGTTTTATAAGGAGTGGATCCGCAAGGCGGAGGAGAAGCGGGCACTGCACCTGCGCTTTACCATGGAGGACAACCCGGCGTTGTCCCCGGCGGTGCGGGCCAGGTATGAGCGGATGTTCCGGGGGACCTTTTACCAGCGGTACGTGCTGGGGGAGTGGGCGGCGGCGGAGGGGCTGGTGTACGACTTCTTCCAGGCGGACGCCATGCCGCCCGCGCCGGAGGGGGCCTTTGCCCGGTGGCGGATCTCCTGCGACTATGGGACGAGAAACCCGGCTTCCTTTGGGCTTTGGGGGGAGCTGGACGGGATTTGGTACAGGGTCCGGGAGTTTTACTATGACGCCCGGGAGCGGGGGCGGCAGAAAACCGACGGGGAGTACGCGGAGGATTTGAGAAATCTGGCGGGGGGACGTTGTATCGAGACGGTCATCGTGGACCCCTCGGCGGCCAGCTTTATGGAGACGCTGCGGCGGGAGGGCTGGAACGTGCGGAAGGCGGACAACCGGGTGCTGGAGGGGATTCGGAGGACGGCGTCGGCGTTGAAAAGCGGGCGGATTGTGATCTGCCGGACGTGCGGGGCGGCGGCGCGGGAGTTCGGGCTGTACCGCTGGGAGGACGGTGGGGACGGCGACCGGGTGCGGAAGGAGTTTGATCACGCGATGGACGACATCCGGTATTTTGTGATGGCTTTGGGGGCCGGGGAGGGGACGGCCCGGTTTGTGGAGCGGGATGTGTTTTGAGGGGGGCGTTGACGGGCCCGGTGGGTGGCGGGGCGCAGGCGCGGGAAAAGAGCAGTGCGGCCTGTCAGTGCCGCTGAAGGGCAGGCCCGGTGTGGGCCGGAAATCGAGGGGAAGCCCGTTCGCAGGACACTGTAGCCGTCCTCCTTCCGCCACGATAAAGCGGCGGGTCTTGACCTGAAATGGGGGTTCTTAGGGGGAGGCCGACTATAGCACCGGCCCGCCCTTTGGGCCGGTGCTGAGACTGTCGGAAAAGCCGCTTCTGTTCCGATGACGGGAAGGAAGATAGTGTGAAAGAAACCCAGGAGGGGTGTCTTTCACGTCCAATCAACGACTTTTTTGAACGTTCTTTGTTCAAAAAAGTCGCACTCAGCGGGGCGAAAAGACTTTTTCGACACGCTGAGCACCGGCCCGCCCTTTGGGCCGGTGCTATCCGGAGGCCACCCCCTAAGCGTGTCTTTGGTTACTTTCTGCACGAGCAGAAAGTAACGCCCCCGGCAGGGGCGTCCCCCCCTGCGCAGGGGAAAACTTCCGGGAAATGCCCTGAGAGGGGATTTCTATAACTTTTTGCAGCGAAAGGAGAAGGGATATGGATATTTGCTTCGAGGGCGTGGGCCAGACGGCGGCTACCTTCCAGGCGGAGGAGGACGTGAAGCCCGGGATGGCGGTGACCATGACCGGGAACGGCCAGGTGGGCGCGGGCCAGGACGGCGACCTGCCCTGCGGCGTGGCCCTGGGCGGCGTGCGGGGCGGCGCGGCGGCGGTGCAGATCCGGGGGGCGGCCCAGGTGAGCTGCTCCGGGGAGACCGCTCTGGCGGCGGGCTGGCAGGAGCTGGTGTGCGACGGGCAGGGCGGCGTGAAGGCGGCATCCGGCGGGGTGAGCTGGCTGGTGCTGTCGGTGGACACGGCGGCGAACACCGCTGTGGTGTGTATGTGAGGGGAGCGGCACCTGGGCGCACCCTCATCCGTCAGCCGAAGGCTTGGGCGGGGACGGGAAAATGGAATACGATTAGAGGAGGAATGTGGAGATGGCGCAGAGATTTGACAATGTGAGGCTGGAGAAGGGGATGTACCACGAGGCGGGGCGGTCCTTTACCCAGGTGCTGGAGAAGCTGGACCCCAGCGAGCAGTACCGGGGCACCGCGCTGGAGGGGCTGGACGCCTATCAGCGGCAGCTCAAGCGGTTCGACATCCGGGTGAAGGGCGCGGGGTCCGACGTGGTGGAGAAGTTCTTCAAGACCGCCCAGTCGGCGGTGCTGTTCCCGGAGTACATCGCCCGGGCGGTGAAGGCCGGGATGGAGGAGGCCAACGTGCTGCCCGACATCACCGCCACCGAGACGGTGATTGACGGGATGGACTACCGCTCCATCCTGTCGGTGCCCGAGGAGGAGCGGGAGCTGAAGCAGGTGGCGGAGGGGGCGTCCATCCCCCAGACCACCGTGCGCACCCGGGACAACCTGGTGAAGCTCCACAAGCGGGGGCGGATGCTGGTGGCCTCCTATGAGGCCATCCGCTTCC
>ERZ779632.675-NODE-675-length-17582-cov-7.303246_pt1 | contig 17582 bp, 13 predicted proteins | sample MGYA00514194_ERZ779632 | MGnify/ENA primary metagenome ERZ779632 (study PRJEB29562, sample SAMEA4376704) | mouse gut metagenome | isolation source: Cecum | study: EMG produced TPA metagenomics assembly of the A DSS colitis mouse model was used to assess the...
GCCGTCATTGCCGCTGTCAACAAAAGCGCTGTCAGTTTCTTACATTTCATTCGTTCATCCTCCCTCATGATTTTTTGTGATATTACAATTTTATTACATAGACGGAAACCTTCAACCCGATAAACTTCATAAATAAACCCGGTAAATTCTAGCTGTTAAAATTTTCCGGGCCTTTTCCTGTATTTTTTATTTTTCTATTCTTCCTCCCTTGCGCTCTTGCGGTATCGGGAAGGCGTACAGCCCTCCTGCTCAATAAAACGGCTGATAAAATAATCCAGGTCGCGGTATCCCACATCCTCTGCAATCCGGCTGATTTTCTCATCGGTTTTGATCAGCTGGGATGCCGCCTCCTTAATCCTGTAATTATTCAGATAATTTTTAAAGGACTGCCCGTAACGCTTGCGGAAAATCTGGCCAAGATAGGAACTGTTGATATAATATTTCTGTCCCAGCTCCCGCAGTGTCAGATTTTCCATATAGTGTTCCTTCACTTCATTCTCAATTTCCGCCAGGATTCCCCCGGAGACATTCTTGCGAAGCTGTACCAGATACTCTGCGCACTCACAGGCAAATTTACGCATATGAACCCTGCTGCCGCGGATAATTTCCTCCTTGGACACGCTTTCACTGATATAGGAAAGTACCTCATCCTGATTCACAGATTCATCCTGCTCCATAGCCAGATTTAATAATCGGAAAATCAGCCAGTTCAGATTCATTGTCACCGTTTCCCTGGTCCTGTCCAATCTGTCCATCTCCACAAAAAGCGCATCTACACTCTTATTGATCAGAAGCGTGTCGTTTTGTTCGACGGCTTTCACCAGATCATTCAGAGATTGTATACACAGAACTGTCCTTGAGGGATTGACCTGCACTTCCTTTTCATAATAGTAAATACTCTTCATATCCTGAAATCCTTTAAAGGAACGAAGGACACAGGCGGAACTGTAAGAGTGGGAAACCTTTGCAATATCCTCCACCCACTTCCCCACAAGCAGTATTACCGGAAGCTTCTCGCTGCCGCCCTGCGCTGTCTTTTGCAGGGCCTTCATAAATTCCTCCTCCGACAGGTTTCTTTCCTTTGCCATATAATCGCAGTAAATAAACCCGATTTCGTAATCCTCTTCATAGACAAAGAAATCCTTAAACAGATGATCTTCATTCTCCCGCAGGTAACCGGAGACTTGACCATAAATCCTATCCTTCAACTCCGACACTTCCTCATCCGACATCTCATCCAAAGCCGACAGATCATTCAGACAGATATGAAGATACCTGACCCCGCCGCCGCACCGGAAATTCTCTTTCACATAGGATATGTTCTGCTCTTTTCCTTTGCCCTGTAACAGCGCCGTCATATTCTGCAGCAGATACCCGCGCTGCATCCTCTGACTGTCCATTTCCTCTTGAATCATATTCTCCCGTTTTTTTGCCACCCGCCTGATATTTTCAATAAGCTGCTCCTTTTGTACCGGCTTCAGGATATATTCCATGGCGGAATAACGGATTGCAGCCTGCGCATATTTAAAATCATTATACCCGCTTAAAATAATAATATAGGCTTCAGAAAGCTTCTCATTCCTCACCGTCTCCAAAAGCTCAATACCATTAATTTTCGGCATACGGATATCCGTAATAATCAGGTCCACCTCGTTTTCCCTGAGATAATGAAGCGCTTCCTGCCCGTCAGAGGCCTTCTTTACAATCTCGCACCCTTCCTTTTCCCAGTCGATAATCACCGATAATCCCTGTAATATAAAAGGTTCATCGTCCACTAACATTACCTTCATCATCATCGTACTTCCCTTTCTGCGTTTTCGCCCGCAAATATTCAGATTCCACCCTGATCGTCATAAATGTGCCGACGCCCGGTTCACTTTCCAGAAAGAACTTCACATTACCTTCGGAAATCATCTTCAAACGAAGACACGCATTGATAATACCGACATGTTTGTTTTCCTTGATATCATCAATGGAACAATTACGCATACTCTCATTCATCTTCTGTACGGTCTCCTCCTCCATGCCGCTGCCGGTATCTTCTATCTCAATATAAAGTAAGGAACCCCTCAAATAGACCCGCACATAGATCCAGCATGTGGACGCCTTCTTTTCCATGCCGTGTACACAGGCATTCTCCACAAAGGTAGTCAGTGTCAGCTTGGGAATATAATAGTCCGCACAGTCTTCAGGCAAATCAATCTCATACCGCAGCCGGCTCCCAAAACGATACTGCTGTAATTCCAGATATGCCCCCACAAAACTCATCTCCTCCTCCAGCCTTACATGATCGGAAGCCCAATTGATATTCTGACGCTCCAAAATCGCCAGCTTTTCTATCATCCCCGCAGTCACTTCTTCCCCCTGAATCAGTGACCGCATCCGGATACTCTCAAGCACATTAAAAAGAAAATGGGGATTGATCTGGCTGTGCAGCGCCAAAAGCTCCGCATTCTGTCTGGCGAGATCTATTTCCTGCCTTTCCAGTCTGTCCTTATATACCCGCTGGATCAGATCATTCATCCTCTTTACCATGCGGTTGTAATTCTGCATCAGAATCCCGATTTCATCCTTACCCCTTACATTAGCTATTCCCTGCAAAGTGCCTCCCTGTATCTGATCGAAAGCGGCTTCCAGCTCCCAAAGCCTCTGAGTAAAGGATTTGTTTACCATAGAAACCATAATCACCGGCAAAAGAAGATTTGCCACCACCAGAAACACAATTAAAGGCATATGCTTCTCTAACTGCTGAAATACGGAATTTTGCGGCTTCAAAACCAGCACATCAATCTCCTGCCCGTACAAATCAAGTGATCGCTTGCAGGCAACCGGCTCTTCCCCCGTGAGCCTGTGAAAATCCTCCTGACTGCCGGAATGTCCGCCGTTGGAAAACAGAACCCTGTCTCCCTGACATACATAAATATTATTTTCGTAACTGATCTGGGCCAGCTCCCTGACAATTCTGTTATAATCCAAATCCACCCGGAGAACCTTTTCGCAGCTGTCTTTTTTATAGTAATCGAGACGTCTCACAAGAGAGATCCGCCGCATGGAAAGTGCAGACATATCGGATTTACCAACATAATAGGACACAAAAGTTAAATTCTTCCCCGACTCCAGGTACTTGCGGTACCACTCCGTATTCTCCGCCTCAGACAGGCGGTAAAAATGCCCGCCGTTTATTATGGTATCATTATCCGCATAGATCACCACATTGGAAATATCATACCCGCCCGACATATTCAGAGACGTTTTTCTGGAAAGCTCCACGCTGGCAGCATAAAACTCATATCCGTTCTTATACTCTTCATTCAGGAAGCTGTTAATTTCACTGTCCACGTAGATATCGTTCATCTCCTTAACAACTTCCTCAAAAGTATATTCCAGATTGTATTTGACGGCATTTGCCAGATTCTCAGATTCATGGAGCTGTTCCTTCTTTTCCGCATCATACAAAATATACAGGATAATGCTGTCAGTCAGTACCAACGGTATGATTACACAGAAAACATAGATAATGATCAGCTTTTTCTTGACATTGAAGTCATTCATAATGTTTTCCATTTTTCCTCTGTATCTACCCATTCTCTTCCCCAACCTGATACCTGAACTTCATAAAATCGGCGCAGCCCCCGAATTGCCGTGTAGCGTATGTAAAAAGACCGAATCTGCATCCGGTAAAATGATCCAGCTTAAAATAGAGCCTGTGACGGATTCCAAGCGCCTTCCAGCTTCCGTTATCCTCATAGAAAAAATCAGCCATATCCTTTTTGTCCCTGAAATTCAAAGATACCTTAAGCGTAACACTGGAGGCATTCAGAAGAATTCTTTCATATTCTACAGGAAGCTCCAGAAAACCCTGATCTGCCTGCACTGTCTCGTCCGCCGCAGGTCTTGCAAACATCACCAGATAATAGTCCCCCGCATCTCTGGTCAGTGCAATCGCACCGTAGCATCCGATCCATGCACAGATCCCGGCATAATCCCCATCCTTCAAGCCTCTTCCATCCACCGTAACCCAGGCCGCACATTCCGGCCCATAGCTTCTCTGTGTCAATACATTATGTGCAAACGGCAAACGGTCACACAATTCTCCCGTGTAAACACGGAACGCACCCTGCCGCTCGGTCACAGACCACAGACTGTCTATCGGATTATGGTTAAACTGCCAAAATGGCTTTAAATGTACTTTACCTTCTTTGTCCGCCTGATACAGAAAATCGTCACCTCCGTATAAAGGCAGGTATCCATGGCCAGGCCTGCTGCCGGGTATCGATACATGAATCGGAACCTTGCCTTCCCCATCAATAACAGGATATCCGGCGTCGTCGAAATGTATTGGCATCACCACAGGCACTCTGCCGACCGCGCCCCTGTCCTGAAACATGAACAGATACCAGTCCCCCTCAGGGGTATCCACCATGCCGCCCTGCGCAACGCCAAGATTGTGATAACCCATATCATCATCTATGATACATTTTCCCTGAAACTCCCCTTCCAGAGAATCTGCAATAAAACAGTCCTCCGTTTTTCTCTCATTGCCCCAGGCAGGAATATGGCAGGTAAACAGATAATATCTCCCATCCTTCTTATACAGATGGGAACCCTCATAACCAAGATGAAGCTCTCCCTCATCCCGGACGAGCCTTCTGTGCAGTCCTCCCTTAAGAGGCCCCTTCAGATCCGTCCGAAGCTGTGTCAAATACAGCTCCGTATTTCCATACACAATATATACCTTCCCATCCTCGTCAAAAAATAAGGAGCTGTCATGATAAAATCCCTCTATATGATCCACCTTCCACGGCCCGGCAGGATCATGTGCCGTCAAAAGATAAGTCTTTTGCGTATCGTTTGCTGTAAAGCATATATAAAAAATACCCTCATGATACCTTAAGGACGGCGCCCACATTCCCTGCCCGTAAATATGTTTTCCCCCTTCGAGCCGATGTTCGGAAATATCTTCCAGCATCTCATATGCGTGGGTTACAAATTCCCAGTTCATAAGATCATAGGAACGTAAAATATCACAGCCCGGCATAAAGTGCATCGTTGTACTCGCCATATAATAAGTATCTTCAACCCTGATAATATCGGGATCCGGAAAATCCGAATATAAAACGGGATTCTCTTTTTTCTTCATATGATTTTTCATCCTTTTCCCCTTATTCGTCTTCTGATAACTTTAAGATAACACAAATACCTATTTTTTTCCATACGAAAAGACGCATACCTCACCAAGAGATATGCGTCCGTTTCTCAATTCATTTTACTTATAATCTCTTAAGCAGTTCTTCTCTCTGTGCCTCATAGCCCGGCTTGCCCAAAAGAGCGAACATATTTTTCTTGTAGCTTTCCACGCCCGGCTGGTTAAACGGATTCACGCCAAGCAGATAGCCGCTGACGCCGCAGGCAAACTCAAAGAAGTAGAACAGCTCGCCCAGATAAAACTCATTTACTTCGGGCACATTGATCATGAAATTGGGAACCTGTCCGTCGGTATGTGCCAGAATTGTGCCGTTCATCGCGCTCTTATTGACAAAGTCCACGTTCTTGCCCGCCAGGTAATTGAGACCGTCCAGATCAACAGGCTCCTCGCCAATCACGATCTCCTCCCTGCTTGTCTCAATGTTGAGAACCGTTTCAAACATGGTCCGGGAACCGTCCTGAATAAACTGGCCCATGGAGTGCAAGTCTGTAGTAAGATCCACGCTTGCCGGGAAGATACCCTTCTGATCCTTGCCCTCAGATTCACCGTAAAGCTGTTTCCACCACTCGGAGACATAATGGGCGCTGGGCTCATAATTGGCAAGAATCTCAATTACCTTGCCCTTTCTCAGCAAAATGTTACGCAGCGCCGCATATTTCACAGCTTCATTTTCTTCGAAAGGCGCTTCCAGCGCCATCTTCCTGCCTTCCGCCGCGCCCTCCATCAATTTGTCGATATCCGCGCCGGACACTGCAATGGGAAGCAGACCTACCGCCGTCAATACGGAGAAACGGCCGCCCACATCGTCGGGAACAACAAAGCTTTCGTAGCCCTCTTCATTGGCAAGATTCTTAAGGGAACCTCTGGCTTTATCGGTAGTCGCATAAATTCTCTTCGCCGCGCCTTCTTTGCCGTACTTCTTCTCCGCCATCTCCTTAAATACACGGAATGCAATTGCAGGCTCCGTGGTAGTGCCGGATTTGGAAATCATATTGATGGAAAAATCTCTGTCGCCCACCACGTCGATCAGATGTTTGATGTAGGTGGAGCTGATGGAGTTACCTACAAAATAAATTTCCGGCGTTTTCCTGACAGACTTGTCCACTACATTGTAGAAGCTGTGGCGCAGAAACTCAATCGCCGCTCTTGCTCCCAGGTAAGAACCGCCGATGCCGATAACAATAAGCACCTCGGAATCGCCCTGAATCTTTTCCGCCGCCTTCTTGATCCGTGCAAATTCCTCTTTGTCATAGTCTACCGGCAGATCAATCCAGCCGAGGAAATCGTTACCTGCTCCCGACTTGCTCACAAGTACCTCTTTTGCGTCAAGCGCCAGCTTCTTCATGGATTCCACTTCATTGTCTCCGATGAAGCACGCTGCCTTTGAATAGTCAAATGTAACTTTGCTCATGTTATCCTCCTTTTTATCAGACACGCTCCCGTGCCGTTTTCTCATCTTCTATGACAAGTGTACCGCTGTACACAATGACATTTTGCGCATTCTCTTACTTTTCCTGTACCATATCCTCAATCAACCCGATGATTGTGCCGATGGCGTCGCGCTGACTGCTTTTCTTCATGGCGTCAATATAGGTAAATCTGTTAAAATAGAGTTCCTGTATTTTTTCAAGAAACAGTTTATTTGTCAGATCATCTTCATCAATCACAATACTGAAACCCTGCGATTCGTAGGACTTTGCATTCAGCAGCTGATCTCCCCTGCTGCTGGATGAAGGCAGCGGAATCAAAATATTGGGCTTTTTCAGAGCCAGAATTTCACTGATCGCATTGGCTCCCGCCCGGGAAATCACAATATCCGCCATTGCAAAAATATCCTTCATCTCAGACTTCACATATTCAAACTGCTTGTAACCCTGTTTGGTGAGTAGAAGATTATCCACCTTCTCCCTGCCGCACAGGTGCACTACCTGAAAATCCTTCAAAAGCTCCGGCAATACGTCCCTGACCGCCTGGTTGATGGCTGCGGAACCGAGACTGCCGCCCACCACCATGATAACCGGCTTCGTATTATCAAACCCGCACAGCCGATAAGCCGCTTCCTTATCTCCAGAAGCCAGTTCCTTACGGATCGGAGAACCTGTCAGCACCGCCTTTGAGGTAGGCAGCTGACTGAACGTCTCAGGAAAATTACAGCAGACCTTTTTCGCCACCGGAATACAAAGCTTATTGGCCAGTCCGGGCGTCATGTCCGACTCGTGTATAATACAGGGGATTCCCAGTGAGGCCGCCGCCCGTACGACAGGAACACTGACAAATCCTCCCTTGGAAAAGAGCACGTCGGGCTTAATCTCTTTAAGATATTTTCTGGCTTCCCGCATTCCCTTAATCACGCGGAAAGGGTCGGAAAAATTCTTGGGATCAAAGTACCGCCTGAATTTACCTGTAGCAATCCCATAATAAGGAATATCAAAATCCTCCATCAACCGCTTTTCAATTCCGTCATAAGACCCCATATATATGATATCATATTCCAGTTCCCGAAGCTTTGGAATCAACGCCATGTTCGGCGTTACATGTCCGGCGGTACCGCCGCCTGTCAATACGATCTTTTTGCCCATAGTAACATTCAAGCCTTTCCTGTGTTTTATTCATGCTTTCTGTCTGATTTTTACTGATCCAACATTTCCTCTAAAGCACAAGCCAGCTGATCAGGGCAGGAAGTGCTCTTAAAACCGCATTTAATACCTTTCAGTCTGCTGATCGCATCCTCCGCTTTCATTCCTACAACCAAGCGGGAAATGCCCTGTGTATTTCCGTTACATCCGCCTGTAAATTGAACAGATTTGATAATGCCTTCCTCCACTTCTATGTCTATCGCATTAGAACAGACACCCTTTGGCTGATAAATCATATCCGCTTCCTCCTTATATGCATTGGTCATCCATAACCTATTATTAGTAGTATATCCCAACAATGACCAGAGTGCAAGGAAGCAAATGAACCTTTGCGCGCAAAATCTGTCGACGCCTTAGGGCTTTTTCTCCGTTAAAATTCCAATATAATATAAGTATGCACTTTATATGGCGGAGGTAACCATGTTTGCACTGTTTTTTTATCATAGAAACTTTATGTTTGTCATTTTAACGCTGCTCCTTTGCAGTATTATATGTCAGATTCTGCTTGGCGTGACGTATCATCGGCTGATACGGGAAACAGAAAATATGTCCGTCACAAAAAATAAATCAATTCAACAGTTGAAGTTAAAGTTCACTGGTTGTACTCAGCTTCGTGAAACCATTCCCAATGTTCCCGTCTTTGTGGACAAGTATCTTAATCAAATCAGCATTGGGAAAATTCCTGTGTCCTTTTTTAAACATCTTTCAGGCCAGCTGACGCTTCTGGCTGTACTCGTGGCCGGCATTGGCGCCTGTATCGGTATTATTCGGGATGAAAGCTTTTTCATGGTCGCCCCTTTTTATCTGATCAGTTTTCTTGGCCTTTATCTTTACTTTGCCGCCTCCTCTTTGATCGACCTGCCCGGCAAAATAAATATCCTGCGCACTAATCTGGTGGATTATCTGGAGAATCACCTTGCCAGCCGTCTGGATCAGACACGCCTCGACATGCGCATGGCAGGTATGGAAGCCGTTTCTCCAAAATCCGAAAATAGCAAACCAGATTTAGAAAAAACACCTCTTATTAAAGAAGCGGCGGTCAATGAAAAGGCCCAAAAGGCAGATACTGAGGACGCACATGTCTCCCTCCAGAACGCGGAGCGCAAAAAAAATCCCCCGGCCTTCACACCATCTGAGGCCGAGGAACTGGAGCTGCTGTTGCGGGAATTTCTTGTATAAGAGCAGAAACCTGCTTTTCCGTGATATTTTTCTCTTATTTATAAAGGATTTCCCGAGTATCTGAAAAACAGTCGCCTGCGCCAGAGAGAATAAAACCCGGGTACTGGCCGTTCACTGCCAGGGAAACGCGAAAACATTTATCAACTCTCTATATGCGCGATATGTCATTTAAAAATCATTTATAAATCGTAATAGTAGGCCCCACATAATATGCCTTGGGGCTCTTTGTGAAGAGATCAAAATACTCAACCCGGTACTTCCACTCGCCGCCGTAGGAAATACCCCGCCAGATTCCCACAACCGCATAATTCCCCGTTTTCTGATCATAGGCCGCCTTTTTGTCCGGGTACATATCTCCTCCCTGAAACAGCAGGTAATCTTTTTTCTGGGAAAAATATCCCGTGGCATATTCCACATCAATATAATATTCATTCTCGGAAAGCTGCTCCGGTAAAAGAGAAATATCCTCCCCAATTTCCACAATCTCATATTTTTGCGTATCCATCACGGGCATATAAGAAGTACAGTAAAACCTAGCTCCTGCGGGAATGTTTACTGCAATATAGTCCGCCGCGTCATTGTACGTCAGATCGTAACGATAATTGCCAAGAACTGTAACAATATTGCAAAGCACAAGAACCGCCGCAATGACTGCCGCCGCTTTTTCCGAAAACCGCTGCCCTGCCAGCATCTTTTCAAAAAATCTCTCCGCCTCCATCAACCCGTACGTCATAAACAGAAATGCAAAGGGCAGGACAAGAGACATATTCCTGCCAAGAACGATGCTGTACTTCGACAAGAGCAGCAGAATGATAAGCGGCATCAGAGAAAAGATAACAAGCTCTCCCCACGCTCTTTTCCGAATCAGATACACAAGACCCAAAAGCAGCAGCAAAGCCCCAAAAATCCCGTAGGAAGAAAAGGCATAGGCTTCCAGATATCCCAGAAGCGGCAGATTATGCTCGATACCGGGATGTCCCCAGGCATAATGGTTCAGATTATACAGATTATCCCAGACAAAGGTTTTAAAATGGAAAAAGAGGGAATAGTTACAAACCACAAATACCAGCGCCAGCACGATACAGTTCAAAAAGAAAAGATAATTATTTCTGTGCCGTTTCCAGTATTTTTTCCCGATATGCAGACCAAGCCAAAACACGCCGAAAACAATCCCGTGGTACTTGGCAGCCATGGCAAGGCCGATACAGACTGCAAGCAAAGGATACCAGAAGTAAACCGCCCGCTCTTCATCCCTGTCCTTAAAGATCAGACAGCCAAGCAGCATAATCACATTGGCCACAGCATACATGAGCGTATCTGGCCCCGTATAAAACAGATAGGAATAGCCATAGAGGGAAAACAGGGAAAGGAGAAATCCCAGATAGCCAAACTTACGGCTTCCCGTCATAATCTTTATGCTGAAATAAATGAAGACATTCGACAAAACTGCCGTACCGCAGACCACATAACGCAAAAGAACCACGGTATCCGCTCCCGACAGAAGCTTGCCCAGAATACGCACGCCGATCACCGCATAGTAAAACGTAAGATGGGGATAGCGGAAAAAATCAAGCACGTAAACGTCGCCCGCGTACAGATGCTGATTTAACAGCTCAAAAATGCAGTCAAGAGACAGCTGCTCGTCCACATTCGGATACAGAGGCAGCTCAAACTGCCAATGCCTGTAAAATAAAAGCAATCCGGCGATCAGCGTAACTGCGACCGCCGCCGCCATACCAACTCTCTTCTGCCACTCTTTGCGCAATTGAAACATCTTTTCCTCCATGCCGAAATCCGAACCCATTATTGTCTGCATCTGTACCAGACATTACGTCCAATCCTTAATATGATAACTTTTCGTGCAGACAGCGTCGAACACAATGCCCTGTTCCCTAATATATTCTTTATATTCCGCAAGCTTTTCTTCCTGCCCCTCCAGTTCAGGGGACACAAAGCAGAGTTTATAACCAAGCGCTTTCAATTCTTTAAAACTTTCCCGGTCAATGGGTATTTTCGTAAAACAGTCCACCCAGACCCACTGCGCCCGCCCAGCCATATTGCGAATCGTATCCAGTCCCTCCAGCTCGCTGAAACGAAGCGCCACCTGCTTTACGCCCATATCGGTGAGAAGCTTAATCATTGGAAAGGAAGAGTCCAGAAAAAAGTAATTCCTGATCTGATATTTTTCCATAAGAGTAAGAACTTCATGCTCAATGCGTTCGCTCTTAATATTTAAAATCATTGTGCCGTGTCGGTATTCCTTACAATACGCTTCAAAATCTTCCCCGGCTTCAAAAGGATTATGGGAAATATAAATCCGTCCGTTCAGGTCGTCCCTGAGATCAAGCTCTACTCCGTACTCTTCCGGCAGCTTTTTAAGCTCCGCTATTGTATTAATTCTATGGGCAATATACTCCATGCTTCCCTCCCTCTAAAAATGTATCTCCAGATGGCCTGCGGGCTGTTCCCCGTCATATGCCGATGAATTTACCCCTGCAGACTTCCGCTTTTCTTTAATTTCACACTGAATGCAACGGTTCGCTTAATAAACTTCCACTTGGCCGAAAAGCCTGTATTCCACTTCGATTCTCCATAAATTCTTTCCGGAAACATAACCGGGAACCGTACTACCTTAAGCCCCTTTTTCCGCGCCATATAAAGGGCGTACAGATCCAGCGAAAAATCAAAGGGCGGTTCCTTCCACTCGCTGTAAAAAATCTTCGGAAAAATATTAGGCTGGGCATTGATATCGTACAGCCTTTCATGCAGATAACAAGTCTCAAAAAGGCTCATGCCCACGGTAAAAAATACATCAAAAAGCGGTCTGCCCTTTCGGTTTCCCTTTACAAAGACAAGTCCCCGCTCCTTTTCTATGATTTCAAGCGCCTTCACGATATCCGCAGGATCGGTCTGCATATCCGCATGCGTCCAGCCGATATACTCCCCGCGGCATTCCTTTAAGCCCTGCAAAATTCCGTAGCCATAGCCCTGGTTCACCGAAACGGCTACGGTTCTGGCAAAAGAATAGCGGGGAAGCAGTTCCTTAAGCATATGGGCGCTGCCATCCGTAGAACCGTTATCCACCAGAATGACCTCCATATCCTTTCCGGAAACCACCTCGCCAAACCGCTCCAAAAGAAGCGGTATATTTTCTTCCTCATTGTAACATGGCACTACAATTGAAAGTTTCACAAAATCCTTCCTTTCCGTATTCAAACTTATAACCCGCCCTGAATCTCTCCATTCAACAATTGATACAGCTCCTCATAATCAGATACAATGCTGTAGCCGCCCTGTTCCATTTCCGGCGAAACTTCTTTTTTCTCAGGATTAAACCAGACCGCCTTCATGCCTGCCGCCAGCGCGCCCTTAATGTCCCGTTTCAGGTTATCTCCGACAAAGCAGACCTCCTCCGGCGTAAGACGCAGCTTCTTCAAGCATAAATCATAAACTACATGAGAGGGTTTCTCCGCGCCCGCCTCCTCACTGGTCACCAGACAGTCCACATCATCCATCATGCCAAGCGCCCGAAGCTTTCTGTGCTGAATATGCGCCAGCAGATCCGTACAGACCGCCACACGAATATACTTATCATGCAAAGCGTCCAGAAGCTTTCTGGCTCCGGGATAAAGAACCATATTATCCAGGAAAAAGCCCCAGTACGTCTCATACATTTCAAGAGCCAGATAAAGCGGTCTGATATCCAGATACTCCAAAGTCTTTTGAAAATACAGCATTCTGCTGTGAGAAGGCGCCGTCTCGCCCAGCTTTTTCTTAGTCGACTTTCTGGCACGCATAAACGCTTCCCCGTACTGCTCCTCACTCACGCCCAGCCGTTCCCTGACCAGCTCTCCTACCCGCGCAAAAGCCACCCGGTCCAACGCGTCATAATCATATAACGTACCGTCCAAATCCAATATTACCGCTCTTATCTTTTGCATTTCCTTTACCCCTTTTTTTATTAATTAGTTCCTCTTCATGATCTCGCTGATCACAAGAAGAAGCATTAACTGTACCAGCCCTCCGGCGCCATCCTCCCAGAGCATCTGCCCGCCCGCCAGATCTTCAATCTGCGGAATAGCCTCGGCCGCCGTTTCAATCCAAATCCTTTTATCCGCTCCAAGCTCCTCCCCCCGGAAGGATACCCTCTGATGCAAAAGATCATCATAGGATAAAGCGCCAAAAACGCCCCGGTCTCCAAGCAGCGACAACACCGGTTCCACGTTGATTCCCACATCCATCACAAATTCCACGCTCAGGCTTATCTCCTGTCTATGCCCGGCTTCCTCCGGCTTTTTGACAAGAGTCTCATCATAATACCGAATCACCAGATCGGCATACTGCCTCTGGGGATGAATATATTTTTCAGCGTCTTCCCGTCTGGCCTCCATCTGTATTACAATTTCGTCCCTGCCATGCCCTCTGTCCCCCTGATCGCGGCACAGCTTCCAGTGCCGCCTGAGCGCTTCGTCGGTGTCCAGATACACCTTCATATCGAGCACCTGCCTCACCTGCGGTAGATACAGAGAATGGAGACCGCACAAAACCACATAGGGCTTTGGCGACACTCTTCTTTTCCGGGTAAAGGTTCCTGTCTCATGGTCATAATCAGCCCGCTTTACCGCATTGTTCCCACGCAGCGTCTGCAAATCTTCCGCCTGCCTGTAAAGATAATTGGCCCGGGGATTTAAATGCGTGATCTCTTCCCAGTTGCGGTCGCCCCGTTCCCATCGGTGATCTCCGTCCCCTTCCAGCGCAAGCACGCGCTCCTTAGACAAAAGCGCCTCCAGCGTCTTCAAAAGTCTGGTTTTCCCCGCGCCGCTGTCTCCTGCAATGCCAATGGTAAAAGGGCGGTTTTTCCTGCGGTAATAAGAATTACTTCCCACACCGTAAAAATACATACAGACTACCAGAATTAAAAATACGCCTACCATCAGCGTAAACACAATATCCTTCAAACCTTCGTCAGACAGCTTCATACATTGCAGACTTTTACCCAGGAAATATAAATCTACAAACTTCGTTGTATGGAAAAATACATAGTAGAGAAGATACAGAAAATTAAATCCCCCGTAAATCAGAACCATTTTGCCCCGGCTCTCGCTCTGCCCTGCAAGGTACAGCATAAAAAACGGCACAATCCAGATAAACCAGGCAGGCATCGCCGGCACAAAGGAAAGAAACACCGAAAAAAGCAGACCGGTCATACTGATCAGAAGGTCTCTGTTGATCTGGTTAATCTGAAACGCCTGAAAATAGAGAAAGAGTAAAACCAATACCGGCAAAAGCAGGTGCGCGTTCCCGTAATTAAGATAAACCGTATCAATCACCAGCTGTTCCCTGTTAAGCAGAACCATATTGATAAAACCGCTTCCCCAAAAGGGAAGAACCGCCGCAACTGTCAAAAGCAACGGCAGGCCTGTCATGAACACCGCCTTTTTCCATCCTTTTCTCTTAAAAAGATAAAGAAAGAAAAGGGGCAGCGCCGCCACTATATGAAACTTGGAGGCAAGAGCCAATGTAAAAAACAGGATAAATTTCCACTCAAAAGCCTTCTCCTTCTGCGCCGTAGCTCCCATTTCACTCAGATAATACACCGCCCCTATGAGAAACACGGTGGGAATAATATCCAACTGGCCATGCATATAAGAGGCATATAGAATAATTGGCGACAGAAAATACAGCACCAGAATATATTTTCTTTTATCTTTGGAAATACGCAGCAAAAAATATAATCCGACAAGATCCATTAAAAGAATCGGCAGTTTAAAAACCAAATTCCTGAAAAAAACAGGCATACCGCCAAAGAATGTAACAAAAAATCCTCCGATACACTCCAGAAAAAGCATAACGGGCGGATAGGGAAAAGAAGGGAGAAGCGCATTGTCATAATAGAACTGATAAGGATTTTCACCGCTGAGAAAACAAGACACAAAGGGAATAAACATCATATCCTGATAATCAGAAGAAAAAAATCCCATCAAAAGTAACTTAAACAAAACCCCCACGGCAATGGCAGTTCCCAGGTACTTCCAATAATTTTTCTCCATATCGAGCGTATGCAGCATCTCACAGCCCATGTCTTTCTATTCCATAGGATTTCCGATCCATCCCGAAATCCCCGTCTATACTTCCTCTCAGATCAGGCCCTCCTGTTCCAGAAATTCCCTGAAATAAGCGTAAGTATTCTGATACCCTTCATAATCCGCCGGTGTTCCCCAGCCCACATAACGATCTATATCAAATATTTTTGCCCTGTATCCTAAGTCTAACACATGTTTTACAGTCTGGTCTACATAGAATTCTCCGTTGATACGGTCATTCTCCCGAATCATTTTCTCCGTGGCCTCCAGAAAAACCTTCGCCTCCTTAAACCAGAAAGTCGCCACCACCGCCGGATCCTCCATGGGCGTATCAGAAATCGCCTTTTTGATGGACGTGCCCGTAATATTTCCCTCTCCGTCAGTAATCATCCAGCCATAGGCATTGGGATTTTGCAGTACGGCTTCATTATGACGATAAGTAAAGACAATACAGTCGCACTCCCGCTTTGTCTCCTCAAAGGCTTTTTTGTCTATATCCATGCCATTGTCACAGCCGGCAATCAAAAGCTGCTCTTCCGGATTCAGATAAGGTTTCGCCAGCATACAGGTGCAGGCCTGTCCCTGCGTCAGCCGGTCTATGGTGATAAACTGCGCCTTACGATAATGGGCTCTTATGGCATCCTCCACGCCGTCCGTTTTGTGGAAAGTGCGATCCACGTAAATCACGTTGCTTCCGTCTTTAGCCACTCCGGGCAAATCCCTGGTAGCGCAGACTACCATGGGCTTTTCCATTCCCTCCTGACGGTCTGTTGTCATGATCGCCGGTTTATGTACCGTATATCCCGCATCCGCAAACCGCTGTCCGGCTCCCGCCATGGGGATTAAAACCTTCCCGGCCGCCGCGTCTTTGCCTTGGCTGCACTTCTCACTCAAATTCGCCGGTTTCTCCTTTTCTGCCGCATCACTTTTATCACGCAGAAGCAAATTCGTCCAGTAAACAAACTCCTGCAAATCTTCCGGCGTGCCCCACTGGCAAAAATAGCTTACATTGGTCGGAACCCACACCTTCAATCCGTCCCGCACCATAAAATTGTAAGGGAGACTTGCATAATACTCCCCATTAATAGCGCACTCCTCATGTTCTGTCAAAATCTGACAATATTTTTCCATGACCGCGCCGTTTTTAAAATAATATACGCCCGGCGAATGCTTTGCCTTCGTCTTATCCTTCTCAAAAGAATACTTTTCCCGAATCTCTAATAAATTGTCCTCCCCATCCGTCAGGCAGGAAGCATAAAAATTTTTCTGGGGCAGCAGGTTCGGGTGAAAGCCTGTATAACAGGGCGCAGCCCCGTCGCAGCCGCGGCGCCTGGCCTCTTTTACAAAAGTCCGATAATCCCAGCGCATGTAAAAATCACAGTAATTAATAATACAGCCGTCTTCTTCACGAAACTTTGCAGCGTCATTTTCAATCCGCACGCCGTCTAAACAATCCGCCTCTTTCACCGCACACAAAGCCTTGAAAGCCCGCAGTACATCATAAGCCGGACCTTTTTTCACCCAGTCTTCTATCGTTACGATAATCGCTCCCGGCGCAAGGATAAGTAATCGCTCCCGCATGGAAGGGTCTTTTTTCAAATGCTCCCCGCGACACACAAAAATAAACTGCTCTTCTTCCGGGTACATTCCTTTTACAATCCACTCTATAATCGGTTTTCCCATCACCGGGATAAAGGGTTTCAGCTCTTTATAACCCGCCGCCACAAAACGGGAGCCGTAGCCCGTCATCGGTATGATAATATTCATATGACAATCCCCCTGCCGTCTTTGTCTTACAACTGTCTGCGGAACTTTTCAGCGTCCCAGTTCAATAGTTCGTCCTGCTGCCCCTCATCCAGAAAGTGCATCCCATGGGAAAGATTCGCTTCCTGCACCTGGGCCGCGAAGCTCATCACGTTTTCAATTTCCTGCGCCTTTTTCACGCTCTCCGCCAGAATATAGAAATGCCCCCTGAAACAGACCATCGCCGGAACGCCGTTTTTCTCTATAAAAGCGGTAATATCCTCCGCGCAAAAATCATCCGAAAGAAACAATGGTTTCTTCGACCCGTAAACCACGCAGTCGGGGCAAAACGCCTGATTCCACGTCCCCTCTTCCAAAACCGCACTTGCCACTCCATCACAAGCCAAAAAGCGGTTTTCTGATAAATAAACGATCTTATCCTGCAATTCGGGAATTTCAGAAAAGGCGTTCCAGAGCTTCGTCGCATTGGGACAGGCCTCATAGGAAAACTGCAAATAACCCGCAATCTTTTGCAATATTTCCTCCGTGTAGCCAATCACCTGATCCGCCGAATCTCCGCTCACCACCAGCCCGTGATTTGCCAGAAAGATTACCGATCCGTCCGCTCCCTGGGCCTGCTGCCTGCGGTATTGTTTATAATAGGCCTCCGCCAGCGCCGCTCCCGGTTTCCTGTAGGGAACAAGCACTGCCTCCGGAAACATCGTATGTAACGTG
>ERZ779632.678-NODE-678-length-17543-cov-16.392726_pt1 | contig 17543 bp, 14 predicted proteins | sample MGYA00514194_ERZ779632 | MGnify/ENA primary metagenome ERZ779632 (study PRJEB29562, sample SAMEA4376704) | mouse gut metagenome | isolation source: Cecum | study: EMG produced TPA metagenomics assembly of the A DSS colitis mouse model was used to assess the...
AGGCGGCGGTGGAGTTCGCCGTGGCGGCCTCCGCCCTGAAGCACTCCATCGAGGGGGATTACAACATGGTCACTGTGGCCGAGGTGGAGAAGCTGGCCGGCGGCGACGGCTCCGGACGCATTCAGCGGTAACAGGTTCAGGGCCGCCCACTCGGGCGGCCCTGTGAAAGTATCAAGGAGGTTTCAATATGAGAGAATTTATGGACAAGGACTTTTTGCTGGAGACCGCCACGGCCCGGCATCTCTATCACGACTACGCCGCCTCCATGCCGCTGGTGGACTACCACTGCCACATCTCCCCCCGGGAGATTTATGAGGACCGCCGGTTTGACAATCTGGTGGAGGTCTGGCTGGGGGGCGAGAACCCCGACGGCACCTACTTCGGCGACCACTACAAGTGGCGCCTCATGCGCTCCAACGGCGTCCCTGAGGACTACGTCACCGGCTCCAAGCCCGCCTTTGAGCGCTTTGTGAAGTTTGCCGAAACCCTGGAAATGGCTATGGGCAACCCCATGTACCACTGGTGCAACCTGGAGCTGCGCCAGTTCTTCGGCTACGACAAGCCCCTCACCCCCGAGACCGCGAAGGAGTGCTGGGACTTCTGCAACGAGAAGCTGCGCCATGACCCCGGCCTCACCGTTCGGGGCATCATCAAGAAGGCCAACGTGGCCATGATCGGCACCACCGACGATCCCATCGACTCCCTGGAGTGGCACGAGAAGATCGCCGCCGACCCCACCATCACCGTGAAGGTGTGCCCCTCCTTCCGTCCGGACAAGGCCATCAACATCTCCAAGCCCGGCTTCGCCGAGTACATCGGCAAGCTGGCCGCCAGCGTGGGCAAGGACAGCCTGGACACCGTGGAGGACGTATGCGCCGCCCTCACCCAGCGGCTGGAGTTCTTCGCCAAGCTGGGCTGCCGGGCCAGCGACCACGGCCTGGACTATATCCCCTTCCGGCCCAGCTCCATGGAGAAGGCCAACGAGGCTTTCCGGGACGCTATGACGGGCAAGGAGATCGGCGCCAAGGAGGCGGAGCGCTATCAGACCGCTATCCTGCTCCACCTGGGCCGGGAGTACCACCGGCTGAACATCGCCATGCAGCTGCACTACTCCTGCATGCGCAACATGAACGAACGGATGTACGCCAAGCTGGGCCCCGACACCGGCTTCGACGCCATCTCCCAGAATACCTGCGGCCAGGATATCGCCCGCCTGCTGTCCGCCCTGGACAAGGAGGGCAAATGCCCCAAGACCATCCTCTACTCCCTGAACCCCGCCGACAACCAGCAGCTGGGCACCATTCTGGGCTGCTTCCAGTCCGACGAGATCCCCGGCAAAATCCAGCACGGCTCCGCCTGGTGGTTCAACGACACCAAGTCCGGCATGGAGGAACAGATGAAGTCCCTGGCCAATCTGGGCCTGCTGGGCAACTTCGTGGGGATGCTCACCGACTCCCGCTCCTTCCTCAGCTACGCCCGGCACGACTACTTCCGCCGCATCCTGTGCAATCTGATGGGCAATTGGGTGGAGAACGGGGAGTATCCCAGCCACGAGGCCTCCCTGAAGAGGATTGTGGAGGGCGTCTCCTATCGCAACGCCGCCCGGTACTTCGGCGTATAAAAGTGTTTCTGATTGCATTCTCCCCGCCGGAGGCGGGGAGAATGCCCGAACGATCAGAACACTATTAACTACCGTAAGGAGCATCATTTCAGTATGAACAACGAAATCACCACGGAGGAGCAAAGCCGCCTGCTGCGCAACGTTCTCTTCACCTTCTTTGTCAGCGGCGCGGCCTCCCAGCCCCTGGGCTCTTTCATCCCCTTCCTCCGGGAGCAGTTTGGCTTCAGCTACGATCTGTCCGGCGTGCTGCTGTCCTGCCAGTCCACGGGCAACCTGATCTCCGTGCTGCTGGCCGGCTTTCTGCCCATCTACCTGGGCCGGCGGCGGGCCATCCTGGCCACCTCGGTGTGGATGGCGGCCGCCTACCTGATTTTTGCCAGCGGCTTTGGCTCCCCGGCCCTCTTCGTGGCCGCCTTCACCATGACGGGCATTGCCCGCGGCGGTAACTCCAATTTCTCCAACACCATGATCTCCACCCTGCCCGGCGACAAGGCCACCCGGGGCTACAACCTGCTCCACGGCTGCTTCGCCGTGGGGGCGCTGCTCTCCCCCCTGGTGCTGGTGTTCTGCACCAACCGCTTTCCCAGCATGGGCTGGCGGCTGGTGGCGGCGCTGCTGGCCCTGCTGTGCCTGAGCCAGATCGCCGTCTACGCCAAAATGCCCCTACCCCAAGAGCCCGGGGGCAAGAGCGTAAAGACCGTGGACCGCGGCTTCTTGAAGGTGAAGCAGTTCTGGCTGGGCAGCGCCATGCTGTTTTTCTACATCTCGGTGGAGTACGCCATCGTGGGCTGGCTGGTATCCTACTTTCAGGACACCGAGGTGCTCAGCGCAAGCTGGTCCCAGATGATGAACAGTCTGCTGTGGCTGGTCATTTTCTGCGGCCGCATGATCGGCGCGGCCATCACGGGCAAGATTTCCCGGAGCAGGCTGCTGCTCATCGACGGCGCGGGCTTCTTCGCCTTTTTCCTGGTCATGTTCTTCAGCCGGAATCCCATTCTCATCGTACTGGGCCTGATGGGGGTGGGGCTGTTCATGGCCACCATCTACCCCACCGCCTTCGCCTTCGGCAGCGACTGCATCCGGGGCAACGATCTGGGGTGCAGCATCATGATTTTCACCGGCAGCGCCGGCGGCATCGTCACTCCCGCCCTGGTGGGCCTGGTGGCCGAGCGGGCCGGCATCCGGGCCGGCATGGGCCTGGTGGCGGTGTTTACGGCTCTGCTGCTGCTCTGCATCGTGCTCAGCGTCATCAGCGTAAAAACCAGAAAAGAAGGAGCGTAAATTGATGGAAAAGCTCAGTTATTCCCTCCTGGAGCGCCAGGGCTATCAGGGCTACCTGCTGAAAGACGCCCCGGAGCGGGTCCTCCAGTTTGGCGAAGGGGCCTTCCTGCGGGCCTTCGCGGAGGACTTTATCGACCAGATGAACGAGAAAGCCGGCTTCAACGCCAAGGTGGTTCTGGTCCAGCCCCGTGGGGGTCACCCGGACACCTGCGCCCGGTTCACGGAGCAGGACGGCCTGTATACCCTCCTCCTCCGGGGCCGGGAAAAGGGGGAGGCGGTATCCAGAAAGCGGATCATCTCCTGCGTCTCCCGCTGTCTGGACCCCAAGGGGGACTGGCAGTCCGTGCTGGACTGCGCCAAAAACCCCGACCTGCGCTTCCTCATCTCCAACACCACCGAGGCGGGCATCGTCTTTGACCCCGCCTGTAGGGCGGACGACGCCCCGCCCGCCAGCTTCCCCGGCAAGCTGACCCTCCTCCTCCACGAGCGCTGGAGGCTGGGCCTGCCCGGCTTTATCATCCTGGCCTGCGAGCTCAGCGAGCACAACGGCGAGGAGCTGCTGCGCTGCGTGAAGGAATATATCGGCCTTTGGGGCCTGGAACCGGAATTCCTGGCCTGGGCGGAGGGGGAAAACCTCTTCTGCTCCACCGTGGTGGACCGGATCGTCACCGGCCGCCCCAAGGAGGACGCAAGCTCCCTCTGCCGGGAGCTGGGCTATCAGGACGACCTGCCGGACACCGGCGAGGTGTTCGCCTCCTGGATTATCGAGGGGCCCCAGTCCATCAAGGCGGAGCTGCCCTTTGAGAAGGCCGCCCTGCCCATCCGGGTGGTGGACGACCATGTGCCTTACAAGCAGCGCAAGGTGCGCATCCTCAATGGCGCCCACACCGGCTTTGTGCCGGCCGCTCATCTGGCCGGCTTCAAGATCGTCCGGGACTGCATGGAGGACCCGGTCGTCCGGGGTTTTATGAACCGGCTGCTCTACGACGAGGTCATCCCCACTCTGCCCCTGGACCGGAAGGACCTGGAGGACTTTGCCGCCTCCGTGGCCGACCGGTTCAACAACCCCTATATCGACCACGCCTTGCTCTCCATCGCCCTGAACTCCACCTCCAAGTGGAAGGCCCGGGTCATGCCCAGCCTGCTGGACAGCGTGGCCAATACCGGCAAGCTGCCCCCCTGTATCACCTTCTCCTTTGCAGCCTATATCGCCTTTTACCGGGACTGCCCCGCCCAGGATGACCCCTGGGTGCTGGAGTTCTATCAGGCGCATCAGGGGGACTCCCCCGCCCAGCTTGCCCGCGCCGTCATCCGCAGCGAACGGATGTGGGGCGGGGAGCTGGCCGCCCTTGAGGGCTTTGAGGAGGCGGTGACCGACGCTCTGGAGCGCATCGGCCGTCTGGGCGCCTATGAGGCCATGAAGGAGTGTCTGGCATGAAGCTGATCCGAATCCACCCCGCCGACAATGTGGCCGTGGCCCTGGAGGACCTGCTCCAGGGGGAGGCGCTGGCTGTGGACGGGCGGCAGCTCACCGCCGCCCAGGCCGTCCAGCGGGGCCACAAAATCGCCCTGGCCCCCATCCCCGCCGGGACGCCCATTGTCAAATACGGCTGCGCCATCGGCCTGGCCAGAGAGGACATCGCCCCGGGACAGTGGGTCCACGTCCACAACGTGCGCACCGGCCTGTCCGAGAACGGGGAATACGTCTACCGCCACAAGACCTACGACCTGCCCCAGGTGGCTCCCCGGACCTTCCGGGGCTTCCGCCGCCCCGGGGGCAAGGCGGGCATCCGCAACGAGCTGTGGATCATCCCCACGGTGGGCTGCGTCAACAACATCGCCCAGCAGCTGGTCCGGGAGAACTGGCATCTGGTCTCGGGGAGCGTGGAGGGCCTGTACGCCTTCCCCCACCCCTTCGGCTGTTCCCAGATGGGGGACGACCACGCCCAGACCCGGAAGCTGCTCTCCGCCCTGGTCCGCCACCCCAACGCCGGAGGCGTGCTGGTGCTGGGCCTGGGCTGCGAGAACCTGACCATGGACCAGTTCAAGGCGGAGCTGGGGGAGTGGGACGGCAATCGGGTGAAATTCCTGGTCTGTCAGGACGAAACGGACGAGATCGCCGCCGGCTCCGCCCTGCTCAAACAACTGGCCGGGTACGCCGCCTCCTTCCGGAGGGAGGACATCCCCGCCTCTGAGCTGGTGGTGGGCATGAAGTGCGGCGGCTCCGACGGCCTGTCCGGCATCACCGCCAACCCCACCGTGGGCCGCTTCTCCGACCGGCTCATCGCCCTGGGAGGCTCCACCGTCCTCACCGAGGTGCCCGAGATGTTCGGGGCCGAGAGCATCCTCTTCGAGCGGTGCGCCGACGAGGCCGTCTTTGACAAGGCGGTGGAGATGATTGAGCTCTTCAAGCGCTACTTCACCTCCCACGGTCAGGTGGTCTATGAGAACCCCAGCCCCGGCAACAAGGCGGGGGGCATCACCACTCTGGAGGACAAGTCCTGCGGCTGCGTCCAGAAGGGGGGCTCTGCCCAGATCGCCGACGTGCTGGGCTACGGCGAGGCGGTCACGCGGAAGGGGCTGAACCTGCTGTCCGGCCCGGGCAACGACCTGGTGTCCGCCACCGCCCTCACCGCCGCCGGGGCCCACCTGATTCTGTTCACCACCGGCCGGGGCACCCCCTTCGGCGCCCCCGCCCCCACGGTGAAGATCTCCACCAACACCGCCCTCTTTGAGAAAAAGAGGGGCTGGATCGACTTTAACGCCGGGACCGTGGCCCAGGGCGAGAGCCTGGACAGCGCCGGGGAGCGGCTGCTGGACTATGTGCTGTCCGTGGCCTCCGGGGAGCAGACCAACGCCGAGCGCCGGGGCGCACGGGAGATTTCTATTTTCAAGGACGGCGTTGTGCTTTAAAAGGAGTGTATCAACATGAAGGACCAGAACTGCGCCTACTGTATGCGGGAGGAAAATCCCGCTCTGCTGGACGCCTTCGGCATTTTTATCTGCCGGCTGAGCGTCAGCGACTTGATCCTCTTCAGGGAGCAAAGCCACCCCGGCCGGTGCATCGTGGCCTATCGGGACCACGTCAGCGAGCTGACGGAGCTGTCCGACGGGGAGCGAAACGCCTTCTTCGCCGACGTGGCCCGGGCCGCCAGGGCCCTCCATACCGCCTTCCATCCGGACAAGGTGAACTATGGCGCCTACGGCGACACCGGCTGGCATCTTCACTTCCATCTGGTCCCCAAGTATAAGGACCAGTTCGAGTGGGGCGGCGTGTTCCAGATGGACCCCAAAAAGGTCGTCCTGTCCCAGGAGAAATACCAAGAAATGATCGGTCAAATCAGGGCCGCCCTGTAGCTTCCGGAGGAAATCCCCCTCCGCAGACGGGGCAAGGCTCTCCTGCCCGGAGCGGGACTGTCCCGCTCCGGGCCTTATTTTTGCGGTCCCGCAGAGCATTTCCTTGATTCACCGCTTGCGGAGGCGGGAAAAATGTATTAAAATAGGGAATCAGGAGATGAACGCCATGGAATTGCTGCAAACACAGTCTCAACAGCTTAATCATCAGCAGATTCAGGGGCTCAGGCTGCTGCAGATGGGCTCCCTGGAGCTGGAGCAGTACCTGCGGGAGCTGGCCCAGGAAAATCCCATGGTCGATTTGGAGCCTGAATCCTCCGCCCGGGAGGAGGACGACGGGCTGCTCAGCTACCTGCGGTGGCTGGAGGACAACGACCATCAGAACCTCTACTACTCCCAGATGAGCGAGGAGGAGATGGACCCCCTGTCCCGGGTGGGAACGGAGGGCGGCCTGGAGGAGACCCTGTTCCGCTTCCTGTCCCGCCAGCTCTACACCATGGACCTGGATGAGGACCTGGCCGACGCGGTGCGCTACCTGGCCTCCAGCCTGGACGACCGGGGCTATCTCGCCGCCCCGCTGCCCGAGCTGGCCCAGGACAGCCGGTTTCCCTTCCCCTTGCTGGAGCGGGCGCTGGAGATTCTTCGGGAGCTGGAGCCCGCCGGAGTGGGGGCGGAAAACCTGTCCCAGTGCCTGGAGCTGCAGCTGCTCCGTATCCGGGAGAACGGCCCCGCCCTGACCATTGTGCGCAGCTATCTGGACCTGCTGGCCAAGCGGCACTATCCCTCCATCGCGTCAAAAATGAATCTCTCCGTGGATCAGGTGAAGCAGGCCGGGGATATCATCCGGGAGCTGGACCCCCGGCCTGGCGCGATCTTTGAACGCGCCGATCAGATTCCCTATATCCTGCCGGACATCTTTGTGGACGAGGAGGACGGGCGGTACACCGCCCGGGCCAGAAAGCCGGGCCGTCCCCCCTTCCGGATCAACGCCTACTACCGCAGGCTGCTGTCTCAGTCTCAGGACCCGCAGGTCAAGGATTACCTGAAAGAGAAGCTCCAGCAGGCCGAGGGAGTTCTGCGGGCGGTGGACCAGCGGGAGAGCACCCTCCTGCGGTGCGCCCAGGCCATTGTGGACGGTCAGGCCGGATTCTTCCGCCTGGGCCCTCAGGCTCTGCTGCCCATGCGCCTGGCCGATGTGGCGGACACGCTGGGCCTCCACGAATCCACCGTCAGCCGGGCGGTGCGGGAAAAGTACATCCAGTGCACCCAGGGCGTGTACCCCATGAGCTACTTCTTCTCCCGCAGCGCCGTCGCCGGGAAGCCGGGGGTGGGCGGAGCGGCCGCCAGGCTGCTTCTCAAGCAGCTCATCGACCAGGAGGACAAGCCCCTGTCCGACCAGAAGCTGGCCGATCTTCTGGCGCAGGCCGGCTGTCCCGTATCCCGCCGCACGGTGGCAAAGTACCGCGGGGAGATGAACATTCCCGATCAGGCCGGACGGGCCCGTTCCCATTGAGTCCCCGGTCCGGACGGCAGATGATGGACAAATTGAACTGTCCCCCAGCCTTTGGGCCGGGGGACAGTTCCTTTCATTCAATATAGTTAAATATGTTCCAGAAAATCCACGATAAAGTGGAGTGCGACGCCCAGGGGAACGGTATGCCGGCGCAAGGTGCTGAGCTGGAGGTAGCCGGCGTCGGGCACCACATAGTTGATCCCGGCCGCGTACTCCCGCAGGCGGGGCAGGTAGGGACCCAGAAACTCGCTCAGCGTGCCGCCCAGCACCACGTCGCAGTCCAGCGCCATGTGGATGTTGTTGATCCCGATGGCCAGGTGACGCAGCATGTTGTCCCACAGGGCCTCGTACTCCTCATACCGGGGGCCGCGGCGCTCCAGGACGGAGAAAAACTCCTCCAGCGACACGCCGAAGGCGTTGAGGATGCGGCGGGGGGAGCAGTAGGCCTCCAGACAGCCCTGGGCTCCGCAGGTGCAGGGCAGTCCACCCGGCTCCACGCACATGTGGCCGAACTCGCCGCTGCGCCGGTTGTCCCCCACATAGGGGGCCCCGCCGAAGAGAATAGCCCCGCCCACGCCGTTCTCCAGGGAGAGATAAGCCATGTTCCGAACGCTCTTCCGGACGAAGAGCTCGGCGTGGCCGCCGCTGGTGGCGTCGTTCTCCACATAGGTGGGGTAGGGTATGGACTCGGTAAGCCCCTCCAGGGAGGTGTCCTTCAGCCGCAGGGTGGGGGCGGCGGTGATGTGGCGGCTGTCCGGGGCCATGACGGCGGGCAGGGCGATCCCCACCCCCAGAAGCCGCTCCCGGTCAATGGAAAACTCGTCCAGGAAGCGCTCCAGCGTCCGGGAGAGCAGCCCGCCCATGTCGGCGAAGCTGACAATGGGGGCGTTGTCCGCCTCCTGATAGGCCAGCTCATTGAGAAGCAGGTCCACAGCTGTCAGGCGCAGGTGGTGCTCCGTCACGGAGACCCCCACCGCCACCCGTGCGTCGGGCACAATGGACAGCCCGCTCGCTTTCCGCCCGCCGGTGGACTGCTGCTCGCCGGAGTCCCGGATCAGCCCCGCCTCCATCAGCTGGGACAAATTCTGATACACGGTGGGCAGGCTGAGGTTCAGCTCCCGGGCCAGGCTCTGCCGGGAGCAGAAGCCCTTGGCGTCGTATATGTAGCGGTAGATATTGCTGCGGGTCTGGCGGCGGCGGTCGGTCGCGGCATCGAAGTCCATACTTGCATATGCTCCTTTTATTAAATCATGATTTTATTTTAACACGAACTTGAAAACAGTCAATTCAAAAATGGTCGATTTTCGAAAAATCTTCCAAGTTAGAAAAATTAGTTTTATGAATGGTGTGGGCCGCATCCGTCAATATTGCCAGTTTACCTCTTTTGCTTTCATATATTATAAACAAAATTGCCTTTAATGCCCAAAAAATAGTTGACATCAGTAAACTAACTTTATAGAATTAGAGTCACAGAAGCGGCCGCTTCTGTACCTTCCCCGAACATCGGGGAAGGCGAATCATCAGAATAAATCAGGAGGAAATGAACATGAAAAAGACACTTGCGCTGATCCTTGCGGCCTGCATGTCTCTGTCCCTTGTCGCCTGCGGCGGCGGCGACAAGAGCAATACCCCTCCCGCCGGCGGCAGCAACGCCGGCACCAGTCAGTCCGCCAATCAGCCCAGCACCGGCGGCAGCGAGGCCAAGACCGTCGGCATCGCCATGCCCACCCAGTCCCTGGAGCGGTGGAACCGCGACGGCGCCTACCTGGACGAGCAGTTCAAGGCCGCCGGCTATAAGACCATCGTCACCTACTCCGACAACAAGAACGAGCAGCAGGTCAACGACATTCAGAACATGCTGTCTCAGGGCGTGGACCTGCTGATTATCGCCGCCATCGACGGCAACGGCCTGAACACCGTCATGAACGACGCCGGCGCCGCGGGCGTGCCCGTCATCGCCTATGACCGTCTGATCATGAACGACAACAGCAGCTACTATGTCTCCTTCGACAACTACACCGTGGGCAAGCTCCAGGGCGAGTTTGTCCGGGACGCTCTGGACCTGGATAACGCCGCCGGCCCCTTCAACATGGAGTTCACCGCCGGTGACCCCGCCGACAACAACGCCCCCTTCTTCTACAATGGCGCTTTCGACGTGCTGAAGCCCTACATCGACAGCGGCAAGGTGATCGTCCCCTCCGGCCAGACCGCCTTTGACGCCGTGGCCACCGACCAGTGGCAGACCGACGTGGCTCTGGACCGCGCCCAGAACGTGCTGGCCTCCTTCTACTCCGACGGCACCAAGCTGGACGCCTGGCTGTGCTCCAACGACTCCACCTCCATGGGCGTGACCCAGGCCGTCACCCAGGACTACGCCGGCGGCAACACCGTGGTCATCACCGGCCAGGACGGTGACGTGGCCAACCTGCGCAACATCAAGGACGGCAAGCAGTCCATGACCGTGTACAAGGCCGTGGCCAACGAGGCCGTTGTCACCCTGGACCTGGCCAAGGCCATTCTGGACGGCAAGACCGCCGACGCCTCCCTGATCTCCGCCTCCGGCTGGGACTTCGAGTGCGCCTATGACACCGAGTCCTACGAGACCACCCCCGGCCACAAGTGCCCCTCCTTCCTGCTGGTGCCCGACGTGGTCACCGCCGACAACATGGAAGAGAAGCTGGTCACCCCCGGCTACTACAAGGTGGGCGCCGACGGCTACCTGGAGGCCACCAACGGCTGATTCCATAACCCCCCAATGAAACGATAACCGCGGGCGGGGCAGACGCCCCGCCCGCCTTATTTTTAGGAGAACCGCAGAGAGGAGGAACCCCGCTTGGCTGATGTTATTTTGGAAATGAAGTCCATCACCAAGGAATTTCCCGGCGTCAAGGCCCTGGATAATGTAAATCTGAGGGTGGAAGCCGGGGAAATCCACGCTTTGATCGGCGAAAACGGCGCCGGAAAATCCACACTGATGAACGTGCTGTCGGGCACCTACCCCATCGGCAGCTACACCGGCGAAATTTACTACGAGGGCAGGCTGTGCCAATTCAAGACCCAGAAGGACAGCGAGGCCCAGGGCATCGTCATCATCCACCAGGAGCTGGCCCTGATCCCCCTGCTGTCCATCGGGGAGAATATGTTCCTGGGCAATGAAATCAAAAATTCCATGGGGTACATCGACTGGGACAAGACCTTCAGCGAGGCCGAGCGCCACATGCGCCAGGTGGGGCTGAACGAGTCGGCCCAGACCCTTGTTAAGGATATCGGCACTGGCAAGCAGCAGCTGGTGGAGATCGCCAAGGCCTTTTCCAAAAAGGTGAAGCTGCTCATTTTGGACGAGCCCACCTCCTCCCTCAACGACGAGGACGCCAAGATGCTGCTGGACCTGCTGATCGAATTCAAGAAGGAGGGGCTCACCTCCATCATCATCACCCACAAGCTCAACGAGATCATCTACTGCGCCGACAAGGCCACCATCATCCGGGACGGCACCTGTATCGAGACCCTGGTCAAGGGTGTGGACGAGTTCAGCGAGGACCGGATTATCAAGGGCATGGTGGGCCGGTCCATGGAGGACCGCTACCCTGTCCGGGAGCACAACGTGCAGGACGAGGTCAACCTGGAGGTGAAAAACTGGACGGTGCACCACCCCCTGTACCCCGAACGGGTGGTGGACGACAACATTTCCTTCCACATCAAGAGGGGAGAGGTGGTAGGCTTCTCCGGCCTGCAGGGCGCCGGGCGCACCGAGCTGGCCATGTCTATCTTCGGCCGCAGCTACGGCACCGGCATCTCCGGCAAGCTGTACATCGGCGGGCAGAAGGTGAATCTGCGCTCCCCTCAGGACGCCATCCGCCATAAGCTGGCCTACGTCACCGAGGACCGAAAGACCAACGGTCTGATCCTGGGCGAGTCCATCCGCTTCAACACCACCCTGGCCCGGCTGGACAAGGTGTGCAGAGGCAGCGTCATCGACCGGGACAAGGAGACCCAGGCGGCCGAACAGATGACAAAGGACATGGGCACCAAGACCCCCACCATCGAGCAGAACATAGGCAACCTGTCCGGCGGCAACCAGCAGAAGGCCCTACTGGGCAAGTGGATGTTCACCGAGCCGGACATCCTCATCATGGATGAGCCCACCCGGGGCATCGACGTGGGCGCGAAATATGAAATTTACTGCCTCATCAACCAAATGGTGGCCCAGGGCAAGTCGGTCATGATGATCTCCTCCGAGCTGCCCGAGCTGCTGGGCATGTGCGACCGTATCTACGTGATGAACGAGGGCCGCCTGCTGGCCGAGGTGGACGCGGCGGACGCCACCCAGGAGAGCATCATGGGCTACATCATCCGCGACACCGCCAAGGCGTAATAGGGAGGGTACGACAATGACTGAAACAAAACAAGCGTTTAACCTGGTAAAATTTTTGACCAAATACGCCATGGTAATTGCCCTGGTGGTGGTCTTTATCCTGTTTTCCGTGCTGACTGACGGGCGCCTGCTCCAGCCCCAGAACATGACCAACCTGATGCTGCAAAACGGCTACGTGCTGGTCATGGCCTGCGGCATGCTGCTGTGTATCCTCACCGGCGGCAACATCGACCTGTCTGTGGGCTCCGTGGTCTGCGTGGTGGGCGGCATCGCCGCCGTCCTGGTAACCAATATACACATGTCCGCCATCCCCGTCATCCTGCTGTGCCTGGTGGTGGGCCTGCTGGTGGGCGTATGGCAGGGCTACTGGATCGGCTATGTCCGCATCCCTCCCTTCATCACCACCCTGGGCGGCATGTTCATCTTCCGCGGCATCGGCCGCCTGGTCCTGGACAGCAAGACCGTGGCCATCCAGGACCCCACCTTCCTGAACATCTTTACCGCCTATATTAAAATTCCCGGCCTGGACGACGGGAAAGTGAAGCTCTCCCCCATCATCGTGGGCGTGGCCGCCGCGGCCTGGATCATCCTCAGCACCGTGAAGAACCGCGCCGACCGGGCCAAGAAGGGCTACCGCCAGAACAGCGCCCTGGGCGACTTCGTCAAGGCCGGCCTTATCGCCGCCCTGGTCCTCTGGTACTGCTGGCAGCTCAGCCAGTACCGGGGCATTTCCGTCATGCTGGTGTGGGTGCTGGCCATCTGCCTGATCTATAACTTCATCACCTCTAAGACCGCTTTCGGCCGCTACTTCTACGCCGTGGGCGGCAACGAGAAGGCCACCAAGCTCTCCGGCATCAACACCGACAAGATCTACTTCATCGCCTACGCCAACATGGGCCTGCTGGCCGGCCTGTGCGGCCTGCTGTGCGCCGCCCGCGTGGGCAGCGTCAACGGCTCCACCGGCACCTCCTTCGAGATGGACGCCATCGGCTCCTGCTTCATCGGCGGCGCCTCCGCCTACGGCGGCAGCGGCACCGTGGGCGGCGTGGTCATCGGCGCTCTGCTGCTGGGCGTCATCAACATGGGCATGTCCATCATGGGCCTGGGCGACGCTTACCAGTACGTCATCAAGGGCGGCGTGCTGCTGCTGGCCGTCATTTTCGACGTGGTCACCAGCCGCAAGTCCGGAGCCAAATAAGAGGTAGGGCCATGTTATATATTGGAATCGACCTGGGCACCTCCGCTGTCAAGCTGCTGCTGATGGACGGCGAAGGAACCATTCAAAACATCGTATCCAGGGACTACCCTCTGGAGTTCCCCCAGCCCGGCTGGAGCCAGCAGAATCCCGAGGACTGGAAAAAGGCCGTACTGGAGGGCGTTCCGGAGCTGCTTCGCGGCTTCGACGCCTCCCGGGTGGCGGGCATCGGCGCCGGCGGTCAGATGCACGGGCTGGTGGTGCTGGACAAGGACGACAACGTCATCCGCCCCGCCATCCTGTGGAACGACGGCCGCACCGCCAAGCAGGTGGACTACCTCAACAACGCGGTGGGCAAAGAGAAGCTGTCCGGCCTCACCGCCAACATCGCCTTTGCCGGTTTCACCGCCCCCAAAATTTTGTGGATGCGGGAGAACGAGCCCGATCTCTTCGCCAGGATTGCCAGGATCATGCTCCCCAAGGACTACATCAATTACATCCTCACCGGCGTCCACTGCACCGACTTCTCCGACGCCAGCGGCATGCTGCTGCTGGACGTGGAGCACAAGCGCTGGTCAAAAGAGATGCTGGACATCTGCGGCATTACCGAGGCTCAGATGCCCAAGCTGCTTGAGAGCTACGAGAAGGTGGGCACGCTCAGGCCCGAGATTGCCAAGGAGCTGGGCCTGCCGGAGAACGTGATCGTCTGCGCCGGAGCGGGAGACAACGCCGCAGCCGCCGTGGGCACCGGAACGGTAGGAGAGGGGGCCTGCAACATCTCTCTGGGCACCTCGGGCACCGTATTCATCTCCAGCGAGAAATTCGGGGTGGACCCGAACAACGCCCTCCACGCCTTCGCCCACGCCGACGGGCACTACCACCTCATGGGCTGTATGCTCTCCGCCGCCAGCTGCAACAAGTGGCTGATGGAGGATATCTTCCAAACCTCTGACTACGCCGGGGAGCAGACGGACATCACCCCCGATAAGCTGGGCAGCAACCACGTATACTTCCTGCCTTACCTCATGGGGGAGCGCTCCCCCATCAACGACACCGACGCCCGGGGCACCTTCACTGGCCTGACCATGGACGCCAGCCGGTCCGACCTGACCCAGGCGGTGCTGGAGGGGGTAGCCTTCGCCATCCGGGACAGCTTCGAGGTGGCCAAGGCCCTGGGCATTCCCATCCAGCGCAGCAAAATCTGCGGCGGCGGCGCCAAGAGCCCCCTTTGGAAAACCATCATGGCAAACGTGCTGAACATCCAGCTGGAGGTTCCCGAGTCGGAACAGGGTCCGGGCATGGGGGGCGCCATGCTGGCCATGGTGGCCTGCGGCCTGTACCCCACCGTGGCCGATGCCTGCGCCAAGCTGACGCGCACCGCCGAGACCATCTCCCCTGACCCGGAGCTGGCCGCCCGGTATGAGGCCCGCTACCAGCAGTTCCGGAAGATATACCCCGCCATGCGGGAGCTGTTCGCCCAACTGAACCGATGAGCCCTATGGAGAAAAAGCGCTATCATGTGGTCCGAAAGAACCGGGCGGACACAAGAGGACTGCTGCGCGGCCTTGTGTCGGCCTACCTGCTCTATTTAGGCTGGAAGCTGATCTCCGGCGCCGGCCGCGACCCCGCCTTCCCCCCCGCTCTGGGCTGCCTGGCCGGCGGACTCTTCGCCGCGGCCGCCCTGGCCTTCGGGTTCTATGCCTGGAGGCAGTACCTGTCCGACCGGAAAGCGGCGCGGCTCACCCCCGAGGAGGAGGCCGAGCTGCGCCGGGAACAGGAGGCGCCATGAGACAGACACGCTGGCCCGAGCAGGCCGTCCGGGTAGCCTTGCTGCTGGCCGGGCTGGCCGTCGCCCACCTGGGGGTCACCCTGTTTTTGGAGTCCGATCTGGGCTCCGACCCCTTCAACGTGCTGGTCCAGGGGCTGTACCGGGCGCTGCCCTGGCCCGGGTGGATGACCCACGGCCGGGTCCACCTGCTGGTCTGCCTGCTCATCGTGCTGGTGCTGCTGGCCGCCGCCCGGAACTACGTCCGCATCGGGACCTTGCTGTGCATGGCCCTGGGCGGTCCCATCATCGACCTGTGGACCGTCCCTCTGGCCCCCCTGTTCCCCGACGCGCTGGCCTTGCCCTGGCGGCTGCTGACCCTGGTGACCGGGTGCGTCATCCTGGCCTTCGGCATGACGGTGGTCATTCGCTCTGAGGCGGGCACCGGCCCCAACGATTTGGTGGCGGTGGTACTCAGCGACAGGACAGGAAAGCCCTTTGGCCCTGTCCGGGTGGCGGTGGACGTTCTCTTTGCCCTGTCCGGCTGGCTGCTGGGGGGCGTGGCGGGACTGGGCACCCTGGTGTGCGCCGCCCTGGTGGGTCCTTGCGCCCAGGTTTTTCTCCCTCTCAGCGGAAGGCTGTGCGATTTCTGCCTGAACAAAATAAGAGGTGACATGCCATGAAAATCCATTCCATCCATGACCCCGAGTTCATCCCCTACGGCAAGGTCCTCACCGGCTACGACGTGACCTGTCTGGTGAACGCCATGAACACCATCCCGCTGCCCGAGACGGGGGTGGCCTACGAGCCTGGCATCCCCGTACTGGAGGCCACCTGCCTCTACGGCCAGCTCCAGAACAACGCCTACGGCGGGATGCCTGTCCAGGTGGGCATGTGCTGGGGCCGGAACACCAGGCTCAACTGTCTGGAGTACCACCGGGACAGCGAGGTGAACGTGGGGTCCGGCGACTTTATCCTCCTGCTGGCCAGACAGGACGAGATTGCGGACGGCGTGCTGGACACCGCCAGGGTGAAGGCCTTTCGGGTCCCCGCCAGGGTTCCGGTGGAGGTCTACGCCACCACGCTGCACTACGCCCCCTGTCATGTGAACGAGAAAGAGGGCTTCCGGGTGGCGGTGGTCCTGCCCCGGGGCACCAATACCGGCATCCCCGGCGCCGCGCCCCTGAATGAGGAGGACAAGTGGCTCACCGCCCGGAACAAGTGGCTGCTGGCCCACCCGGAAAGCTCCGAAGCGGCCCAGGGAGCCCACATCGGCCTGAAGGGCGTGAATCTTGACATTTCCGGCGAAATTTGAGAAAATAAAATGAACAAAACAAGGAGGAATCTTTATGCTGACTAATATCCCCCAGGTGAAGCTGGGCATCATCGCCGTCTCACGGGACTGCTTCATCATTGATCTGTCTGAGCGCCGCCGCTCCGCCATCGTAGACGCCTGCGCCAAAAACGGCCTGGAGCTCCATGAATGCAAGACCACCGTGGAGAATGAGAAAGACATGCTCAAGGCCGTGGACGAGGTCAAGGCCGCCGGCTGCAACGCTCTGGTGGTCTTCCTGGGCAATTTCGGCCCCGAGACCCCCGAGACCCTCATCGCCCAAAATTTCGACGGTCCCTGCATGTATGTGGCCGCCGCCGAGGGGGACGGCGACCTCATCAACGGCCGGGGCGACGCCTACTGCGGCATGCTCAACTGCTCCTACAACCTGGGGATGCGCCACCTCAAGGCCTTCATCCCCGAGTACCCCGTAGGCACCGCCCAGGACATCGCCAAAATGATCGGCGAGTTCAAGCCCATCGCCTGCGCCCTCATCGGCCTGAGCCAGCTGAAGATCATCACCTTCGGCCCCAGGCCCCAGGACTTCTTCGCCTGCAACGCCCCCATCAAGGGTCTGTACGAAATCGGCGTGGAGATTGAGGAGAACTCCGAGCTGGACCTGCTGGTGGCCTACAAAGCCCACTCAGGCGACCCCCGCATCCCCGAGGTGTGCGCCGATATGGCCAGGGAGATGGGCGAAGGCTGCTACTACCCCGAGATGAACGAGCGCATGGCTCAGCTGGAGCTCACCCTTCTGGACTGGGCCGAGGAGCACAAGGGCGCCCGGCAGTACGTGGCCTTCGCCGACAAGTGCTGGCCCGCTTTCCCCGAGGCCTTCGGCTTTGAGCCTTGCTACGTCAACTCCCGCCTGGTGAGCCGCGGCATCCCCGTATCCTGCGAGGTGGATATTTACGGCGCTCTGTCCGAGTACATCGGCATGTGCGTCTCGGGCGACACCGTCACCCTCCTGGACATCAACAACTCCGTCCCCGCTTCCCTCTATGAGGAGGACATCAAGGGCAAATATGACTACACCCTCACCGACACCTTCATGGGCTTCCACTGCGGCAACACCCCGTCCTGCAAGCTGTGCGCCGACCGGGCGG
>ERZ779632.680-NODE-680-length-17542-cov-5.089323_pt1 | contig 17542 bp, 18 predicted proteins | sample MGYA00514194_ERZ779632 | MGnify/ENA primary metagenome ERZ779632 (study PRJEB29562, sample SAMEA4376704) | mouse gut metagenome | isolation source: Cecum | study: EMG produced TPA metagenomics assembly of the A DSS colitis mouse model was used to assess the...
GCTTCATGACGGAAATCCCAATCCCTTCCGCCTCGCATCTCCTGTAAAGCCGCATTCTCTCATCTGTACTGCCCTTTGCATATTCGCCGTGTCGGTAATCATATCCGGGATTGATGGAAAACATAAGCTGTTCCGCCACCCCGGCATCCAGTACCGTTTCCGCCAGCGAAGGGGTGTGGGTGGAAAGCCCGATATGCCTGACCACTCCCTGAGCTTTCATATCGAGCAGATATTCCAGCACTCCGTTTTTCTGATAATCCTCCCAGTCCGACGCTCCGTCAAGACAATGGATAAAGCCGTAGTCCACATAGTCTGTTTTCAGCTCCCGAAGCATCCACTCCACCTGGCTTTTCACTTTATCCAGCCTGGTCGTCCAGCCGTATTCGCCTGTCTCGTAGTTGGCCCCGAAATGAACCTGATAGCGCATTTCTTCCCGGAGCCCCTCAAAAGCCTTTCCGTAATATCCGAAGGTCTTTGCCCCGGCGGTTGCAAGGTCGGCAAAATTAATTCCGTTCGCGTGGGCAAGGTGCAAAGCCTCCACCGCTTCCTTCTCCGAAGACTCCGCTATGTAGCTGGTTCCCAGACCAATCACGCTGATACTGTCCCCGGTTTTTTTGTTTATCCTGTACTCCAAAGCAGCCTCCTCTCCTTTCCTCTTTCTTCCACGGAAATCAATTTTCGGCTTCCGAACCACTCTCCGCCAGCGTACAGCTCTCCGGAATCTGAAAATTGATTTCCGTGGGTCAATGTTGATTTTCTTACCATTATATGCTATTTTAATACCTAAATCTGACTTTAGGTCAATACCTGATTTGAAAAGTTATGCACCGGGAGGTATGGATAATGAATAATGTGACTGATACGGTCAAAACGCCTGTATCCAGAGAAAAAAATACGTATGAAAAAACAGAAACGCCTGAAAAAATTCCCACGCTCAAGAGCACGTATACTATCGGGCGGATATCGGAAATGTTCCATATTCCCATTTCCACTCTGCGTTATTACGACAGCGAGGGGCTTTTCCCCGATATCCGGCGGGATGCCGGCATCCGAAAATTTACGGACAGAGAAGTCGAACAGCTTCATGTCATAGAGTGCCTGAAAAAATCCGGTCTGGAAATCAAAGCCATTAAGCAGTTCATGAAATGGTGTTCGGAGGGCAGCAGTACTTATGGGCTGCGCCGGGAGCTTTTTTTAAGACAAAAGGAGGCGGTGGAAGCTGAAATCTCCCGCCTTGAAAAAACGCTGGATATGATTCGCTATAAATGCTGGTACTACGGGCAGGCCATCAAAGACGGAAACGAGGACAGGATAAGTGAAATGCTGCCGGATAAGCTGCCGGAAGAAATACAGGCTTTATATGACCATGCACATGAGGAATGAAAGAATGGGCTTCCGCCCTCGAATTTTACAGTGTACCCGGCAAAAAGCGTCCTTACCGCCTCCTGCCGGGTCCTTTCATCTCTCTATCCTCTTACCGCCTGCGCCAGCAGCTTCACGCACAAATCGATGCCGAGCCGTCCGGCGTTTAAGTAGATTTCATAATACTTCGGGTCGCTCCATACCCAGTTTGTCACCGAATTATAAAAGCCGCCCCTTCTCTTGTCATTCTTTTTCAGCGCGTTTTCCGCTTCCGACTGCTTAATGCCTTCCTTCTCAATGGCTCTCTGTATCCGCTTTTCGTCCTCCGCATGGATAAATACCTTCAGATTGTTTTCCCTTTCCCGGAGGATATACCCGGAAGCCCTTCCCACTATCACGCATTTCCCCGCTTCCGCAATTTCCTCAATGATGCGCTTTTCCTCCAGAAACAGCTTATCCGCCAACGGAAGCTCTTTGGTGCGGGACAATCCGCCTAAAGGCGTCTTGGACAGGTTCAGCAAAATACCGCCCGAACTGCTCTCCTCCAGCCCTTCTATCTTGACGAAAGGAATATCAAGATTTTTTGCCGCCTCCATAAGAATGTTTCTGTCATAAAACTTAAAGCCAAGTTCTTTCGCCAGCTTTTTTCCGATTTCATTTCCGCCGCTGGCATAACGCCTCTCAATTGTTACAATATTGTACATGTGTACACCCCCTATGCTTTAATACGCAGCCGCCCGTGCATATTGCGGACGTTTTCTGTCTTTATTATACGCACTTTCCGGCAATATCTCAATCCATTTTTGACTGCATTTCGCCTGCAAGTCCTGTAAACCTCCTAAAAGTGAATCGATGGCTTCGAATCTTTTTGTCGTTCCAATCCAAAAGATTTACACATCCAACTTAATATCGGGCATCTAACCCTATATGTTCCATCACCGTATTGCAGACACTTTTCCCTAATCTGATATCATTTGCAAGCATGATATCCATTATTCCATCACTTCCTTCAAATATTTAACCGTCTCAAGCTCCTCTTCCATTTCATCCTCCGACATATCAATATAAGATAATCCCATTTTCCCGTATAGGGTAATTAAGTCTATTTTAAATATTCCAAGAATTTCGGCCGCCCTTCCATGTGATATCATTCCCTTCCGTATATAAGGATATAATATCATGGCATTTATCCTAAGCTGTTCATCCTTATTTGATGGCATTGCAAATTCCAGCATTTCATCAGGTATTTCCATACTTACTACCGCCATTCTTTCCACTCCCTCTCTGTTTATTTATACAGGCTGCATCAAATTTCATCCGTTTCATCTTTAATTATATACCCTGCCGACTCCTTTCTCAATCTGTATCGCTTTTTTCTTTCTGATTCCTATTATTTTCTTATCGCTCTAAGATATTCCCGGACTGTTCCAACTCTAACTCCGGCAAAAGCCCCCTTTAGGTCTTTCCATTATAGCAACAAAAAATTTCACCCGACCGGCAGATACAAAAACAGGCAAAATCTTCCCTTCTGCCTTGTTATCTCCATACTCCCTCCGTATTTTTTCACCGTCTCCTGTATGCTCCTAAGCCCCAGCCCGTGATTTTCCGTGTCTCTTTTTGTGGTTTTCGGAAACTGCGGTCTTCCGCCTTCCAAATTTCCCGCATTGCCCTTTCCCGCTGCTGAACCACTCCCGCTGCTTTTCCTCGGTAAGCCGCCCCCTTCTCTGGTGTCGGACTCCGTCTCATCAGCAGCAGACTCCGTCGCCAAGGTATCGGTCTCCGCCTCCACGACATCAGCCCGCGTACTTTTGCACGGGTTTTTGACGCTCACCGCCAGAATCCCTTTTCCAAGCCTTGCATTCAGCTCGATTTCTCCCGCGGCCTGCGAAAGCGCCATGCACCCCTCCACCGCATTGTCCAGCGCATTGGCAAAAATCGCGCAGATATCGGCCTTTTCAAAGGGAAGCTCCTCCCCGATATCCACCCTTGCGGTGAACCGGATTCCCTTTTGCTCCGCCAGGCTTTTCTTTGAGGTTAAGACGGCGTTTACAGTGGAATCGCCGCACCATACAAGAGTCTGACCGAAAGCCGGATTATCCAGCATTCCTCTGATATAATCGTCCTTTTGCTCTCCCGGCAGCGCCAGAAGGGTCTGCAGATGGTTGGACAGGTCGTGCCGAAGCCGCCTGATTTCAAACTGCTGCTGTTCCATGGCCTCATAATATCTCCTGTTATGCATGGCCAGCATATTTTCCTGTTCCAGCCTCTGCTGCCTCTCAAGAACCGTCAGCGCGCGCAAAAGCCCGGCAAAGGACAGCAGCACCAGAAGGAACAGCGCGCCGTCCGCAAACACAGTGCCCATGTTCCTGACAGGACTGCGCAGCAAAATAAGGGACAGCATGATTCCCGCAGGAAAGCATGTCAGGGTCAGCATAAGCCTCCATAAAGGCGCCGAAAGCTCAAAGTCCCGCTCCGGTTTCCGCGGGCAGAGGGACAGATACAAAAGCAGCGCAAAGAAAAACCGTCCCGCCACATACAGGTAATCGTGAAGCCGTCCCAGCTTCAGCAAATGGAAAAAAATCCCCGCGCTGTTGTCATAAAAGGCGTTAAAGGCAAAAACCGCATTGGAAAACAGCAGACCCGTCGTAAATTTTTTCAGACCGCTGCCCTCACAGCAAACCCACACCGCCGCAAGAAAAAGCGACAGGCAAAGACTCCAGTTTATGATATCTCCAATAAAAATGATGGCAAGGCTTACCGGCCAGCAACAGACAAGTAAAACGCCTTCGCGCCACCGCTTTTTCCTAACCCGAATCATACAGCCCAGAGCCTGATAAACAAGGACGGCTGCCGCCGCGCTCAGCCCGTTCTCAAGTATATTCAGGAAAAACGCTCCGTTCATAGCTCCTCCCCCTCCAGCATCGACTTCGCCAGCTTCGCCACAGCCTCCTCCTTCATCGCCCGGCTCACGGGAATGTCGGTTCCCCGCCCGGTATCCGCGCAAATATCGTCGGCACATGCGCTCCCCTGCATGACGCCGCTTCTCCCGCCAATGCCCGCACCGCCTGCGCTTTCCACGGTAACGCTCTCGTTTCCAATCCGTATCACCTTCGCCGGATTCACCAGATACCTCTGATGCACCCGCACAAAGTCCCCCGAAAGCTGCCGCTCCACCTCGTCCAGCTTCCCGTAAAAGGAATAGCTAAAGCCCTCCCCGCCTCTTGTGCAGACCGCATTCACCTTCCGCCGGTCGCTGTAAAAATAGGAAATATCCGACAGGGGAAGCCGGTAAGTCCCCTCCGCATTTTTAAAGGAAAAGCATCTTTTCCTGTCGTCAGAAATCCTTTTCCGGACCCGCCCCAGCACCTCCATAAGCCTCTCCGTTCCCGCAGGCTTTATCACATAGTCCAGAGCGTTCACCTTATAGCCGTCAAATACATAATCCTCATATCCCGTCACGAAAACCAGACTGATTTCCTTATCGAACTCCCGGATTTCCGCGGCCGCCTCCATTCCGTTTACCCCCTTCATCTCCACATCAAGAAAAAGAAGGTCGATTTCCCCCGGATGCTTTTTCAGCCAGCGCACCGCGCTTTCTCCTGTGGAAAATTCATAGACAATCTGCTCCGATTCCTCCCGAAGCACCTTTTCCAGCCCGAAACGCAGGGCGTCCCTTGCCCCCGCCTCGTCGTCGCATATTCCAATCCGAAGCATTTTTCATCTCTCCAATGCCGTTTTTTCTATCTTACCATTGTTTCCCTGACCGGACAATCTTATCATTTTGCAAAAAGCGTCCCAGCGCGCCAGACTTTACAAAATCGCCGCCAAACTTTACAGGTTTTGCAGACCGCCTCCAAAGATTACAAATAAGCTGCCGGAAATGACAGCCCCGCTCCCGCTTTCCTTTTCTTTTGCTATACTCGCCTTAAACGGAACCGTTAAAACGCATTGACACAAAATACGAGGTGATTCATTATGCTGTATGTAAAAAATCTTCACAAATCCTATCAGACCGGACGAAAATCCTATTCCGTACTGAAAGGAATCAGTTTATCTGTTGCAGACCGGGAATTTGTGGCTGTCATGGGGCCTTCCGGCTCCGGCAAGAGCACGCTGCTCAACTGCATTTCCTGCTACATCCCTTTTGATACGGGAACCATTACCTTAGGCGGGAAGAATCTTAAGGGGATGGACGAAAACGCCCTTGCCAGAGTGCGCAATGAAAATCTGGGCTTTGTCTTTCAGGACTTTATGCTCCTTGACGGCCTGACTGTTCGGGAAAACATTCTGGTTCCCAGAATCATTCAGGAAAAGGTGGAAAGTGACGCCGAAGAACTGGCTGATAAGCTCCTTGCCCTTTTCGGCATTGCCTCTGTTGCCGACAAGTATCCGGCGGATATTTCCGGCGGGGAAAAGCAGCGGACGGCAGTTGCCAGAAGCCTGATAAACAGGCCCCTCCTCATTCTTGCGGATGAGCCCACCGGGAACCTTGACAGCAAATCCAGCCGGACAGTCATTGAATCCTTCGAGGAGGCCAGAAGCAGCCTGGGGGCTTCTGTCTTTATGGTGACTCACGACAGCTTTGCCGCATCCTTCTGCGACAGGGTAATTCTCCTGAAGGACGGCATGGTCTACGATACCCTGGAGGCGGAGCCGGGACATCGGGAGGATGGACGCGGCGTCTTTCAGAACCGCTTACTTGGAGCGATTCGTGAGATGAGCCGTATGGATTCCGAGATCAGCGGCCGGATATCCCCGCACCGGCTCTCTGGTTCAGATATGCCCGACTCTTCCTTTCCGCCCACGAAAGAAACAGGGAGGGATGTAAAATGATGACGCTGAAAAATCTGGAAAGAAAACTGCAGAAGGCGGACGCCCGGCAGGCCGGACTTTATCTGTTCTGCAACTTTGTTTCTCTGCTGCTAATCACGGCTTATTCCGCCATGATGTACTCCCCTACCGTGCTTTCGGTATTTCCCGAAGGGGGCGACAGCCGAAAGCAGATGACGGCCATCTTCGTTCTGGCGCTGTTTGGCTGCGTGGTGTTCACCATCTATGCTTCCGGCCTCTTTTTCAGGAAAAAGGCAAGGCAGCTCGGCACTCTCATGGCGCTTGGCATAAGCCGCAGCCGTCTCCTTCCCGGCCTGCTCCGGGAGGTGCTCGTCCTAAGCGCCGTCTCCAGCCTTGCCGGGATTGTGTGCGGTTTCCCTTTCCTGTGGATATTGTGGGGCAGCTTCCGGCTTTTGATTACAGACAGCGCCCAAATGACTCTGAGCATCGATTTTAAATGTCTGTATTTATCCGCTTTGCTTTTTATAATCGTGGTAACCTGCTCCTGCTTCAATGCCTGGCGGTATTTAAAGCGCACCGACATTCTGGATGTCATGCAGGAGGAACACCGGAACGAGCCGGTGCGGGAAGCGGGCGCATGGTGCGGCCCTGCAGGCATTTTCCTGGTATTTGCAGGCGCCGTTCTCGGCTATGAATTTCCCGGCATCTATCAGAAAGCGTTTAGCGCCTACTCTCCGGCGTGGCTGGAATCTCTTATGTATGCGCCCGTCTTTCCGGGACTTTATATGATAATGCTGCACACCGTGGTACACGGCTGGCGCTCCCACAAAAAGCGCCCCTACAAAAATCTGATTGCCCGAAGCATGATGAAATTTCAGGGAAAGCAGACCGTAAATAATCTTCTTGTGAGCACCACGCTGATTGCCGGAAGCGTTTTCGGTATCTTTTATCTCCCCTCCTTGAGCGTGGGGCGGACAATGGAGATTGATTCCCGGCCTTACGACTATTACTACCATTACCGGCTGGATCAGAATCTTCCCGGACAGGAGGAAATTTCCGCTCTTGCCGGAAAATACGGACTTTCCGTTAAGGATTTTAAATCAGCGCCTTATATTTCCCTTGCCATGGACGGAATCGCACGGATAGAGGAGGATAATACCTTTCATGAGGAACGTATTCCTTTCCTTCAGGAAGCGAGATTCCTTTCCGCCGGCGATTTTGCGGCCCTTACCGGAGAAAATATTTCCGTGGAAAGGGGCAGCTATCTGGCGGTCGCTAACAGCGACGAAACGGGACTGTATTTTTTAAATGCCACCGCCGAAGTCCTCACCAATATGATTACCCTTGAAACCCTTTCCACAGATTTCGCAGGCTATCTCCACTATGATTTTTTAGCCGACCGGACAGGTTATTATGTGATAAACGACCAGGATTACCGGGACATTTCCCTGGGCCTTTCCCCGGACTTTATGGGACGCGCCGTCTTTTTTAATATGGACGGGCAGGACAGCTATGAATTTGCCCGGGACTTTTTTACCACGCTGATTTCCTCCTTCGGCCCGGAGTGCGAAACCACCGATTTTTATGACCGGGTGGAAAAATATTATGAGGAATCGCAGGGCAGGATTTACTGGGGCGATACCCCAGGAGCGTCAAAAATCAGCTTTTCAAAGCCCGACGACAGCGATTTCAGGCTCCACTGGCGGTATATGCCCAGAATACGAATCCTTGATAAGGTGGATTTTTCCAAAACCTTTTCCGTATTCCTTATGATGTTCCTCTTTATCGCCATTATCTGTTCCCTGGCGGCTATGATTATCAGCTATACCCGCTGCATGACCATTGCCCTGAACAATCGCTATATCTTTGACGATTTAAAGAGACTCGGCGCGCCGCCCGCCTTTTTGCTGAAGGAAATCCGGGGGCAGGCAGGCCCGGTATTCGAAATCCCCGCCTCCGCAGGCATGATACTCATGTACCTTGTGTATGCGCTGATGATGTTTGGCAATGACGGAAAGCTGACAGAGAGCGAAATCGCCGGACTTGCCGGGTGCCTTCTTATTCTTGCTGCTATCGCGCTGGTATACTATCTGGTTTACCGCTGCACTGTGAAAAGCATGTGCGGGCAGCTGGAAATTCCGGTCGGGAACTTTGGTCGGTGGCAGAAGGGATGATATGGGAACTTTGGCCGGAGGGGCGGAGACGGAAACGATTGACTATAACCTGCGTAAACGTTACAATCCGGTGAAGAACAGTATAAACCGAAACCAGGAAACCGGAAAAATCAGAAAAACAGCCTGCGAATCGCAATAGATTTGCAGGCTGCTGTTTTAACCGTTTCCATTACTTCATCAATATTTCATCAATCCCGGCGGCATCAAAACTCCCCAGCGCCTCATGGTTTGTAAGCGCCCTGACAATTCTCCACCCTTCCCTGTTAGAAACCGCATTTTCAGGAATGGGACGGAAACCCAAATCCAGATAAATCTTACAGGCAAGCCACGTTGTGGTCTGGGTGGGAATGGTTGCATGAGTGTAGCCAAGCTTCTGCATGATGCCGAGCACATGGGAAATCAAAGGCTTTGACAGCCCTTTCCCCTGATATTCCCGCCGGACGGCCACCCAGTGCAGCCAGCCGCTGCTGCGTCCATCTGCGTCTTCGTCTGAATGTGTGCATTCGCCAGAATGTATGCATACGTCAGAATGTATGACATCATAATAAGCGGTAGCAGTGGCTATCTTCTCCCCCTTTTCGTTTTCTATAAAGACCATCCTGTCCGTGAGCATATCTCCATTGCCGCCATAATACCTGTTCCACACTTCCACTCCCTGTCCATGGTCCGAAAGCTCCTTTGCGGATATTTCAATCTCTATCCATGCGTCACGGTCCCCCGGCCGGAAAAACACAAACCGGTATCCCGCCGGAAGCGGAAACCGAGGCAGATTGTTCAAATCCCTCTCGAGCATCAGCCCGTAATATTTTATGCGGGCGTCATGGTTGTCAAATTCAAATGGTATTGCTGTTTTCATTAGCGCGGAATCTCCTGATTTTTATGCGGAACCTGTTTTCCACTGTTTTTGTTACAGCCTGATTTTACCTTAAATATTTTTATTTTGCCATACTTTTCGATATATCCGGCTGCTCCTTTTCGCTTTCTCCCTTATACTTTTCCGCCAGTTCCTTAAAAGGAACCATATTAAGAGGCATATCGCATGCCCGGAAAACATTATACAGTATCCGTTCCGCCGCTTCCACAGAAAGTTGCGGTGCAGCTCCTTCCATTACCAAATCTTCCTTGATTTTTTCTGTCATTTATTAACCCCGCTCTCAAAAAATCCGTTGCTGTCTCACAGATGCAGTTTCCGTTTTTTGGCTGTTGTCTCTCTTTTCAGGCTCATTTTCCCGTCTGCCTTAATACTGATACTTTTTAGAATAATTACTTCCGTCTCCGATATATTCCAAAATTGATTCGCTGCTCCCGTTTGCAGAGGCAAATGTCGGGTCCATGCGGTGCCAGGACTTGCCGTCAAAATAAATCGCACCGTCTATCCACCCTTCTTCCTCCGTCCACACGCTAATCCACGCATGGTAGGCCGTCCCCGCATATCCCACAATCAGCTTGCATGGAATCCCCTGGCTCCGGAGCATTCCCGTCATGAGGGCGGCATAGTCAAAACAGATTCCTTTTTTGGAGGAAAGCACACTGTCCAGCACCGGCAGGTAGCCGCTTTTTACGTTCGCCGCCTTCTGGGTGTCGTAGGTAAGATTTCCCACCACAAAATCGTAAATCTTTTCCACCTTCCCCATAGTGCCTTCCACGCCTCCTGCCAGCTCCGCTGCCTTGGCAAGGGTGGAAGCCGCCCCTCCGCAGTCCACGTACTGGTTCGGGCGGAGAAATGGTGCAAATTCGCTTCCAAGCACTGCCTGAAAGGAACAGGAAAGCACCATGGCATATTTGGAATCCGCCACGTTTTCCAGCACCGTTACCTTATAGGTTCCGTTTCCCTCCGACAAAGGGAATGTGGCCGCAGCGCCGGGCGTCAGGTTGTAAGTATAAGTAGCGCCGGGCCCGGCAACCTGAGCTTTCACCTTTCCGACCGTACCGGTATATTTCGCCGTCACATATCCGTCCGCTGTGTTGGAATAATCAATAACAGCCCTGTCGTTCTGTACTGTCTGCACATCGGTGACCGCCGGGAGCGCAGCAGCCGGACGGACTAACGCTTTCGTTTCCCCTGAAAATGCCCATACCTCTCCCGGCACGGACTGACAAAGAATCGCTATAAGAATAGGAAGAACTATCCATTTTCCTTTTTTCATGCCCATATACCTCTTTATATAAAATCAACTTATCATCCTGTTTTTCTGGCAACCACTACAAATCTGCCTTCCCTTGCATGGTAGCTGCAGGTGGAAAGCGTAAGAAGCTTATCTCCATAAACCGCCTCCACGCCCGTATCATAAATTGACGCTGCTTTCACTTTTGTTACATACTCCTCAAATCTTTTTTTGTCGCTTAAGTCAATATACCAGTAATAGCGGAAAGCAACTTTGTCCTCCAGACTGTGTATCTGACTGTAAAATGCTGCGATTACCTCATATTCCCCTTTTTCCGTAAGGGTGTCAAACCGGATAAACGGATGCTCCTTTGCATATTCCCAGTTACTGTATTTATCCAGCTTTCCGAACATGGTTCCGTCTTTCATGTGGTGCCCGTAAATAATGGTATTCCCGCCCTCCGGGCTCCAGCCTTCACCGATAAAAAGGCTGCCGCTTACCGCTTCCTCCTTATCAAAGCCCCTCCGCAGATAATATTCAGGGTCGTCCGGCGTATTCATGACCGGATAATCAATCCCCAAATCCTCTATGGTAAGCCAGCCGGATAAATCCTGATTCTGCTCCCACAGCTCCCTGTACTCTGGCAGAATAAAATCCCCTTCCATCTCCTCGCTTAAGGGCTCCGGCGTAGCGTCCTCCTCCTGCATTTTTACGGCCTTCCTCACCTTCTGCGCTAACATCAGATTGGCTTCTTTTTCATGCTTTGAACGGATACTGTCACGCAAAAGCATTACGGCGGAGAAAAAGCATAATACTGCAAATACTGAAAATAACAGCATGCAAATTCTTCTTTTCATAAATTCTCCTTAAGCAGACAGCACCGGCGGAAACGCTTCCGCCAGTGCCGCAGCTGCCGGGATACCTTTAAATACTTATGTATCCGGCTTATTGCTCATGGATTTTGCCCTTTAACGGTTCTTTTTCCTGTGTATTACATCTGGGAGGAGGAAAATCATTCCGCCTAGAGACATCATGAACAACATCATCCAGTGATTGCCTGTGGCATCACCGGTTTGAGGAGTCCCAATTGAAGCAAGGGGTACATCCTCTTCAGGAATGTATACATAATCTTCTGTTACAGGGTCCTGGGTCTTTACATAAGCCTGAGGCACTTCTTCGTCAAGGATGATTACAGTATCCGGGCTGTCGATTGTGACAGCTTCCGGTACTTCCTCCATAACGGAAATTTCCTCGTTCAGCTCATAGGTTGTTTCTTCCGTCACCGGATTTACCACCCTTTCATAAACTACTGCCCGTGCCACGTCTTCGTCAGGAATTACCACAAGGGTATCCGGTCCGTCAGGCGTCACCACTTCCGGCACCTCCGGCACTACTTCTATTACTCTCGTAGGAAGGGTGGGCGGCGTGGGCGGTTCAGGCTCCTCGAGTTCGGCAGGAGGCTCAGGCTCCTGCTGTGCGGGAGGAGCAGGCACTTCCGGGGTTGCGGTTGGCGTCGGGGGTTCGGCTGGCGTTACCGGCGGTGTCGTCGGTGCTTCCGTCGGTGTCGGCTCGTCAGTCGGTGCCGGCGCTTCGGTCGGTGTCGGTTCCTCGGTTGGGGTCGGCGCTTCCGTTGGCGTCGGTTCCTCGGTTGGGGTCGGCGCTTCCGTTGGCGTCGGCGTTGTGCTTGGTACCGGTGATTCAGTCGGTGTTGGGGTTGCAGTTGGCGTCGGCGTTGGAGTTTCCCCAGGTGTCACCACCTTCATAATCACATATCGCAACGTGATAATATTTTGTGTTTCGTCCTTCACCAGAATCAGTTTCTCGGGATTACTGCCCTTATACGTAAAGTCATACTTTTCTCCGTCTATGGAATATTTATTCCACTCGGGCTTATCGTCTGCAAGGGTTTTACCGATAATCTCTTCGCCTACTTCACCGCTTATTTTCCCCCCCGTGACGGTTGCTGCTTTCGTTCCTGGGTTTTCCTCATCAACATAGTCTACATAATATTCGCGGATAACTGTATAAGAGGTATTCTTATAATCTCCATCCTTTTCCCACACGGCATACAGGGTTTTACTTACAGGATTTCCCGTACTTCCGTAGCCCTCGCTCCACTCTAAATCAACAGCTTCTTCGGACTGATAATCTGCTGTTTCGGCATCCGGCTCATTCGCCCATCCCATGAAATTGAATCCATCCAATATCGGAATTTCTTTGGTAACATGAAGCGTTGCCGTGGTTTCCGCCTCAGATGCAAGCGTAGATGCAACTGGAGAACCGCCCTGTGTGTCATATTTCAGCTCATAATCGGCCTTAACTGTAACGTTGACGATGTCCGTATCCTCAATCCATTTTCCCTTGAAAGAAATCTCCGAGTATCTTTGCCCGCATCTTCTGCATTGCTGCCAGGTATAATAATAGTAATAATTCTCATACGCCTGAAACTTAATCTCCGTACTTCCGGGTTTGGCTCCGACAACATTCAACTGCAGGGCCGGATATCCGCCATATCCCTCATCTTCAGAATCCTTTTCTTCATAGCCTGCCAGATTCCATGAAAGGTCTTTTACTATAGTTTTATCGCTGTTTGTCAGTTTTCTATCAGAGTCAACTGCAAACCAGTCCGGCGTCACCTCGACGAGTACATTTCCACAATGACAGGTAGCTGACTTAGTATATAGACGCTGGTCATATCCCTTTTCTCCCACCTTTATCTCAATTGCCGTGGCAGGATTATTATACTTGTAAACAGGCTTATTCGGATAAGTTCCAACATAAAGCTGGGCTACCTCTTTACCGTTTTTATCATAAAATCTGTCCGCCGGAGTAAAGCCGGGAATCTGAGCCAGGAAAAAATCTCCCTCTTCAATCTCTTCCGCTGCCAGCTCCGCTTCATAAACTTCATATACCTTTTCTAAAGCTGCACTCACATCCTCACGGCCGCTCAGGCTCCCGTCCAGGGCTTCCCACATGTCAAGCAGGGCCTTCACCTGATTTCCGATTTCTTCCGCATTCTCCGCATTCACCTTGTCTGCGGAAGGAAGCGCCGCTACTGCATCCAAAAAAGCCTGAACAGCTTCCGGTATTTTATCGGCAACAGGTTCTTCAACTGCTGTTTCCACTGTCACAACCACTTCATCCATTGTCACGTTCTTGACAGCATAACCGCTTTCCAGTTCCTCAATTTCCGCCCCGCTGACACTGACTTTCTGAATCTCTGTGTCTTCTCCCGGAATCAGACCGAAAGTAAACTCGCTTTCCCTGTCCAAATCCGTTATATCGGCAGAAATATCTACGGCTTCTCCGTTAACCGTTATTTCGACGGTTCCCGTACCTTCTACGGAAAACCGGACAGAATAAACATTTTCATTTTCCTCATCCGAATCTTCCGAATCCTTGCCGTCCCCATTGTCATCAGGATTATCGGTATCTGTCCCGCCGTCATTATCGTCGGGATTGCCGGTATCTGTCTGGTTGCCATCATCATCAGAATTATCGTTATCCGGTTCTCCGTCATTTTCATCAAAGTCGCCTGTGTCCGGTTCATTGTCGCCTTCATCCGACGAATCTTCTCCGTCGTCTGTGTCCTCCTCATCCGCCGGGTCACTCGGCTGATTTTCATCATCGCCCGTACTGCTGCCCGGCTTATTCCCATTGTCAGGGTTGGAAAAATCACCCGGATTCTCTGCCTGTACATCTGCGGAATCGGCATGACTTTCGTTTTCCACTGCTAAAATATCATCGGCAAAAACAGAAATCGGCATACCCATGCACAGCGTCAGGGCTAGAAACAGCGCAAACCAGCGTCTGACAGTCCTTTTTCTTATTTTCATAGTACTTCTTCCTTTCTTTGCAAATTATAACTTAATCGAATGCAAAGCTTCGGCGGCCAGGCTGACCTGGTACTTTCCGCACCTTAGTCCCTATAGCTTTGCGTCCCGCCGTTTCCGGCGGTTTGCCAACTTATTCGCGCCTGTTTGCGTGGGCCGCCCTTCTCTTCCGCTCCGCCCCCCGGCGACCCAGACAACAGAGCAACAAAAACCGGCGGAACCATATCCGGCATCCGCATCCCCTCCCCTCTTCTCTAAATATCCCGCTGTAGCAGCTGTTGGCAGAATCAATATTCTGACTACTGCTATTGGGAAAGTATTGGGTTTGGGTTGGGGAAAACCGCGGATTTGTTTTTACATCCGCCTATAAAAAACAGAAAATGGACATGTAAAAACGAGGCCACTTTACTTTTTTCTGCGGCCTTGCTCTCTCATACCCAAATTTAATAAAATATTATTGTAATTGTGGAATTGGCTGTGCTATAATTAATTTGAACTATGTAATATGCCATTCGGCAGTAGTCAGAATATTGATTCCGTCCCCGTCACCAGGCTCATCATTTCCAGATGTCTTGCATGTTCCTCCCCGGTGGTAAGAAGGTAAATCCGCGTCGTCTCAATGGAGCTGTGCCCGAGCATGTCCGCAAGCTTCACAATATCCTTGCAGATTTTATAAAACGAAACTGCAAATAAGTGCCGCAGGTTGTGAGGAAACACCTTGCTGCTCTCCACATCCGCCTTTGTACAAAGTTCCTTCATCTCCCTCCATATTTGCCGCCTGGAAAGGCTTGTCCCGTTTTTGGTGAGGAAAATTACTCCCACCGTGGTTTTCTGCCCCTCCGCATACTTAATCAGCTTGCGGCAGAGCTTACCCGGCAGCAATATCACACGTATTTTCCCCTTCAAATCCACCTCCGCGCGCCCCGCTTTCGCCGCCTCTACTGTGATATAGGGCAGCTCGCTTACCCGGATTCCTGTGGCGCAGATAGTTTCCATCAGAAGCATCAGGCGCTCCTTCCCTTCCTTCTGCGCCGTGGCCACCAGACGTTCAAACTCTTCCTTTGTCAGCTCCTTTGACCGTTCCCTGAACATCCGGCGCTGGATACGGAGAAATTTTACCCAGAATTCCGTCCATCCCATAAAAGAAAAAAAGCTGTAAAGAGCGGAAAGCTTTGCATTCACCGTGACAGGGGCGTACCCCTCTTTCTGCAGATATTCTTTCCATTCTATAACAGCTTCCTTTGCAAGTGCCCTGTTGCAGAGCCATTGCCTGAAAAGGCGCACCTCCCTTATATATTTCTCGATTGTGGCTTTTCCCCTCTCCTCCTTTACCAAAAACCCTTCAAACTCTGAAACCGCGTTTTCTGTTATTGCACTATTGTTCATTTTTTCTCCTCCTTAAGGTAGCATAATTTTTATATATTACCTTAAAGAGCTTTTTTTAAACATAAATACTAAGGTTCCCTTTGTTGTAGGGTTACACCTCAAAATGCACATTCGAAAAGTAACCGCCTCTTATTTTTCAGACAGCTCCAAAGGAACGATTGTAAGCGTTTTTCCCATCGATACCAACAGTTTTAAAATTGTTGATAACTGAGGGTCTGTTTTTCCACTTTCCATTCTTGCAATCACAGACTGCTTAACCCCTGCCATATCCTCCAATTCTCTTTGCGATATGTAAGAAAGTGTATTACAACCGGACAGAAAAAACAGCAATATAAAAGAGTGCCTGTATAATGCGAGCACTCTTTACAACGTTATCTTCCTTTTTGGGGTTTAGTCAGATGCACTCCCAACTGGGAAAAAATGTCCTTCCTTCTCTATTCTTCATTATCTACGATACTTTTTACCCAATTAAAAAGATTACTGGAAAATTCCAATGCCTCTTTCGCATGCCTTTCTTCCAGAAATAATTCATTTGGATACCTGACCGAAACTCCATAGGGTGTCAATGCATCTGCATAATCATAGTACCTATCTTCAATATACACCTTATTTTTTATCTGGTTTTAAAAAAAAGAAAGATCATGGAGCTTCGGCATCCCACCCTCAGCACCATAATACACGATTAATGCTTTGATTGCCTTTTCTGCCGCTTGTTGACAGTGATAACAAATTATCTCCAATGGCTTTGGATGATAAGTCGCATCTAAATGTCTGGCTACTCCTAAATCCATAGCTGCCATATTATACCACTCTCTGGTTTCCTGCGTCATACAACAGTACCCCCTTACGATATACCTCATTCTCTACAGAAGGTATTCCTTTTCTTTCCTCAAAACGACTTTTTGTTCCTAAAAGAATATCTACCGGATGTTGTTTTATTTTACGAATCGCTTTATATGCCCTTGCTGTCTCTGCCGGAATGTCTGTTATATCATCCCGGACTACAATGTAAAAATCCAGATCGCTTTTACTGGTATATGTGTTATTGGCAAATGAACCAAATAAATATACCCGTATGGGTAAAAGCTGTTCTACAAAACATTCCTTCAATTTTTCTATTTCATTCATATAAGTTACCACCACCTTTAGCTTTCCATCATTTCCTAATATAGCGCCCATAGCACTTATATATTCCTCTATCTTCTGCACAAAATATTTTGCATTTTTAATCCGCTCTCCATAGAACAATCCCCTTCCGAATATTCTGATAAAATGGAAAGATTCTTTCCCATTTTTCCATATTCTCTTCCTGTATATCCACAATCGAAAAAACTCTCTCATGACGAATGTCCATATCTGCCGCTCAGCTAATAAAACGCTTTTTTATCTGATTGTCCATCTCTTTTTTATTGCAATTGCTATATCAATGTCACTCTCATCAGTTACATCACCTCTCGCCACTGACCCGTACAAAATAATCGCAGACATATTCCGCTGAAAAATTTCCGTCAATCCTTGTACTAATTCCTCTTTTATATCATCAGACAGCCTTTATCCTCACCTCCCGGAAACTCAGCTCTATCTGCCCTTCTAAATTTATTATACCCTCAATATTTCCACTTCACAACCGAATAATTATTGACACCGAATAATTAAAAAGGGCATTAAGGAGACTGCTCCTTTGACCGTTCCCTGAACATCCGGCGCTGGATACGGAGAAATTTTACCCGAATTTCCGTCCATCCCATAAAAGAAAAAAAGCCGTTCAGAGCGGAAAGCTTCCCGTATACGGTGACAGGCACGTATTCCTGTTTCTGTAAACGCTCTTTCCACTCAATAACAGCTTCTTTGGTTACCGGCCTGCCGCATAACCATTCGCAAAAGGATTTTA
>ERZ779632.683-NODE-683-length-17398-cov-5.994292_pt1 | contig 17398 bp, 18 predicted proteins | sample MGYA00514194_ERZ779632 | MGnify/ENA primary metagenome ERZ779632 (study PRJEB29562, sample SAMEA4376704) | mouse gut metagenome | isolation source: Cecum | study: EMG produced TPA metagenomics assembly of the A DSS colitis mouse model was used to assess the...
AAATCCAGCTTTCCTTTTCCATGGTTTACCTTTACATAGGCATTATATTCCTGACCTTCTTTATCTTTCAGCCCTTTTACATAGATGGTTTTATCCGCCCGCAAATCAGCCTGCTGTTTGTCGGATAATTCCACCCCTGCAAGGGATTTGGGAATACGCACCCCTTTGGGCTGGTCGTTCTTCTGCTGTTGTCCCTGTTGCTGGATTTGCTTTTGCTCTTTTTCGGGAAAGATAAATTCAAGGCTGCGTTTTTCCGCATTGACCTGAACGAAGGCAGAAAACGGTTTATTCTTGGCAGATAGGGAGGATATGTAATGAGAGTTTGTGATTATATTGCTGATACAGTCTATAAAGCTGGTGCAAAGGATGTGTTTCTGGTAACAGGGGGTGGAATGATGTTTTTGACGGATGGATTGGCATCCCATCCCGAAATGAATGCGATTCCTTGTCATCATGAGCAGGCAGCGGCTATGGCAGCTGTCGGTTATGCAAAATACAGTGGTTTTGGAAGTGCATTTGTGACAACCGGCTGTGGAGGGACAAATACGGTGACAGGAGTGCTTCATGCGTATCAGGATAATACGCCGTGCATCTTTGTATCTGGCCAATGTGCAACCAATGAAATTGTTTCAAGCGCTCCTGCGCCGCTAAGACAGCTTGGCATGCAGGAAGCTGATTTTGTGAGTATTGTAAAGCCGATTACCAAGTATGCCGTTACATTGAAAAATGCGGATTCGGTTGTGTTTGAAATGGAAAAGGCACTGTATATTGCAAAAGAAGGGCGACCGGGTCCTGTTTGGGTAGATGTACCTATTGACATTCAGCAGGCGGAGATCGACCTGTCTGTTCAGGAACATTTCCTGATTCCAAACGCCAACAGGCCTTTTTGCACTGAGGATGATCTTGCCAGTGTAGAGGAAGAATTCAAGAAGGCGAAGAGACCGCTTATTATAGCTGGACAGGGAATAAGACTTTCCAAAGCAACAGATATATTTAAGCAATTTATTGAGAAAAACCGGATTCCTTTTGTATATTCAAGGCTTGGCTTTGATGTTTATCCGAGTGATAGAGATTTGAGTATAGGTTGTATCGGAATCAGGGGGACAAGGGCAGGCAATTTTGCTGTGGCAAATGCAGACTTTATTTTAGTGCTTGGCAGTAGACTGAGTATTAATTCAACAGGATATAATGCAGATCTTTTTGCAAGGGAAGCAAAGATATATGTTGTAGACGTAGATGAAAATGAGCATAAAAAGAATACCATCTGTATAGACCGTTTTATATGTTCGGATGCAGGGTATTTTTTAGAGCATATGTCAAAGTTGGATATTGGACAATATAACGAATGGGCGGATATATGTAGGAATTGGAAAAATAAATATCCGGCTTGTACGCAGGACTGCTATGATGATGCCGAAGGTATCAGTATGTATGCTTTTACAAATGAGTTATCGAAATATCTGCAGGAAGATGCAGCAGTTGTAACGGATGCCGGTTCTACTTGCTATGTTGTTCCACAGACCTTGAAGTTTGCTCTTGAAGGGCAGCGATATATGCCCAGTGGCGCACAGGCTGAAATGGGCTATACACTGCCAAGTACGATAGGGACATGCTTTGCAAGAAAAAAGAAGAGTACAATCGGGATTGTTGGAGATGGAAGTCTGCAGATGAACATTCAGGAACTTCAAACAGCGAAACACCACAATTTACCGATAAAGCTGTTTGTCTGGAACAATGATGGATATCTGTCAATCAGGGGGGCACAGAAAAACCGGTTTGGCGGACGGTATCTGGGTTCAAGCAGGGCTTCCGGTGTGACACTCCCTAATCTTGAGAAAATCTGTTGTGCTTACGGCATTGATTATATTCGGATGGAGAAACTGTCTCAGACAGACGAAATTATGAAACGGATGATGTCGGTTAAGCATCCTATAGTGTGCGAGGTTATGTGCAAGTCAGATGAGTGGATTTTGTGTACATGGTCGAAAAGAACTTTGGATAATGGCGAAGTGATTCGTATGCCGAATGAGGATATGGTTCCGTTGCTGGAAAGAGAGGAATTTTACAGCAACATGATAGTGAAACCTGTAAGTTAATAAACTATGAATGTATAAAAGGAGAAGGAAATGCAAGAACAACGATTATCAATGGCATCAGCAAGACTTATGGGACAGCCGATGTTTCAAATTTTATCAAAAATCAAAGAGATGGAGCGTCAGGGACATGACGTCATTCATTTTGAAATAGGAGATCCGGATTTTGATACGCCTGAATGTGTCGTAAAAGCTGTTAAACAGGCATTAGATGAAGGATGGACGCATTATTCTCCGTCTGCGGGTGATTATGATTTGAGACAGGCCGTTTGCAATAGTCGGTTTTTTACACCTAAATTTACACCGGAATTGGAACAGGTGGTTATTGCTCCGGGCGCGAATCCGCTGATTTATTATGCAGTGCGTTGTCTGGCTGAGCCGGGAGAGGAAATTATTATTCCCGACCCTAGCTTTTCTACATACCAGTCAGTTTTGAATTTTGCAGGGGTAAATGCGGTACGGGTAGAGCTGCGTGAAGAAAATGGTTTTCAAATGCTGGCACGCGATATAGAAAGTAAGATTACGGACAAAACGCGGATGATTATTATCAATAGTCCCCATAACCCCACGGGGGCAGTGATAGCATCGGATGAGCTGAGGGCAATCGGTCAAATGTGTCTGGACAGGGGGATATATCTTTATTGTGATGAAATCTATTCGTATTTGAATTATACGGATGAAACATTTTTTAGCCCGTCGGAACTGGATCAGTGTAAAGAACGCACCATTATTGCGACAGGATTTTCCAAAACCTTTGCCATGACCGGATGGCGTCTTGGGGTTGGTATCGGACCGGCTGCCCTTATGGAAAAAATTGCTTTATTGATTGAAACAACAAATTCCTGCGTGTCATCCTTTATTCAACGGGCTGGAATTAGTGCGATTGAAGAGGGACTGAAAGATGTAATCAGGATGCGGGATATATATAAAGAGAGAAGGAATTATCTAGTGCAGCGGCTGAATGCAATAGAGGGAATTCACTGTATCGAACCAAAAGGAGCTTTTTATGTATTTCCCAGTATTAAAGAGCTGGGGATAGGCGGATTGGAATTTTCAGAAAGACTTCTTGAAGAGGCATATGTAGGAGTATGTCCAGGAGTATATTTTGGAAATTATGGGGAAGGGTACATTCGTCTTTGCTATGCTACGTCGCTTGATAAAATAAAAACAGGTATGGACAGAATGGAGAGATTTGTTAATGACTTAAGGTCGGAAAGACAGGAAGGCCGATAGAAGAAGCTTATTCTGATGTTTTCCGCAGCTTGCGAATGAATATGGAGAAGATTATAAAAAGCTTTTTCAGAGAGTGGGGATATATGTCCATGATAAAGAAAGAATATTCAAAGAATACTATTAAAAATTATAAATACTGGTTTATAGAGTGGGTATTGGATGAAAAAGCACAGATGGCATATTTTTGCGGGGCAAATCTGAATATGCTTTATCAATATGATTTGGAAAAAAATGTCATTGAACAGTTGGGGTCTTTTCCGGATATGCCCGTATCCAATCAATTGTTTCGAGGGGGAGTGATACATAATAATAGAATTTATTTTCCTCCGAGAATGGCGGCAATGATGGGAATATATGACATAGAGAAAAAATTGTTCCAGACAAAAGATATCTATGAGGAAATTGATAATAAGGAGAGATTTGCGCCAAATAATACAGGATACATATCTGTTAAATATCAGGATGAGAGAGCTTTTTTTATCTATATGATGACCCCGTTTTGCGTAGTAATGGATCTTGATAGTGAAAGAATCTCATATATTACATGCGGGGAAACCGGTGAAAAACTTTTTTTAGGGATAGATTACTGTATTCTGGGAGACTTTTTTATTGCGCCGATTCACGGCCATAATAAAATATTGCTGCTAAATATGAAGAATGCGACGATGGAACTAAGAGAGTTGCATATGGATTCTGATGACTTTTGTTCGTCACTCCATTTGGCAGGAGATGGAAAAATATATCTGTTGAACAGTAAAAATCCATCCGTATTGAAATGGGATCCGAAGACAAACGAATTGGCTGAGATTGCAGCACTTCCGATGGATGATATTATATGTGAGCAGGGCTATCTGCTTAGAAGCGCAAAAGATGCTATTTATGTATTCCCCGGTTTGGATCTGTACGGGGGAAATGAAAGGGCTTTTCGTGTGGATCCGGCATCAGGACTGGTAAGCGAAATATCTTTATTTCAGAAATATAAAGAATATATAAAGTGGAACATCATTTCGCAAAAAGAAAAGTACATATATGCAATGGTGCCGTGAGTGCAGGATATATTTTTTTCCGATGAGCTTATTTTTGTTGAATATGATTGGTATCAGAACAGTGTTTCTGAGAAAAAACTTCCAATACCACAGGGGGCTTCTGAATTGGTCATTGCACAGGCTATAAGGAATTATCAGGAACAGGTGCGATTCCGGTATGTGGCAGACAATGCTCTGATTTATACAGAAGATGAGTATCTTTCGCTTTCGGGGTGGATAAATGGAATCAAAAGCAGTGATATGAAAGCAGAAGATAAAAAAGAAAAATGTGATAATCATATCGGAAAAGATATATACAATACCCTTATCAATTTATAAAGAGGAGAACTCGTAATATGTTTGAAAATATGACAGAAGAACAGGCCAGAGAGCAGATTATCGGGTATGTCCGTGAATACTGTGATACATTTCATGGCGTAAAAAAATTCCATCCAGGAGAAAAAATTCCTTATGCATCCAGAATGTATGACCATGAGGAAATGTGTAATCTCGTTGACTCGGCATTGGAGTTTTGGCTGACGTCAGGAAGATATACGAAACAGTTTGAAGCTGATTTCTCCAAGTATCTTGGAGTAAAATATTGTTCTTTGGTAAATTCCGGATCGTCTGCCAACCTTTTGGCTTTTATGGCGCTTACATCACCGCTGCTGGGAGAACGACAGGTATTGCCGGGGGACGAAATGATTACAGTCGCTGCAGGTTTTCCGACTACGGTTACGCCTGCTATTCAATATGGGGTGGTTCCGGTTTTTATTGACGTTATGATACCACAGTATAATTTGGATGTTTCCCGGTTGGAGAATGCGTTATCGGATAAAACGAAACTCGTCATGGCCGCCCATACACTAGGAAATCCGTTTAATCTGAAAGCGGTAAAGGATTTCTGTGATAAGCATCATTTATGGTTAATTGAGGACAATTGTGATGCGCTGGGTTCTACATATGAGCTGGACGGGAAAGTATACCTGACAGGAACAATTGGCGATATTGGAACTTCTTCTTTTTACCCGCCTCATCACATGACGATGGGAGAAGGTGGTGCGGTTTATACATACAATCCGCTCCTGAATAATTGCATTCGTTCTTTTCGTGACTGGGGACGGGACTGCGTATGTGCGTCAGGCGAAGACAATCATTGCGGGCACCGCTTTCAAGGAATATATGGGGAACTGCCAGAAGGATATGATCATAAATATGTGTATTCACACTTTGGGTATAATCTGAAAGCCACAGATATGCAGGCTGCTATAGGCGTTGCGCAGCTGGAGAAATTTCCATTATTTTTGAAACGTAGAAAGGATAATTTTATGCGTTTGCGGAGTGCTTTGTCAGATTGTACGGATCAACTGATTCTTCCTGAAAAGTGTCCCCATTCGGATCCCAGTTGGTTTGGATTTTTGCTGACTTGTAAGGAAAATACAGATAGAAAACGTCTTGTTTCTTATCTTGAGGAGCATGGCGTTCAGACAAGAATGCTTTTTGCAGGAAATCTGACAAAACATCCCTGCTTTGATCAGATGCGTCAATCCGGACAAGGATATCGTATTTCGGGGGATCTGGAAGCGACAGACCGCATTATGAAAGATTCTTTTTGGGTTGGAGTATATCCGGGGATGACGGATGAAATGTTAGACTATATGGCGGATACAATTAAGGAGGCTGTCAAGCATGGATAATATTTCCAGAAAGCTTCGTAAGGAAGCATTGTTCCTTTCCCATAAATGTCAGGATGGAAATCTGCAAAGTGTTTTTTCCTGTTTGGATATCGTATGGATACTGTATGATAAAGTTATGAACTGGGAAGCAATGAGGGCAGAAGATCCGGACAGGGATTTTTTCATTATCAGTAAAGGGCAGGCGACGCTTGCCTTATATCCGGTTTTAATTGAAAAAGGTTTATTTGATATGGATGCGGTATCTTGTGAAATTGGAGCGTTTCATAGTCGTTATTGCATTCAGACAGATTTAACGAAATTTAATGGGGGAATTGAAAATAATGCCGGGTCGCTGGGACATGGATTTCCTTTTGCAGTCGGAATTGCGAATGCGAATAAGATTAAGAAATCTCCTTCTCAGGTTTATGTACTTTGTGGTGACGGTGAATTTTGTGAAGGAACCATGTGGGAAGCGTGTATTATGGCAAGCACACATCAGCTGGATAATCTGTGCGTCATTATTGATGATAATGATTCAGCCGGAGCGATGGTAGACATGCCTAATATGCAGCAGAGGCTGAAGACCTTTGGATTTGACACAAAGGTTGTGAACGGACATGATCTGCAGGAGCTGGAAGAAGTTTTTTTACAATTAAGAAATATGAAAAACAAAAGACCCAAAGCGGTTATAGCAAAAACTGTCAGGGGATACGGAAGTGATACCATGATGCGGCATGATATATGGTTTCATAAAGCCCCGAATGAGGAGGAACTGGAGATGCTTCAAAAGGAGGTAGACAGCTTTTGAGAAGAGCATTTTTGAATCATATCGGAGAAATGATACGAAACGAAGAGGATACGGCATTTTATACAGTAGATATCGGAATGTGGGCGTTGAGAGAGGAATTAAAAGAGTTTCCGGAACGCTGTAAAAATATTGGTATATTTGAAGATGGAATGATGAGTATGGCTGCAGGCATGAGTAAAAGGGGGATTGTGCCTACAATATTCGGTATCCAGCCATATCTTATTGAACGTACTTTAGAACAGATTAAGATGGATTTTGCATACCAGAAACTGGGGGTCAATGTTGTGGGAACAGGCGCTGCTGTTGATTATTCTAAGTATGGATATTCCCATTATTGTCCGGAGGATGTGCAGTTAATTAAGATGATTCCGGGATGCGAATTTATTGCTCCCGGATCAGCAAAGCAGTTCCTGCAATTATTTGATGCTGCTTATCGTGATGGTAAACCTACTTTTTTTAGAATTTCTGATCATCCGAATGTTGCCTATGATCCGGATGTTTGTCTGGGTCAGGCAAAGGTGATGCAGGAGGGAAAGAAGGCTACAGTTATTGCAGTGTCTGTTATGTTGGATTTGGTTATGAAAGTATGTGCGGATCTGGATGTAACGGTTTTGTATTATACAACTTTGGAGCCGTTTGATTATAAGACACTTTCTGAAAATTGTATCAGCAAAAAAATACTGGTGGTTGAACCGGAATACGAGGGAAGTCTGTTGTATGATATTCATCATGCGATGGGGAGTGTTCCGCTTCAGATAGATACAGTAGGGTTTCCCCGTGAAATATTTAGAAATTATGGAACTTATCAGGAGAAAATGGAGTATTACAAATTGACAGAAGACAATATTCGGGCTCAATTATTCGATTTGATTAGGTAAGAGGATGAAACGATGAATCATACTAAAGCAGGAATGTTAAATTATATAAAAGAAAATATGCCATCAGTAAACATTCTGCCAATTATGGTTCTAAAGAGAAGCGCCTATCTGATGAATGAGAAAACTGCGGTTGAGACGGTGATACAATTTGCAGGAAACGGTATCCTTGCAATCCGGTCTTCTTCGTCAATGGAGGATACTTTGGAATACTCCAATGCAGGAGTGTTAGACTTTGAAATTTAGCATAAGGTGAAGAGTATGAAATTTGATATAAAATGCTATAAAGGAAAAAAGGTATTTATAACAGGGCATACCGGTTTTAAGGGGGCATGGCTTTGCGAACTGCTTTTGAATGCAGGTGCGCAGGTGACAGGATATGGCTTGGAACCGCCGACGAATCCCGCGTTGTTTTCTATATTACAGTTGGATAATGATATTTGCTCTGTGACTGGAGACATACGTGACAGGGAGTCTCTTATGAGAGCACTCAGTGATGCCCGGCCTGAGATTGTTTTGCATCTGGCTGCTCAGCCGTTAGTAAGAGATTCCTATAAAAACCCGGTATATACATATGAAACAAATGTTATGGGAACTGTTAATATATTGGAATGTATCCGTCAAAGCGATACCGTAAAATCATTTTTGAATGTAACTACTGATAAGGTATACCGAAATAAAGAATGGGTATGGGGTTATAGGGAAGATGAAGAACTTGACGGGTATGATCCGTATAGTAATTCCAAGTCATGTTCGGAGCTGGTTACACATTCCTATAAAAATAGTTTTTTTTCTGAGAATCAAGTTCATATTTCTACGGCAAGGGCAGGAAATGTAATAGGCGGCGGGGACTTTTCGAATGACCGAATCATACCGGATTGTGTTAAGGCGGCTGTGAACCATAATGAGATCATTGTGAGAAATCCGTATTCTACGCGTCCATATCAACACGTATTGGATCCCATATATGCATATCTCATGATTGCAGCTATGCAGGAACTGAATGCTGGATATTCGGGATGCTATAATGTTGGTCCGTTAGATGCGGATTGTTATCAGACAGGAGCGTTGGTTGATTTGTTTGTAAATAAATGGGGAGAAGGAATAAAGTGGATTAATCAGAATGATAATGGCCCCCATGAAGCCAATTTTTTAAAACTTGACTGTAGTAAATTGAGAACTATATTTGACTGGAAACCTGTTTGGAATTTGGATATAGCGGTGGAAAAAGTTGTTGAATGGAGCAAATGTTGGATGACAGGTGGAGATATAAAGAAATGCATGGATAAGCAGATTCATGAATTTCTGAGTTATTGTTCATAAATAAATATAAGAGATAATCAGTGTCAGAGTAAAAGTAAGGTTAGGATAATGAAATGGATTTAGCAATCTATGGCGCTCAAGGGCTGGCGCTAGGAGCTTATCGGGCAATATGTGATTTATTGCCATTAAGGACGATTCGGTGTTTTCTGGTAACAAAACAGGATATTAATTCTAAGACATTATCAGGAATTCCTGTTTTGGAATTGAAAGCTTTTGCAGATATGCTTTCAGATAGGGAAAAGACAGAAATTGAGGTTTTGATTGCAACTCCCGAAGATGTCATGACAGAGATTGAAAAGTGCCTGGATGAATGCGGATTGCGCTGCCATGCCAGACTGACTTCCTTTCGCTGGGCGGAGCTTATGGGATATCATGTTGTAAGGGAGAAAAGGTTTATGACGTTGTCAGCAGTTCCCATAGGATATCATAAAGCAGAGCTGCATGTTTTTATGACGAAGTCCTATAAAGACAAGCCATTGTCAAACCAATATAATATATCCGAATGGATTACACCTATACAGGTTGGAACGGCTTTGTATGGTAAAGCAGTTGATGGTCTTTCAGATGATGAGGGGAATATTGTGATGGAAATTTTAGGGAAGTTGTATCCTGAAAAGATGTCAGTGTTTTCTAATATACTGCATCAACAGTATTTTTACAATTATAATATAATAATAGCGCACGGTAAACGCATGTCTATACAAACTGCACAATTTGTTTCTTCCCAAACTTAATTTTTCAATGTTAGAAAGCTATAATTTTTACTTTTTGAGGCTGAAAAATGCATTGAAAGCGTTTTGTATATTGTATACATTAAAAATTTTGTGCAAAATCGCAACCTTGCGTTTAACGTGAATAATAGCGCAAAAAGAGAAGTTGAATGATTATTGTAATTGGTTGTTTCCTGTTTTGCAAAAACTGGAAGAATTAAGCATTCCGAGCGGAAAAGACAGAAATGACAGGTATATAGGCTATATAGCAGAAACACTGTGCACTCTATATTTTATGGTTAATAAGAGCAAACTTAATATTGTACATACAGGATGCAGATTGTTAGTTTAAGGGTATGAACTGTAAAAGCCGGAAAGAGAGAATATATGAAGGTAATTATATGGGGATGCGGAGATTTTGGCAAGCGTATATTGCCGAATTTAATGATGACAGAAAAATATGAGACCGTTGCATATACTGACAACAATGAACGGCTGTGGGGACAGCGAATGTCATCATTTCCGATTATTGCGCCGGAGCAGATTGTAAACAGAGTGTTTGATATGCTGCTGATTGTAGTAAGCAGCCCCTCAGCGGCCGAACAGATTATGGCACAATCGATGCACTTAGGAATACCACGGGATAAAGTGGCAAATGCGTTTGTGGATTTTAGGTTTATGGATTTGTTTATTGATCAGAGAATCTGCTTTATCAGGGGATATGCTGAATGGATTGGGAGCATCAGCGTAGAGGGAAATGTGGCGGAATGCGGGGTGTTCCGAGGCGACAGTGCCAAATACATAAATTATTATTTTCCTGATAGGAAACTGTATTTGTGTGATACATTTGAGGGATTTGCCAGTAGTGATATGCAGTATGAAAAAGCCTATAGCGGAAATTTTGAAAAGAGCCGATTCTCGGATCGGGATTTTTTTGCGGAAACAGGGAGTGATTTTGTCATGAGGAAAATGCCCTATCCGAAAAATGTTGTGATAAAGAAGGGATATTTTCCAGAAAGTATGCAGGGCGTGGAGGACAAATTCTGTTTTGTGAATCTTGATATGGATCTGTATGTCCCGATGCTGAATGGTTTACGCTTTTTCTGGGAAAAGATTGTAAATGGTGGTTGTATTTTGCTGCATGACTATTTTTCGGATGTTTTTCAAGGAGTAAAGCAGGCTGTGGATACATTTGAGCGTGAGCGGGAAATTCAGATTGCCAAAACGCCGATAGGGGATGGGTGCAGCATTGCACTGCTGAAAACATAATGAATAGAAACGTTGCAATATTCTGGTATTAGTATGGAAGGAAAGACTAAGATGAATCTGACCATCTACGGTGCCCAAGGCTATGCACTCGCCGTGTACGAGGCAATTACAACTTTATATCCTAAGCGAAAGATATCCTGCTTTCTTGTGACGCATATTGACGGAAATCCGCCTGTCCTTGGAGGAATCCCCGTGTGTGAATTATCCGCCTATGCACAGGGGATGTCAGTGGAAGAAAAACGAGACATAGAAGTCCTTATTGCCACGCCGGAACAGGCGCAGCCAGATATTGAGGAGACGCTGGAAAACTATGGGTTTTGCAATCACAGGCGGCTCACTTTTGCCCGCTATGCGGAGCTGATGAAGCTGTTCCATGCAAGGCTGGGGCGTTTTTTGCCGCTTGCAGCACTGCCGGTAGGATGCCATAAGCCTTTTGTCAGAATGTACATGGTGAAATCCTACATGGACAGACCTTTAAGGGACAGCAGCAGTCTGCCGGATTATGTGTTCCCGATTCAGGCCGGAACAGCCTGTTGCGATGTGAGGGTGGCTAATTTAGCGGATAATACAGGGGAGCATATCTCAGACAGGAATGGGAATTACTGTGAACTGACTGCACTTTATTGGGTGTGGAAAAATAAAATAGTATTAGGCGGTTGTGCCGATGGAGAGAGAGGGCAATATTACGGATTATGCCAGTACCGGCGGCGGTTTGATTTCAATGAGGATGATTTTCTGCGGCTTACTAATAATGACGTGGATGTAGTGCTTCCATACCCGTTGCCGTATGAGCCGGACATCAACGCGCATCATGAGAGATACATTAAGGAAATGGATTGGAATGCGACACTGCAGGTGCTTGAGGAGCTGCATCCGGAATACGCGGCGGCATTTTCCGAAATACTCGGGCAGCAGTATTTGTATAATTATAATCTCATCATGGCAAAGAAGAATATCCTGCGGGAGTACTGTGAGTGGCTGTTTCCGATACTTTTTAGAATAGAGGAATTGAGTGTTCCAAAAGGGAGCATGAGAAACGACCGCCATATTGGATATCTGGGAGAAACACTTGAGACACTGTATTTTATGAAAAACGCAGACAGGCTTAATATCGTGCATTCCGAGTGCAGGATGCTGGTGTAGAAAATGAACTGCCGGATTCAGATTTCCTGCAAAAGACAGAAATGATAGGAGATAACACAAATGTACTTTGAACTAACCGCATCTATGATGTGTGCCGACTACGGCAATTTGGAGAAAGAGGTAAGAGACTTGGAAGATGGCGGCATTGACTCCTTCCATATTGACATTATGGACGGGCGGTTTGTGCCGAACTTTGCGATGTCTTTAAACGATATGAGATACATAGCGCGTGCGACAAAGAAGCCGCTTGACGTGCACTTGATGATTGAGCATCCAAACAACAATATTGAAATTTTTCTGGATAACCTGCGTAAAGGCGATACGGTATACATCCATCCTGAGGCGGAGTACCATCCGTCAACGACGCTTCAGAAAATCATAAACGCCGGTATGATTCCGGGCATTGCCATTAATCCGGGTACAAGCATAGAGACTGTGTTTGAGATGCTTCGTATCGTGAAGAAGGTGCTTGTCATGTCGGTGAATCCGGGGAATGCGGGTCAGATGTATCTGCCGTATGTGGGAAGAAAGATAGACAGGTTGCTTCTGCTTAAAGAGGAGATGCATTTTAAGGCATACTGGGACGGGGCGTGCAGTGCGGATAAAATTCTAGCATTTGCGCCGAAGGGGATGGACGGCTTTGTGCTTGGCACGACGATGCTTTTCGGGAAGGACAGGTCTTACGGCGAAACGATAAGCGAGATACGTAAGTATGTGGGGAATGAAGGATGAATGCAGCGGTGATTTTGGCGGGCGGAACGGGTACGCGCGCAGGGCTTGGTATCCCGAAGCAGTATTACGAGGTGGATGGGAAACCGGTTATTTCGTACTGTTTATATACCTTCCTTACGCATGAGGCAATTGACGCAGTGCAGATTGCGGCGGATGAGATGTGGCATGATTATATCAGGCGGCAGCTTTTAGGTCTGCCATATAATGAGAAATTCAGGGGATTTTCTATCCCGGGAAAGAACAGGCAGCTTTCCATATACAATGCGCTTTTGGATATGAGTGAGTACGCGACAGAAAATGACACTGTTGTCATTCATGACGCAGCGCGTCCATGCGTGTCTGCGGCGCAGATTTCAGACTACCTTAAGACGGCCAAAGGGCATGACGGCGCCCTGCCTGTACTGCCGATGAAAGATACCGTCTATCTCAGCGAAAATGGGAAGACGGTATCTTCTTTATTAGACAGGGGAAAGATATATGCGGGGCAGGCGCCGGAGGCGTTCGCATTCGGGAAATATTATGAGGCGAACAGAGCACTTTGTCCGGATAAGATTTTAGAAATCAACGGTTCTACGGAGCCTGCGGTAATGGCAGGAATGGACATAGCCATGATTGCGGGAGACGAGAGAAATTTTAAGATTACAACGGCGGCGGACTTGGAGCATTTCCGGGAAATCGTGCTAAAGCAGAGAGGGAGGCAATGATGAAAGCGTGGGTTTTACATGGCATTAGAGATATTCGATTTGAGGAGATAAAGGAACCGCAGCCTGCAAAGGACGAAGTGCTTGTAAAAGTAAAGTCTGCAGGAGTCTGCGGTTCTGACATTCCCCGCATTTATCAGATTGGAACATATCACTTTCCGACTATACCGGGACATGAATTTTCAGGCATAGTGGCAGATGTGGGCATCGGAGTGAATCCTGAATGGAAGAATAAGCGTGTGGGTGTTTTCCCGCTTATCCCATGCGGTGCATGTATGTTCTGTAAGAAAAAACAATATGAGATGTGCGGAAATTACAGCTATTTAGGCTCTAGACAGGACGGCGGATTTGCAGAGTATGTGGCAGCGCCGGAATGGAACCTCATAGAGCTGCCGGAGGACGTGCCATTTGGGGAGGCGGCGATGCTGGAACCCATGTCCGTCGCCGTACATGCCATGAGAAGGGCACAACCTGAAAAGGACGGTGTATGTGTTATATATGGTCTTGGCACGATTGGGATGCTCCTTTTAATGTTTTTGAAAGATATGGGTGTGTGTAATATCCTTGCAGTGGGCAACAAAGACTTCCAAAAGCGGATGGCCGAAAAATTCGGATTGGAATCAGACTGTTATTGTGACAGCAGGAGGGAAGATGTCTCCAAATGGATTATGGAGCATACGGATAACAGAGGTGCAAATCTGATTTTTGAATGTGTAGGGAAAAGTGAGACTGTATCGCAGGCAATTGACCTGACGGCTCCGGCAGGAAAAGTAATGCTTGTCGGGAATCCGGCTTCGGACATGGTATTTCAGAGAGCAGTATATTGGAAGATTCTGCGCAGCCAGATGACAGTGTTTGGGACATGGAATTCTTCATTTATACACAGCATGGAAGATGATTGGCATTATGTGATGGAGCGGCTTCAAAACCATAGAATCCGTCCGGAGGAACTGGTTACGCACCGTTTTCCACTTGAAAGGCTTTCGGATGGTCTTATTTTGATGCGTGATAAATCAGAGGAGTCGGGCAAGGTTATGATTATATGATAGAGATTATTCTGCCAGTTTGTCAATGACAAAATTTTCATATTGTTGTTCTAGGATTTGCAGGATCATCATCTCAGGACGGATACCTGCATTTTTCAATATTCTGTTCTGCGCAGCACAGGATTTCGCCGGCGTATTTTTTATGTCTGTCAAGTGCAGCAGAAGTCTTTTTCAATGTTTCAGAAAGTTCACAAACACACTTGACAATCTCTCTCTGAGGCGAGAGGTTATGAGGAAGTGATCGAAGAGCTTATGACAAATCCCAAACACAATAAAAAACATTTATTCACAAATGAGAATAATAGCGTGTATCCTCAAGAGGGTGACGAGTTTTATGAAGATCTTACGGAGTGGGCAGTAGAGGATATGTATGATAAAGGCTATATGTCTTCAAAGGGTAAATTAGTTATTTTGGATACTTTTTATGAGAATGCTGATACGTTTGAAACATCAGAATTGACTGGGACGGATGTAAATCGAGAGAATCAGGAGCATATTTTGCCATTTCATATGATGAAGATAGAAAGTGGTATGATGTCCGTATCTTTGGATACTTCATTGTACAAAAAAGAACTGTTTATGAAAAGAATGGATGAAGGAATTATGGGGAGTGGGTATGACTGGGAGAAGGTAGCAAGTATACTGCGTCAGGAAGCAGATTTAGATGGCGAAATATATTTTGATTCCGAATCAGATTTATTTTGTGCATATACTGACAACAGAGAGCTGTTGATGAAATTTGTATTGAAATTAAAAGAGGCGTGTGAAAATAATGAAAAATTAGAGGCAGTGATTCAACTGATATAGTACGTTTGTTCAGAAGGAGATAAAAATGGTATCATCAATCATTGGAAAACAACTTACAGATATTTATACAGTTGGGTTTGTATATTTATTTGAGGAACAGCGTGAATTTACACCTGATTTGAGATGGATTTATTTAGAATTTGAGGATATATTATTGGAATTTGAGTCGATTGAACAATATAGCCGATTAAAAATAGAAAAAGTTTCAGATATTCGATATCAATTTGAAAGTGATGAAGATATGATTAAGGTTAAATCATCCATTATTGAGTTTGTTTTGGTTACTTCAATGCTTGTGAATAATACGGTGAAGGAAATAGAGCTTATAGATGGTACAGAAGAAAATTGTGCTGCTGCAAAAATTATTTTGGAAAATGGACAAATGATATTTTTAGATCCTAGCTTTGTGTATGGAATTGGAATAGGAGGAAAAGAGCAGGAGGAATATTGGCGGTATTGTTCAAATTAAGGAATTGATGAATATAGATTTTTCAAGAAAAATGAAACCATTCTTGAGTTTTAGAGATTTATCCCAAAATAACAATATGTGGAGGTAAAAAATGAGTGAACTTAGAGAATTTGATTTATTAAAATACTTAAAAGATGATGGCATATATTTAGAAAATGTTAGTCTGGAAAATTGTAGTATGGCATCATCAGGAACGTATTATCTTTACTTTAAAAAGTGTGTCTTTCAAAATGTGATCTTTGATGGCGAGCATGAGGAATGGGGAGATGCTTCATTTTTTGAATGTGAATTTAGGGATTGTATGTTTTGTGGTGATTTTGGAGAAACCTATTTGGATTGGAGAGAAAATTTTTTTAAAAACTGTTTGTTTGAAAACATTAACATAGAAGATGGCGGTAGTAGATCGTCGATTGTTGATAATGGATTTTTGAACTGTAATTTTATGAATGTGAATTTAAATCAGGATATTCATCTTTTACAACTGACAATAAGTGGAGGAGAGATGCAAAATATGAGTTTGTTCAGTACAAATATGATATCAAATGTGATTTCTAATGTACAGATGAACCATGTGAAAATTAGCGCACTCTATGGCGACAACATAATGGACTCTATAACATTCAGAGATGTATTTCTCGAGTGGGAATCACCATATGATCCTCATCCAGACAATAATATATTTTATCAATGTGACACAAGAGGACTTATTTGTCGTAAGCATTTAGGTGGTGAATATGAATAAAACAAAGAATTAGCTAATATGGAGGTTCAATATGAGTGGGAAAAAAGACTTTGATATATCGCAATATTTGAATAATGGAGTCGTATCTTTAGAAAATCTAAATATAGCTGATAGCACCATCGCGGCATTACAGATGGAATGGATTAAAAATAGCCTTGTGATGCAAAGATGTTCATTGGAAAATGTGGTATTTGAAAACCATTGTGGGAGAGGCTTTGTAGAAATGAGTGATTGTGAATTTACAAATTGTGTATTTCATGATACTCTTGGAAATGGTAAGATTAATGTAGAACAAAGTACTTTTACGAACTGTATATTTGAGGGTATTTGTTTGAACGGTGCATTTACGTCATCGAAAATTTCTCAATGTAAATTTAATAATTGTAAGTTTCTCAATATTGACATAAAGTGGGAAATGAGTTTATATGATTCGGAATTAATAGGCGGGGAAATAAAGCAGTTATCTTTAGTTGGACATGGGTATATGACCAGAGTCCAGATTTCAAATATGCAGATCGAAGGAATGAAAATATGGGGGGAGTATTTCTATGAAGACAGAATAGAAAATACAGTTCTTAGAGATGTGGTATTGATAGCAAAAAAGCATGAAATTAACTTCATAAACTGTGATGAGGAAGGATTAACATTGACTGAGGGAACATTTGGCTTTGAATCGTTATAATTTTACTACAACGCGAGCCTGTGGTATTTCTGTACAGAGGTTGTAATTCACCATAAGTGAAGTT
>ERZ779632.686-NODE-686-length-17342-cov-29.369758_pt1 | contig 17342 bp, 14 predicted proteins | sample MGYA00514194_ERZ779632 | MGnify/ENA primary metagenome ERZ779632 (study PRJEB29562, sample SAMEA4376704) | mouse gut metagenome | isolation source: Cecum | study: EMG produced TPA metagenomics assembly of the A DSS colitis mouse model was used to assess the...
TGGACAGTCTCACCGGCGAGGGCATCTACGGCGTGACGTTCCTGCTCTCCGACGCTAAGGGGAACCCCGTGGGCACCTATCAGAGCGACAACGAGGGTTATGTGTATATCGACCAGGGCCTTGCGGACGGCAAGTACACCATCCGGGAAATTGAATGTGCGGACGGGTACATTTTGGACACCCAGCCCAAGACCATTTATGTGCAGTATGGCGGCTGTACCACCATTACCTGGCCCAATACCGCAGTCCGGGGACAAATCCAGATTATCAAGAAGTCCGCGGACTACAACCCCACCAACGGCCTGCCTGCCGGAACACTGCTGGAGGGGGCCACCTTTGAGATTTACAACGAGCGCAACGGGAACAAGGTGGACACCATTGTAACCGGGGCCAACGGCCTCGCGTCCTCCAAGGCCCTCCCCCTGGGCCGCTACACCATCCGGGAGACAAAGGCCCCGGCCAACTACGGCGCGTCCTCGGAAACCTATACCGCCGTGTTGGAGTACAGCGGCCAGATCGTCAAGCTGGAAATTACCAACAAGAGCCTGTCCACCGGCGTTTCCATCGAAAAGACCGGCCCCAAGGAGGCCACCAGCGGCCAGCCTGTCCGCTATGTGTTCTCCCGGATCGGCAACACCAGCAACGTCATGCTCCAGTCGTTCTACTGGCGCGACACCCTGCCCGCCGCCGTCCGGCTGGATAAGGTTGTCACCGGCACCTACAATTTCCCCGGCACCTATAAGATCGTCTATAAGGTGAACAACACCGGAGACTACCGCACCCTGGCCGACAGTCTCAGCACCAGCCGGAATTACACACTGGCGGCGTCCCCCACAGCCCTGGGCCTTGCGGCCAATGAGCGCGTCACCGAAATCATGTTCGTGTTCGGGCAGGTCCCCGGAGGCTTTAGCCAGGTGGAGGCCCCCATGCTCCACTGTAAGGCCGTGTCCGGCCTGACCCCCGGCAGCAACTTTGTAAACGTGGCCGACGTGGGCGGAACCCATGACGGCGTATGGGTGCAGGCCGTGTCCCGCTGGGTGACGACTGTGTACGGCAAGCCCACGCCCCTGCCCAAGACCGGCTACTGATTTTTCTTTGTCGGAAATGCGTCTCAACTTGAGACGCATTTTCCGACCTTTTTCGCAAACCCGGCAGCATATCCAACTATGCCAGAAAGGAGGGAATTTTATGGCCCATTTCCAAGCGGTCCGCAGCGGCCTTGCAATCAGCCAGAGTATCGCTGATATGCTGGAACGGGCTGACCCGGCGCAGTACAACGGCGCGAACCGGACGCAGACTATCCGGGAAGTCAACGACATTTTGCAGGGCCGCTCCGAACTGTCCTTCGATATGCTCTATTCGATATTGGAGCAAAAATGCGGCGGCGAGGCCGGACAGGTAGAGAAGGTCAGACGGGACGCGGAAGCGTTTCGCCATCAGAAGCTGTGCCGGACGCTGCGCTATACCCTGTCAGGCAGTCAGGAATACCACTATGAAATGTGGGACTTTGACCCCAAGCGCCCGTTGAAGATCATCAGCCAGCCCCTGTTCGACCATGCGGCGGAGCATGGTTTTCCCCCGGACTTTTTCACAGCATCCTACTTTGACCATGTGACCATCTACTGTATGCCCGACAATGTGGACTGCTCTTTCTCACAATTTCAGAACTGCCGCTTTTCCGTCTGCGGCATCCGCGGAGCGGTCTTTGACAATGCCACCCTTGATAATACCGATTTTCACTCCGCGCTGCTCCAGATGGTCAACTTCACCGGGGCCAGCATCGCACACGCCCATTTCCGGGACAGCTCCCTTGTCTCCGTCTCCTTCCAGGAGGCCCGGCTGAAATCCTGCCTGACGCTGGACTGTACGCTGAATCGCGTGGACTTCCTGGGAGCTGTGCTGGATGGCAGCAGCTATGACAGGGTTGCCGCCAGCGGCATCCAGAACCTCCCCAGCGCCACCATTACCCAGGGCGGCGCGACGCGGGAAGAAGCGGAACGCCTGCGGGCGTCCGTTTTCCATGAGCTGGGCGTGCCCATGTTCCAGGTCAGGCAACGGCCCCGGCCTGCCCGACAGGAGCGGCCGCGTGTCCCGGAAAGGTAGGGCGACCTATGAGAAAACAGCAAGAGGGCGGCATCCTTCCATGGGTGCTGCTGGCGGTCCCCGTCCTATGGGCGGCGGCGATCATGGCCTACGCCTACGAGGACGGCATGAACCTCTTTGACCTGCTGGGGCGGTTCACCGTTTTGATGGAATACCCCTTTGCCATCGGCTGGACACCCCATACCCTGAAATTTATGCTGATCGGCCTACTCCTGTACGGCTGTGCCGCCACCCTGTTCCTCTCCACCAAGGAGAACCGGCGGCCCGGCGAGGAACACGGCAGCGCCCGCTGGGGTAGTCCCCGGCAGCTCTGCGCCAAGTACCGGGACAAGGACCCCATGCAGAATACTATCCTCACGCAGAATGTCCGCATGGGGCTCAACGGGAAAAAACACCGGCGAAATCTCCTGCAAATCGTGATTGGCGGCTCCGGCGCGGGCAAGACCCGCTTTTTTTGCAAGCCCAATTTGATGCAGGCGAATTGCAGTTTTTTGGTGACAGATCCCAAGGGAGAAATGCTGCGGGCCGTGGCTCCGCTGCTCATTCAGAGGGGCTATGTTATCAAGGTTTTTGACCTGATCGACCCGGCCAACTCCGACGCCTTTAACCCCTTCCCCTACATCCGGGACGATAAGGACGCCATGAAGCTGGTGCATAACCTGATCCGCAACACCACCCCCAAGAACGCCAGCAACAATGACCCGTTTTGGGAGAAAAGCGAAATTGCCCTGGACACCGCCCTGATCCTCTATCTGCTCCATGAAGCGCCCCCGGAGGAACAGAATTTTGAAATGGTCATGTATATGATCGAGAACGGCGGGGCCAGGGAGGACAGCGACGACTTCCAATCCCCCCTGGACCTGCTCTTTGAGGCGCTGGAGGAGGAGGACCCGGCGCACATCGCTGTGCGGGAGTACAAAATTTTCAAGCAAGCCGCCGGCAAAACCGCGAAAAGTATTCTTCTGTCCGCCGCCGTCCGGCTGTCCGCGTTCATCCTGCCGCAGATCGTCGGCATTACCACACGGGACGATATGGAGCTGGGCATGATGGGGGACCGCAAGCAGGCTGTCTTTGCCATCATCCCCGACAATGACGGCACCTTCAACTACCTTGTGGGGATGCTCTATACCTGCGCTTTTCAGGCCCTCTACTATCAGGCTGACAAGGTGCATCAGGGGGCGCTGCCTGTTCCGGTCCGTCTGATGATGGACGAGTTCTGCAACGTCTCCCTGCCGGATGACTTCGGCAAGTTACAGGCCACAATGCGCTCCAGGAACATCATGTCTACCATCGTTCTGCAAAACATATCGGCGCTCAAGGCTCTGTTCAAAGACGACTGGGAGGGCCTGATGGGTAACGCCGATACATTGATTTATCTCGGTGGAAACGAGCAAAGCACCCACAAATACATCTCTGAAATGCTGGGAAAAGAGACGCTGGACACCCGGAACCGCAGTATTTCCAAGGGTTCCCACGGCTCCAGCTCCACATCGTACCAGCAGACGGGCCGCGAATTACTCACGCCCGATGAAGTACGGGCCATGGACAACGCCTACGCCATCGTCTTTATCCGGGGCGAGAGGCCGGTCATTGACAAGAAGTACGACATTCTCAAGCACCCCAATATCAAGCTGACCGAGGACGGCGGGGCCGCCCCCTATATCCATCATCCCGGCCTGACCTTCGCGCAGGAGGACTTGAGCCTGCCGTTTGACAGCCTGGACAATATTCTAATCATTGACGAGGAGGAACTATCCAATGAAAAAGACCGTTGAAACCATCACCGCCCGCCAGCGCCGGGCCAAGCGCCGCTACTTCACCGCCGTTCTGACCCTGACCCTCTGCGCCGCCCTGACCTGTCCGGCCTTCGCCGCCAGCGGCGATCCGCTGTCCATCGTGAATAATCTTTCTGATTTTATCTTCTCCATCATCAAGGCCGTGGGCGTGATCGTGCTGGGCTGGGGCATCGTCCAGGTGGGTATGTCCATCCAGTCCCACGACGCCAGCCAGCGCACCCAGGGCTTCCTGTGTCTGTTTGGGGGCCTTATGATAGCCTTTGCAAAGGAGATTTTGACCACCATCGGCGCGCTGTAAGCCGCCCAGGGGGGCGGGCCGCAGCGTCCGCCCCCTACCTTATAATATATTGTCGAAATGCGTCTCAATTTGAGACTTATTTCGGGGCCCCCGCCAAAACCCAGCAAAGCGGTTTTGGCGGGGAGAGGAGGGGCAAAGAAATGGAACTCCGTTTTTGCCGTTAGGCGGAAACGGAGTGAAATGGATTTAGCCCCGACGAAGGAGGTGAATCTTTTGAGCGACAACTGGATCGTTGGAAACCTGCAATCGGCTTTCAACACCTGGAACGGAAAACTGACGGAGATATGGTCCCTTATCACCACCACGCCGGAGACCTTCCGGGGCGGCACCGTATGGGGAACCATCGTTACCATCAACGACGCGATGAAGGCCGTGGGCTACGGCCTGCTGGTGCTGTTCTTCGCCATGAGCATTTTCCAGACCGCCGCCAGCTTTCGGGACTTCCAGCGCCCGGAATTTGTACTGCGGCATTTCATCCGCTTTGTGCTGGCAAAGCTGGCCGTCGGTTCCGCTATGGAAATTATGACCGGCATTTTCTCCGTCTGCGGTGATATCGTGCAGACTGTCATGGGCGGCATCGGCGGTATGGCCGCCGCCAGTATCACCGTGCCCCAGGAGATCGTGGACGCCATCGAGGGCGTGGGCTTTCTCGCCAGCATCCCCCTGTGGCTGGTCTCCCTGCTGGGCAGCCTGTTTATCACTGTCATGTCCTTTATCCTGATCCTCACCGTATATGGCCGGTTTTTCCGGCTGTACTTCTACACCGCCCTGGCCCCGCTGCCCCTGGCGTCCTTCGCCGGGGAGGGCACCAGCTTTGCGGGGACTGCTTTTCTGAAAAGCTATGTGGGCGTCTGCCTGGAGGGGGCCATCATCGTGCTGGCCTGCCTGATCTTCTCCGCTTTTATGTCCAGCGGCGCCCCCGTGGTGGACACCTCTCTGTCCGCTGTCACCATGAGCTGGCAGTACATCGGGGAAACCATCTTCAATATGCTGGTGCTGGTGGGGCTGGTCAAGGGCGCGGAACGGATCGTAAAGGAGATGTTCGGCCTGTAATTGGATGGACACATGAAGTAATGTCGAAATGCGTCTCAATTTGAGACGTATTTTAAGAAAGGAGCAGCAACATGGAAATTAAAATCCCCAAGGAAGTGCGCCAGCACAAGGAAACCATCTTCTTCGGCCTGTCTGTCCGGCAATTCGTCTGCGCGGTGCTGGCCGTCGGCATGGCCGTGGGGGTGTACTTCCTTCTGAAAACCATCACCGGCCCGGAGACCGCAAGCTGGGCCTGCATCGTGGCGGCGGCGCCCGTGGCTGTCACCGGCTTTTTCCAGTACAACGGCATGACCTTTGAGCAATTCCTTTGGGCCTATCTGAAATCTCAATTCCTCTGCGCCGGGCCCAGGGTGTTCCAGTCGGAAAACCTCTACTGCGCGGCGCTGACGAAAAAGGGGGTACAAGACTATGATTAAAACCCTGGCCGCCGCCAACAAGAGCGAACGGGAACCGTTCAGAATCCCCCGCAGCGTGCAGCAGTCCATTCCCATCCAGCGGGTGTTCCGGGACGGCATCTGGCAGACGGGCCGCAGCCGGTACAGCCGGACGTGGCGCTTTGCGGACATCAACTACTCCGTGGCGTCCCATGAGGACCAGCAGGAAATGTTTATGGCCTACTGCGGCGTTCTCAACAGCCTGCCCACCGGGGCCACCGCCAAAATCACCATCAACAACCGCCGTCTCAACGGCACTGACTTCCAGCACAGCGTCCTCATGCGGCTGAAAGGGGACGAGCTGGACCGCTACCGCCAGGAGTATAACGGCATCCTCACCGAAAAGGCGCTGGAGAGCAACAATCTCATTCAGGACAAATACATCACGATTTCCGTGGCGCGAAAGAGCATTGACGAGGCCCGCACCTTTTTCAAGCGGGTGGACATTGACCTGTCCAAGAGCTTCGGCAAGCTGGACAGCGGGGCCAAGCCCCTGGACAACCATGAGCGTCTGCGGATCTTCCATGACTTCTTCCGGCCCAGCGAAGAACGGGATTTTCAATTCGACCTCTCCGCCGCCATGCGCCGGGGCCACCATTTCAAGGACGCCATCGCCCCGGACGGGATGCAATTCAAGGCCGACCACTTCGAGCTGGGCGGCAAGGTGGGCCGCGTCCTGTTTCTCCGGGAGTACGCCAGCTATATCAAAGACCGCATGATTACCGACCTGTCCGACTTCTCCCGGAACCTCATGCTGTCCATCGACATTCTGCCCATCCCCACCAACGAGGCCGTAAAGGAAATGCAGGCCCGCATCCTGGGCGTGGAGAGCGATATTACCCGCTGGCAGCAGAAGCAGAACGCCAACAACAACTTTACCGCCACTGTACCCTACGAGCTGGAGCAGCTTCGGGCGGAGAACAAGGAGTTTTTGGACGATCTCAGCACCCGTGACCAGCGCATGATCTTCGCCAACGTCACCCTGGTCCACATGGCTGACACGCTGGAACAGTTGGATGCCGACACAGAGACCTTGCAGGCCATCGGCAACGAGAGCCTTTGCCAATTCTCCGTCCTGCGCTACCAGCAGGAGGACGGGCTGAACACCGCCCTGCCCTACGGCCTGCGCCGCGTCAAGACCACCCGCACCCTCACCACCGAGAGCGCCGCCGTGTTGATGCCCTTCCGCGTCCAGGAGATACAGGACGCAGGAGGCATTTACTACGGCGTCAACGCCGTCAGCAGAAACCTCCTGATCTGCAACCGAAAGCGGCTGCTGAACCCCCACGGTTTTATCCTGGGCGTGTCCGGCTCCGGCAAATCCTTCAGCATGAAGGAGGCCATTACCTTTATCGCCCTGTCCACCAGCGATGATATTATCATCATCGACGCTGAAAGGGAGTACGGCGACCTGACCCGCGCCCTGGGCGGGGCCGTGATCGAGATTTCCCCCAACAGCCCCCACCACATCAACCCTCTGGAGATCACCAGGGGCTACGGCACCGGCGAAAACCCCGTGGCGATGAAGTCCGAGCTGCTTATGAGCATCTGCGAGCAGCAGATGGGCGCGGGCCAGTTGGGGGCCTTCCACAAGTCCATCATTGACCGCTGCACCGCCAGCGTCTACCATGAGCTGGTCGCCAGCGGCGGCAAGTCCCGGCAGCCGATCCTCTCCGACTGGCGCAACGAGTTGAAGCGTCAGCCGGAACGGGAGGCCGAGGAGCTGGCCCTGGCGTCCGAGTTGTTTGTGGAGGGCAGCTTGAATATGTTCGCCCATGAGACCAACGTGGATATTGCCAACCGCATCATTTCCTTTGACCTCTATGAAATGGGGGAACAGCTCAAGCCCACGGCGCTGAACGTCACCCTGGAGACCATTCAGAACCGCGTGGCGGCGAACCGGCTGGCCGGGAAATACACATGGGTATTCGTGGATGAGGTGTATTTGTTCTTCCGCTACTACTACTCCGCGCAATTCCTCTATAAGTGCTGGAAGCGGTTCAGGAAGTACGCCGCCGCCATGACCGCCGCCACGCAGAACGTGGAGGAATGTCTGCGCTCCGACACCGCCCGGCTTATGTTCGCCAACAGTGAGTTTTTGGTGCTGCTGAACCAGGCGGCCACCGACCGGGCCGAGCTTGCCAAGCTGCTGAATATCTCCACAAACCAAATGTCCTACATCACCAGCGCAGAGGCGGGCCACGGCCTGATCCGCGTGGGCGGCTCCATCGTTCCCTTTGCCAATGAGTTCCCCAGGGACACCGAGCTTTACCGATTGATGACCACGACCCCAGGGGACAAGTAAAAATCCTGTCGAAATGCGTCTCAAGTTGAGACGCATTTCGACACCCTTTTTTGGAGGCCACCATGAAAACCATCAAGGAAAAACCGAAAGGGGCAAAGGCCAAAAAGAGTAAAGGCCAGTCCGCCGCCCGGTCCCAGCCCGCCATTTCCACAAAACAGGCGGCAAAGCTCCTGAAGGATAAGTATGTCCAGCAGCTTGACCAGCGCCAGCCGGAGAGCGGCAGCGCCGAGACCCAGGCCGTCGATCAGGTGGAGGGGGCCGGGAGCTGGGCCGTGGACGAGCTGCTGGCCCATGAGCGGCCCCGCTCTGACTGTCGGCCAGACCAGCGGATCAAGGAGCGGCCCAGGGATGTGCCGGGAACCCCGGCGCCTGCGGACACCCCGGCATCCGCCCCGGAGAGTGCGAACCCGCCGCACCGCCAAGCCAATACCAGCCCTCGCCAGCGGCCAGGACCCACGCCCAAAGAGAAAGCGGCCCAGGTGAAGGGGACGCACCTGCAGAGGGCGGCAGCTCCCGCAGAACTCTCCGCACCGCCCACCAATGCCGGGCCAGTAGACGCTCCCGCCCGCACCATGCGGATCAAGGAGCGCCCCTCTGTCCGGCCGAGAGAACAGCGGCCCAGGACTGCGGCCCCCAGCATAAAAGAAAAACCTTCTTCTCTCGCTAATCAATCAATCCCATCCATCAAATCAACCCAATCCATCCCATCATCCAAGGAGCACCCAGCTCCGCCAGCGGCAGGCCGCTCCACCGCTCCCGCCGCCAGCCAGCCGAGGTTTGGTCCGAGTTCCACCCAGCCCAGGCGGGAGATCAGACAGCAGATGTTGGAGAAATCCCGGCACAGCGTTCCCCGCCAGCCGGGAGGCGTTGGCCCGCGCAAAGCCCCCAGCGCCGCACCCTCCGTCCGCAGTACAGGACGGAATGTACTTCCGCGTAAAGGAACCGGCAGTAAGGGCAGCGCCCCAAAAATCCGGGGGGCCGTCTATCGAAAAGGTATTTCCGGCCCAAAGGCAGGCCGGGCCCCAATCAAGTCTGCTGTCTCCCGGCCTGTCCGGGGCATCCGGCAGAACGCACAGCGGCGCATGACCCAACAGGCCGTACAGAAGGCGGCAAAAGCTGCCAAGACCTCGGCGGCGGTTTTCAAAAAGGCGGTAGTCGCCGTAACAAAGGCGGCGTCCGCTCTTGTCAGCGCCCTGGCCGGTATTGTTGGAGGCGGCATCCTGTTAATGGCCCTAGTAGTAGTCGTTGTGATTGCCGCCATAGCCAATTCTCCCTTTGGCCTGTTCTTCGCCCAGGAACCGAACGCCCCGGACACCGTATCCGTGGCCCAGGCGGTAGGGACGGTCAACATGGCCTACAACAGCCGGTTGGAGCTGCTGCAAGCCGGGGACTATGACACCATCACGCTGGACGGACAGGCCCCGGATTGGGCGGAGGTGCTGGCCGTGTTTGCCGTCAGGACCGCCGGGGCCGATGTGGACGGCCTGGACGTGGCCACGCTGGACCCGGACAGGGTAAGTAAGCTGACCGCCGTATTTTGGGATATGACCGGGATCGCCGTGTCGGAAGATACTATTGACCATCCCGCCAGCGGCACTACGGCAGCCTGGACGGAGAAAATTTTACATATCACCATCACGCCCAAAACTGCGGATGATATGCGCGTCTCCTACGGATTTTCCGAATATCAAAACAGCGCCCTTGACGAACTGCTGGCTGACCGGGCCGCGCTGACCTCCCTGGCCGGGAGCCTCGCCATCACCAGCGCCGATGTGCGGGAAGTGCTGGCCGCCCTCCCGGATGATCTGGACCCGGCCCGCAGGGAGGCCGTACAGACCGCCCTCCAGCTTGTGGGAAAAGTGAATTATTTTTGGGGCGGGAAAAGCTATGTCATCGGCTGGGACCCCCGCTGGGGCCAGCTTGCAAAAGTATGGTCGGCGGGCAATTCCACTACCGGCACATACCGCCCCTTCGGGCTGGACTGCTCCGGCTTTATTGACTGGACCCTGCGGAACGCGGGACTGCACAGTGACGGCCACTGGTACATCGGCACGAACCTGACGGCGGTATCACAGGCGGACGCCCTTCCCGGCGACCTCGCGCTGTACCCGGACGCATCCCACGTCGGCATGGTGGTGGGCCGGAACGAGGCCGGGAAACTGCTGGTCTGCCACTGTTCCAGCGGACAGAATAATGTTGTTGTGACCGAGTTTACCGCATCCGGCTTTACTGTTGTTGGCAGGCCCGGTATTTACGGCAGTTGATTTTGTCGAAATGTGTCTCAAGTTGAGACGCATTTCCCGTTGGCCCTATACTGCCCATTGTGGCGGTATAGGGCCGATTTTTTGTGTTTTCCGGCGAAAAATGTTAGCATTTTCGGGGAGGTATACCGTTATGCTGACATGGAACGAACTCAACATTTTAAGCTATGGCGCGGGGACGCCCAGCACGTCGCTGGCCCTCATGTCCTGCCAGAACGCCCTGCGCGGCCCGCCGTTTCCATTTCCGAAAGTGCCCGTTTATGATGCCGTGATCTTCTGTGACCTGCACAGCGAACCGGGCTGGGTATATGAACAGGCTGCTTTTACTGCCGCTGTCTGCCGGGAGGCAGGTATACCGTTCTACTGCCTGGACGCTGACCTGTACGGGGACTTTACCCGTAACTTTGGCCGCGCCCGTACCGCCTGTATCCCGTTCTGGACGCTGGGGGACGACGGGAAAAAGGGAAAGATGCCCCGCCAATGCACCTATGACTATAAGATCAAAGTCATTGAGAAATTCGTGCGCTATGAGCTGCTGCGCTACAAGCCCAGGGAGCGGACCCTGCCGATGGACGTACACGCCCATTCCCTCCACATGGGCATCATGTGGGAGGAACGGCGGCGGGCCAGGGAGAGCAAGCAGACGTTGTTCGTCAACCGCTATCCGCTGGTGGAAATGGGCTGGACACGGGCCGAATGTTACGCCTACAACAAGCTCGTATGGGGACTGGCGACCAGGGCGAGCTGCTGCCTGTTCTGTCCCTACCACACCAACTACTTCTATCACTATATCCGGGAGCATGAGCCGGGCTACTATGCCTGCGCCCTCCAGGTGGACACGCTGGTGGAGACCCATCAGGCCCGGCCCCCGCTGAAAAGCAAGCTGTTCCTGTCCAAATCCAGAAAACGCCTGCGGGATCTGACGGAGGAGGACTGCCAGGATAAGCAGACATTCCTATACTTCCAGACGCCGGTATGGAACGGCTTTTGACTGCCCGCAAATTCAGTCGAAAAATGCGTCTCAAGTTGAGACGCATTAAAAACTGCCATGCTCACGGCTGGCTGGTGTCCTGCACAAAGCGCACAACATCGCTGGGGGAGCAATCCAATATCGTACACAGCTTTTCCAGCGTGAGCATGGTAATATTTTTGTTCTTTTTCAACCAATCCAAGGTGCGGCGGTCAACTCCGGCTTGAATGAGCGCGTACTGCGTTACGCCCTTCTTTTTCATTGTGTCCCATAAAGGGCTGTAATCGACCACCCTGCCACCCCCCTTGAAAATTGTATCTTCATTATAGGGTGGCCGAAAGATTTTGGATATTGCACATATATGTGCAATATGTTATGCTCTGGAAGGGGGTTACAGGAATGAAATCTGCTGCTTGCCCCATTGAAAAAATGCGTCTCACGGTGAGACGCGATTCCCAGCCAGAATCAAATCCCACCGTGAGATTTATTTATCATCTTCAATTTTTTCCGGGCGTCTATATTCGATCAGTTCCCCAGCGTCAATCTCCAAATACCAGCACAGTTTACAGATAAGGCCAGTGTCCATCCGTTGAAAGTCATTGCGGCAATATCTGTTGAAATTAGCGCGGGGAATGTCCAGGTCTTTACAGATTTGATTTTTTGAAATACCTCGCGCTTTCAAAATGCGCTCAATATTCAATGTCAGTGTTCCGTAATCCATAATAAGTCCCTCTTTACTTCGATGGACTTATTATATATAATGAGGGCATGTTTAATAACTCACTATTTAGCAAGTCCCTATATAGCTACCCTGTGATAACGGATAAGGTGAACAGGCCAAATATTTCGCCTATCAAACTTGAAAATAGGGGATGGAGAAGAACCATGCTGAAAACTCGGCTGAAAAAGTGCAGTATTATGACCCCCAAATACCATTGGAGCATTGTTGAGGCTATGGTAATCATTATACTGCTTACGGCGTTTTTCCTCTTTGGCGTTTTTTTGCGCGGCATCGTTGCAGATCGGGAAATGGCATCGTGGAAATCCTTTGTTCTGATGCCGGAGCCGGAAATTTGCGCTCTATGCGGGAGCGGCATACCGTATCACGCCCCTGTCCTGCTGAACCTCTCCACCGGCGAGGCAGGCGAGATACGTGTATATGACCCTGACCCCCGGCATCGCTATGAACTTGCGGAAGAACAATCAACAGGCACCTTTTCTCTCCTGCATATCGCCGGTGCTGCTGGCTACCGTGATACCAGCAATCATACCTGCTGTGTCACCCTGCCGGAAAAGGAGTCCCCGATAGATCCCGCTCTCTTTTGCCGCGACTGCCGGGCGCTGCTCGCAGATACGGCCGCCGAGGATTATATTTTGGCGGACCTCTACAATTTGAGAGATATGAAAGTCTATGCCATAAAGGACAACGTAAAGTATACGATCCGGGACTATGACATTTCTATATCCACCCGGACGGAAACAGGCGGCCTTTCCATCAATGTGACGGGCCTGCTATTTACAAGTGAGGGATAAAACTATGCGAGAAAAAACCTGCTGCTTTACCGGCCATCGGAAAATACCGCCAGAGGAACGGGCCGGGATCACCGACAGACTGGAACGTGTCATCGTCAGTCTGTACCAACAGGGCATACGGGCATACGAGGCGGGGGGCGCTCTGGGCTTTGATGCCCTCGCCGCCCGGACTGTGCTTCACCTGCGGGAGAGCTGCCCCGGCATGAAGCTGATCCTTGTCCTGCCCTGCCTGACGCAGACAAGGGGCTGGAGGCCAGAGGATGTAACGGAGTATGAGCGCATCAAGGCCCAGGCCGATGAGGTTTTCTACACCGCCCAGCAGTATACCAGGGGTTGTATGCACAGGCGCAACCGTTACCTGGTAGACCACGGCTGCGTATGCGTCTGCTATCTGACCGGGGACAGCGGCGGGACGGCCTACACCGTCCGATATGCGGAGAAGCAGGGGCTTGAAATCATCAATATCGCCCAAGGAGGCCCGTAATATGCCGCGTGTTTTGTCGAAAAATGCGTCTCAAGTTGAGACGCATTTCCTGTTGGGAACAGCTTTTTCAAAAAAATCAGGAAAAACAGCTCAAACTATATGGTTATAGAGTAGACAAGAAGCAGGCAGTTTTGGTAGAATATCATGTACTCATGCGAAAAGTGCAAAATTTACAATTATTTTACAAGAAAGGGGTTGCAATTTTATGACGGGCGCGTATAATATCGCAAGCAAGCAAGCAAGCAAGCAAGCAAGCAAGCAAGCAAGCAAGGGATAATTGCGCCCTTTTTTCCTGTAAAATTATATTTCAACCTAAAAAGCCACCTGGAAAGCATTTATGCTGACCGGGCGGCTTTTTTGCGCTCATTTAAGGGAAAAGGAGGCTGAACAGTGGATCAAAACTATATTGCGCCAGCGGCTGCGCTGAAAAAGCTGAAGAAGGCCCGGAGCCTGCCGCAGACAGTTTACCTTTACGGGGCCACCGGCTACGGCAAGACGGAGCTGGTGCGCCAGTACCTGTCAGGCCGCAGATACACCTATCTCTCCTGCGAGGAACTGCCCTGGGAGGATGGGGCGCTGCCAGCGGAGGAACCGGGCAGGCAGAATCGCCGGGTGGTGGTGATCGACGACCTGCACCGGCTGAAAAGCGAGGAGCTACGCCGGGAGATTTTAGCGTTGGAGGAACGGGAGGATATATGGCTGATCCTGATTAGCCGGAGCCCTCTCCCGGCGTGGCTCATGCCCCAGCATATCAAGAGTGTCTTTGTCGTGATCTCCGAGAAAGACTTGCGGATGGGCCGTAGCGAGATCGCCGCCTATCTGGAAGCCCGCGGCATCGCCTATACGGAAGAAGATATTCAGTATTTGCAGAACACCGCCGAGGGCAACGCATACGTCCTCCACCATGTCGCCCTGCGGATGAGGGAGGGCTTATCACCCGGCCCGGAGCTTTATGCGGAAATATGGGATGCCTTTGCCGTCTACCTGGAAAACGTGGTGCTGGTGCGCTGGGACAGCGACCTGCTGGAATTTATGATGCAGGTCAGTGTGGTGGACGAGTTTACACTGGAGCTGGCGGAGATGATCTCCGGCAACCTCCACGTCACCGCCCTGCTGGAACAGGCGGCGGAGGCCGGGAACTTCATGACCCAGGAGGACGACGTATACCGCCTGCGCCCGGTATTGATCCAGGCCCTGCAGAACCGGGCGTTAAAGATATATGGCCGGGAGCGCGTTGAGGACCTCAAATACAACGCTGCCCTCTACTACGAAATGCACGATGAAGTTGTCCCGGCATTGAAGTTGTTCGAGGAGTGCGGCAAGACCGAGCGCATCAAAAACCTGCTGATCCGCAACGCCCGGATGAATCCTGGCAACGGTCACTACTACGAACTGCGCCGCTACTATTTCAATCTGGATGAGAGGGAGATTGCGGACAGCCCGGTACTCATGGCTGGTATGAGTATGCTGTGTTCCATGCTGATGGACGGCGAAAAGAGCGAGTATTGGTACGAGAAGCTGAAAGCCTACGCCGCCAACGCCAAGGGCGGCATACGGCGGGAGGCCCAAAGCCGCCTGTGTTATCTGGACATTGGCCTGCCCCACCGGGGGAGCCGGGATGTGCTGGCGGTAATGAAGAACATTCCCGCCCTGCTGTTCGACAAGGGCAACCAGCTCCCGGAGTTTTCCGTCACCAGCAATCTGCCCAGCACCATGAACGGCGGCAAGGACTTCTGCCATTGGAGCCCCGATGATACCATGCTGGCGAAAACGGTGGGGCCACTGGTGGAGCGTGTGCTGGGCCGCTACGGGAAAGGGCTGGTCAAGGCCGCGCTGGGCGAGAGCTATTACGAAAAAGGCGGGGACAATTACAAGGTGATGACCCTGCTGACCAGGGCACAGATGGAGACGGAACGGGGCGGGACAATGGAGATTGCCTTTGCCGCCGTGGGTATCAGAATCAGGCTGGCCCTGTTCCAAGGGGACATACAGGCGGCGCGGGAACTTCTGGCGTCCTTTGAACAGTCCGCGAAGGAGAACCGCGCCCTCCAGCTCCTGCCCAACATTCAGGCGCTCCGCTGCCGTCTGGCCTTATACGAGGGCAACATGGACGCTGTGGAACGCTGGATGAAAACTGCCCCGGACGAGGATGTGGAGTTTTGCAGTCTGGAGCGTTACCGCTACCTGACCAAAGTACGCTGCTATCTGGCAAACGGGGAGTACACAAAGTCCCAGGCCCTTTTGGAAAAGCTGCGCTACTACGCCGAGCAGACCAACCGGCCCTATGTCCGCATGGAAACCGGGCTGCTGTCCGCTGTCACCAAGGAGCGGGCAGGCGGGCCGTGGCAGGAGGAGCTGGCCGCCGTTCTCCGGGAGGCGGAGAGCTACCGTTTTCTGCGGCTCATTACCGAGGAGGGCGCGGCGGTATGGCCCTTGCTCCAGCAGGAAAAGAAAGCGTTGCAGAGCGCGGGGACGCTGGATAAGGACTGGCTGCGCCGGGTGCTGGACGAGGCCGCAGAGGTGTCCCGGCGTTATCCGCTCTATCTGAAAAAGCGGGCGGCAGCGGCGGCAGATTTCAGCGGCACCGCCCTGACAATCCTCCGTTTACAGGCGGATGGACTCTCCCTCAATCAGATTGCAGGAAAATTAGATATGAAACCATTTTCTGTTTCCTATCATATCCAGGAAAATTACCGCAAGCTGAACGTCTCCCGCAAGGCCGACGCGCTGCTGGCGGCGCGAAGTATGGGGATTTTATAAAAATGCGTCTCAAGTTGAGACACATTTCGACAACAGCCATTTTGAGATAGGAGGCGCTTATGAGCAAGGACAGCTCCAACCAACACTTTACCCCGCCGCGAAAGGCGAAGCCCATAGACCCCGTTCAGCGGTTTGGCATGGAAGTGAACTGTGAAACCATTTACGTTGTCTTTTGCGGGGGTTTTCCCACGCTGTCGGCGTACCTGTATTTTCAAAAGGATGTGGAGGTCTGCCACGTCAGCGACGCCGGGGAGCTGCGGGAAGTGCTGACCGGCGCGGACGGCGTACCGGCTGATCTGGCCGTGGTATACAGCTATGACTTTCAAAACCTCCCGCCCATGACGTTCTTTTCCCCGGTGGACGGCCATGAAACCACGGTGAAATTCTCCCTTGACACCGAGATCGACGAGGACAGGCTGAACGAATGGTATGCCCTGATAGACAGCCTGCGGGCTAAAAAGCGGCAGTTTGTAGAGGGCTTGAAACTTTATCAAAAATTGCATCCCGAAGTGAAAGAGGAGGACGCAACATGAAGCGCAGAATTTTGAGTATCATCACCGCTCTGGCCCTGTGCCTGAGTCTTTGTCCCACTTGGGCGCTGGCGGCGGAGGCAGACCCGTCCCTTTGCAAGCACCACCCGGAACATACCGAGGACTGCGGCTACGCCGCCCCCACCGAGGGCCTGCCCTGCGGCCACCGGCACACGGCGGAGTGCTACACCCTGGGCGTCCTTCCCGACGCGGACGGCGGCGATTATTACGAGATCGGTGCGGACACAGAAAACCTGCTGGACTGCCAGCACAGCCATGACAGCGACTGCGGCTATGTCCAGGCCGACCCAGGCGCGCCCTGCGGGTATGCGTGCCGTATCTGTCCCATCGAGGCCCTGATCGCCGCCCTGCCGGAGCAGGTGACGGAGGACAACGCGGACGATGTGCGGGCACAGCTTGACCATATCCTCGACCTCTACCGGGAGCTGACTGAGGACGAGCAGGGGCAGCTCGACCTGTCCCGTGTTACCGAGCTGCAAGGGGCGCTGGACGGGGCCAACGACCCCGACATGATAGAGGGCGAAGTGTCTGTCGATTATCAGGAAGCGGCCTGGAACGGCAGTGAAGTGACCTATACGGGCAAAACCGAAAACTGTACGTCTGTTGAAAGCAGTACCGAGCCAGTCACATGGAACGCGGGCTGGTATGTGGTCAACAGCACCGTCACCATTTCCGAACCCATCACCGTCACCGGGGAGGTACACCTGATCCTGACGAACGGCTGCACCCTCACAGCGGAAAAGGGCATTGTGGTGACGAGCACCAACAGCCTGACCATCTACGCCCAGTCCGAA
>ERZ779632.688-NODE-688-length-17320-cov-9.847611_pt1 | contig 17320 bp, 17 predicted proteins | sample MGYA00514194_ERZ779632 | MGnify/ENA primary metagenome ERZ779632 (study PRJEB29562, sample SAMEA4376704) | mouse gut metagenome | isolation source: Cecum | study: EMG produced TPA metagenomics assembly of the A DSS colitis mouse model was used to assess the...
ACACTGTAACTCAAACAGGAAGTATGGACGGGTGCGCCTTTGGGACAGCGTATTTCAAATGCTGCATACCTGTTGGTTAGTCAGTCCATCCTTTCAGTCGCAATTCATGATTTAGCTGGTTGGGAGCCTACTGGCGAATCCCTGTATCACGCGCTAGGCCGTGACGCGCTGGAAAAGGAAGGAATCCCTGTTTTAAGGAGGAACATCATGGAACAGAAAAGACAGCCCTATCTCTCTGTTGGAATCGATATTGGAGCAGACTTCAGCCTGATGGCGAGTGCACTTCCAATACAAGAAATCATTGGAAAACCCTATAAAATCCTGCATAGCAGCAACCGTTCCGTGCAGGGTGCGGTTGAGCGTATTCTATCCACGGGGCGAGCCTATGAGCTGCCTGTCCGGGTTTACATGGAATCCACAGGCATTTACCATCTCCCCCTATATCACCGGCTCAAGGACGCTGGACTGGACGTGTATGTCCTCAATCCCCTTGTGACCCACGCCAACCAAAATATCAATATCCGTAATATTCACAATGACAAACTGGATGCGCGGCGGATTGCGCTTCTAGGGCTGCGCCCAGACTTGAAAACATCCATCGTTCCAGCGGATGAGGTTGCCGCAGTCAAGGCGCTTCTTCGGGAGTATCACGCCATGAAGAAGGAAACATCTATGTACATCTGCCGTTTGAAAAACCAACTCCGGCAGATCTTTCCCCAGTATTTACCGCTCTTTTCCAAAGTAAATGGGAAAGCGTCCCTGGAGGTGCTGTCCCGCTACCCCTCGCCCGGCGCTGTCCTGTCTGCTGGGGCTGACGCGCTGGCCAAGCTGATCCGGGAAGCGTCTGGAAAGGGGGCGGCTATGGCGGAAAAGAAAGCGGAGGCCATCCTGTCCGCTGCCAGAGAATCCCTCTCTTTTGGCCACGGAAACAGTGGAATTACGTTCCTGATCGGCCACTATGTGGAGATGATCCGTATTCTGGACGAGAAGACTGCGGCGATCCTCAAGCAAGTCAAACACAGTGTGCAGGATTAGCCGGATTCTCTGCTTGCCAGACAAACCAGGCTGCTGGAATCTATTCCGGGAGCCGGTTTCCTGACGGCGGTTACCATTGTCTGTGAAATTGGTGATTTCCGTGCGTTTCGCCGTCCGAAGCAGCTCTATTCCTATTTTGGCCTCGACCCGTCTGTGAGCCTGCGCAAGAATGGCGAGCCAAAGAATCCTGTCCTCCGTGCTTACTATTTGGAGAAATGCAAATCCAAAGCCAAAATGACCGCACTTGGCGCTATCATGCACAAGCTCTGTAACATTGTGTTCGCTGTGCTGCGGAATGAGAAACCTTTTATGCTCATTTCACCTCAGGAGCACCGGCATAACTTTCTGTCGCTGCCAAAAGCTGCTTGATACATCTGACACAAATTTTTGAGGCCCGTCGGAGCCTCTGTTTTCTTGTGCCCTTTTTGCAGTGTATCTGCTCCCCGTATTTTTCCGCTTCCGCTCTTGACTTTTATTAGCTGGACTGGTATCCATGTCAAGGCAGAAACAGTGCTGGAGGCGGATACCGGCTGCCAGGGGCTTGCTCAGATACATGCCAATTCCCTTCTGCCGAAAAAACGTTCCAAGCATCATCCCTTGACCAAGCAGGAGCGCAAAGAGAACCGTGAGATTTCAAGAAAACGCATCTTTGCTGAACACGCCATTCGTTTTGTCAAAAGGTTTCGCATCCTCTCGGCGCGTTACCGCAGCCGTAGTATCCGCTTTGCTCATCGCTTCTCCCTGATTGCTGGTATCTGCAATTTTGTCCGTTTTATCTAATTTTGCAAGAGGTCTACTGGCAAAACGAATACCTCTGGGCCGCTCCGTTGCGCGTCATCTTTGGCCCCACACCCCCAAAAGAACCCGTCACGCCATCTTCTCCTTGATATGGCTCAGCCGGTCCAGGGCCTCCAGCAGGGTCTCGTCCCGCTTGGCGAAGTGGACCCGGACGATGTCCTGTACGTCCTCCCGGAAGAAGGAGGTGCCGGGTACGCAGGCCACGCCCACCTTCTGGGCCATCTCCTCGCAGAAGGCCACGTCCGTCTGGCCCTTCTTCAAATAGGGGCCGATGTTGGCAAGGACAAAGTAGGCGCCCTGGGGATCGGTGAAGGGGATGCCGATATTTTTCAGTCCGTCGGTGAACAGCTTCTTCATATGGGCGTAGTGTGCGCCGAACTCGTCGTAGTAGCTGTCCGGCATATCCAGGCCCACAACAGCGGCCTCCATCAGGGGGGAGGCCGCGCCGACGGCGTTGAAGTCGTGATACTGCTTGATGCGCTCCATGATGGGCTCCGGGGCGATGGCGTAGCCCAGCCGCCAGCCGGTGACGGAGTAGGTCTTGGAGAGGCTGGAGCAGCTGACCGTGCGCTCCCACATGCCGGGCAGGGAGTTCATGTAGGTGTGCCGGTTCCCGTCGTAGATGATGTGCTCGTAGACCTCGTCCATGATGGCGTATACGTCGTACTTGACGCACAGATCCGCGATGATCTTCAGCTCATCATAGGTGAACACCTTGCCGCTGGGGTTGGAGGGGTTGCAGATGAGGATGGCCTTGGGACCCTGGCGGAAGGCGTCCTCCAGCACATTGGGGTCAAACCCGAAGGCAGGGGGGACCAGCGGCACAAAGACGGGCTCGCAGTCAGCCATAACCGCCTGGGCGTGGTAGTTCTCAAAATAGGGGGAGAAAATGACGATCTTGTCCCCGGGGTTGGTGAGGGCGAAGATGGTGTCCACCATGGCCTCGGTGGAGCCGATGGTCACGACGATCTCCCGGTCCGGGTCCAGCCTGCGGCCCATGAAGCGGCCGCACTTCCGGGCCAGGGCCGCGCGGAAGTTGGGCGCGCCCATGGTGATGGGATACTGGTGGGGGCCCTGGTAGCTCACCTCCGCCAGCCGCTCCATCATCTCCTTGGGGGGATCGAAGTCGGGGAATCCCTGGGCCAGATTGATGGCCCCCACGTCCATGGCGATACGGGTCATCCGGCGGATGACAGAGTCTGTGAAGAGCCTGTTCTTTCTGCTCATTTCCTGCATGGCAAATCAGTCCTTTATATTAAAATGGATAGCAGCGGTTTCCCGGACCCCTTTTCGCGTCAGATTTTGAAATCAGAAAAAGAGCCCCAAACCGGTCAGTGTACGCCCAGCTCCTCGCCGGGCACGGCGCTCAGGCCGCTGGCCCTCAGCACAGCGTCCAGGCGGTCCGGATCGCCCACCCGGAAGATCATATAGGCCAAACCGTTTTTCTGGCCAAACACGGAGTACATGTACTCCACGTCAATGCTCTCCCGGGAGATAATCTGGAGCACCTCGCTCAGCCCGCCGGGGCGGTCCGGCACGGCCACCGCCACCACCGGCGTCATGGTCAGGATGAAGCCCCGCTCCAGCAGCACCGCGGAGGCCCGCTGGGCGTCGTCCACGATCAGGCGCAGCACGCCGTAGTCAGCGGTCTCCGCAATGTTGATGGCCCGCAGGTCCACACGGCTCTCCGAAAGGATGGCGGTGATGTCGGCCAGCTGGCCGGCCCGGTTCTCCAGAAATACGGAGATCTGATGAATGGTCATATCCCTTCGCTCCCTTCTCAAATTTTCCGCTTGTCGATGACCCGCACGGCCTTGCCCTCGCTGCGGGTGATGGTCTTGGGGGCCACCAGACGGACCCGGGCGTAGATGCCCAGCATGGCCTTCAGGGCGGCCACCAGCCCCTTCTCCATCTCAGTAATCTTGCCCAGGCTGTCGGAGAAGTTCTCCGGGGTCATCTCCACCATGACCTCCAGGGTGTCGGAGTTATTCACCCGGTCCACAATGATCTGGTAGTTGGCCGGGTAGCCCTGCTCCAGCAGGACCGTCTCGATCTGGGACGGGAAGACGTTGACGCCCTTGACAATCAGCATGTCGTCGCTGCGGCCCATGGGCTTGCACATCTTCACGTGGGTGCGGCCGCAGGGGCACTTCTCCCGGGTGAGCACGCAGATGTCCCGGGTGCGGTAGCGCAGCAGGGGGAAGGCCTCCTTGGTGATGGAGGTGAACACCAGCTCCCCCTTCTCCCCATCGGGCAGGACCTCGCCGGTGTCGGGGTTGATGATCTCGGCGATGAAGTGGTCCTCGTTGATGTGCATCCCGGTCTGGGCGGAGCACTCGAAGGCCACCCCCGGGCCGCTGGTCTCGGTGAGGCCGTAGATGTCGTAGGCCTTGATGCCCAGCTTGCTCTCAATGTCCCGGCGCATCTCCTCGCTCCAGGCCTCGGCGCCGAAGATGCCGGCCTTGAGCTTGATCTGGTCCCGCAGGCCCCGCTCGTGGATGCTCTCGGCCAGATAGGCGGCGTAGGAGGGGGTGCAGCAGAGGATGGTGGAGCCCAGATCCACCATGAACTGGAGCTGGCGGTCCGTGTTGCCGGAGGACATGGGCAGGGTCAGGCACCCCACCCTGTGGCTGCCGCCGTTGAGGCCGGGGCCGCCGGTGAACAGGCCATAGCCGTAGCTGACGTGGCACACGTCCTCATTGGTGCCGCCGGCGGCCACGATGGCCCGGGCGCAGCAGTCCTCCCACAGGTCCAAATCGTGCTGGGTGTAGAAGGCCACCACCCGGCGGCCGGTGGTGCCGGAGGTGGACTGGATGCGCACGCAGTCGGCCAGGGGCTTGGCCAGCAGGCCGTAGGGGTAGGCGTCCCGCAGGTCGTCCTTAGTGAGGAAGGGGAGCTTGCGCAGGTCCTCCACGCCCCGGATATCGTCGGGGGTGAGGCCCTTCTCCTCCATTTTCTTCCGGTAGTAGGGCACGCTGTCCCAGACGTGGCGCACCTGCTTGACCAGACGCTCGTTCTGCCATGCCAGGATCTGTTCCCTGGAGGCGGTTTCAATGTCAGGCTGATAGTAACGCTCCATAGATGGTCTCCTTGGTTTGATTTATGTATGAACCTGACCCATCCAGCATTCCCCGGCTGTGCGTACAGGTTCTATGATGCCTTGCGGCTCATTTTCTTATACACTCTACCACTTTCAAGCGATAAAGTCAATTAAAAAAATCCGGGGAATATCAGGGGAAGGGAGCGCCGCGCCAGGAAAAAACAGGGAGAGGCTCCCCCGTCTCCGCCCAAAAGACCTTCGCGCCGCCCCGCCCGAATCTCTCCCTTGTTTTTTTCTCCCGGATGCGCTATACTGTCCACAGGGGGTATCCCCCAGACCTGCCGATTTCGACAAGCAAGGAGGAGACCGTTATGGCAGTAATCCAGGAGCCCTTCGGCGCAACCAGGGAGGGACAGGCGGTGGACAGGTTCATCCTGCGCAGCGGCGCGGCGGAGGCGGAGATCATCACCTTTGGCGCGGCCCTGCGCACCCTTCTGGTGCCGGACCGGTCCGGAAAACAGGTGGACGTGGTGCTGGGCTATGACGACGTGAGCGGCTACCAGCGGGGCGGCGGCTATCTGGGGGCGGTGGTGGGACGCTACGCCAACCGCATTGCCGGCGGGAGCTGCCTCATCGACGGCCGCCGGGTGCCTCTGGAGGTCAACGAGGGGCCCAACCAGCTCCACGGCGGGCCCCAGGGCTTCAGCCACCGGGTCTTTCAGGCCCGGCAGTCCGGCGAGAGCGCCGTCACCCTCACCTATGACGCCGCCGACGGGGAGGGCGGCTTCCCCGGCGCGCTGACCCTGCACGTGACCTACACCCTGTCAGGAACGGACCTCACCATCCGTTACGAGGCCGCCAGCGACAAGGACACCTACTGCAACATCACCAACCACAGCTACTTCAACCTCAACGGCGGCGGCGACGTGATGGGCCACCGCCTCTGGCTGGCCGCCAGCAGCTTCACTCCCGTGGGGCCGGACAGCATCCCCACGGCCATGGCCCGGCCCGTGGCGGGCACGCCCTTCGACTTCACCGCCGAGAAGCCCCTGGGCCGGGACATAAACGCCGATGACCAGCAGCTGCGCAACGTGGGCGGTTATGACCACAACTTCGTCCTGGACCCCGCCCAGGGGCTGCGCCGGTGCGCCCGGCTCACCGGCGACCGGTCCGGCATTGTGATGGAGGTGTGGACAGAGAAGCCCGGCGTCCAGCTCTACACCGGCAATTTCCTGGATGGGACCGTGCCGGGCAAGGGAGGCGCAGTCCACCAGCCCCGGCAGGCGGTGTGCCTGGAGACCCAGTTCTTCCCGGACAGCCCCAACCATCCGGAGTGGGGGGACATCCTCCTCCGGCCCGGCCGGCGCTACGACTGCACCACGGCCTACCGCTTCTCCCGCTGATGGGCGGAAAATTTTTCACAGAGCGGAACCTGACGGCTCCGTTCTGCGTCTAAGGACACAGAGGGGCTGGAAGGAAGTGGCGGCATGATTGTAAGAGATGATGCAAAAATGATGCACCTTGGATACCATCCCTTCACAATGTTCTGCTATATTTATCCTGTTGTTAAGATCTTATGCGGGGCCCGCGCCCCGCGCCGAGAAAGGAAGGAAAGAGGAACATGAAACGTCTATCAAGAAAAATTCTGTCCCTGCTGCTGGTGATGGCCATGGTCTGCGCCATGGCGCCCGCGGCCATGGCGGTGGATGGGCTGAGCTTTACCCTGAACCGGGATACATACAGCGACAGCGTCTCCATCCCCAATAACAGCTCCGCCACCTTTTCCACCACCTATACCCTGAGAGATTACTACGGCAACTACTACGACTACTCCGGCCAGGCGCAGGTCTCCTACTCCTGGACCCTCAGCGACAGGAGCGGACGGTCCTGGTCCGTGGGCAGCAACACCAGCTCCTGCACCGTCTACTCCTCGGATCTCCGCTACTACGATTATGACTACAACTACGATTACTACTATTACAGCTACACCCTGCGCTGCGACGCCACCGCCTATTACGACGGCGTGACCTACACCGATTCCACCTCCTGGACCATCAACGGCGACGGGTACGGCGACAACAACTACTACGGCTCCATCTCTGTCAGCGCCACGGTCTACGACACCACCTCCGGCTACGGCCTGGGGGAGACGGACGACGCGGGCGGCCGCTCCATCATCAGCCAGATCGAGAACGCCCTGCCCTCCGGCTACTACCTGCGCTATCTGACCTTCCACAACACCACCAGCTCCAACGGAAGCCTCAACGCCTCCACCTCCGTCAGCTACTACAACGATTATGACCGCTACTACGGCAGCAACTATAACGCCCTGTCCAACGTAACCTTCACCCCCAGCTCCTACAGCGGCAGCGCCTCCTTCAATTTCACCGCCTATGTCTCCTACTACAACTACAACACCTCCGGCTATGACCGGACCTACTCCGGCACCATGACCTTCAAGATTGAGGAGGGCACCACGGGCAACGCCGTGGTCTACAGCGCCAAGTCCGGGGACACGGTGTACTTTGACGCCAGCGACTTCCAGAATTACTGGAACGAAATCTATTCCCGGGGCTCCCTCAGCTATGTCCGCTTCACCAGCCTCTCCAGCGGCAGCCTCTACGGCGACCACAGCGGCGCGCGCCGGATCTCCGTGGGCTCCGCCAGCAGCGCAACCTCCTGCTACGTCAGCCCCACCAGCACCCAGATCGGCCTGGACGAGGTGGCCTACGTGCCCAGCGGCAGCAGCAAGTCCATCACCATCCGCTTCACGGCCTACGGCTCCAGCAACTCCTCCTCCGGGTCCAGCACCTCCCGGTCCGGCGTGGTGACCATCCTCTATGTGGACAGCACCGCTACGCCCATCGTCTATAACGCCACCGGAAACTCCATCTCCCTCAACGGCGGGGACTTCACCGACAAGTACTACAGCGTGGTAGGCTCCTCTGCCTCCAACGTGACCATCAAGCTGCGCTCCGTGCCCAGCAACGGGGCCCTCTCCTACCAGTCCCGGGCCCTGACCAGCAGCAATATCAACAGCTACACCTTCTCCTCCAGCGACCGGGGCAGCAGCCGCATCTCCGACATCACCTACACCCCCGGCCGGGCCGGCACCACCGACACCGTGGAGTACGCCTGCTACAACGGCGGCACCCTCCGCTTTATCGGCACCATCACCTTCAACGCCACCCCGGCGGTGGCCAGCAATCTGGTCATCAACTACAACAGCGGCAGCAGCGGCGTGACCTTCAGCTCCATGGACTTCTTTGCCAGCAGCTCCGCCATGGCCGCCAGCAGCTACCTCACCTTCGGCGCCCCCTCCAGCGGCGGGCTGTATGTCAACAACGCCCCCGTCAGCAGCGGCACCCAGTTTGCCTTCTATACCACCGGGGGCAGCGGCTACCAGAACCTGAACAATCTGACCTATAAGCCCGCCGCCGGGTTCAGCGGCACGGCCACCATCGCCTTTACCGCCTACAACATCAACAACACCATGGCGGCCAACGGCACCGTGCAGATCGCAGTCAGCCAGCCCGCCAACCCCAGCACCCCCTCCTCCGGCATCTTCAAGGACACCCCCAGCAACGCGTGGTACGCCTCTGCGGTGTCCTCCCTGGTTCAGGCGGGCGTGATCGCCGGATATGACGACGGCACCTTCCGTCCCAACAACGCCGTTACCTACGGCGAGGCCCTGAAGATGATTATGCGTGCCGCCGGCTATCCCGCCCAGCAGGAGGGCACCGGCGCCAACTGGGCCATCAACTACAAGAACACCGCCGTGGCGGACGGTCTGGTGGACGAGAGCATTGTGCTGAGCAATCCCATCAACCGCAGCGCCGTGGCCGCCATTGCCGCCAAGGCCCTCCACCTCTCCCCGGTGTCCGGCACCAGCCCCTTTGCTGACACCAGCGACGGCTATGTGCTGGCCCTGTATCAGGCGGGCATCGTCCAGGGCGACTCGTCCAGCGGCACGGCCTACTACAACGGCAGCGACACCCTCAACCGCGCCCAGATCAGCGCCATCATCTACCGCATCAACAACTACAGGACCCCTGTGAACAACACCCCGGACACGGATATGCCCGGCTGGCTCCTTAACTAATCCGGGGTAAGAGCATCTGACTGAAACATATAGAGGCAGCGCGTCTGACGCGCTGCCTCTATGTTTTTATCCGCAGCTCCTGCGGGGAAGGGCTGTTCAGCGCTCCCTGGGGTCCAGCCGTCCGGACCGGCAGGCGATCAGCTGGGCGGCCACAGATACCGCCACCTCCGCCGGGGTCTCCCCGCCGATGGGCAGGCCGATGGGGGCCCAGACCCTGCCGGTCTCCGCGGCCGTGAAGCCGTCCGCCAGCAGACGCTCCCGGGCGGCGGACACCTTCTTCCTGCTGCCGATGCAGCCAATATATTTCGCCGGGGTGCGGAGCACCTGGGAGAGCACCTCGTAGTCCCCCTGGTGGCCGGGGGTCATGATGACCGCGTAGTCCTCCTCTGTGATGGGCTCCAGCCGGTCCAGGGCCTCCCCGAAGGGCCCGCAGATCCGCTCCGCCGCGTCGGGGAAAAATGCCCGCCACGCCGCCTCGGGCCGCTGGTCATAGACCACCGTGCGGAACTCCGCCATGGCCAGGATTTGGGCCAGCGCCCGGGAGACATGGCCTGCGCCGAAGAGGTACACCGTCCCCGCCCGGACAAGGGGCTGGGCGAATAGGACCCGCTCCCCCTGCCGCTCCAGCATGCCCCGGCCCTCCAGCAGCCTCTCCAGGGTCTCCGGCGGCAGGTCCAGGCCCCGCAGGCCGTGTTGCCTGTCATAGGTCCCCATGCGCCACCCGGATCCCTCCGCCGCCGTGACCAGCCAGGAGGCCCCCGGCCGGTCCAGCAGCTCCAGGACCCGGGCCGCAGCCTCCCGGGCCCCGCTGTCCGCCGGGTCAAAGTACTGGAAGAAGATCTCCACGTCCCCGCCGCAGATCATGCCGGTATCCGCGATCTCTCCGGCGGAGAGGCGGTAGGTCTCAAAGCCGGACCGCCTCTCCGCCAGCATGGACCGGGCCAGGGCCCCGGCCCGGTGCTCCACCGCGCCGCCGCCCACGGTGCCGGCGGTATCGCCCTCCGCCGTCACCAGCATCCGTGCGCCCGCACCCCGGGGGGTGGAGCCGCGGCTGTCCGCGATGGTGCAGAGCACCGCGCCCCGGCCCAGGTCCAGCTGGGCCGCCAAGGCCCCGAATATGCGCCTCATAGCCCCTCCCCCTGCCGCTCCCGGATGGTCACGGCCACGGTGTCGCCGGGACCCTTTCCGATTTTCCTCTGGATGTCCTTGCGTATGCCGATGATGTGGCACACGGACCCGTCCTCGTTCTTCACGCCCATGTTGACCAGACTGCCCTCGTAGATTTCCCCGTCAAAGGTGGCGCGGACCTTCACCCGCCCCCGTCCGAACTCCTGGCGCAGATCGTAGGGGAAGCGGACAAAGGCCCCGCCCTTGTCCGGGACGGGCTCGATCACGGCGGTAAACGCATAGTTCTTTTCGTTCATAAAACCATCTCCTGCTGTATGATCTAAAAAAGAGTGCGTCTCATCTTGCACTCAAAAACGAGGGAAAGGAAGCCGGGCAAATCCGCAGAAGCGTTTGCAGTGTCATGCGTCAGCTTTCCTTTCAAGTAATATCGAACAAAAAAAGAAAGGAACTGAAAAGTCTGATTCTTGACATATTCTGTCCGATATGCTAAAATAAATATCCTTTTTGTCCCGGAGTTCCCACTCCGGCTCTGGAAAGAGGGCAGTACCGCTCTGGATGGGGAAGGCTCGTGACCTCCCACCCAGCTTGCGGGCGGCGCTGTCTCCCGCCGGCCTTTAAGGCCATGATGGCGCGCCTGATCGCCATCCGCTGGTCTGACCGCCCCGGGGCCATCTTTCAGACAAGGAGCAGAAGACAATGATCGAAATGAAAGGAATCTGCAAGACCTACCGGGTCCGGCGGCGGGAGGCCGGCCTGGGAAACGCGGTGAGAAGCCTCTTCTCCCAGGACTGCACGGACATACCAGCCCTGCGGGAGATGACCTTCTCCATCCCGGACGGACAGATCGTTGGCTACATCGGGCCCAACGGGGCCGGCAAGAGCACCACCATCAAGATCCTCAGCGGCATCCTCCGGCCCGACAGCGGCGCCTGCACCGTGGACGGCCTCACTCCCTGGACGGACCGGAAGCGCCACGTGGCCCGGCTGGGGGTGGTCTTCGGCCAGCGCAGCCAGCTGTGGTGGGATGTGCCGGTGATGGAGTCCTTCCTGCTGCTGCGGGACATCTACCGGACCCCGGAGGGGACCTTCCGGGAGAACCGGGACCGGCTGACGGACCTGCTGGAGCTGGGGGATCTGCTCAAAACCCCGGCCCGGATGCTGTCCCTGGGCCAGCGGATGCGCTGCGAGATCGCGGCGGCCCTGCTCCACGGCCCCCGGATCCTCTTCCTGGACGAGCCCACCATCGGCCTGGACGCGGTGAGCAAGCTGAAGGTCCGCCAGTTCATCCTGGAGCAGAACCGGCTCTGCGGCACCACGGTCCTGCTCACCACCCACGACATGCAGGACGTGGACGCCCTGTGCTCCCGGGTGCTCCTCATCGGCAAGGGCCAGCTGCTCCTGGACGGGGACACAGCCCAGATCCGCGCCATGGCCGGAGAGAACCTGTCCACCGAGGAGTCGGTGGCGGATCTGTACCGCCGCTTCGGCATCTGAGGGGGCGGGCACATGAAAAAATATCTGTCCTTCTTCCGGATGCGGGTCATGGCGGGGCTCCAGTACCGGGCCGCGGCCCTGGCGGGCATGAGCACCCAGCTGGTGTGGGGGGCCATGGAGATCCTGCTCTACCGGGCCTTCTGGCTGGAGCAGCCGGAGCGATTCCCCATGGGCATGGAGGCCCTGTCCTCCTATATCTGGCTCCAGCAGGCATTTCTCACCCTGTTCGCCCTGTGGAACTGGGAATTCAACATTCTGGAGTCGGTGAAAACCGGGTCCGTGGCTTACGAGCTGCTGCGGCCTGCGGACATCTACGCCATGTGGATGGCTCAGTCCGTGGGGAACCGGCTGAGCCGGGCCGTGCTGCGGATGGTCCCGGTGCTTCTGGTGGGCGCCCTCATCCCCGGGCCCTACGGACTGCGCCTGCCGGCCTCCCCGGCGGCCTTCGGCCTGTTTCTGCTGTCCGCTGTGCTGATGGTGCTGGTGGTTTGCGCCTACAGTCTGCTGGTCTACGCCCTGACCTTCTATCTGACAGACCCCAACGGCATCATGGTGCTGTCGGTGGCCCTGGCGGACCTGCTGGGCGGGGCGATCGTACCCCTGCCCTTCCTGCCCGACGGCCTGCGGCAAATTGCCGCCCTCAGCCCCTTCGGGTCCATGCAGAACGTGCCCCTGCGGATCTTCAGCGGGGACATCCCCCTGGCGGCGGCTCCGGCGGCCATGGGACTTCAGGTATTCTGGGCGGCGGCCCTTATGGGGGCCGGGTACGCGCTCACAAAGACCGGCCTGCGCCGGGCAGTGATTCTGGGGGGCTGAGAGATGAAGCTATATCTTAAATTTTTGTCCATCCATCTCCGCTCCGCCATGACCTACCGGAGCTCCTTCCTCCTCAGCTGTCTGGGTCACCTGCTCATCACCACCAACGTTTTTCTCAGCGTGGTGTTTCTGCTGGACCGCTTCGACAGCATCGGCGGCTACACCCTGCCCCAGCTGGCCCTGTGCTTCTCGGTGATTCTGGCGGCCACGTCCCTGGCGGAGTGCTTTGCCCGGGGCTTTGACGCCTTCACCCGCATCCTTTCCCAGGCCCAATTTGACCGGATCATGGTCCGGCCCAGATCCCTCTTTTTCCAGGTGCTGTGCCAGGACATGAAGCCCACCATGCTGGCCCGCCTGTTCCAGGCGGTGCTCATGCTGGTCTGGGCCATCCCCTCCGGAGCGGTGGCCTGGACGCCGGGAAAGGCCCTGGTGCTTGCCCTGATGATCCTCTGCGGCGCGGGGATTTTCTTCGGCCTGTTCCTCATCAACGCCGCCATCTGCTTTTTCACCCTGGAGCATGTGGAGGCGCTGAATATCTTCCTGGACGGCCCCCGGGAGTACGGCAAGTACCCCTTTGGCGTGTACGGAAAGCCGGTGCTGCTGGTGCTCACCTTCCTGGTGCCTCTGGCGCTGGTGCAGTACTGGCCCCTCCAGTATCTGCTGGACCGGGGCCCGGCTTGGTACGGACTCCTGCCCCTGGTATCCCTGCTGTTCCTGATCCCCTGCGCCCTGCTGTGGCGGCTGGGGGTGCGCCATTACTGCTCCACCGGCTCCTGAATACGCTGCCGCAAACCGGCCCCGGACGTCAGAGGGCGGCCTCCACGGCCTCCACCACCTCCGCCAAGGCTCCGTCCAGACAGTGGCACACCACCTGCGCGCCGCTTTCCAGGACCTCGCCGATGGCGTTGGCCGGAGCAAAGGCGCGGTCCGCGGCCCGGAGCATGGGCAGATCGTTGGCGTGATCCCCGATGCAGATGAGCTCCCCGCAGCCGCACAGATCCCTCAGCCGGAGGGCCATGTCCCCCTTGTTGGCCCCCTTGGCCGTCATCTCCAGCAGGTGATCGCTGGAGAAAATCATCTCGTAGTCCTCCAGCCAGCCCCGCACGGCCGCGAAGTCATAGAGCCCCTCCAGCTCTCCCCGCTGGGCGATGAACAGCGCCTTGGCCAGGGGCAGGACCACCTGGCTCCGGTCCGGGGAGGTGATCTCCTGGAAGGGCAGACCCGTCAGCTGGGCGTGCTTGTCGTTCCAGTCCGAGGGGCGCATCACCTGCACCGGTCCCGCCTCCGGGTACAGCTCCAGGGATACGCCGGGGAACGCGGCCATCACCGCCGCCAGATGGTCCAGAACGCTCTCCGGCAGAAAGCGCCGGACCAGATATTCCCTCCGCGCGAGATCATAGATAGCCGCGCCGTTGTCCACGATGGAGGGGGCGTTCATGGGGATGCTCTCCGCCTGCCGCCGGAAGGCGGCCAGGGCCCGGCCCGTGGCCACGGCGAAGCGGCCGCCCTGGTCCATCCAGTACCGGATGGCCTCCAGGTTCCGGGGAGAGATGGGGGGCAGGGATTCGCCCTCCCGCAGAGCGGCCTCCGTGAAGTGGAGGGTGTTGTCGTAGTCGCTGAGGAGCAGCTTATTGTCAAATTTTCCCATAGGATCCTCCCAACTGTTGATGGCTCCATCATACAACTTTTGGGCGCAAAGCGCAATTCGATTTTTTCTGACAAAGCCGGCCGCCCGGGGCATACGCCCCGGGCGGCTAAATCTCTGTTCATTTCACTCAGAACGCGGCCACAATGCCGCCGTCATAGGCGTACACGGTGGCGATGCCGCCGGTGGGGGCCAGCACCACCTCCCGGAACTGGCACCGCTTGCGCACCAGCTCCAGCACATGCTCCGCCCGCTCCTGGCAGTTGCAGTAGGAGATCACCAGCCGGCGGCCGGCGTGATCCTCGTCCTCCGCCATGCGGGAGACCATCCGCGCCAGGGTCTGGCGGATGGAGAGCCCCTGGCCCAGCTTCTCAATCTCCCCCTCCCGGGTGGCTCCCATGAGCAGCTTTACCCGCAGCGCCCCCGTCACCAGGGACTCGGTCCGGGTCAGCCGGCCGTTCTTGCGCAGATTATCCAGGTTCTCCAGCACGAACATGGTCTGCATCCGGCTGATATATGCCTCCACCTGCTCCACCACCTGGTCAAAGGCCATGCCGCTGCCCGCCAGCTCCTGGATGAGCAGGGCGATCTGGGTCTGACCGGCGGAGGCGGAGCGGGAGTTGAACAGGTGGACGTTGCCCCGGCCCCCCTCCTCCCGGTACAGGGAGACGGCCTGGCTGGCGGCGTTGTGGGAGCCGGAGAGCCGGGCGGACAGGGTGATAATATAGGTGTCCCCATCCTCCGCGAACTCCTCCATATAGGCCGACGGGGAGGGGCAGGCTGTCTTGGGCGCGTCCGGCCAGGCCCGCATTTTTTGCAGCAGCTCCTTCTGCCGGAAGGTGTCGTCGTCCACCACCGTCTCCGCCCCCACCTGGATGGTCAGGGGGATCCGGACCACGTGTGGATCCGCCAGCAGACCCGGCGTCAGATCGGTGCAGCTGTCACATAGAATTTTATATGTCATGTGAAATACCACCTAAAGTAATATGATAAATTAGATTATATCGTATTTCAGAAAAATGTCAAGACAGCCGGCCTATTTTTCTGCGCCGCTCCGCCGCAGTTCCTGAAAAAAGTCGCTGAGCACCTGGCCGCAGGCCGATTCCAGGATGCCTCCCACCAGGGCGGGCCGGTTGGGGAAGTCCTCCATGAACAGGTTCATCACCCCGCCGCAGGCCCCCATGACCCGGTCCCGGGCCCCGAAGTAGACCCGGCTGATGCGCGCGTTGAGGATCGCGCCGGCGCACATGGGACAGGGCTCCAGAGTGACGTAGAGCTCGCAGTCCTCCAGCCGCCAGGACTCCAGATTCCGGTTGGCCTGGGCGATGGCCTCCATCTCGGCGTGGGAGAGGGCGCTGCGCTTCTCCTCCCGGCGGTTCCTGCCCCGGCCCACCACCACGCCCGCCCGGACGATGACGCACCCCACGGGCACCTCCCCCGCCTGGGCGGCCTCCCGGGCCAGGGCCAGCGCCTGCTCCATATAGCATTCGTGCATTTGCGTTCTCCTATCCATATGAAGATTCTGGAAGAAATTTTACCCGCCGGTTATAAAAAGAGGAATATATGCCCAGACTGGACATAGACTGGAAACCAAGGAGGGATCTTCCATGAAACGAATATCTCCCATCCGCAGCCGTCAGAGCGACGGCCCCGCCCTGCTGGAATTAAAGACAAGCCTGCAGGAGACCCAGAGCGCCCTCAGCAGCGCCTACATGGCCTTTGACTACGCCAGCGATCCGGAGCTGACGGAGGCGTGCATCTTTGAGATCCGCTCCCTACAGGCGCGGATGAACTACCTGGTCCGGCAGATCAAGGAGCTGGAGCTGTGCGCCGCCACCGCGGTGACCGCCCGCGCGGGGGGGAGGGCGCGATGGACATAACGGCCATTGCCATTGCCGTTCTGGTGGGCCTGGCGCTGCTGGCGGCGGCGGCCCGGGCCTGCTCCGCGCCTCTGAAGCTGCTGCTGAAGGTGGGACTGAACACGCTGGTGGGGCTGGCGGCCCTGGCGGTGGTCAACGCCACGTCGTCCTTCACCGGCGTCGCGCTGGGCCTGAACCTGTTCAACGCACTGGTGGTGGGCGTACTGGGCGCGCCGGGGCTGGTGCTGCTGATCCTGGTGCAGTGGGTGCTTACATAGGCCGCCGGGGGTTTGCCGCCCGGCGAAGGACGGCCCCCGGGCCGCCGCTCTCTCCAGCCGCGGGACGGTCCCCTGGTATAGGAGCGCACACATGTCCTCAGACAGCGCATTGCTTCGCCGTGCCAGGGGCGCTCCAGCAGCGGATAACGCCGGTCCGGCGCCGCGCATTCTTCCCCTGGCGGCGGCCCTGATTCCCCGCCCCCCTCTTTTTTGCAGTAAGTGGGAAATAACCACAACATATGGTATTATACCTCCCAGGGGGGTATCCCGCAAGTAGTGTTTGGGCTAAATACGTATTCTCATAAAAATTTTGGCATTCGACAAATTACGGCAAATTTTATCCCCGCCTGCGGCTATACTAGGCGACAGAGAGCGACAGCTCCCGTCCGTATTCCGCATCGTCCGGCATGCTTCGTCAACGGACGGACTGCCTGTCAGGCACTCTCCGGCACCTAGCTGTCTCCCTCACTACAGCCGTCCGTCAGAATCGGGCGCATTTAATGGAGGAAAACAATGGATTACCAAAAAGAATATGCAAATCTTGTAGGGCAGGTTGATCGGGTAATCTCCATTCTGGAGACCTACGAACCCGGCGATGCCATCGTCAAGAAGGCGGGAGAGCTTCTCCTGTCCGCCCTGCGGGAGGCGGAGGAGCACTACATAGCGGCTGCGGAGACCCAGGATTGACAGCTCCCCGCAAGCAGGCCCCGGAGGATGGACTGGCCAGTCCCTCCTTCGGGGCCTGTTTGCTGATACGCGGCGGCCTGGAGCTGGATTTTTTCAAGGACCTAGTAGTCCACCAAGTTAGGAAATGTAAATTGCGCTTGGAGAAAGATTTTTGCAGGGCAAGGCGGACGACACCGGCGGGCTGACGCCCACCAAAGACGACAACGAAGCCCTGCAGAAATCCGGCCCAAGCCAAACGAAAGTTCCTGGCTTGGTGGAGTGCTAGTGTTTTACCAATTTAGTAAATAGAAGCAGCACTGGGGCGAAAAGAGCAGGCCAACCGTCATAAAAAGATTGACGGGCGGGCAGAGGCTCACATCATAGCCATCGCCTGTTCAGAAGCACCGGAGGGGCGGGAGCGGTGGACACTGCAGCTGATAGCGGATGAACTGGTGCGGC
>ERZ779632.691-NODE-691-length-17257-cov-23.381758_pt1 | contig 17257 bp, 14 predicted proteins | sample MGYA00514194_ERZ779632 | MGnify/ENA primary metagenome ERZ779632 (study PRJEB29562, sample SAMEA4376704) | mouse gut metagenome | isolation source: Cecum | study: EMG produced TPA metagenomics assembly of the A DSS colitis mouse model was used to assess the...
AACCTGATGCCGCTTCCCCTGCCCGTGACCCTATGGCCCCGGCCTATCAAGAGGGTGACACAGTATATATCCGGGATATAGCCTTTGTGATCTCAAAGGTTGAGAAATCCAGAGTATTGCTGCACGACCCAGCCCATAACCTTCCCATTTATGAATCCATGGGTAAGGACGCCTTTGCGCGGGCTCTTTTGCAGGACCCGCGCAACGCGGGGTTCACGCAGTTCATCTCCGCATATTTGCCGGACGTAAACGCCGATCTCCGGGAGGCCCTGGTGGGCGGTGGCGGTTTGCTGGAACTGAAGGATAAAGCGTCCATCGTGGGTTACATTGAGGCAGGCGAGGACAATTTCAAAATCGCCCAGCGCATGGCGGACGCCTATGCCGGTACTGCGGAAACCATGGAGCTGCTGTCCGGCGATCAGGCGGATTACTTTGCCAACAGGGACGGCTTTGAGGTCAATGTCCACGACAGATTTGGTACAAAGATAACCATGACCTGGAATCTGGTCGTGCCCATTCTCCGCGCGCTCTACCAGGAGCAGTTAGACGGCTTTCTTCATGGTGCCCCCGGCGCGGAGCATTCCGAGCCGGGACAGGACGGGGCCAATCCCCCGGCACCCCAGGAGCCGGAGGTGGTGCCTGCCACCACCGGGGCGGGTGCGCCGGAGCAGCCGGAAAACGATGATGCCATCCCTGTGGAGCCCGACTTTGCGCCTATGGCGGAACAATACTGGGATCTGAAATCCCAACACCCGGATAAACTGGTGGGCGTCCAGGTTGGGGAGTTCATGATGTTCTACGGCAAGGACGCGGAGGAGGCTTCCGCCGCGCTGGGAACCAAAGCGCCGGTGCTGGACCTCCCCGGCCTGGGCCAAACCCCCTCTACCGGGAGCCGGGACGCATGGCAGGCGGTTCTCAAAAAGCTGCTGGAACACGGGCACAGCGTGGTGCTGGCCCGTCCCAATCCCGAGCGCGGCCCGGATGCGCCCTATGAGATCATCCAGGAAAGCGCCGCCGCTGACTATATCCCCATCGGCATGGAGCTGATGATGGACGGGCGGCGCATGAAGATCGACAGCGTGGACTATGCCAACAACGAGGTCAAGCTGCTGGACCTGGATTTGAAGGGCTGGTTCCCCGTGTTCCGTTCAGCGCCCGTCCCCTATGTGCGGGAATCCGTGGAGGACGCGCTTACCAGCGAGGAGTACATCGCCGCTGAAATGGCCCACCGGCTTAGGCAGGAGGAAGCGGCGGAGGCTGCCGCCGCCAGCGCCCCGGACCATGACGCGGCGGATGATATCCCCATCGGCATGGAGCTGACTGTAGACGGACAGCGTGTGAAGATTGACAGCGTAGATGCTGAACAAGATATTGTCCGTCTCAAAATCCTTGATTCAGAATATTCCTATCTTCAAAGGTCCGTTCAAGATGTGCGGGACCTTATCGCAGAGGCGCATCCCTTTGTTCATGGTGCGGATAGGCCCGCGCAGCCTTCCGAGCCGGAGCCGGAACAGGTGGAGATCGACGGCGGGCAGATCGTACAGCCCGAACCGCCAGCGCCCCGGCCCGCCCAGGAGCGGCATAACTTCCATATCACCGACGATAACCTGGGCGCAGGCGGCGAGAAAACCAAATATCAGTACAATGTGACGGCCATCCGTACCTTAAAGCAGATCGAGGGGGAGGGCCGTCTTGCCACCCCCGAGGAGCAGGAGGTCTTGTCTCGCTATGTGGGCTGGGGCGGCATCTCCAAGGCGTTCGATCCCGACGATCCCAAGTGGGCTAAGGAGTACGCCGAGCTGAAGGAACTGCTTACCCCCGAGGAGTACGATTCCGCCCGCAGTACGGTGCTCAACGCCCACTACACCAGCCCCACCGTCATCAAGGCCATGTATCAGGCGGTGGAGAACATGAAGTTCCAGCCGGGGACGGTGCTGGAGCCCTCCATGGGCATCGGCAACTTCTTCGGCCTGCTGCCGGAGTCCCTGGACAGGGCCAAGCTGTACGGTGTGGAGCTGGACAGCCTCACCGGGCGCATCGCCCGCCAGCTTTACCAGAACGCCGACATCACCGTGGATGGCTTTGAAAAGACCAACCAGCGGGACTTCTATGATCTGGCCGTGGGCAACGTGCCCTTTGGACAGTACCATGTCAACGACCCGGCCTACAACAAGCTGGGTTTTAACATCCACAACTATTTCTTCGCCAAGACACTGGATCAGGTGCGTCCCGGCGGCATCGTGGCCTTTGTCACCAGCCGTTACACCATGGACGCCAAGGATTCCACCGTCCGCAAGTATCTGGCGGAGCGGGCCGACCTGCTGGGGGCCATCCGTCTGCCGGAAAACGCCTTCAAAGCCAACGCCGGGACAGAAGTGGTGTCCGACATCATTTTTCTGCAAAAGCGGGACCGGCCCGCCGTGGAGCTTCCCAGTTGGGTTGGGGTGGGCGAAAATGACGATGGATTTAAGATCAACCATTATTTTTTAGAACACCCGGACATGGTGCTGGGCACCCCCACCTCGGACAGCACCCAGTATGGCAGACAGGACTACACCGTGGCCCCCATTGAGGGGGCGAACCTCGCCGACCAGCTTGCCGGGGCCATCCAGAACCTTGTCCCGCCCGACCGGGAGCTGCTGGAGCTGGACGCGGCGGATGAACAGACCGGCGAGGTGCTGGAATCCATTCCCGCCGACCCGTCCGTCCGCAATTTCAGCTATGCGCTGCGGGAGGGAAAACTCTATTTCCGCGAAAATTCCCGCATGACGCCGGTGACACTGGGCAAAACGCCCATGGAGCGCGTCAAGGGCATGATCGCCATCCGGGACAGCGCCCGGAAACTCATCGACCTCCAACTGCAAAACGCCGGGGACGATGAAGTGAAGGCGGAACAGGCTAATCTCAACCGTCTTTACGACCAATACACCCAGAAATACGGGCTGTTGAACAGCCTGGGCAATAAGCTGGCCTTTGAACAGGATTCCGCCTACCCCCTGCTGTGCTCGCTGGAGGTCATCGACGATGAGGGCAAGCTGGAGCGCAAGGCGGATATGTTCACCAAGCGCACCATCCAGAACCGCCGCCCCGTCACCAGCGTGGACACGGCGGTGGAGGCCCTGGCGGTGTCCATCGGCGAGAAGGCCCGCGTGGATTTGGAGTACATGGCCGGTCTCATGGGCGGGCCGGACAAAATTCCTCAGATCGTGGCCGATCTGGAGGGCATCATCTTCAAGGACCCCGCCACCGGCCCCTTCGATTTTGCGGAGGGCGGCGAGTGCTGGTCCCATGGCTGGCAGGCGGCGGACGAATACCTGTCCGGCGATGTGCGGGTGAAGCTGGCCCAGGCCCGCCTCGCAGCGGAGGATCACCCGGAGTTCGCCGTCAATGTGGAGAAGCTGGAGCAGGTGCAGCCCAAGGACCTCACCGCCTCGGAGATCAGCGTCCGCGTGGGCGCGTCCTGGATCGACCCCGAATACTACCAGCAGTTCATGTATGAGCTGTGTCAGACCCCGGAACGGCTGCGGGACGACAAGATCAAGCTGATGTATTCCGATTCCTCCGGCGAGTGGCGGGTGCTGAACAAGAGCGCCGACAGCAAGGATAACGTCCGCGTCCACGCCACCTACGGCACCAAGCGGATTAACGCCTATGAGATTTTTGAGGCGCTGCTGAACCAGCGGGATGTGCGCATTTTTGATAAGCATTGGGAGGACGGGAAGGAAGTCCGCGTCCTCAATGAGAAGCAGACCGCCATTGCCCAGCAGAAGCAGGAGGCCATCGGCGAGGCGTTCAAAGACTGGGTATTCAAAGACCCGGAACGCCGGGAGGCCTTGTGCCGGAAGTACAACGACAAATTCAACAACATCCGGCCACGGGAATATGACGGCTCCCACATCAATTTTGTGGGCATGAACCCAGAGATCAGCCTGCGGCCCCACCAGCGCAACGCCGTGGCCCATGTGCTCTACGGCAAAAACACCCTGCTGGCCCACTGCGTGGGCGCGGGCAAGACCTATGAGATGGTGGCCGCCGCCATGGAGAGCAAGCGGCTGGGCCTGTGCCAGAAATCCCTATTCGTCGTCCCCAACCACCTGACGGAGCAGTGGGGCGGCGATTTTTTACGCCTTTACCCCGGCGCGAAGGTGCTGGTGGCTACAAAAAAGGATTTTGAGCCAAAGCGCCGCCGGAAGTTCTGCGCCCGGATCGCCACCGGCGATTATGACGCCGTTATCATCGGGCACAGTCAGTTTGAGAAGATCCCCCTCTCCCCGGAGCGTCAGAAGGCCGTCATTGAGGACCAGATCGACGAGATCATAGAGGCCATCCGGGAAGCCAAGGAGGAGGAAGAGGATCGTTTTACCGTCAAGCAGTTGGAAAAAACCAAGAAAAATCTGGAGGCCAAGCTGAAGCGGCTGACGGAGAGCAAGAAAAAGGACAATGTGGTGACCTTTGAGGAATTGGGCGTTGACCGGCTGTTTGTGGACGAGGCACACAGCTTTAAGAATTTGTTCCTCCACACAAAAATGAGCCGTGTGGCGGGCATCGCCCAGACCGACGCCCAGAAATCCAGCGATATGTTTGGCAAGTGCCGCTACATGGACGAGCTCACCGGCGGGCGGGGCATCACCTTCGCCACGGGCACGCCCATCAGTAATTCCATGGTGGAGCTTTACACCATGATGCGCTACCTCCAGTTCGACACGCTGGCAAAGAACGGCCACCGCCATTTCGACAACTGGGCGGCGGACTTCGGCGAGAAGGTGACGGCTATGGAGCTGAAGCCGGAAGGGACGGGGTTCCGTTCCAAGACCCGGTTCGCCAAGTTCTACAACCTGCCGGAGCTCATCAGCATCTGGAAGGAGGCCGCTGACATTCAGACGGCGGATATGTTGAACCTGCCCACGCCGGAAGCGGAGTATGTCACCGTCACCACCGAACCCAGCGCCTTCCAGCAGGAGATGGTGGAGGAGCTGGGCGACCGGGCGGAGGCTGTGCGGAACAGAGAAGTGGAGCCGAACGAGGACAATATGCTGAAAATTACCTCGGATGGCCGCAAGCTGGCGCTGGACCAGCGGCTGCAAAATTCCCTGCTGCCCGACGACCCCAACAGCAAGGTCAATGCCTGTGTGAAGAACATCATCAAGGAATGGCGGGACAGCGCGGATATCCGGGGGACCCAGTTGGTGTTCTGCGATTTGAGCACCCCCAAGGGCGACGGCAAATTCAACGTCTACGACGATATAAAAACGAAGCTCATCGCCCAGGGAATTCCCCAGGAGGAGATCGCGTTCATTCACGACGCCAACACCGAGGCGCAAAAGGCGGAGCTGTTCGCCAAGGTGCGCCGGGGACAGGTGCGGGTGCTCATCGGCAGCACCCAGAAGATGGGAGCAGGCACCAACGTCCAGGACCGCATTGTGGCTTCCCATGATCTTGACTGCCCATGGCGGCCCGCTGATTTGGAGCAAAGAGCCGGTCGTTCGCTGCGCCAGGGGAACATGAATAAGAAGGTTCGGATGTATAAATATGTTACCAAGGGCACCTTTGACGCTTACAACTGGGGTCTGGTGGAGAACAAGCAGAAATTCATCGGCCAGATCATGACCAGCAAATCCCCCGCCCGGTCCGCCGAGGATGTGGACGCCACCGCCCTGTCCTACGCCGAGGTCAAGGCGCTGGCAACCGGGGACGACCGAATCCGCGAAAAGATGGATTTGGACGTGCAGGTGGCGAAGCTGAAAATGCTGAAGGCCAACCACACCGCCATGCAGTATGAGATGCAGGATAAGGCGCTGAAATACTATCCCCAGAAGATGGCCGAGGCACGGCTGTTCATTGAGGCGCTGGGGAAAGATCTGCCCGTTGTGCAGGCCCATCCTGTCAAAGAGGACGCTTTCACCATGACCGTTATGGGGCAGGTGTTCACCGAGCGCAAGGCGGCGGGCGAGGCCATCATCAAGGCGTGTATGCTCATGAGCGACCCGGAAAAACCCTTCGACTTGGGCGAGTACCGGGGATTTCCCATGCAGCTCCATTGCGACGGCTCCAAATTCAAAGTGACGATGAAGCGGAACCTGACCTATACGGCGGAGCTGTCCGACGACCCGGTGGGCAACGTGACCCGCATCAACAATGTGTTGGAGGCCATGGCCGAGAATCTAAAACGGCAGGAGATCTATCTGACCCGGCTGCAAGGCGAGCTGAAAAACGCCCAGGAGGAGGCGGAGCGGCCTTTCCCCAAGGAGGAGGAGCTGCAAACCAAATCGGCCCGTCTGACCCAGCTCAACCGGGAACTGGAAAAGCCCAAAATTACAGTTGTGAAGCAGGCCCAGGGCGGCGGAGAGAACGGTTTGGAGGGCGGTGAAGCACCCGCGCAGGAGCCTCACGCTTTGACTGTGATGGAGGGCGGAAAACCATCCATCCGGCAGGCGATCCGGGACTTTAACCCACCCGCCCCGGTACATCCCGGCACGGATCAGGGCCAACGGAAGGAGGCGGCGCGGTGAGGAGTAACGAGGGCCGGACGGTGGGCCTGTATACGATGGTGTCTCCCGAGGAAAAGGAGGTGATCGACCAGAAAATGGCCGCGCTGGGCAGCAATAACCTGCGGGCCTACCTGCGGAAGATGGCGGTGGACGGGTATGTGGTCCATCTGGACCTGTCCAGTGTGGTGGAGCTGGTGAAGCTGCTGCGCGCTATCTCCAATAATGTGAACCAGATAGCCCGCCGCTGTAACGAGACCCACAACCTCTATGCCCAGGACGTGGAGGACCTGCGGCGGGGGTATGCCCAGGTGTGGGAAGGGATCAATGGGCTGCTGAAAAAGTTTGAGAAGCTGTGACTGCGGAGGGCGGCAGGGTATCTTTTCGGATATCCCGCCGCCCTCAATTTTCATATGCCGCTCCACTGTTTGCCCCAGGCCGTGGCCCAGCGTTCACAATAGAGGGTATCGTATGAAATACCATGCTTTTTTCTATATCCGGCAAAACAGTGGCACCATATGATACTCGGGACTGCGATGACGATCCAGTATAAGGGCCCGAGAAAGAGACATTGGATCGTGTGTCCGTATTCATGGGCGCACAGGATGCGGGTGTCATTCGCATGATCTGCGCTGATAAAAATGAAAATGCCCAGTGACAGCCCTCCGCGATTTCCAGGGAGATAGGTGACTGCGCTGTTGCGGAACCGTTCACAGCGGAAACGCCTGCGGCAGCAGAGGAACACCAGCAGACCGGCAAGGTTGACCGACAGCCCCCAGGTAAATTGAAGTAAGTAAAAAAGTGCTCTGGGCCAGCCAACGGCGGTTGCCTTAACCATGTTCGGAGCCCTCTTTCATGCGTGATATTGGAAATAGCCCAACAGCATATCCCGCAGAAGTTCATGCCGGTCTACTTCTGTAATGAGCCGACGCACCCCTTTGTGATTGGTGATGTACGTGGGATCTCCCGTCAAAATATAGCCGGTGATCTGGTCGCCGGGGCGATACCCCCGTTCCATCAAAGCCCTGTAGATGCGGAGCACGGTTTCTTTTCTCTGTGTCTGGTCCATTGTTTTCTCGCCTCTTGTCAAAACGAATCGGTCCTGTCCTCGATTTCCAAAATATCCTCAATGGGGATAGCCGTGCCGTCCATGAGGACCACGACGCCCTGCAACGGGTCGATTTTTTTGATCGTCCCCAGGTTGGTGACATAGGCCCCGCCGTCTTTCTTTTCATCAGGCTGGAACCAGGTGAATACGGCCTCTCCGCCCGCTTCAAACAGATACCGCAGTTTTTCATCCAGGACGGCCTTTTCCTCCTCGGTAAGTTCCGCCCGCTCCCCGGTGACGCGGGCAGTCTCCCGGATGGCCGAACCATAGCCGGACAGGGCTTGAAAGGGCTGGAACTGTGCCGCCCGGTCCACCATGGGCATACGGGGATGCTTGGCGGAGACAGGGTGAGGCAGGTTGATGATGTCATCATAGGCTCCCATGGGTACGCCCTCCTGTTGATGAGCCGGTCAACCATTCCGGCGGATCTGGATCAGCCGCAGAACATCGCGGTACAGGTTCCCTTCATCCTCCAGGTCGATCATCAGCCACCGCTGGCCGTTCACTTCCCGTGTCCGGTCATATAGAAGCCGCAAGTCTGCCGTGCATTCCGGGAGAATCTCCTCAACGCGCAGTTTTTCCTTCCGGCCTACCACGACCATGGCGGTAAAATAGCCCTCCCGGAGATATATCGTGCACAGCGATTTCCCTGCCTTTTTGAATTTGACGTTCCAGCCCTTTTCCATGCTGCATGAGCTGTACTCAATTATTTCAGTGCAGTGATATTTTCCCTTGATTTCCGAGCAAAACCGGGCAAACAAGGGATTTTTAACATATTCGGCGATTTCTTCAATCCCGGGTTGGATATTTTTGTCCAGCAGATCAATCATGATACTGTCCTCCTCCGTTTTCTCAGGCCCGGTGCCCGCCGATTTTAGAATTCCGTTCGGCGGCAGTAGCGCCGTCTACCAGATTTGTCCCCTTCAAAATGGCGTTCTTGCCGTACTTGCTTTTGATGCCCAGCATGGCCTCCTGGAGCTTTCGTTCACGGGCCAATTCCGCCGCTTCCGCTTCCTTTTGGGCCTGGGCGGCGGCGTAGTCGGTGAACAGGTCAAGCTGCTCCATGGCAGGATCGGCGGGCACATCGTTTTCATCTGTCACTCGATTGGCGGCAAGGTACATCCGCCGGATCAGTAGATTTTTATCCACGATGCGGTCATACAGCTCCAAAACTGCCGCCGTGATGCGCTTAGAGGAAGCGGTGTACCCCTCCAGGTTAGCGGTGCCGTGGGCGTGCTTGGGGATCTGCCGCCCGTAGCGATCCGTCTTGACCTCGCCGTGGTACTGCTTCCGGCGCTGGGAATCCCGCAGGTTTTCAATGTCATAGCCCACGGTGAGGGTGAGCTGGCTCGTGGCCAGCCGCTGGCCCACCAAATCCAGGGCAAGCTGGTCGGCCATCTCCCAGGCTACCATCCGGGCCTTGTCAAAGGTGTAAGGGCTGGTAAGCACTTGGCCGGAACCCACGCTTTTTGCCTCGGGCCTATACGCCTTGATATCGGCCATCGTCACCGGCTCATATCCCCAGCTATGGTCGATCAGGAGCTCCGCGTTCACGCCGAACATTTTATAGAGCAGTTCCTCGTTGTAGTAATCCGTGGGCTTGCCAATGGAGCACCGGGCGATATCCCCCATGGTGTGCAGTCCCTGGGCCTCCAGCTTTTTGGCGTAGCCCGGGCCTACCCGCCAAAAATCAGTGAGGGGCCGGTGGTCCCACAGCAGACGGCGGTAGCTCATCTCGTCCATGGCCGCGATACGAACGCCGCTCTTGTCCGGCTTGGTGTGCTTGGCCCAGATATCCATGGCCACCTTCGCCAGATAGAGGTTGGTTCCAATACCTGCCGTGGCGGTGATGCCGGTGGTGTCCAGCACATCCAGCACGATCTTTCGGGCCAATTCCCTGGGGGTGAGCTTATAGGTGGGCAGGTAGTTGGTCACGTCCATCAGCACTTCGTCGATTGAATATGCGAACAAATCTTCGGGCGCCACATACTTCAAATAGACGTTGTAAATCCTCGTGCTCCATTCGATATAGTGGGCCATCCGGGGCGGAGCCACCAAGTAGTCCAGGGCCAGCTCCAGGTGCTCTTTCACATCCGGGTCATGCCAGGAGGAGCCGGTGAGCTGCCGTCCGGGGGCCTTCTGCCGCCGCTGGCCGTTCACTTCCGCCACCTTCTGCACCACCTCAAACAGCCGCGCCCTGCCGGAGATACCGTAGGCTTTCAAAGATGGCGTGACCGCCAGACAGATGGTTTTGTCAGTTCGTCTCTTGTCGGCCACCACGAGATTGGTGGTCAGGGGGTCCAGGTCGCGCTCAATGCACTCCACGGAAGCGTAGAAGCTGCGAAGGTCGATTGCCATATACACCTTGTCCTTCATGCCGCGCCACCCCCTATCATCGTCCCACAGGTTATCCCTATTATACACGCCGCAAGGCTAATTGTCCATATGTTCGATAAGATTGGCAAAAAATAAATGCCGGTGGGCATTATGAAAAGAGTTGATGCACATATCAAGCGTGACCACAGAACAGATTGAAAAAGCGAAGGAGTGGGATCTCCTTTCCTATCTCCAGACCTTTGACCCCTATGAGCTGAAGCGGAGCGGACCCCGTGAATACTGCACCCGCACCCACGACAGCTTGAAAATTTCCAACGGGAAATGGTGCTGGAACAGCCGGGGGATCGGAGGCCGGACGGCGTTGGACTATCTGATCAAAGTCCGTGGGCTGGACTTTGTGGAGGCGGTGGAGACCCTGTGCGGCTCCCGCGCCCCTCCGCCCCAGGAGCGGCCCAATCCCAAACCGCCGAAGCCTTTCTCGCTCCCGGAGGCCAGCCGGTTCCCCTCGGCCATGCTGTCCTATTTGCAGGGCCGGGGTATCCACCCGGAGCTGCTGGAGGCGTGTATCCAGGCAAGTGCGCTCTATGAGAGCAGAAAATATCGGAACTGCGTTTTTGTGGGCCGGGACCCGGCAGGACGCGCCCGCTTCGCCTGTCTGCGGGGAACGCGGGACAGCTTCAAGCTGGACGTGGAGGGCAGCGACAAGCGGTACAATTTTTGCCTGTTGGCCGCTGACCCGCAATGCCCCCGGCTAGCGGTGGCGGAAAGTCCAATCGACGCCCTCTCCGTTGCCACGCTGGTAAGGCGGTCCGGGGGCGAGTGGCGGGACAGTCACTATCTGTCCCTGGGCGGCACAGCGCCCCGCGCCATGCTCCAGTTTTTACACGACCATCCCCATGTCACCCAACTGAGCCTGTGTTTGGACAATGACAAGGCCGGGATGGAGGGCATGGAACGGTTGGAGAAAGCTGTCCGCGAGGATGCGGAACTGGCCCAGCGGATGAAGCTGATCCACTGTAATCCGCCGCCGAAGGAGTTTGGAAAGGACTATAACGAATTTCTTTGCGCCCATATTCAAGCGGAGCGGGCGGCAGCTCGAAAAAAAGTAGTGGAACATCAAAATAGTTTGTGATATAATACAAAAGTTATTATAAAGATAGTCATAATTGGATATGACAATTTTGAATGCTCTACTTAACTATTTCATGGAGAGGAGCTTTACCAACATGGACGAGCAGAGAGTAAGACGCCCCCGCCGCACCGCCGAGCAGAAGGTTGCTGACATCGACGCCAAGATTCAGAAACTGAACGAGGACCTGGAGGGGGTCGAGGCCAAACGTGCCGCCGCGATGCAGGAGTTTGACGCAAAGGTGGCAGCAGTGAAGGAGCGCATTGAGGCGTTGGAGCAGCAGAAGAAGGAAATCCTTACGCCCAAGCCCCCGCGCAAGCCCCGCAAGACGAAAAAGCAGAAAATCCAAGAGCTCATTCAGTCCGCCAGCAAGTCCGGTCTGAAGCCGGAGGAGATCGCCGAGCGTTTGGGTTTGGCACAAACCGAGGAATGACAACGAAAACGTGGGTAGGCGCAATGCCTGCCCACGTTTTTATAACGAAGCAGAATGGGAACTAATCCTCAATCTTCACAATATCCACCGCTGATTCAAGAAGCAGGTTGATGATCTCATTCCGGGAGCGGTTCGCGGCTTCCGCTATCGTGTCCAACCGCTCGATCAGCTCATCTCTCATGCGGACGGAAACGACCTTGTGCCCGTCATCGCCCCTGCGGGCGGATTTCTTTTTAATTTTGATCTCCTCTGCCATATTGACACCCCTTCTATAGTTGTAGTTTAACTTGACAGGGGTGATTTTAGTATATTATAATGACGTAGTTCTATAAAACTATACTTTCATAGTTTTGGAACGTGGAAGGAGGACCCGTTGGCAATTTCCAGCCTGTATCCCCGCAAGACCATGCGCAGCCGTAAACGGTTCATGGCGGACCGCCTGGACTACGACCAGAAAGCGGAGAAAACCATCGGCGGCGATCTGGTGTTCTCCTATATGTGTTTGCCGGAGTCCGCCGCCGAGGAATTTGAGGCCAGCAAAAGGCTGTATTTCCTGACCACCGGGCGCAGGCAGGATCCGGCCCATGATATCCTCATGTACCGCATCATCCAATCCTTCAAGCCCGGTGAGATCACCCCGGAGGAGGCCAACCGCCTGGGCTATGAGTTGGCGATGAAGTTTACCGGGGGCCAGCATCAATTTGTGGTGTCCACCCATGTGGATAAGGCCCACATCCATACCCACATCGAATTCAACAGCACCAACCTCAACTGTGATGGCAAATTCCAGAACGTCAAGGATTCCGCCTTCATTCTGCGGGAGCTGAATGACAGCTTATGCAGGGCCCACGGCTATTCCGTCATTGAGAACCCGAAGCCCCGCGCCAAAAAGCAGAAGGAGATGGCGGCGGCGCAGTACGGCTCCAGCCATAAGGAGCAGTTGCGGCAGACCATCGACCGGGTGCTCCCCGACAGCCGGGACTATGAGGATTTTCTGGCAAAAATCCGGGCAGAGGGTTATGAGGTCAAAGAGGGCAAAGGATTGTCCTTCCGGGCACCCGGCTGGGACCGTTTTACCCGCTCCGATAAGCTGGGGAGCGATTATACCAGGGAGGCCCTGCGGGAGCGTTTTGCTGTCCGGGGCGGGCCGTCCGCTGGCGCGAAAAAGCCCTTCCAGCGGGATGGCCGGAAGGTCAACCTGCTCATCGACATCCAGGCTAAGATGGCGGCGGGCAAGGGTGCTGGGTACGAACACTGGGCGAAGATATTCAATCTGAAAGAGGCCGCTAAGACGCTGAATTTCCTGGTGGACAATGGCCTGACCGGCTATGATGAACTGGCGGCGCGGGCAACACAGGCCGGGACCCGGTTTGATGCCGCTTCCCGCCGCGTCAAGCAGTTGGAGGCGCGGATGGCCCAGGTTGCCCAGCTCAAGACCCACATCATCAACTACTCCAAGACGCGGGACGTATACGCCGCCTACAAAAAGTCCCGGCACAAAAAGGAGTTCCGGGCGGAGCATGAGGCCAAGATCGCCCAGCATGAGGCGGCGAAGAAAGCCTTTGACGCCCTGGGTGGCAAACCGATTCCGAAGGTGGCCCAGCTCTCCCAGGAGTACGCCGAGCTGCTGGCGGAGAAGCAGAGGGAATATGAGGAGTACCGGGCTGCGCGGCAGGACATGATCGCCTATCAGACGGCGAAGCAGAATGTGGACAAAATTCTCGGTTTGACGCCGGAGGAACAGGATCAGAATAGAGAGCAAAAGCCGGAGCGGTGACTGCCCAAAGCCCCCATGCCGCTGGCATGGGGGCTTTTTTTATATCTATCCAAATCATGATATATACTCGGCAATATCTTCGAGTTTACAGTCCAGCGCCGTACATAATTTGTCCAGGGTCTTTGTCTCAATATTGTCATTGGCCCGAAGCCGTCTGACTGTTTTGCTGTCAATGCCGCATCGTTCCCGAAGCTGATATGTGGAAACGCCCTTTTTCTCCATTGTTACCCACAGCTTATCGAATATAATCACAGGATCAGCTCCCCTCATTGACAGCTAATAGTATGGGGGTTATAATCCTAATTATTAAGGGGATATAATCCCCATACGCAATCAAGAGGTTGATGTCCTATGCAGACAAAATGCTGCGCGTTCACCGGCCACCGCCCCGGCAAATTCCCGTGGCGGTATGACGAAACGGACAGGCGGTGCGTGACGCTCAAAGCGGTGCTGGCGGAGCAGATCGCCGCGCTGGTAAATACGGGCTTTACACAATTTCTGTCCGGGATGGCCGAGGCCGTGGATACATGGTCCGCCCTGTCTGTCCTCGCCCTGCGGGAGAAAAATCCCACGATAAAGCTCCATTGCATCCTGCCCTGCAAAGAGCAGGCGGACAAATGGGCAGCTTCATCACGGGAGCTTTACCGTTCCATTTTGGACAAGGCCGATTCCATTGTCTATGTCAGTAGAAGTTATCACAAAGATTGTATGCTGGACCGCAACCGATTTCTGGTAGAACATGCGAATATCTTACTGGCTGTCTACAACGGAGAGCGGCGAGGAGGAACGGCGGCAACCGTGCGCTACGCGCAGAGAATGGGGCGAAAGATCATCATGATCGACCCGCTCACCCAGGCGCTTACTCAAAGCGAGAAAATTGAACTCACGAAATAGGAGGAGTTAATTGTGGCTGCGAATTTACCGCCCGAAATTGGGAAGATATTGGAGGGGCTGTTCAAAAAAACTGCCGGGGCAGAAAATGGAGATTGGATCGCTGAATATGTGGATTTCAGCGAAACCGAGGCCCACGGCATTCCCATCCTCCGTGTGAATATCAAGGATGAAAATATGGCGGGTCTTTTGAGCAAACCCATGGGGCAGTATTCGACGCTCCAGACGGGGCCGCTGGGCGACTATGACGATCTGGAAAGTGTCTGCGCCTGTTTGACCGGGGAACTGGACCGCTACCTGACCCCCTACAAAGGGAAAACGCTGTTGGTCTGTGGAATAGGAAATCGGAATTCCCCGGCTGATTCCATTGGGCCGGAAACCGCGAAACGGATTTTTACCCATGTCCCGATGAAGTCCGCCTTTGAAAAGCTGACGGTCCTGACGCCGGGCGTGAGCGGCGCGACGAACATCAACGGGGGCACCCAAATTGCCAGCGTGGCGTCCGCAATCGGCGCGGCCTGTGTGCTTTTGGTTGATTCCACGCACTGCACGGATTATTCTCGGCTTTGCCGCTGTATAGAGCTGACGGACGCAGGTATAAAAATTTACCACAGCGGCGAGGAGCTATCCCCCTCCACGATTGGCCTGCCGGTCATTTCCATCGGGATTCCGGCTGCGATCCGCGTCCATGACTTAGCGCCGGATATTGAGGCGTCCGACCAGGAACTGTTGACCGTTTCCGACATTGAAGCCGTGGTGAGAAGGGCCTCATTGATAATCGCCTGTGCGATCATGCGGGTGGCCTATCCAGAACTTGACCACAGCGCCAGCATGATGATCGCGGACTACTCGCTGCTGTAGCCCTCATGCCTGTATATCTGCCATATGCTTCCCGCGCGGATGTGCGGGAAGGAGCGACCAACGGGAGCGCAAAGCCACGCCAACAGGCGTGTTCGACCGGGCGCGGAAGCGCCTGGTCCGGGGCTTGGGGCAGCGCCCCAACAAGCGAGCGTCGATATCAAAACGATATCGACGCTCATTGCTTGCGCGACTTATCGGAAATGTTCCGATTACGCGAATTGAACGAACCCGCTGGAACGGGGGTTGACAAATCTAACCGCATTCTGTATACTGCATATTGTCCTTTGTAGGAAGTGAAATATATTATCCTCATAGCCAAAGTCTTGAGCTAGGGTTCGTTCAATCGAATTATTTGACATCGCCCCAACGTGTTATGTGTTGGGGCTTTCTGTATTTTGCGATGCAGGATAATTCGCTATTCATTTATATTGAATGTTCTGATAATGAATAGCGAATTATTGGATGTCGAAAAAAGGAAAGCGCCCCAGCAAACAATAGGAGCGATATCCAATATAGATCCGTAGCCGCATATCCCTTATGCCGCCTTTTCCACGTAATAGTGTGTATCTAGCTTCTTTACTTTCCTGTTTTTGGCTGTATTTGTCCTGCCTTACAAATATATAGGAAATTTAATCCATTTGTAAAGCCTTCGTATCATCGGGTTTTAAAAAAGCAGAATTCCTTACTTCCCAATTTCCGTGTCCTGTGGTACAATAAATTAGATAGGAATTGGGAGATTACAGGCAAGGGCGAGCCCTTGCCCCCCGTAGGAAACCCTACGGGGGGCAATTATCTCTGTTAGTCAAGGGGGACATATGGCCTACATTTTCTATTTAGGGCTAGTTGTGTTGCCTATTGATAGATTGCCATATATTTGTTCAGACATGATGGAGTGTATTCGATTATGGATCGGAATTTATTTGTATCCAAATTGTTTAAAGATGAATACCCTGCATTGATTCGTAAGGCGTACCGACTGACGGGCAGCAAAGAACTTGCAGAGGATTTGTGTCAGGACACCTTTTTCCTTGCTATTGCACATTTTGAAGAATTAGTTTCCCACCCTTCACCGGGCGGATGGCTAACATTGACTCTGTTCAACTTAGTACGAAATGAACGACGACGGTCAAGATGTCATTCTGAAATTCCATTGGATGAAGTCAATTTACTCCAGGCAAATGAATCTCCACCCTCACTGGACGATTTATTACCGCTCCAACTGCCTGCAGATGATAAGAATATCCTAATTTGGCGTTTCGAACAGCAATTAGGCTACAGAGAGATAGCAATACGTTTAGGAATTTCAGAAAGTGCCTGCCGGATGCGTGTTTTTCGTCTTTTGAAAAAATGTAAAAAAATTCTAAGTGATTCAGAATTTTAAAGCAGTTTTAAATTTCATTATGTGGTTATCCCTTTAACTCAGCCGAGCAGAAGTACCAACAGCTAAGGCCAGGCGCTCCAGAAGGCGGGGGCCAAAGTCACGGCGACTGAAGCGGAAGCAATATTCGTCAAGGTAGGCTTGGAGGTACTTCTTGGGCAGGCCATGGTAAGTACCCAGGATGAACGCCTTGGCGTTGCTAATCACGATGTGCAGCCAATGGAGCAGGCCTGAATTGGGATCGTAGGGTTTGTGCTCATGGGTATAGCCCTCCAGAGCCGGGATATAACTCCCGTAACCATCACTGTGAATCGTACTGCCCTGGACAAACGCAGCTTGGGCAAATTTTTTGACAGAGGCCCGCTTGATATTCTGCGTGACCCGCATCTTGGCATAGAGGGGATTCCCCCACTCATCCAGAGACACAGCCACAAAAACTTTCGCCTTTTCCGTACCCCGACCCCGTTTCTTTCCAACAGTCGGCCCGCCAAAGTAGGTGTCGTCAAATTCAATGTTCCCATTGAGCCGATGGGTTTTGTCCCGCTGACCCATGGCGGCGCGGATACGTGTAAGCATATACCATGCGGTTTTATAGGTCGTTCCCAGCATTGACATCAGCACAGTGGCGGAAATGCCCCGCTTGTCCTGGCTGACAAAGTAGAATGCCAAAAACCACTGCGTCAGCGGCATATGGGTTCTGTGGAGCACCGTCCCCGCTGTCACTGAGGTCTGGTGGTGGCACTCGGCGCATTGATACCGACCGTTGGATAGCAGGCAAGCGTGGTGACAGCCGCATTTAGGGCAGACAAACCCGCCCGGCCACCGCAGATTTGCCAGGTACTCCCGGCATTTTGCTTC
>ERZ779632.692-NODE-692-length-17249-cov-6.883273_pt1 | contig 17249 bp, 17 predicted proteins | sample MGYA00514194_ERZ779632 | MGnify/ENA primary metagenome ERZ779632 (study PRJEB29562, sample SAMEA4376704) | mouse gut metagenome | isolation source: Cecum | study: EMG produced TPA metagenomics assembly of the A DSS colitis mouse model was used to assess the...
GAAAGGATCGACGAGATCAATATTTTGCAGGCGACGTATGAGGCGATGCGCCAGCCTATAAAAAATCTTGGCATAATACCCGATATATTGTTAAACGACGCTGTTACAATTCCGGATGTAACGATCAGACAGGTGCCGATTGTCAAAGGCGACGCGAAAAGCAGATCGATTGCGGCGGCAAGCATCCTGGCAAAAGTGACAAGGGATCATATGATGGAAGAATATGACCGTGTCTATCCGGAGTATGGATTTGCAGCGCATAAAGGATATGGAACCAGGGAACATATGGATGCAGTCAGACGGCTGGGACCGTGTGAGATTCACAGGAAAACGTTTCTTAAGTCATTGACTGCGGATTGCGCAAATTAACGAACAAATGTCAGGAGGCTTTCATTATGCAGATTGCAGATTACTTGGGGCAGTACGCCAATACGCTCGCCAACGCGACTATGACGCAGCCATCTGTAAAAACGGGAAGTACGGTGACGCAAAGTCTTGTGTCAGAGCTTACCCAGATGCGGGAGGGGGCGGTATTTGAAGGCAGTATCAATTCGATCGACGGATCGAAAGTACTGCTGGGTCTTGGCAACGGGCAGACGATCACGGCCCGTCTGGAGGGCAGCATGCATCTGATGCTGGGGCAGTCTGTATTTTTTCAGGTAAAGTCGAATGACGGAAATACGATTGCGATCAAACCGTTTACCGATGGGCAGGTATTTAATCCGACGATTCAAAAAGCGCTGGATGCGGCGGGAATGGAAATGACAAAAGAAACGATAGATATGGTAAATCGTATGATGGAAGAAGGGCTGCCGATCGATAAGCAGTCGTTAGCGTCCATGCGTCATACGCTGATGCAGCATCCATATGTATCGCTCGATACGGCGGTTACGATGACCAGGCTGGGGATTCCGGTGACGGATCAGATGGCGTCGCAGTTTGAAAACTACCAGAATGACAGACATTCGATGTTACATGAAATGAACCAGGTAATGGAAGGGCTGTCCGAAGTATATGCAAAAGCGCCGGCATCGCATCTGCAGCAGCTGAATGCACAGATTTTATCTATTTTAAGCGGAGAAGAAGGAATTACGCCCGATGCGCAGTTATTTTTGGAAAAGGAAGCTGTGACGCCGGAGGAGCTGCTTTCGCAAATAACTGACGGCCGGGAGGCGGCAGGAAAACAGCAGGCCGGACAGCTGGCCGACACACTGGCAGGGAACATCAGGGACGCGCAAACGGAGCATCTGTCGCAGACACAGGATCCGGCCGGACGTACGGCAGCAGAGACGCTGACGCAGGAATCCGGTAAAACGGCCGACGGACAGGAGGCGCAAAAGCCGTTAAAGCTGTCGGAGATGTTTCAAAAACACCAGATCGCGCAGCTGGAAGCACAGTTAAAAGAAACGTTTCCAAAAGCAGCGGATTTCAGGCTCAATACGCAGCTGACGGCCAAAGAATTTCTGGATGCGGTCGCAAAGCAGCTGGAACAGCATCCGGCGGCGGACAAGGCGGCGCTGGGCAGACTGTTTTCCGGAAAAGAATACCATGCGATGTTAAAAGAGGTCATGCAGGAACAATGGACGGTCCGGCCGCAGGATCTGAAAACGGAACATAAAGTGGAAGAGCTGTATCAGAGGCTGAATCGCCAGATGGGACAGATCGAGCAGCTGGCCAGACAGACAGGCATGAATACCGGTCAGCTGTCCCAGGCTGCGGCGCAGGTACGCGACAATATCGAGTTTATGAACCAGATCAATCAGGCGTATACGTATGTACAGATACCGCTGAAAATGGCGAATCAGAATGCGCACAGCGATCTGTATGTCTATACCAATAAGCGCAATCTGAGTAAAAAAGAGGGCGAGTTATCGGCGTTTTTACATCTGGAGCTGGAACATCTCGGCACGACAGACGTTTCGATTAAGATGCTGGATAAAAATGTAAGTACCAAATTTTATCTCGAAGACGACGCTTCTTATGACCTGATCGAACAGCATTTGCCGCAGCTGCAGGAGCGGCTGGAAAAGCTCGGCTACAATTGTCATGTGACTGTGGAGAATCGGGAGGAGAACGTGGACTTTGTCGAAGATTTTCTGCAGAAGTCTCAGCCTGCCAAAGCAGCGTCCAAGGGAATGGTGCATCGGTATTCGTTTGATGTGCGGGCATAACCGACAGATACAAGACAGAGGATCATAAGAATCAAAGAGGAAAAAAGGAGAGGCGGCAGTGGCACAAAAAAAGGCTGAAAAACCAAAGACTGCGATAGCCCTTGCCTATGAGCCAGGGGAACAGGCGCCAAAAATACTTGCGACCGGAAAAGGCGCTTTGGCAGAAAAGATCATAGATGCGGCAAAGGAGGCGGATGTTCCGACTTATAAAGACGATAAGCTGGCAGACACGCTCTCACGTCTGGAAATCGGCGATATGATACCGCCGGAATTGTATCAGGTGGTGGCGGAGATTCTTGTATTTGTCAACGATATGGATAAAATACGAAAGAAACTGGGAGATTACAAAAAATGAAACACAGCCGTGCAGTGGGTGCAGCTTATGAAACACAGGCAGCGCAATATCTGGAAGCGCGCGGATATCGGATACGGGACAGAAATTTTCGCTGCAGGATGGGCGAAATCGACCTGATTGCAGAAGAAGGCGGATATCTGGTATTTATAGAGGTCAAATACCGGTCCGGGATACAGACGGGAGAGCCGCAGGAGGCAGTGAATTACCGCAAACAGCAAAAGATATGCCGGACGGCGGCGTATTACTGCCTTACGCGTAAAATTCCGCCCCAGCAGCCGTGCCGTTTCGACGTGGCGGCGTGCCGAAAAGGAGCGTGGCAGATTATAAAAAACGCGTTTGATTATGTAACATAACAGGCAGAGGCCGCCGGCTGTGCAAAGCGCTGGAAGGAAAGTGAAAATGATACGATTACAGGATTTTAAAACTGCGGATGACAGGCAGGTATATTACATAGAAGACCATTGTGCAGACGGCGGGGTTCCGCTTTTGAAGTTTCACATGCTGGAACAGCTAAAGCTGGCCGATCACGGCATCACCACGCGCGTCGGCGGCGTCAGCAAAGGGATGTTCAAAACGTTGAACGTCAGTTATACCAGGGGAGATGAAAAAACTGCCGTAGATGAAAACTTTCATCGAACGGCAGTTTCTCTGCATGCAGACGTTTCGGATTTTGTGCTGACAGATCAGACGCATACCGTTCGGGTGCGCAGGGTTACAAGGGACGACTGTGGAAAGGGAGTGCTGCGACAGAGAGATTATCAGGATGTGGACGGGCTGATTACAAATGAACCGGGCATTGTATTAGCGGCTTTTTTTGCGGATTGTGTGCCTTTGCTGTTTATCGATCCGGTACATGGCGCCGCTGGCGTCAGTCATTCCGGCTGGCGCGGGACCGTGGCAGGGATGGGGCGCGAGACGCTGCGGGCGATGCAGGAGGCGTATGGGAGCAGGCCGCAGGAGGTGTACTGCGCGATCGGGCCTTCGATCTGCCAGTCGTGTTATGAAGTCAGTGAAGATGTGGCGCTTCGTTTTATGGAAGAGTTTCAGGGAGCAGGCGAGGCGCTGTGTATGCCGAAAGAAGCGTCCAAATATCAGCTGAATCTGTGGAAGGCAAATGAGCTGGCGCTGCTGAAAGCGGGGATTTTAAAAGAACATCTGGCGGTGACCAATATTTGTACGTGCTGCAATCCAAAGCTGTTGTTTTCCCATCGGGCCAGTCAGGGGAAACGGGGGAATTTTGGAGCGTTTCTAAAGCTGCGCTAAGGGACTGGCGCAAATCAGAAAGAAACGATTAAAAAATAGGCATAGTTCCCGTCCAATGACATAAAGTATAGAAAGTGAATTTATGGCAGGAAGGACAGGGAGGATGGAGCAGTACAATTTATATAAAGATATCAAGGCAAGGACAAACGGAGAAATCTATCTGGGTGTGGTGGGTGCGGTGCGTACCGGAAAGTCCACGTTTATCAAGCGTTTTATGGAGCAGATGGTAATTCCGAACATCGAGGATGAAAACGTCCGGTCAAGGACGCGGGATGAGCTGCCGCAGTCGGCGCAGGGGAAGACAATTATGACGACAGAGCCCAAATTTATTCCCAAAGACGCGGCGGAGATTAAGCTGACCGACGATATTAAAGTAAAAATACGTCTGATCGACTGTGTCGGGTATATGGTCGAGGGCGCCAGCGGACATCTGGAAAACGGCGTGGAGCGTATGGTAAAGACGCCATGGTCGGAACAGGAGATTCCGTTTTCGCAGGCAGCAGAAACAGGGACGCGCAAAGTCATTAAAGATCATGCGACGATTGGCATTGTCGTGACGACGGACGGCACGGTGACAGAGATTCCGGCGTCCAGTTATCAGAAACCTACGCAGGAGACCATTAACGAGTTAAAGAAAAGCGGAAAACCGTATATTATGCTGCTGAACTCTGCAAAGCCTTACAGCGACGAGGCCAGGCAGACGGCGCAGCAGATGGAAGCACAGTATGGCGTCAGCGTGATACCGGTCAACTGTGAACAACTGCGAAAAGAAGACGTGAATCAGATTCTGGAACAGATTTTATATGAATTTCCGGTCGTGCGCATGAACTTTTATCTGCCAAAGTGGGTCGATCTGCTCGGACAGGAACGTCCGGTCAAAAAAAATGTGATCGAAAACGCGAAAAAAATATTGCAGGAAATTACGTTCGTAAAAGATGTGCAGGCATACGATTTTCAGCCGGAAGGGGAATACCTGGAAAAAATAAAATTGGAGCAGATGAATCTGTCGGACGGTACGGCGGAAATCCGTATGGAAGTAGCGCAAAAGTATTATTACGAAAATATCTCGGAGCTGACCGGCGTGCAGGTACATGGCGAATATGAACTGATCCGTCTGATCAGAGAAATGGCGGCCAAAAAGCAGGAGTACGATAAAGTGGCGGACGCCATGCAGTCTGTTCGTATGAAAGGATATGGAGTCGTCTCCCCTCAGTTATCAGATATCGCGCTGGATGAACCGGAAGTCATTAAACATGGCAGTCAGTACGGAGTGAAAATTAAAGCGTCATCGCCTTCGATTCATATGATACGCGCAAATATTGAGACAGAAATCGCACCGATTGTCGGCAACGAAGAACAGGCGCAGGGATTAAAAGAATACATAAAAGAGGGGCAGAACTCGCAGGAAGGCGTATGGAATACGAATATTTTCGGAAAGACGATCGGCGAACTGATGGAAGACGGAATCAGCCATAAAATCTCGATGATGGATGACGAGAGTCAGATGAAGCTGCAGGATACGATGCAAAAGATTGTGAACGATTCCAACGGAGGAATGGTTTGTATTATTATATAAAGGTTCGGTTCATAAAGCACGAATCCGTTACCTGACAAAGCGACATCGCTGTCTTATAATTAAAAAAGACAACGATGTCGCTTTTTGAAAGGAGGATACAAATGAAAAAGATCTGGTTAAGAGAATGGCAAAAGGAAGATGCAAAGCAGCTTGCGCAGGCAGCGAACCATCCGGAAATCGCGGCGAATCTGAGAAATGTGTTTCCCTGTCCGTATACCATGGCGGATGCGCAGTGGTTTATCGACGACTGTATCCGCAAAGAAGGAAAAGAACAGCTGGCGCGTGCGATTTTGTCAGAGCAGACCGTTATTGGATGCGTCAGTGTGGCAAGAAAAGACGATATTTATGAAAAGTCGGCAGAGCTTGGTTACTGGCTGGCAAAAGATTACTGGAGACAGGGCATTATGACACAGGCAGTTTCCATAATCTGTGAAGAAGCATTTGACAAGTGGGAGATTGTACGTATCTTTGCCGAGCCGTTTGCACACAACGACGGTTCCAGAGGCGTATTAGAAAAAACCGGATTTACTTATGAAGGAACCATGCGCGACGGCGTGTATAAAAACGGACAGATTTTTTCTTACTGCATGTATGCGCGGTTACGACAAGAGGCCGGAACCCTGAATTAGACGGTCCGGCAAATTTTTTTATGGAATATGGGATGACGATGTGATAAAATGGCTGGGAAACAATACATTTTGGCAGATGTCAAAATATTTGCATAACAGAATGAAAAGAGGAATACGATGAAAGTGACGTTTTTACATCATAGTAGTTTTTTAGTGGAGCTGGAGCATACGATTTTATTATTCGACTATTTTGCGGGAGATCGTGTCAACGGGTTTCATTTTACAGGAACGATTCCCACACTGGACCCGGAGAAAGATTTTTATGTATTTGCCAGCCATAAGCATCAGGATCATTTCGATATGGACAACCTAAAGCTGGCGGAACAGTATCCGAAAGTGAAGTTTATTTTTTCCAAAGACTGTAAAATGTCGCGGAATTTTTTAAGCAAACATGGCTATACGCAGGAAACTGCCCAAAGGATTACGTATACGGCGCCTGAGAAAACGTATGAAATCGGCGCAATAAAAGTCCGTACACTGCTGTCTACCGACGCGGGGGTGGCGTTTTGCGTACAGGCAGAGGATCGGCACATTTATCATGCCGGAGATCTGAACTGGTGGTACTGGGAAGGCGTCGGGGACCTGGTGAACGGGAAGATGGAGCGGGGTTTTAAGCGCGAAATGCGCAAAATTAAAAACGAGCATTTTGATCTGGCATTTGTACTGCTGGATCCGCGTCAGGAAATGGATGCGTTCAAAGGCTTTGGATATTTTATGCGCAACATCGATGCGGATCATGTATTTCCGATGCATATGTGGCAGGATTATTCTTTGATCGAAGCGTACAAAAAGCGTACCGATAACGACTATTTTCTAAGCAGAATCGTAACGATTACAAAAGAAAATGAAATCTTTGACTTTTCATAAGAAAAGAATAGGACAAAGCGTCGGAAAACGCTTTGTCCTATTCTTTTTCTGACATGCGCAAAAGCTGCGCATGCCGTTATTCGGACTCGCTTTGTACAATGATCGTATCCGGATTGCCAGCCGCTGCCTGTTCGAGAACTGCCGCAGACAGTTTTAAAAAGTTACCGCCGGAGCTGGAAGCGCCGCTGACCATATCGATTCCGTCTGATCGCTGGGTTTCGATCAGCTGCGCGACATAGTTTCTTGTGTAATCGTTCGGATAGGTACCGCTGACAGCCGCCATGTTTTCCATATAGGCGTTGTCCCAGGCTTTGATATAGCCGCTTTTGTTTTTGGCGTTAAACTCTGCGTATACGATTTTATCATCTTTGACCATAATGCATAAATATTCTTTCCAGCCATGCGAATAGTCAGACATCTGGGCCGTATAAAATCCGTCTTTCAGATCCGAAGAAGAGCCGCAGGCGCCAAGCAGACCTGCGCATAACAGGAGAAACATGAGCGACAGGGTACAAATGTTTTTACGTTTCATGCGGTCAGACCTCCTTCCTTTCTTTTAATTTAACCTGTGATACATACTGGTGCAGGCTTTCGGACTGTGCGAGCGAGCTGGCGGCCATTTTGGCTGTTTCTTCTGCGAGCCGGTGATTTTCCTCTGTAATACTGCGGACAGAATTCAGCTGTCCGGTCACGCAGGATATGGCGGTCGTCTGTTCTGCCGCGGTGTCAGCAAGCTGTACGGAAATCTCGCGGTATTGCTTTGCTACCGACTGGATTTCATGAAAGGCGGCAGCTGTTTTATTCGCTGCTTCCAGACCTTTTTCAATCATTTCCGCCGAGCCTTGTATAATTTCATCTGTCTGGCGGAGAGCTTCGGACGTCTTTGCGGACAGCTGGCCGATTTCTGCGGCCACGACAGCAAATCCATGTCCGGCTTCTCCGGCTCTGGCGGCTTCGATCGAAGCGTTTAACGACAGCAGGTTTGTCTGGAAGGAGATATCGCCGATCAGTTTGCTGATTTTGGAGATCTCTTCTACAGAGTCATGGATTTCCTGCATCAAAGTCAGCAGACTCTGCATGGAGGAAGCGCCAAGGGAAGTTTTTTCACTTGCGTTTTCGGAACAGGATTCCATCTCAAGTACCTGTTCTTTGTTTTTCTCTATTGCCATCGTAATAGACGCGGCGCCGTCTTCCAATTGCTGCAGCAGCTCAGATTGGTTTAAAGAAGCCTTTTGCAGCTGTCCGGCATAATCAGACACGAGCATGGAATTTTGATTTACGTCCTGCGAAGACTGGTTCATACGATGCATCGTCTGGTTCAGGGAGATGGAAATATGCTCCAGCGAATCGCGGATGGATGTAAAATCTCCGTGAAAGCTGTCAGGAATCGCAATGGTATAGTCGCCCTTTGCCAGCTCGCCAAGGCAGTCGCGTATATTTTGTATGTATGCGTTCAGACTGTTTATGGTTTTTGCCAGTGCGTCTGTTAAAATTGCCGTCTCGTCATTGCTTTTGGATAAGACCACCTCATCTGTTAAATTTCCGTCTGCCAGCGCCTGCAGCCGGCTGGTTGCAGAGGTTAAAGAGACAGATATTTTTTGTGACACAGTAATAATCCAGACAGCGCCTATGATCAGAAAGGTAACCGATAACAGGACGGAGAGCGTAATGGACGAAATGACAGTGTCCATAAACTCGATAAGGGGAGCATGCAGCATCAGCGCCCAGTTGGTGCCGGGAACCGGCGCATATCCGACGTAGCTTTTTTTTCCGTTAAATGAAAGAATGTCCGCTCCTGTCTGGTAGGCGAGCATTTTATCATAAACCTCTTTTGCGGCGGAAGAATCGGCAGTATCATAAATGTTTTTTTGCTCCTTAATAGCGGCAGTGTCACGATCGCCGATGATCTGCCCGTCTTCGTTAACAATGCAGGCGCTGCCCGTGTTTCCTACGATCAGCATACTTAAAACATCGTTTAAAATATCATATTTGTAGCTGCCAATCAGATACCCGGCAGGTTCTTCTCCGACCGTATATGGAATGCCGACGGTCAGCTGCAGCTGTCCGTCGGCTTCGTAAGGGTCGCCGATGACGGTATTGCCGGTTTCTTTTAACAGGGAATAACAGGTCTGATCGGTAATGGCAGAGGGGGCAAGATCATCTCCGTATAATTTCTGCCCGTTCATATCGTAGGCAGCCAGCCATACAAATTCAATCTGCAATCTGGCAGTGTCCAGACAATCCAGTCTGTCACTGTCCGAATATGCGGGATCTGTAAATACGATTTCCCGGGAAAGATTGTACATACGCTCGCATAAAAGATGCAGGTTGGAGCTGATGCTCTGCGAGGCAATTCTTGCAGTTGTCTGCATGTTGTCCAATAGCGTGGTGTTCGTAGAGCGTATATTGCCGACGCACATAATCACAGAGATTACGACAGACTGAAAAACAGCTACGGACATGACATAGAAAATGATTTTTTGTTTGATATTGTGAAACTTTTTCATATCAGCATACTCCTTTTCCTTACACTATCTGTATTATTTTAACATATTTTTCAAAAATGTTAAGCTCTTTTTGCGAAATTTATCACGATGCGTATCGTTATCTTTTTTGCCGGTTCAAATAACTGGAATTCTTTGCGCCGCAGAGTCTATTCGTGACATTTTCTGTTAAGTTTTTATACTTTTGCCGATATAATATATGAAATACAAATGCAGTGAAGGATCCCACTGCCAAACAGGAGGTTAACATCATGAGAATTACAACGCAGATGCTGAATGAAACAGCAAAAAGAACCGGTATTCCGATTCATCAGGCAAATCTTCTTAGCTACATTAATAACGATTCGTCCGCTGGCGGCGATACGTTACTGGACGCTTTAAATGGAAAAAATAAGAAAAAAGTATCCACAGAGGCAGTTTCCAATTATAAAAAGATGGAAAAAACGGCGCAAAGCCTCAAAGAGCAGTCCGAAAAGCTGGCGGAGACGGGCGAGAAGTCTTTTTGGGAAAAGATGAAAGAAAGCGGCAGTACCGAAGAAGCCTGTAAAGAAGTGCAAAGCTATGTAGAGCGTTACAATGCCACACTTTCCAGTCTGAAAAATTCGACCGATGTTCTGGATCAGTACTACTGTCAGATGCTGCAGGACGCGGCAGAGCAAAACAGCGAACAGCTGGAGAAGATCGGCATTACGATCGGTAAGAAAGGCACGCTGTCCATCGATAAAGAAAAGCTAAGCGCGGCTTCTATCGAGGATATTCAAAACGCGTTTACCGGTTCGGGAGAGCTGGCGTCAAGGACCGCGTTTCTTTCCGAACGGGTGAAGGACCATGCGCAGGCAGGAATCGAAAGCGCTTCCAGCCAGTATGATGTAAAGGGAAATCTGTATACCCAGTTTGCCAGTCAGTTTGATTTCTGGGGATAAGTTTTTGACTGATCGAGACGTGTATTTGTATTTCGGCTGAGCGGAAGCCGCAGCCTGTTACAGGGTTCGTAATGAAGGTATATGGCAGACGGCCAAAAGGACAGCCTGCTTTATATAATAAAAGGAATTTAAAAATTATTTCAAGGAGGAAGAGATTATGACCGCAATCACACAGACAGAAGTAAGTGCAGCGGCAGGTTATACCGCGGCGGCAGGCTATGACAAAACTGTACAAAACACAAAAACGTCAAAAGAAAATCAGACTGCGGCAGTAAAGAAGTCCAAAGTAACAAATGCAAGGACGATCGGCGAGCCGGAACTGAGCGAAAAAGCGCAAAAGTACTATGATCAGCTGAGAAAGAAATATGGAAACATGGACTTTATTCTTGTCAGCAAAGACATGAAGCAGCAGGCGCAGGCGAACGCAGGACGATTTGCGAATCCAAACCGGATGGTTGTTTTAATCGATGAGGAAAAGATCGAGAGAATGGCCGAGGATGAGAGCTTTAGAAAGCAGTATGAAGGAATCATCGCAAGCGCCGCAAACAAAATGCCGCAGATTGCAAAAAGTCTTGGAGCAAACGCCGACAGCGTAAAAGGCTATGGCATGCAGGTTGACAAAGGCGGGACAGCCACCTTTTTTGCCGTGATTGACAAATCCCTGGCTACACAGAAAAGCCGGATTGAAAAAAACGCGGCAAAAAAGGCGGAGGCAAAGAAGCAGGATAAGAAAGCGGCAGAAAAGAAACGCGCAGAGGACAAACGTGCGCAAAAAGCTGAAGACGAGAAAAAAGCGCATATGAAAGAAGATGACCAGACGATCCGGGTGGAAGCGTCTTCTATGGAAGAATTACTTCGTAAGATTAACGACACCATATTTGCGTTAAGAAGCGACAGCGCCCGCACGGAACAGGAACGTAAACTGGGTCAGAACTTTGACTATTCGATTTAAGGGAAAGGAAGCGATCATATGGGCAGCAATCAGAGTATTCAATTTTTTACGGGGATCAATCCTCCTTATAATAATGTACAAAAGGACATGTTTGGAAGAAAGCAGCGCAATGCCAGCACCGGACCTGCATCCATACTGACAGGAAAGTTAGATCCGATCGAACAGAAACGGGATATCGCAAGAAAACGCGCGTATAAGATTATGAGCGACGCTTATGCGGGAGAAAAAAAGATCGATGACGACATCAAAAATCGTCTGGGGTTAATGGATCATTATCTGAGCATGTATGGAGAAGCAAACGACAAGCTCAGGGAAATCGACGACAGGAAAGAAGCTCTCCGGCAGGAATATGGCGTGGATAAGGACAGTCAGGAGCAAAAAGATCTGGAAATACTTGAAAAATACAACGATATCAAGGAAAGATCAAAACTGGAGTCGGATGATCTGATGCGTGCGCTGGAGCTGGTCAACAAAGGGTATCAGGATGGCTATACCGAGTATCAGAGACGTGCGCTGGAGATTCATAAAGGAAGAGAACCTTATCTGGATCAGCTGACAGAAGCGAAAAAAGGACTGATCGAAGAAAGCGGCGCGCTTCGTTCCATCGCCCTGGAACGTTTAAAATATCACCCGATTGTAGACGCTTTGGAAGACGCGGACAAGGTGATGGAAAATTTAAGCGACGAGATCAAAGGGATGCTGATGGATGAAGCAGTCGACCATGTCGATGAAAAATCCGAAGAAGAAATCGAAAAAGCAGAAGAGAACAAAGAGGAAAAGAAGGAAGAGGAAGAAAAAATCGAAGAGATCAAAGAGCGCAGAGAAGAACTGGAAGCGCTTATGGATCCCGAGAAGGCAGAAAGAGAACCGCACCGGACAGAAAATGAATCTGACGCCGGTTATGGAGACGTTCTGACAGAGGCTATATTGAAAATGGACGGAGTAAAGACGAATATTCAGCAGGAAGTATCTGATATGGTAACAAAAATGAAACTGGTTGCAGAAGATCTGAAAGGATTGAAGGTTGATGAACTGCTGTAAATAACAGGAGAATGGCGGATGCCATTCTCCTTGTTTATGTAGATGCATTTTAGGTGGCTGCGCGGACGTGTGCGGGACAGCCGGAAGGGGCCCTGCCGCCGGTTGCGGGCGTCTGCCAGCGGTCACGGACGCGTCCGCGCAGCCACCTAAATCGCAACACACTATCTGGTTAATAATCGCCACGATGATTCCCTGAACCTGCAAAATATTTCATAATGACAATTTCAAAAAAGAATGCTATACTGTATCCGATACAGGCAGCAGGAATTTACTGTAAATTTTTCTAATAATCAGAAAACAGAAGGGGAAACATCTAAAAGACAGAAATAATTAAAAAAACTCCAAAAAAAAACAACAATATAACGCAAAAAAATCGTGTTCATTGAGAAGTAAATATGATACAATGATTTGGATAATAAGGACCAGGGGGCTGGGAAAATTGAATGAATGAAAAAAATGAAGGGCTGAATGACCGGCTGGCACGTAAAAAACGGGTACAGCGTATGAAGACAGGGCTGGTCTGGTTTTTGATTACATGGCTGCTGGCGCAGACGTTAGTCTCGATTACCCTGATTGCAAAAATCCATTCGCTGCAGGAACAAATCGATATCATTACGGAAAATACGATTCGAAGTCAGCAGGTAGAGCAGAAAGAGAATCAGGCGTTAAATTCCGGGGAATCATTCGATACGGCATCAGGGAAAGAAAGCGAAGAAGGTCATAATGGGGAGACGGCAGATCAAAAGACAGATGCAAAGGTATCGACGGATCAGATTCGTTTGTCGGCAAAGAGCGCAGATCAGACGGGCGCATCTGGTACGGAGCAGATCGGGAAGGCGGAAAAAAAGGACGAGACCCGCAGGGTGTTTTTGACCTTTGACGACGGGCCGAGCAAAAACACGAAAAAAATTCTGGATATTTTAGATCGCTACGATATAAAAGCAACGTTCTTTCTGACAGGCAGAGAAGATAAAAAATCTCTGAAGATGTACCGCGAGATTGCGAAGAGGGGACATACGATCGGGATGCATTCCTATACGCATAAGTATGACGAGATCTATGATTCTACAGATTCTTTTGAACAGGATCTGGACCGGATCCAGAGCAGGATCAAAGATACCGTAGATCTTACATGCAGATTGTACCGATTCCCGGGAGGCAGCAGCAATCAGGTAAGCAGGCTGGATATGAAAGAATTTATCCGGGTTTTAAATGAAAGAGAAATCACTTATTTTGACTGGAATGTGGAATGCGGAGACGCAACTTCCAATCAATATACCGTTAAGGAATTGGTTGACAATGTGATGACAGACGTTGTAAAGTATCGTACGTCAGTTGTGCTGATGCATGATGCGGAAAACAAGCCGAATACGGTCAGGGCTTTGCCTGTTATTATTGAGCGGCTTCTGGCAATGGATGCGCAGATTCTGCCAATTGATGAAAATACAACGGTTGTGCAGCATGTTTCGTCGGAAAGTGTGGAAGACTGACTACATACGGATAAATGGAGGTAAGAAATGAGTTTTTTTAAAGATTTCAAGGATGATCTGTCTCTGGCAGTAAACGAACTGCTTCCGGGGGAAGATTTTGAGATGGAAGAAGAATTGGAAGAATCCCCGGAGATGATGGTAAATACTCTGGAGGGAGATCTGGACATTGAATCTGAATTGTCAAAGCTGGACGGTTTGTTAGAGCATGTCGATAAGGAAAAACAAGAGCCTGTAAAACATGTACAGATCGAACCGGAAGAGCCGGTGCTGGAAAAATCTGCAGAAAAAAAGCCGGCGCCTGTCGCAGCGCCAAAGCCGCAGCCGGCGCCTAAGCCGCAGGAACCGGAGAAAAAGCCGGAACCGGTCAGGGCTGCAGAAAAAGAAGAGTCCATTCAGGCAGCGATCAGTCGTTTTGATACGATATTAGAGCCTGAGAAGCAGGAAGAAGAGGACGACGATCTGCCGTTCGATTTTGACGCGCTTTTAAAAGAAGCGGAAGAAAAACCAAAGCAGGCGCAGCCAAAACCACAGCCGGTACAGCCAAAACCGCAGCCGCGGCCGGCACAGCCTAAAATTCCGGCAGCAGAGCCGCAAAAACAAAGCAATAACCGTAATTTCGATAATAAGAAACCAAGTACAACAATCAAGGAGGAAATACCAATGAACGAAGAATTGACAAAGGAGATGGCAGCATCCATGGATGACGAGCTGTCTACAGAATCACTTGAGGTTACCGATGAAGTATCCATTATTACGACAGGAACTACAATCAAAGGTAATCTGGCTACAACGGGTTCTTTCAGCATTAGCGGCCGTGTAGAAGGAAATGTGCAGTGTAACGGCAAGCTGGAAGTTACCGGCACAATCAAAGGAAACAGCTCGTCTTCAGAAGTTTTTTCGGACGCAGCCAAAATCGAAGGCGAGATCATGAGTACAGGCACGGTAAAAATCGGTCTTGGCTCTGTTGTAGTAGGTAACATTGCGGCAACTTCTGCAGTCATTGCAGGCGCGGTAAAAGGAGATATCGACGTACAGGGACCGGTTGTGGTAGACACTTCCGCAGTGATTGTAGGTAATATTAAGTCCCGTTCTGTACAGATTAACAATGGCGCTGTCATTGAGGGCTTCTGTTCTCAGTGCTATGCGGATATCGATGTGGAAAGCCTGTTTGGTGAAAAGAAAGGCAAATAAATGATGAGAAGAGTTCTGTTGAAATTAAGCGGAGAAGCTATGGCCGGAGAAAAAAAGAGCGGGTTTGACGAGGCGACGGTATGCAAAGTCGCGAAACAGGTCAAACGGCTCGTAGACGACGGAATACAGATTGGTATTGTGATCGGCGGCGGCAATTTCTGGCGCGGCCGGACAAGCGAATCGATCGACCGCACCAAGGCGGATCAGATTGGTATGCTGGCTACGATTATGAACTGTATTTATGTATCTGAGATTTTTCGTTCCGAAGGCATGAAGACAAGCGTACTGACGCCATTTGAATGCGGTTCTTTTACAAAGCTGTTTTCAAAAGACCGTGCAAATAAATATTTTGCGCATAATATGGTCGTATTTTTTGCCGGAGGAACAGGACATCCGTATTTTTCAACGGATACGGCCTCTGTCCTGCGCGCTGTAGAGATCGAAGCAGACGGAATTCTGCTGGCAAAGGCTGTGGACGGAGTGTATGACTCTGATCCGAAGCTGAACCCGCACGCGGTCCGTTATGATGCGCTGTCGATTGAAGAAGTCATTGAAAAGAAGCTCGCTGTTGTAGATCTGACAGCTTCCATTTTGTGTATGGAGCATAAAATGCCGATGTATGTATTCAGTCTGAATGAACCGGACAGTATTGTAAAAGCATTAAGCGGCAGTTTCAACGGAACGGTAATTACCGCGTAGCGGCCGGGACAGGCAGCGTTTCCAGATAGAACACAGTTTCCTGTGAGCAGACAGGAATCGGGAAAAGGGCAGGAGGTTTTATGGACGACAGGTTAGTTCAGTATGATGATAAAATGCAGAAAACCATGCGGAATCTGCAGGAAGAATTTGGAAGTATTCGTGCCGGAAGAGCGAATCCGCATGTATTGGATAAGCTGCGCGTAGATTATTACGGCACGCCGACGCCGATCCAGCAGGTTGCCAACGTCAATGTGCCGGAGCCGAGAATGATTCAGATTCAGCCGTGGGAGCCTTCCATGGTCAAGGTCATTGAGAAAACGATTCTTACTTCCGATCTGGGAATCAATCCGACGAATGACGGCAAATCCATTCGTCTTGTATTTCCGGAGCTGACCGAGGAAAGACGTAAAGATCTGGCAAAAGACGTAAAGAAAAAAGGAGAAGCTGCGAAAGTCGCTGTTCGCAATATCCGTCGCGATGCGAATGATACGTTTAAAAAACTCGGGAAAAAAGAAGATGTTTCCGAAGACGAGATCAAAGAGCTGGAAGGAAAGATCCAGAAAATGACAGACAAATTTATTGCTGATATTGACAAAGCGGTTGAGGAAAAGACGAAGGAAATTATGACTGTTTAGCGATAATCGGGGAACATAGCCGCGGCGATGTTCCCTTCTTTTTATGCGCGGCCTTAGGCTGAGAGGATATGTCGCCATGCGGGCGCGCGGCGGACAGGGGAAACTGAATCGCTTTTATTGGATAAAAGCAGGATCGGAAAGGAAGGAAAGATGAAAGTACCGCAGCATGTTGCCATCATTTTGGATGGAAACGGAAGATGGGCAAAGAGTAAAGGAATGCCGCGCAATTACGGGCATAAGGCAGGCGCAAAAAATGTAGAAAAAATCTGTGATGTGGCAGGACATATGGGGATTCGATATCTTACGGTATATGCATTTTCTACCGAAAACTGGAGCCGTCCGAAGGCCGAAGTCGACGAACTGATGCGTCTGCTTGGCAGTTATATGAAGACCTGCTTAAAGACGGCGAAAAAAAATAATATGCGGGTACGGGTACTGGGCGATATTTCCCGTCTGTCGCCGCAGCTGCAAAAGCAGATTCAGGAGCTGGAAGAGGTCTCTGCCCAGTATGATGGATTTCATTTTCAGATTGCGTTAAATTATGGCAGCAGAGACGAGATGCTGCGCGCGATGAAAAAAATGTATCAGGATCTGGAAGATGGGAATCTGAAAAAAGAGGAGATCACCGAAGAGGCGTTTTCCAGATATCTGGACACTGCGGATCTTCCGGATCCGGATCTTTTAATCCGTACAAGCGGGGAACTTCGTCTGTCCAATTATCTGCTCTGGCAGCTGGCTTACAGTGAATTTTATTTTACCGATGTACCATGGCCGGATTTTGACGAGGAAGAATTAAAAAAAGCAGTCGCTGCGTATCAAAACAGAGAACGCAGATATGGGGGACTGATGGTGTAGACAAACGGGGCGCAGATAAGGAGAAGTGTATATGTTTAAAACGAGGCTTATCAGTGTAATTGTGCTGGTCGTTGCGGCTCTGATTCTGATTATTACAG
>ERZ779632.697-NODE-697-length-17142-cov-6.297244_pt1 | contig 17142 bp, 15 predicted proteins | sample MGYA00514194_ERZ779632 | MGnify/ENA primary metagenome ERZ779632 (study PRJEB29562, sample SAMEA4376704) | mouse gut metagenome | isolation source: Cecum | study: EMG produced TPA metagenomics assembly of the A DSS colitis mouse model was used to assess the...
GGCCTCCCGGAGCTATGCCGTCCTCTGCCCCCTCGTCGAAGGGGAGGGCGGCCTCCGCCTCCTCTTCGAGGTCCGGTCCTCCCAAGTCTCCCAAGGGGGGGAGGTCTGCTTCCCCGGCGGGCGGATGGAGCCTGGGGAGACGCCTCAGGACTGCGCCCTGCGGGAGACGGAGGAGGAGCTGTCCATCCCCCGGGAGGCGGTCACCCTCCTGGGCACGCCGGATTTTATCTGCAACCAGCGGGGCTTCCTCCTCCGGCCGGTGCTGGGACTGGTGGCCCCCGGGGGGCTGGCCGCCATGCGCCCCTCCCCGGCGGAGGTGGCGGAGGTCTTCACCGTCCCCCTGTCCTTCTTCCGGGAGACGGCTCCGGACATCCGGCGCTATGAGCTCCTCCCCCAGGTGCCGGAGGACTTCCCCTACGGCCCCGTGGGCATTCCCCGGGACTACCCCTGGGCCCGAGGCCGGGCGGAGGTGCCCATCTGGTACTACAAGGGCCGCGCCATCTGGGGGATGACGGCCCGGTTAGTCCGGGAAATCATCCGCTGACCGCCCCATGAGCCCCCGCAAAATCCGCAGATTTTGTGGGGAGAGGAGGAAGGAATGGAGTGAGTGAAGTCCTCGCCCGCAGGCGGGGACGGAACGGAGCGGAATTTCTTCCGACGAGGGGGATGACGGCCCGGCTGGTCCGGGAAATCATCCGCTGAAACAGCAGGAGACGGGGTCTCCCCGTCTCCTTGTTTTCACGCGCCGGCCTCGGCAGGCTCCTCCAGACGGGCGGCGATGTAGTCCTCCACCCCGTCATAGGGAATCTCCAGCGCCGTGGCCAGCTCCCCATAGAGCAGCCGCTCCGCCTGCTTCATGTACCGCTCGTCCACCAGCCCCAAACGCCGGTTCTTGGCCTCCGCCTGGCGGCGCTTGCGGTAGATGGCCTTCATCATCTCGATCAAAGCCTGGTGCCCCCCTTCCCGGACGGCGGCCTGGTACTGCTGGGCCAAGGCCTGGGCCGTGTTCCCCCGGCAGGACGCCGCCGGAATCTCCGGCATGCGGCCGATCAGCGCCTCCGCCTCCTCCCGGCTCATCACCGGGCGCATGGGGACCTTTTCGCTGTCCACCGGGGCGTAGATCATTCCGTCCTGCCACAGGGGCTTGAGGAGATAGTACCGCTTTCCCCGATCCTCTCCGGGCTGGTCCAGACCGCCAAAGCCCTCCACCCGGCACACGCCGGTCGATCCGTATACCACCAATTCTCCAGGCTGAAACATCCCGTCCTCCTTCCCGCCGGGTCCGGGGCCCGTCCCCTTCCGGCGTTTTTCTTGCCCTTTTCTATAACCAGTTTACCACATTTCAGGGAAAATATGTAGCAGAATTTTTCAAATTCCACATTTTTGGCAATTTGTCCGGAAATTCATTGACAAATATCCCGGATTTTTTTATCATTAGGACTGCCGCCGGGCTCTCCCGGTGTACCGAACCGAAAAAGGAGCGTACTTATGAGCATGGATATCAAGGCGAAAATCGAGGAGCTGGCCGCCAAGCTCCGGAAGGACCCCGCCCTCCTGAAGCGCTTTCAGGACGACCCTGTGAAAACCCTGGAGGAGCTCACCGGCGTAGACCTGCCCGACGAGCAGCTCCAACCCCTGGTAACGGGGCTCAAGGCCAAGCTGGCCGCCTCCGACTTGGGGGAGGCCCTGGGCGGGCTGAAGAAGCTGTTCTGAGCCCCAAAAAAGCGCTCTGGGAAATACTCCCAGAGCGCTTTTTCGCGCTTCCTCACCGGACGGCCTCATACACCGCCCGGCTGATCTCGCCGCAGACAGCGTAGACGCCGTATGTATCCTTCTTCCCATCCGCGCCCATGGTCAGCACCACCACGCCGTCCCCGGTGTCCGGGTCATAGCTGAGAAGGTTGTACACGCCGTAGGCGCTGCCGGTGTGGTAATACAGCCGCTCCCGGCCATAGAGGCGGAACCCCAGCCGCATGGGAAGCGCCTGATAGGTTCCGCCGGGGAGGGCCCGGTCCTCGTGGCGCTCCATCTGCTCCACCGTCTCCGCGCCCAACAGCCGGACGCCCTCAAAACAACCGTCTCCCGCCAGCAGGGCCGTCATCTTCGCCATATCCACGGCGCTGGAGGTGAAGCCTCCGGCGAACTGCCGCCCCGTGGCCCCCGGCGCGCTCCACCGGCGGACCTGCAGCTGGTTTCCGGCGGAGCGCCTCAGGCTGCCGTCCCGGTACAGCGGGGTCACCAGCTCCGGTTCCCCCAGCTCCCCGGCGGCAAAGCTGCCGTCCGCCCCCAGGGGGCCCAGGACCCGCTCCTCCAGCAGGCTGTCCAAATACCGCCCCGCCGCCAGCTCCAAGGTCTGGCCCAGGATGCCGAAGGCGTGGTTGTTATAGCTCCAGCCCCGCAGATCCCCCGGCGTGCCTCCGCTATAGCCGGAGGCGCTGGTCAGCTGAGCCTTGACCCCCGCGTAGTCCCAGGCGATGCTCTCGCTGTTCAGCAGGGTGGAGGTGTGGGTCAGCAGGCTGCGGATCGTGACAGGCTTCCAGATGTCCACGCCCCAGTACGCGCCGATGTCCGCGTCATAATCCACGATCCCCTCCTCCCACAGCAGGGCGGCGGAGAGGCCCACCACCATCTTGGAAAGGGAGGCGGTCCGCAGCTTATGGGCGCTGCTCATGGGGACGCTCCCCTTCACCGCCCAGCCGTAATGATAGGCGTCGGTAACCGCGCCGTTTTCAATGACGGCCACCTGAATCCCCACCGCCCCGTGGCGGCGGGCGGCGGCCTCCACCGCCCGGTTCACTTCCTCGTGCTTTTGCCGGGAGAGGGAATCCTCCCCGCCTTCCGGCAGGGCAATCTCCCCCGCCAGGGTATCCCGGTCCCCTTGCAGTCTGGCCAGAACCGCCGCCAGCTGCAGCCGGGACACCGGCAGGTCCGGGTAAAGCCCGTGGTCCGTCATGCCCTGGTACAGCCCCCGGTCCATCACCCAATTCAGCGCCTCCTCCGCGTAAGAGGGGACCGTCTCCCCGTCCCAGTACACGGCGGTCCGGCTCTCCACGTCCTCCCCCCGCCAGGCGGCGAAGCGGCGGAGCATCACCGCCAGCTGGCTTCGGGTCACCCAAGCCTGGGAATCGAACCAGTCCTCCGCCACGCCCCCGCTGATGCCACAGGCCGCGGCCCAGGCCACGGCGTCCCGGTATTCCTCCGATACGTCCGGGAAGGGGCAGGAGTCCACCGAAACCAGAATGCCGCTGAGCCGGTATAGGGCCTGGACGGCCTCCCCCCGGCTCACCGGTATCTCGGCGTCAAAGCTCCCGTCCTCTCCCGGGGACAGCAGATCCCGGTAAAGGGCCCAGCGGGCGGCGTCCCGCCCCTCCGCCGGGACCTCCCCGGCGGGGACGGCCCGCAGCTCTTCCAGACTCCCGGCGGGCTCCGTGATTTCCACGACGGCCAGTTCCTCCCCCGCCACCGGGGCCGCCGCCTCCACCGGCTCCTTCGGCTCCGTCCGTCCCTGGGCCCAGGCCAGGGGCGCGGCCAGCGCCGCCCACACAAGCGGCAGCGCCACCAGCGCCCCCGCCGCCCAACGTTTTCCCATGGCTCCCCCTTCTTCGCTCCCCCCGGGTTCCGGGGTTCTTTTTTCTCCTGATTCGACATTATACCGGGAGTTTCGACCGCTGTCAATCGCCCCAAGGCCCGGCGCTTTTTCCAGGGAGTCCGGCAGTTCCGGCGGACTCCGGAGACGAAGATCCGCGTCCCTTGTTCCCTGCGCCCCCCGCGGAGCCGGCCGCCGTCATTCTATCAGACATGACGGCAGCCGGTTTTCCCGTTACCGCTGGGACTGATCCTTCAGCAGCCTCCACAGCGTGGTCCGGCTGATTCCCAGCCGCTTGGCGGCGGCGGTCTGGTTGCCTCCGGTCTCCTCCAGCACCCGGCGGGCCACGTCCTGGTTGATCTCCTCCAGGCTCCGCCCCAGGTCCAGGGGCACGGCGGCGTTCTCCGCCCGGAGGGCGAAAGCCCCCACGTGCCGCTCCTTCCGCAGGAGTTGGCGGACGCTCTCGGCGGTGATGGCCTGCCCCGGGGCCGTGACGGCCAGGTCCCCCAGGACCCGGCGGAACTGGGTGTAGTTGTGGGGCCACTGGAAGTTTTGCAGCAGCTCCATGGCCTCCGGCTCGACGCTTAAAATCTGCCGGGGGAGGTCCGCGTTCAGATAGTTCAGGGAGAGGTTCACCAGATTGGGAATCCGCCCCGCCATCTGCCGCAGCGGCGGCAGGTAGAGGGTGAGGCAGCACAGCTTGTCGCTGAACAGCGACCCCACGGCGGAGGTGAATTCCCCCGGCTGGCAGACGCAGGAAAAGATCACCCGGTTTCTCCGGCACACATCCATCTCCGCCAGGACGGCCAGAAGCAGCTGCCGCCGCTCCGGGGAGAGAATGTCCACGCTGGCGAAGTACAGGGTGTTTCCCCCGTCGGAAAGGGGGGAGTTGGGGTGCTCCAGCAGAAAGGTCCAGCTCTTGTCGTTCAGCAAACTGCAATTGATGGACACCAGCGGGTGATTCCGCAGGACGCTGCGCATGTACAGCGCCCCCACCATGGACTCCTTGCCGGTGCCGTCCTCGCCGGAGACCATCACCGGGGCGCTGCTCTGGTTGATCCGGGCGATCTCCTCCTGGAAGTCCCCGATGGTGCCGGCGAAGCTGAAAATGCTGTCGTAAAAGGCGCTCTCCGCCTCGGGCCGGGTGGCGAAGCGGATGCCCGCCTGGCTGGGGGAGAGGGGCGTCTTCCGGGCGTCCAGGAAAAAGGCGGTGTAGGCCTGATCGCCGGAGCTGATCTGCCGGGCCCGGATGGAGTACAGCATCCCCCCCAGGTTTCGGAAAATCCGGCGCTCCAGGTCGTTTTGGCACTCCGGCAGCTCCCGGCGCAGCAGCTCCAGCAGCTCGGGCCCCGGGTCGTTCAGCGTGGAGAGAAACAGGCTTCCCTCTTGGTCAAAGACCACGGTCTGGCTGATCTGTCCCTGAATCAGCTCCCGGAGGAAGAGGTTTTCCTCCCGCATCCTCCGCTTGCTGCCGCAGATGAGCATGGCCTGGTCAAAGGCCCTGCGGATGCTCCCCACCGAGGAGGTGACCAGAAAGGCGAGCATCCCCAGGCGCTTGGCGGTGGCGGTGGCCAGGGCGTCGCAGAGAACGGTCCGGCAGCTGCCCCGCGGGAGCGCCAGCAGAATGGGCTCCACCTTGTCCTGGGCGTCGTAGGTATAAATCTCCATGCCGTCCCCCATCACCTCGCACAGCCGCCGGGCGCTTTCGGCAATGCTGGAGGCGGCGATGAAGGCGGTCCGGCCGTCCAGCCCGTCCGCCAGCTTCATCGCGCAGAGCAGATCGTACATGGTGACCTCACTCTCCACCACCGGCAGGCTCAGGTCCCTTCTCAGCATGGCGGCGGTGTATCACACGGAGATCACCAAATCATAAAAAAAAAAAAAATTGGCCCGGGCGATCTCCAGACCCAGCTCCCGGTCCCCCACGAACAGCGTCAGGTCCATCTGGGGGTACTCCTCCGCCAGATTGCTCATCAGCGTCTTCATCCCCTCGTAGGGGGCGATGCCCAATACGCGAATCGGTGTGCTCATAGGCCCCTCCAAATATGTTTAAAATTTGAACACATTATACCAAACGCACAAAATTAGCGCAAGCCTTTTTCGATGCGTTTTAAATTTAAACAATTTGGGGAGTGAAAAAGATTGCTCCGATGGGCAATTCTCTCTAAAATAGACTCAAAGGCGGAAATAGCCGTCATACTTTTGGCAGAAATCACCAAGGTTGAAAATTTGCGAAAACAGTCGTTTCAAAATTAGGCAGAAAGGAGATGTCCCATGACCAGGCTTCTGATCATCGCGGATGATTTTACCGGCGCGCTGGACACCGGCGTCCAGTTCGCGGCCCGAGGGGCGAAGACCTGTGTGGCGACGGACCCGGGCTATGACTTTTCTCAGGCGGGGGCGGACATCCAGGTGATGGTCCTGGATGCCGAGACCCGGCACCTGACGCCGGAGGCGGCCTACAAAACGGTCTTCCGGGCGGTAAAGGACGCGCTGGCGGCGGGCTTCCGGTACATCTACAAGAAGACGGACTCCGCCCTCCGGGGAAACGTGGGGGCGGAGCTCACAGCGGTGCTGGACGCCGCCGGGGCAGACCGGCTGGCCTTCCTCCCGGCGCTGCCCAAGATGGGGCGGATCACCCGGAACGGCGTCCACTACATCGACGGCGTGCCCGTGGCGGACAGCGTCTTCGGCCAGGACCCCTTCGAACCGGTAACCGCCTCCTCTCTGGAGGAGATCATCGCCGCCCAGTCCAAGCGGCCGGTGGTCCTCCACCGGCTGGGGGAAGCGGCGGAATCCCGCCCCGGCATCCAGGTCTATGACGCAGAGACCGACGGCGACCTGCTGCGGATCGGCCGGTCCCTGGGCCGGGAGGGGCTGACCCTCTCCGCCGGGTGCGCGGGCTTCGCGGCGGTGCTGGCGGAGCTGCTGGAGCTGAACGGCCCGCCGCCGGGGCGGCCGGAGCTGGTCCCGGCCCTCTTCGTGGCCTGCGGCAGTGTGAACCCGGTGACCCTGCGGCAGATGGAGGCGGCGGAGGCGGCGGGCTTCCCCCGGGTTCACCTGACCCCGGAGCAGAAGTTGGAGCCCGGCTGGCTGAAGACGCCGGACTGCGCCGCCGCCGCGGCGGCCTGGCTGGAGGCCGCCGGAGAGGAGAAGCGCTTTATTCTGGATGTCAACGACCCGCCGGGGCGGGACGATACCGCCGCCTACGCCCGGGAGCACCGCCTCAGCACCGAGGACCTCCGGGTCCGCATTTCCAGCCAGCTGGGCCGCCTGGTCCAACGGCTGCTGGACGGGGGGCTGGACGCCACGCTTCTCTGCACCGGCGGAGACACGCTGCTGGCCCTGACCCGGGCCGTGGGCGCGGCAGAGCTGCTGCCGGTGTGCGAGCTGGACGCCGGGGCGGTCCTGACGGAATTTGTCTATTCGGGGAAGCCCTATCATATCATATCAAAATCCGGCGGCTTCGGCGGCGCGGACCTGTTTGTCCGACTGGCCCGCTCCCTGAACGCCGGGAATCAATAGGAGGATGCGACATGCTGACCAAATACGAACTGAAAATGCCTCACGCCGTCTACAGCGGCGAGGACGCCCTGGGACGGATTCCCGAAATCTTCGCCACCAACGGCGTGAAGCGCCTGGTGGTCTTCACGGACAAGGGCATCGAGGGCGCGGGCCTGCTGGAATTCCCCATGGCAAAGGTCCGGGAGACCGGCGTGGAGACCGTCATTCTGGACGATCTGCCGGCGGAGCCCTCCTACATAGAGGCCCAGAAGTTGGTGGACCAGTGCAAGCAGTGCGGCGCGGACTTTATCATGGCCGTGGGCGGCGGAAGCGTCATGGACACCGCCAAGCTGGCCAGCATCCTGATGACGGATGAATACGGCATCAAAGAACTGCTGGACGAGCCGGGCCGCGCCAAGAAGTGCATGAAAACCCTGATGATTCCCACCACTGCGGGCACCGGCTCCGAGGCCACTCCCAACGCCATTGTGGCCGTGCCGGAGAAGCAGCTGAAGGTGGGCATCGTGAACACGGAGATGATCGCGGACTACGTCATACTGGACGCGGTGATGATCAAAAAGCTGCCCCGGAAAATTGCCGCCGCCACCGGTGTGGACGCCCTGGCCCACGCCATCGAGTGCTTCACCAGCAACAAGGCCAACCCCTTCAGTGATCTCTTCGCTCTCCAGGCCCTAGACATGATTCTGAACAACATCGAGCGGGCCTGTGACGACCCGGAGGCCATGGACGCCAAAAACACCATGCTCCTGGCCAGCTTCTACGCCGGCGTCGCCATCACCGCCTCCGGCACCACCGCCGTCCACGCCCTGAGCTATCCCCTGGGCGGCAAGTACCACATCGCCCACGGCGTATCCAACGCCATCCTGCTGGCTCCCGTCATGCGGTTCAACGAGCCCGCCTGCCGCTCACTGCTGGCCAAGGCCTATGACCGCTGCCTCCGGGGAGACGCCCGGACGGAGGAGGAGAAGAGCGCCGCCGTCATCCAGCGTTTGGAGGGCATCGTGAAGCATCTGGACATCCCCACCAGCCTCACGGAGTTCGGCGTGCCCAAGGAGGACCTGGAGGCTCTGGTGGCCTCCGGCATGGAGGTGACCCGCCTGCTGGTGAACAACATGCGGACCGTCACCCCCGACGACGCCCGGAGCATTTATCAGCAAGTCCTGTAACGGAATTTATAGAAGGAGTGTGCGAGCATGAAGCAGTTCGAAATCAAGGGCATCATTCCCCCGGTCATCACCCCAATGACTACCCAGGATGAACGCGTCACCATCCCCGAGCTCCGCAACCAGATTGAGCGGCAGATCGCCGGCGGCGTCCACGGCATCTTCCCCTTCGGCACCAACGGCGAGGCCTACATCCTCAGCCTGAAGGAAAAGGAGGAGATCCTCGAGGCCACCGTGGATCAGGTGAAGGGCCGCATCCCCGTCTACGCGGGCACCGGCTGCATCTCCACCCGGGACACCGTCTACATGAGCAAGCGGGCCGAGGAGCTGGGCGCGGACGCCCTGTCCATCATCACCCCCAGCTTTGCCCTGGCCAGCCAGAAGGAGCTGTACGACCACTACTGCGAGGTGGCCAAGCACGTCAACATCCCCATCGTGCTGTACAACATCCCCGCCCGCACCGGAAACAAGCTGCTGCCGGAGACGGTGGCCCAGCTTGCCAAGGACGTGGACGTGATTCTGGGCGCCAAGGACTCCAGCGGCGACCTGGACAATCTGAAAGCCTACATCCAGCTCACCCGGGATCTGGACAAGAACTTCGCCGTTCTGGCGGGGAACGACGGCAACATCCTCCCCTGCCTGAAGGCGGGCGGCGCCGGCGGCGTGGCCGGACGGGCCAACCTCTGGCCCCGGACCATCGCCTCCATCTACGACAGCTTCGTGGCCGGGGATCTGGAGAAGGCCCAGGCGGCCCAGGACGCCATCGTCGCCCTCCAGCGGGTGTTCCCCTTCGGCAATCCCAACACCATCATCAAAAAGGCCGTGGCCCTGATGGGCTATCCCGTGGGCGACTGCCGCAAGCCCTTCAACTATCTCTGCGAGGAGGGCGTCGAGGAACTGAAAAAGGTTTTGGAAGAGACCAAGCAGCTTGGCTGAGAAAACGTTAAGGAGGAGCAGATATGAACAAACCGATTTTGGGCATCACCATGGGCGACCCCTTTGGCAACGGCCCCGAGATCACCGTCAAGGCCCTGGCGGACAAGACGGTCTACGACCGCTGCCGCCCCCTGGTGGTGGGCGATGTCTCCGCCATGGAGTACGCCGCCAAGGCGGCCAAAAAGGTCTCCGGCATCGACATGAAGATTCGGAAAATCCAGGCCGTCAGCGAGGCCGGCTACGAGTACGGCGTCATCGACGTGTACGATCTGGGGCTGATCAAGGCCTCGGACATCCCCGGCGACCCCGAGAATCCCAAGCCCTTTGGCCTGGGCGCCACGGCCCTGGGCGGCGAGGCGGCCTTCCAGTACGTGAAAAGGGTCATTGAGCTGGCCATGGCCGGAGAGGTGGACGCCACGGTCACCAACGCCCTGAGCAAGGAAGCCATCAACATGGCGGACCACCACTACAGCGGCCACACGGAAATCTACGCCGACTATACCAAGACCTCCAAATACACCATGATGCTGGCCCACGAGGAGCTGCGGGTGGTCCATGTCTCCACCCACGTCTCCCTCCGGGAGGCCTGCGACCGGGTGAAGAAGGATCGGGTGCTGGATGTGATCCGCATCGCCAACGCGGGCTGCAAGGCCATCGGAATCAAGGAGCCCAAGATCGCGGTGGCGGGCCTGAACCCCCACTGCGGCGAAAACGGCATGTTCGGCCGGGAGGAGATCGAGGAAATCCAGCCCGCCATTGACGCCGCCATGGCCGAGGGCATCATCATCCCCGAAAAGAAACCCACCCCGCCGGACACCGTCTTCTCCAAGGCGCTGGGCGGCTGGTACGACATCGTGGTGGTCATGTACCACGACCAGGGCCATATCCCCCTGAAGGTCAAGGGCTTTGTCTACAACAAGGCCGAGGGCCACTGGGACGCCGTGGCCGGGGTAAACGTCACCCTGGGCCTGCCCATCATCCGGGCCAGCGTGGACCACGGCACGGGCTTCGGCCACGCGGGAGACGGACACGCCAACGAGCTGAGCCTGGTCAACGCCATGGACTACGGCATCCGCATGGCCAACGCCAAAGCCGTGAACTGAGGCGGACGGAAAAGGGGGAACTATGAAAGTAACCATGACCGAGGCCATCTGCCAGGAGGGCATGGCCCTGCTGGAGGGGAAGGCCGACATTTTCGTGGCCCACGACGCCCATCCCCACAACTATCTGGACCAGCTGAAGGACACCGACGCCTTCATCGTCCGGGTGGCCGACAAGGGAGCCATCGACCAGGCGTCCATGGAGAGCAGTCCGGCGCTGAAGGTCATCGGCCGCACCGGCATCGGCTATGACAGCGTGGACGTGGAGGCCGCCACCCGGCTGGGCATTCCGGTGGTCATCACGCCGGGCGCCAACAACCGCAGCGTGGCCGAGCACGCCGTGACGCTGATGCTGGCCCTCTCCAAGAACATGGTGGAGAGCGACGTGGAACAGCGGAAGGGCAACTGGAAAATCCGGGACGCCAAGAAGGTCTTCGAGGTGGAGGAAAAAACCTGCCTCATCATCGGCCTGGGCACCATCGGCAAGATCATCGCCCACCTCTGCCTGGGGCTGGACATGAAGGTGACCGGCTACGACGCCTTCCTCACCAAAGAGCAGATGGCGGAGCTGGGCGTGGAGAAGGTGGACGATAAGTTCGAGGCCCTGCGGGCCGCCGACGTGGTCATCGTCCAGATGCCCCTCATCGAGGGCGTCACCAACAACACCATCGCCAAGGCGGAACTGGAGGCCATGAAGCCCACCGCCATCCTCATCAACTGCAGCCGGGGAGAGCTTGTCAACGAGCCGGATCTCTGCGCCGCGCTGAAAAGCGGCGGCATCGCCGGGGCGGGCCTGGACGTGTTCTGGAACGAGCCCACCCTTGTGGACGACGAGATCCTCCACTGCCCCAACGTCATTGTCAGCCCCCACAGCGCCGCCCAGACCCGGGAGGCCGTGATCAAAATGGCCTCCATGTGCGTGCGGGGCTGTCTGGCGGTGGCAGGCGGGAAAAAGTGGCCCTACGTGGCCGACAAGGCCGTCTACGACCATCCCAAGTGGGCCGGCGCGGAATGGGCTGAGGTCTGAGCCATGGGGAATGTCATGGGACCGCTGCGGCGGAGGCGGACGGGAATTCTTCTGCTGAACCTGGGCTATTTTCTGGGCCTGCTGGCCGTGGGCACGCTGGTCTTTCTGGCGGGCTCCGGCCCCGCCGCCGCCTACCTGCTGATCGCCTTCTGCGTGGCGGCCTATCTGCTGGCGGTGCGCCCGGTCACCCGGCGCTACACCGCCGCCCTGCGGGAGGCCATTCTGGAGCACACCGTCTGCCGGGGGGTGGAGGACTTCCGCCACAGCCGCCGGGAGGGCATCTCCGCCCAGGTGATCCGGGACTCCGGCCTTCTGTCCGACAACAGCGGCCGCGCCTTCGTCAGCCGGGAACACACCACCGGCCGCGCCGGAGGCATGGAGCTGGAGCTGGCCGACGTGACATTCCCCATTGTGGAGCAGGGTCTAAACAGCATGTTCAACGGCGCCTGCATCCACCTCCGCCGGCCGGGGGCGGCCTTCCCCGCCGTCACCGTGCGCCAGGGGGAGCTGGAGGGGCTCCCCCCATCCCAGCGGGAGCCCCTGGAGGAGCTGGGTGCCCTGATTCCCGGCAGCCTGTATCTGCAAGCGGCGGGGGACACGCTGACCGTCCTCCTGCGGGGGCGGTTCCTGGGCTTCCCCCTGAACCCGCTGATGCCCCTGACGGAAAAGACCCTGGCGGTCAATCCCTTTCCGGAGCTGGAGAAAACCCTGGCCTTTGCCCGCGCGATGCGGCTTGGCCGCTGAGAGGAGAACACACGTATGGACATACAGGAACAGTCGGGCCTGCGGGCGGTGCTGTCCGGCACCCCTCTGCCCAAGGTCTGCCTGGTCCGGCAGAACTTTCCCCGGGACGGTCTCCGGGACCCCGCCGCCGCCCTGGGGGAAAAGCTGCCCGCCATGGCCGGCCGGATTCACCCCGGCGACCGGGTGGCCCTCACCGGCAGCAGCCGGCAGATCGCCAACATGGCCGTGTTTCTACGGGAGCTGGCCTCCTTCGTCAAGGCCCAGGGGGGCGAACCCTTCATCGTTCCCGCCATGGGCAGCCACGGCGGAGCCACCGCGGAGGGCCAGCGGGCCATTCTGGAGAGTTTCGGCGTCACGGAGGATTTCTGCGGCTGTCCCATCGTCTCCAGCATGGAGACCGTGCGGGTGGCGGTGCTTCCCAACGGGGACGAGGTCCGGATGGACAAAGCCGCCCACGGCGCGGACGCCGTCATCGTCTTCGGGCGGATTAAGCCCCACACCGCCTTCCGGGGGACCTATGAGTCCGGCCTGATCAAAATGCTGGCCATCGGCCTTGGCAAGCGGGAGGGAGCGGACTCCCTCCACAAGGAGGGCTTCGGCAAAATGGGCGAGCGCCTCCCCGTGTTCGCCCAGGCCGTCTTCGACCACTGCCATGTGGCCTTCGGCGTGGCGGCCATTGAGAACGAGGTGGACGAGACCTGCCGGATTGAGGTAATCCCGGCGGAGGAAATTTTCACCCGGGAGCCGGAGCTGCTGCGCTACGCCAGGACCCGCCTGCCCCGGATCATCCTTCCGGAGACGGACGTGCTGGTGGTCCGGGAGCTGGGGAAGAATTTCTCCGGCAGCGGCATGGACCCCAACGTCACCGGCACCTTCGGCACCCCCTTCGCCAGCGGCGGCATCCGGAAGCAGCGGGTGGCGGTGCTGGACATCTCCCCGGAGAGCCACGGCAGCTTCGTGGGCCTGGGCATGGCGGACGTGACCACCAAGCGGGCCTTTGAAAAGCTGCGGACCAACGCCACCTATTTCAACATGATCACCTCTACCGTGCTGAAGGTGGGCAGGATTCCCATGGTGCTGGAGGACGACAAGCTGGCCCTCCAGACCGCCGTCAAAACGCTGACCGGCGTGGACCATGAACGCGTCCGGCTGGTTTACATCAAAAACACCCTCTCTCTGGAGCGTATTCTGGTCTCCGAGGCGCTGCTGGAGGAGGTCCGGGCCCGGGAGGACCTGGAGCTTCTGGAGGGTCCCCGGCCGCTGCGGTTCGACAGCGTGGGGGCGCTGCTGGACTTCGCGTAACCCCTATCACAGAAAGGAGCGGAAAGGCATTGCAAAACAAACACTATAAGATGGACATTATCCCCGGCATCGTCATCGCCCTGTTCTCCATCGGCTACCTGGCGCTGATTCCCAGTATCCAGACCTTCACCGGCCTGGGCTCCACGCCGCTGACCAACCATTTCGTCCCCTATCTCTGGGGCGGCTCTCTGCTGGTGCTGAGCCTGTGGATCATCGCCCGGGGCTTCCGGAGACGCAAAAAATATCTGGCGGAGGGCGGCTCCATCAAAAAGACCTCCCTGAAGGACGCGCTGCTGGAGCGGCGGGAGGTCGTGGCCAGCTTCGCGGCCCTGACCCTGTACGTAGGGCTGATGGATCTGGTGGGCTTTGTCATCATGACGGTTCTGTACGTCTTCGCCCAGATTTTAATTCTCACTCCCCGGGAGAACTGGGGAAAGACCTATGTTCCCGCCGCCATTACCGCGGCGGTCTCCGGCGGGCTGCTGTTCTATGTCTTCCGGTATCTGCTGAACGTGCTGCTGCCGGTGGGCATCCTGAAGCTGTTCGGACTGTAAGGAGGACGAGAGATGATTTTACAAGGCTTACTGGAAGTTCTCCAGCCCATGACCATCGTCCTGGTGGCCATCGGCACGGCGGTGGGCATCATCTTCGGCTCCATCCCCGGCCTGACGGCAACCATGGCCATCGTCATGTTCCTCCCCGTGACCTACTCCATGACCGCCTCGGAGGGCATCTCCATGCTGATGGCGCTGTACATCGGCGGCATCTCCGGCGGCCTGATCTCCGCGATTCTGCTGAACATTCCCGGCACGCCCTCCTCCGTGGCCACCTGCTTTGACGGAAAGCCCCTGGCGGACAAGGGCGAGGCGGGCAAGGCCCTGGGCACCGGCGTGGTGTTCTCCTTTGTGGGCACCATCATCGGCATCGGCCTTCTGATGATCCTGGCGCCGGTGCTGTGCGATTTCGCCCTGAAATTCCAGGCCTATGAATACTGCGCCCTGGCGGTCTTCTCCCTGTCCATGGTCATCGCCCTGACGGGCCACGACATGCCCAAGGGCCTCATCAGCGCCGTGCTGGGCGCGCTGCTGGCCACCGTGGGCCTGGCCCCCATCGACTCCAAGCCCCGCTTCACCTTCGGCCTCTATCAGCTGAACAACGGCTTTGCCCTGGTGGTGCTGCTGATCGGCCTCTTCGCCATCGCGGAGGTCATGGCCTATGCCGAGACCGTCCGCCAGAAGCAGGACTTTACCATCCGCAGCAACGTGAAAATCAAGGGCGCCGGCTTCACCTTCAAAGAGTTCGTGGGCCAGCTCCGCAACGCCGTGGTCTCCGCCCTCATCGGCGTCGGCATCGGCATCCTGCCGGGCATCGGCGGCGGTGTCAGCTGCATGATCTCCTACACCGTGTCCAAGAACACCTCCAAGCGCCGGGAGCTCTACGGCACCGGCATTATGGACGGCGTGGTGGCCTCGGAAACGGCCAACAACGGCACCATTGGCGGCGCCATGATCCCCCTGCTGAGCCTGGGCATCCCGGGCGACGCGGCCACCGCCATGCTGCTGGGCGGCCTCCAGATTCACAACGTGGCCCCCGGTCCCCTGATCTATGAGAAAAACGGCGTGGTGGTTTACGCCATCTTCTTTGCCATGGTGCTGTCCGCTATTTTCATGATGCTGTTCATGCTGCTGGGTATGCGCTTTTTCGTCACGGTACTGAAGGTCCCGAAGAACTACCTCCTGCCCGTGGTGGTGGTACTCTGCGCCATCGGCGCCATCGGAAACGCCAACATGATCTTCGACACCTACTGCATGGTGGGCTTCGGCCTGATGAGCTATCTCCTCGTCAAGTCCAAGGTCCCCACGGTGCCCATGATTCTGGGTTTCATCCTGGGTCCCACCTTCGAGCAAAACCTGCGCCGGGTGTCCCAGCTGACCTCCAGCGATCCCTTCTGGAACCACCCCATTTTCTGCGTATTGATCATCGCCACCGCTTTTGTGGTCGTCTTCTCCGTCCGGGCCAACCTGAAGGACGCCCAGCGCGCCCAGGAGGCCGAGCGGCAGGCCCTAAAGGCCGGCGGCGCTGATGAATAAAACACTCTGTCTGTGAAGAAAGGAAACACAACTATGAAAAGAATGCTCTCTCTGCTCACCGCTCTGGCGATGGCCCTGGCCCTGGCGGCCTGCGGCGGCAACTCCGGCGACAGCTCCAACGGCGGCGGGTCCTCCTCCGGCGGCGGCGCTTCCGGCTGGCCCGAGAAAACCATCAATATCTACGTGACCCACGCCGCCGGCGGCGACACCGACTACATGGCCCGCCAGCTGGGCGAGGCCCTCCAGAAGGAGCTGGGCCAGTCCGTGGTCTGCACCAATGTCACCGGCTCCAACGGCGCCACCTGCATGCAGCAGTACAAGGACGGAGACACGGACGGCTATACCTTCATTGCCTCCAACACCGCCGCCCTGAACGGAAACGAGGCCACCAGCATGGTGGACTTCGGCTATGACGCCTTCGAGCCCGTGGCCATCTACGGCATCCAGTCCGGCGAGAACATCGTCGTCCCCGCCGACGCGCCCTACGACGACCTGGAGGGCTTCATTGAGGCCTCCAAGGCCAACCCCGGCCAGATCAAGTACGGCACTTCCACCGGCGGCGGCGTGTACATCCAGACCTGCGTCCTGACCAACCTGGGCGGCGCGCAGTTCAACATCATCGACGCCGGCGACGCGGCCAACCGTCTGACCGCCCTGCTGGGCGGCGAGGTGGACGGCACCTCCCTGCCCTACTCCACCGCTGCGGACTACATTGAGAACGGCCAGCTGAAGAGCCTGTGCACCTGCCTGTCCAAGGCTCCCGCCATGATGCCCGACCAGAAATCCGCCAGCGAGACCATCCCCGAGCTGATTGTGGATACCGAGTACGTGCTGTTGGCCCCCAAGGGCACTCCCGCCGAGCTGGTGGAGGCGATGAACGCCGCCATTCTGAAAGTCACCGGTACCGACGAGTGGAAGACCATGGTCAACGAGTACTGCTATCAGGATCCCTTCGTGCTGAACGTCGCGGACAGCACCGCTAACCTGAAGGAGCAGCGGGACCTGTTCCAGAGCTTCGTCCCCTTCCTGTAATCTGCATTCTCCGTCTTGAACGGGCGGAAGCGAGCGAGGCCGCTGTTCCTTTGGAACAGCGGCCTCGTTTCAGGCTGTCGAAAAATTGTTTTTGCCAGCCTGCGCGAGTTTTTCAGACCTTCAAAGGACCTGAACGCTTCTGATTAAAAACGAGAGGACCCCCGGATAGGTTTCTCTCGCGGTTCTCTTCCTTTCCGCCTGCTTTCGGACAATCCTTTTTTGACAAGCGGACGAAAGGAACCCTTTTCGGGGGCCTCGCGTAATAATCTGCCCTCCCATCCCGGGGGGCCTCCGTTTTCACTCTGGACCGAGGCCGCCGTACCTCCCGGCCTTTCGTGACTCCTTGCGGTCTCAAGCCACGCGCCCGGGCCCTATACCGTCAAATAACCGCGGCAAGCCCAGTCACGGCGCGTCTTTAGGGCTGTCGTGACTGTATGAGCCGGAAGGAACATCCCTACGCCGCCTCCCATCAAGCATATATAAGAAGAGGACGCTTGAACGGCGTCCTCTCTGTTCTTGCTTTTTGCGTTCCCTCGATTTTCTCAAACAGTAGGAAGCTACCATGCCAGATCGCAGTCAAATGTCCTGCCTTCTATAAATTGGTTAATTTTCTCCTGCGACACCCCTATATCCCAAT
>ERZ779632.702-NODE-702-length-17054-cov-15.911583_pt1 | contig 17054 bp, 14 predicted proteins | sample MGYA00514194_ERZ779632 | MGnify/ENA primary metagenome ERZ779632 (study PRJEB29562, sample SAMEA4376704) | mouse gut metagenome | isolation source: Cecum | study: EMG produced TPA metagenomics assembly of the A DSS colitis mouse model was used to assess the...
TATTTTCTGCCACATCGCCGCCCAGGGGCGCACAGATATACACTTTCTTCATCGCTCACCATCCTGTTCCTTTTTCTTTCTGGTGTAAATAATGACCGCAGCCGCCAGCCCGCCCAGAGCGACAGCCCCCAGGCCGATCCAGAAACCCATGATGGAGCGGTCGCCGGTCTGAGGGTTGCCGGGGTTAGGCGTGGTGGGCTTGCCGGGGGTGACCGGCACGATTTTCACGGTCTGGCCCTGGTCGTTGATGTCCTCATGGGCTGCGATTTTCGCCTCGCCCTGATACAGAGTCTCAAACACCACGATTTCCGTGGCCTGGGTGATGCCGCTGCCGTCGAAGGTGAACTTTACTACAGTTTCGCCGTCAGCTTTTTCGGGAGTGAAGGTGGCCTCGGCGCGAATCTCCTTGTCGCCAACCTTGAACGGACTGCCGGTCGCCTTGTCCATGAGAACACCCATCAGCTTGTACTCCGTGCCGGGGGTCAAATTCTTGTAGGACACCACATCGTCGATGGTGATTTCCTTGCTGGGAGCAGCCTCCTTCTTGCCGCCGATGGTGGCAGTCGTGCCGATTTCCGGCTTGGTCACAACAATGGTGACGGTCTGCTCTTTATCGCCGATATCCTCATGAACGGCAATCTCCTTACCGCCCAAGGACAGCTTTTCAAACACCACAATATCTGTGGTGGAATTCACCCAAGACGTGTCGAAGGGGAAAGAGGCAGTGACCTCTCCTTCAGTTTTTTCGGGAGTAAACACAACCTCGGCGCGGATTTCTTCACCATTCAGCTTGAAAGGTTCACCGGTGGTCTTATTCATTAGCGTACCGGTCAGCTTGTATTCCTTGCCAGCGGTCAGTCCCTTGTAAGACACCACATCTCCGATGGTGATGAGCCCTTCGCCGGATACTTCTTTCTTGCCATCCACTGTTGCTTTTGTGCCGATCCTTGGCCCGGTAACCGTTACCTTGACCGTCTGCGCCGGGTCTTCAATATTGGCGTGGGCTGCCAGCTCGATGCCCTCGCGAGACAGGCGTTCAAAAGCTACGATCTCTGTGGAGTCCACCAGCCCTGTGGTATCGAAAGTGAACTGTACCACAGTTTCACCGTCTGCCGTTTCAGGTGTGAAGGTGCTTTCCGCGTGGATCTCCTCGCCGCCTACCTTGAGGGCTTCGCCGGTGTTTTTGTCCATGAGGATGCCGTACACACTGTACTCCTTGCCAGGGGTCAGGTTCTTGTAGGCCACCACATCGTCAATGGTGACCGGGCCGTCAATAGTAACCTCTTTTTCCTCTCCGATGGTGGCCTGGGTGCCGATCTCCGGGACACGGACGGTCACTGTCTGGGATTCGTCCTCGATATCCGCATGAACAGCCAATTCTCGGCCCTCCTGGTACAGATTCTCGAATACCACAATATCCGTGTCAGCCTTGATATATTTGGCGTCGAACTCAAAAGAGACAACCACTGAGCCGTTAGGCGATTCGGGAGTAAACACAATTTCGGAACGTACTGCCTCAACCATTGATTTTCAGCGCTTCGCCGGTCGCCTTGTCCATAAGCACGCCCTTGACCGTATACTCCTTGCCCGGCACCAGGTGGGTGTACTCCACTACATCCTCCAGAGTGAATACTTCGGTTGCGTTGACCTCTTTCTCGCCGCCGATGCTGGCGGTGGTGCCCAACTCCGGCACCTTGTCATTTACCACGTTGATTTCAATAACCTGCTCGTCCCGCTCCACCTGCACATGGTGAATGTCGGTGTTGGGCAGGTAGCCCTCGGCAGGCTGCAGCTCCCGGACGATCCAGTTGCCCAGAGGAACATTTTCAAAGTTGAACACACCATCTTCATCTGAGGTAGCGGTCAGTATGGCGGTCTCAGAAGTGAACTGTAGTGCATCTGGGCGGAACAAGCCGAACAGCGCACCGGCGATAGTTTCCTGATTCTCCCGGTCAATTTTCAGGCCCTTGATGCTGCCGTAAATGAGTTCGTTGGGGATGGGTTCGCCGTCATTCAGGGCAATCTCCACCACTGCCACATCCGGCCCGGCGTACTCGAACACAACCGGGTACACGGTGTCCGGCAGGGTGTAGCGCTTGTCCGTCGAGATTTCTTTCACATAGTAGCTGCCCAGAGGAAGGTCAGTCGTGAACACAACCGATCCGTCCTCCGCACAGTTAATGGTTTCAATCAGACCATCGACAGGGATGACGGAACCGTCAGCGGCGGTGATATCCTCGCTGGCGTACAGCCCGAACTGCACCGTAGTGATTTCGCCGTTCATGCCGAGCTGGAACCGCTCGTCCTGCTCCAGTACCTTACCCAAGCTGATTTTTATCTTCTGCCGGTCGTCATGGAGAGTAGCAGAGGTTTCGGTGATTTCTATCTCCTGGCCAGCATAGGTCAGTTCTAACAGATGGCTCTCCGTGTCCAACACGGTGCCAAACGGGGCCTCCGCTTCCCGCACCTGGTACTTCCCCAGGTAGAGGGGGGCGGTGGCAACAGGGCCGTCCTGGGCGGTCGTAAGGGTGGACACTACCTCGCCCGCAGCATAGCGGAGCGTACCATCCGGGGTAATGATATCCTCGGCGGCGGTAACCTCATAGACCGCACCCGCCAGTTGCTTTTCTTCATAAACAGGCTGGTAGCTGGTGGGGAAGGTGACTTCATTTCCATCCTCGTCGGTGGTCGCGCCGCCCAGAATCGTGACGGAGGAGAACACTTCACCCAGCTTGGTAAGGCTGATTTTGCCCTTCTGCGGCATATTGGGCCGCTCCACCTCCACCACGGTGACAGCACTTTCCTCGGTGGAATTGTCTGGGGTAATATCAAAATAAACAGGCTCAGAGTTCAGCACATAGCCGTAAGGGGCCTGCACCTCCACCAGAGAGTACCCTGTGCCGTAAGGCAGAACCTCCGGTGTGATGAGGGTACCGTCCGTGGTGGTATAGAAGGTGTCGATGGTGGTGACCGCCGGGTAGGTGAACCGCATGGTAACAAGCTGCCCATTGGGATCGTAAATCTGGAACTCGGCCCCGGCGTAGGGGATAGCTTTCCCGGTCTCGGCGTCGGTTTTGATAACCTTGACGTAGCTGGTGAAAGGGGCATTGTTGATGAGATACCGATATACGCCACCGTCCTTGTTGATGAACACGTCAAAGTCCTTCATGAGCTCACGGCCATCCCAGCCTTTGGTCTGACGGACAGTGTACACGCCGTAAGGCAGCAGCTTGGTCTCAGCGTAGCCATTCTCGTCGCAAATCAGGTAGTCCCGCTCAGAATCCTTGGCGCTGTCATAGCTGCCGGAGGATTTCAGGAATACCGCAAACTCCGCACCCACCTCCGGGGTCTCTATCTGCGTGGAGCCATCGTCGCAGTGCTTGATGAGGGTGATTTTCCCTTTCTGCACAGTTTCGGGGCTGGTGAGAGCAGATGCGGAGTTAAATTCCACCTCGTACTGCTTGGGGTCAGCACCTACAGGGTACACGGTTTCGTCCAGCAGGTACCCCTCACTGGGGGTGGTCTCCCGCACCGTCCAGCCGGAATCACACACATAATAGCCGGTAGTAAAATGCCCATCGCTGTCGGTGGTGTAGGTGTCCACCAACTCGCCGTCCTTGTACACGCCGTAGACAGCACCAGCCAGAGTAGCATCGCCCTGCCGGGTGCGGGTTTCGCCATCCACCTTATTCAGCGTGATATTGAACTTCTTCAGCACATTGCGGAAGGTAATATTGGAAACTTTTTCCCACTCAATATTGGCAGTTTGCGAAGAGGGGACGACATAGCGCACGGCAGTATTCACTTCCTCCAGGGTATACCCGCTGCCGATGGGAATGTCGGTGAACTGCGCCATACCGGAGCTGTTGGTCGTAGCGTACATATCCACAGTTTCGCCCATGGAAGATGTGCCGTAAAGGTGGAATCGAACACCAGAGTTCAGTCTATCTTCGCTGTTCTTTGTGACGGTCAGGCTGCCTTTCTGCAAGCTGTTATTGAAACTGACTGTCGCTGTCTGCCCGGCCTGGACAGTAACCTTCTGCGGTTCCTGGGGGACGTAATCGCCGGACACCTGTTCCGCGACGGTGTACTCGCCCGGCTGCAGGTTGTCGATCTGCACCTCACCCTGTCTGTTGGTGGTGACGGTCTGGTCGATGCCGCTGCCGGTAATGCGGAAAGTGATGCCCTCAACCTTGCCGTCCTCGGAGGTTTTAACGATCTTGGCGGAGCCATAGGACACATTCAGCTTGAGATAGGCGGCGATGGGATCGGTGACGGATTGGGTGTAGGTGACGGTGTTCTGCTGCCCAACGCCAGGGCCGAAGGAGCCATCATCCCACACAACCAAGCCCATGCGTTTGGAGTCCTTTTTGCTGGCTGAAACAGTCACATCGCCGGTGGGCGCGGTAGGGCTGGTGATGGTCAACACATTGCCGCTGGTGGTGAACTTCATGCCGGTATAATCAGAGGAAAAAGTATAATTACCCAGCACCTTATTTGTGTCGGTCAGTGAGGCGGTATACTGGCTGCCGTCCCACTCCAACTCGATGGTGGGCGCTTTGCCACGGCTTTTCGCCATAAAAGAGGGCACCTTGCTGTGATTCTGCACACTGGTGACCATAGAGTTGTACTTGTCCATGATGCGGGAACGGAGGGGGTGGCCCGGCTTGATAAAGTCCAGCACAGGATTTTTCCCGCCGGTGCTGACGTGAGCAAACTGCTCATCTCTCTCGCCCACGATGGTTTCCCATATCAGGAGCTGCGTAGCGTACACATGGGCCAGTTTGTCAGCTGCGGCGCTATTCTGCGATACCCAGGTCGGGTCGATATTGTCGGTGTAGCCGTACTGCAAAATCCGACCAATAAGAGATTTAATGGTGTCGGCATCGATAGTCTTGTTGAGGGACGAAGGGTAGTTGTCCCAAAAGGTTTCGTCCTTCGCCGTAAAGGTGTGGGCGTTGTCGATGGGAGTCCCCGGCTCGATACAGTACGCCACTTTGCCATCATAGGAACCGACCGCGAAGGTGGCGAACATATCATAAGCGTCCATATACCAGCCGTTCATGAACTGGAGGTTGTCCCGGTCCCAATGGTCGCGGTTGGTTTCCGCGTCACGGGGAAAGGAAACCATATAGATTTCCGAGCGTTCTCCGGCGGCCTGGGCAGTAGTGCCGAAGCTTACGAACATGGAAAAGCAAAGCAGCAGGGCCATGACCAGCGCCATGCTTTTCCGCTTAACAGTAGATGTCATATTCTCTCCTTTTCTGCCCATTCGGGCAACAAAAAAAGGACACCACTTTTTGCGGTGTCCTTGGGTTTATTTTGCTATCATGCGTACCCGATATAGATGTTGTAGTTGTTCCCGCCGGTAGATTCATACCATATCCACACGTCGGTGATATCCGGGTCGTTTGCATATCTATTCAGCCGGCTGCTGATGTCCCTCTCCAGGCAGGTGCTGTGCGGCCCGGCCCCGATGGGGTTGTCCCAGCAGTCTACTGCGCTGCTCTCCAGCCGCAGGCCCAAGCCTTGTGCGCAGCTTTGCGCGTAGCCTATCCAGTAGTCGATGTCAAAGCTGGGTACCGGCTCCGGGGTGAGCTCCACGGGTGCGGGAGTGGGGGCCGGAGGTTCCGGTGTAGGGACTGGCGGTTCCGGCGTGGGGGCAGGTGTCGGCGCAGGCGTAGCTGCCGGTGGCGGGGTGGGGGTGGCTTTCACGGTAACCTTCAAGTAGGCATCAGGTTCGGTGGCAGGCGGTTCAGGAGTAGGGGTAGATACCGCTGTTTTTGGCTTAGTGGCTGGATTTTCCTGCCGTACCTTGGGTTTCTGTGCCTTCTCCTGTTCAGCGGCAGGGTAGGCTTTGGGATTCTCCTTTTCCTTTTCTGCCGTATTCGGTCTGAACTTGAGGCCCGCTGCGATTTGTGCTATTATGGCGCTCGTGTCGATGTGTCCATCGCTGGTATCGGTGGGCGAGGCTACATTCAGTACAAGCGCCTGGGGCGCAGGTTCCGGCTCGGAGCGTGTGGCTTGTGGCTGTTGTGCATGGCACCCAGCGCTGCTGACCAGCATGGCGGCAGCTATAATCGTAGTCAAGATTTTCTTCATGGATTTCATCCTTTCTTGGAGTTTTTCTTGACCACAAGCATACCACAAGATACGGAAAAGTCCAGACCAAATCCGAATAAACATGCAATAAAGATTCATCCAGAAATGCCCCACGATTTGGGCGGAGCGCGGATATTTTTCAGAGAAAGCACCTCCTGTTATATGGGTGTGTCAGCTTCCCGGATGCGTGGCGGTCCAGTCCGAATTTCCCTCTTTGGTAGCCTGCCCAGGCTTTCCGAAAGCTGCACAAAAGCTACTTTTTTGAATTTTGTGGGCAAGGAGTCCAGCAGATCCAGCAGCATTGCCCTGTCATCCGCAATAGCCCTCACAGTCTTACCCTGGCAGCCATCGCAGAGTTTCTCCCTACGGACGATTACCGTTCTGCCATCGCTGGACTCGGTGAAAGATAGCACGTCATTGTAAGCAAAGCCCACCCGCTGCCGGATTTCAAAGGGGATGGTGATACGCCCCCGCTTGCCAAGAATACGCAGCAGTTTTTTCATTCATCAAGCCCCCTTCCATCACAGTTGGCCTCGCAGGGGCAGCTCTCACAGTTGAACTCGCAGGGCATAGCGTTCAGGGGGCAGTTATCGCAGTCGCGGTCGCAGACATAATCCTCCGTAGTATCCGGCGTGTCGATGATGATCTTGCCCTCACGGGCGCTCACTTGAATGATGCTTTCGGTGTTGATGCCAGCCTCCAGGAACATTTCCAGAGGCACGGACACCAGAATAAACTGGCTGCTGTTATTCACAAAAACACTTCCTTTTTATATATCAAATGCTAACTGCGCTGGTTTGGCTTTTTCCCGCTCAAACAGGTCATAGTTGCCGATAAGCAGTTCTTTGAATTCTTTCCCGGCCTCGTACCTCTGGGCCATAGAGTGGACTCTCGTAAAATCAAACACAGGAAAGCCCTCATACAACTCCCGAATCTCCGGGCAGTCGTTGTATGAGAGCAGAAACCTTCCCTGCATACTTGCTGCCGTATCACGCAGGCGCACATGGTCGGCCCAGGCAAACTCCACGGTGTACATATCCTCGGTGGAAAAGTAGGGCGGGTCCAGGTAGAAGAAGGTGTCGGGCCGGTCGTAATGGTGGATGAGGGTTTCAAAGTCCTGATTCTCCACCACAACATTGGCCAGTCGGTCTTCTAATTGCTGGATAAGCCCAAACAGCCGCCGTAAATCAAAGGGCTGTGAGGCAAAGGACTTCTTCCCGCTGGAATAACTGTACCGCAATAATTTCAGGTACATAGCGGCTCGGCGCACGTCATAATTTTTCGTGATACGCTGCCGGATGGCTTGCAATTCCTCTGCTACTGGCGGTGGGAACAAGATTTCTGTCATTTCCATTTCTTCTTCCAGGAATCTGTCATCGAACTGCTCATGCTGGAAAAACTTCTTGATGGCCTGGAAGTCGGCGCGGGAATTGAGATTACAAAATCCCAGCTCCCGGATGGTGGCCATCGTCCGCTCTTTCATGCAGTGGAACAGGTTTGTGAGATTCCGGTCGAAGTCATTGTAAACCTCGAAGGGGTCGGGAGGTTTCCCCAGCAGCACGCTCCCGGAGCCGCCGAACACCTCCACAAACCTGCCATATTCCAATGGGAACAAGCTGTAAATGATGGGGATGATGGGCGCTTTATTACCCACCCATGATACCGGCGATTTAATTAAAACCACCTCATTTCTTCGCCGGAAAACCGCCCAGAAAACGAAAAAAGGCCGGTATCATCGTTTCCTGAACGATTGATACCGGCCTAAAATTTAGCTATACTTACTTCATGGACATCCCGCTGTCCAAATCCTCATCTTCTTCTGTGCCGTCAAAGCCCCACAAGCCATTGGCAAAATTGATAGCCTCCTGCTGGGTCGGGCGGTACTCGCCGCACAAAGAGCCGTTGTGGTACTCATCCTCGCCGCAGTTATGCCCGATGTCCTCGTCGGCAAACTGGTGGACAAAATCCAGGTCGGGGTACATCTCCGACAGTTTGACGATGACCGGCTGGGGCGGCGCCCATGCCGTCCGGAACCTCAGAGAATGCCCGTCAAACTGAACGCCGCCCTCATAGCCATAGGCGTTCCACTTACTACCCCAGTTCTCAATCCGCCACTTATACCAAGTAGCGGCCCCATATTTCTGCTCATTCTGAAACGCCTGCTTGCCCAAATCCCAAGCAGCGCGGTCGATGTCGGGATGCACCCGGAGAAACGCCTGCTCTGCCTTTTCGGGGATATGGGACAGGTCGAAATTCTCCTTGTTGCCGTTAAAGGTGTAGACCTCAATAAAGTCCTTGTAGGCTTTTAGCCCGTTGGTGGTTCGACTCCCTTCCTCCATATCCAGCTCCGGGGGCATGGGGATCAGTTTGTTGAAGTCGATGGAGCCGAGACCGCACTCATCGCTTTTGACGGCCTTAAACAAGGCTTTGATCCGGGTAGGGGCACCCTTGATCTCAATGATATTTGTTACATGGTTTGGCATGATGACCTCCAGTAAATTTCTTTGATTTTCTCGCCTAAAGCGGAAATAACCGGCACCGTAACGGCGTTGCCCGCCATCTTGTATAATTGCGCATCTGACATCCCTGTAGCTGCTGCTTTGTGGAACTGCTCCTCTGTAAAGCCCTGCAGCCGCCAGCATTCGATTGGCATGAGCTTGCGGACTTTGCCATAGTGTAGATTTCCGTCCGCATCCTGAACAGGGACGGCGAAGGGCGCTATAGGGTTCTCCACAAATACACCAGATTTCCCGCCCTTGAACTTGCCAATTCCCGCATCCTGATTAGCCAGTAGACACCTTGCGTTCTCAGTCAGTTCCGGGTTTTCGTTCAGGTCGATAAAGAAATACCCCTGATTGTTTCCAGGGGTAACGGTGTGCGCGATTTTATCTCCAACTCTGCCGCGTCGGGTGTTCATGGTGGCGTAAGCGAGGTCGATGCTGTCGCCGGGATGGGCCAGTTGGTACCCGGCCTTCGTCATGACTTTAATGGGCAGAGTGACATCATAAAGCCCGCTCCGGCCGCCAAATCCGCCTGCTGTGCTAGTCAGGGTGATGGACACTCCGGCGGGGGAATAGACTCTGCGCCCTTCTGGGCCTGGGAGGACTTGCTCAAGAGCCGCTCCATTTGTGTCTGTGAAAGAAAGTATTTCTCTCGGCACAAAACATTGGCTTCGCCAAGTTTCCGAGGTTGCTTTGCAAACTCTATAATTAAAAATACGTCAATATACACTCTCTTTCTTGACTGGGAAACTCCAAAATCCTTGCTGTTAAGGAGCTGCCACGCGACATCGTACCCCTCGTCGTCGCGGACGGTGCTTGTTCGTTTTGCCCGTAAACGGTCAAAACTTCACTTGCTCTGCCGTTCCTCCTCTCCCCGCAAAATCTACAATTTTGCGGGGATCCCAATGCTAGCGTACTGAGGATTGTCGCAAACGTCCGGCCTTTGTCAGATGAGAAAGAGTTGCTGCGCAACTCTGGAGTCCGGGAATATTTTCAAGCAACAAAAATGCAGGTCTTTTAGCGGAGGCAAGGCAGAGTTTTTTGCAAACAAACTCTTGCAATCATCAAAAAAGAGAGTTCCTCTGGCATCATCTGCAAAACCTCTCCGCTTTCCAGCGATTGAAAAAGATTGGCAAGGGAAGCGCAAATAAGGTTGATATATGATTGAAATATTTAGCACCAGATGATATAATTTAAATGAATCTATGCAGTAAGTCTGAAGAGAGGGGCGGTATAAATATGGATGAAAATACTGACATAATCCTTATAAGGGAAATTGAAAGTAAAGACTACATATCTATAGATTTGATCTGGCGTAAGGTTTTCGATCTTGGATCTATAACAGATGAATCTGTTGTCAAAACATGCGAGAAGATAAAAAATGATGATCGTTACCATATATTTGTTGCAGACATGAACGGCAAGGTCATCGGTTTTGTTACAATTGTTGAATCTCTGGCTATCAATTTGCCAAATGGATATATTAAAGTAAATGGTCTTGCCGTTTTACCGGAATTTCAGTGTTGCGGTGTAGGGAAAATGCTGATGAGACGTGTTGAAAAATTGGCAGTTGAGCGAAACGTTTCGCTTATTGAAGTCGCTTCCGGTTTTAAACGGACAAATGCACATGAGTTTTATGAACATCTAGGCTATAGAAAAACTTCTTATAGGTTTAGCAAAAGAATATAAGTAATGCTTGAAATTGACACCAATCTGAATATTGCCCAAGGATTTCCTCCCGCAAATCCGCCATTTCCTCTGCCGTGAGCGGCTCCTTGAGGTGACAGTCGATCCGGCCCAGGAGCCTGCCGTCCATTTCCTCCACTGTCCACACAGCCGACATGAGCTTGGTGGCTACACCGGCGTTTCTGTCCAGATATTGCGCCATATCGCCCATTTCGGGAGCCTGCTCGTCGGCGATGCCCTGCTCGATCTGGTCTTGATATGCCGTCAGGAAACCGCTGCCAACCTTGATATACTCGTCGCACTCGCCATCGTCAAGCTGGCCCACCAGTGGGCAGTAGAACGTCAGCTTGACCGGCCCGGCAGCCTGGGTCATCTCCCGAATGTCATCGAACAGCATTTCTTTCGTCAGGTACTGGTTGTGGACAATGTTCTGCTCCAACTCCGGCAGGATCTCTTCTCTGGCGGTGCTGACGGCGAATGCCACGGTGTTGGCGTCAGCAAGAGTGTCGCTCTTGCTAAATACCCGCAGCAGGCGGCTGCCGATCTCGCTGTCAGCTGTGAGCTCCACATCAGCGGCATTGTCATCCATGAGCAGGATGCTCCGAGGCGTTTTTCGGATACCCATTTCCACCAGGGCGTGGTGGAGCTCGTGAACGTTGGCGGGCAGCTCCCATTCAAGAGAGGCTCCGGCTTTACTGGTGATTTTTGCTTTAATCATTTGATGCACCTTCTCTCTGAAAATGAAAAAAGCCGGTCGCTTGTTTTGGAGAAAACTCCAGCGACCGGCTATGTATTTCTGTGGCAAAAGGGCCAGCGGATTTTCTCCACTGGCCCTCTCGTTTTGCTTTATTCTGTTGTGTGAGGGTTCGGTTCCTGCCGGAAAGCCAAAACGCCGTTTTGTCATCCACGTTTTTGCACTTTCGAAATCCAGGCTTTCGGGCATCAAAAAACCGCGCCGCGGCGCGGTTTTTTGAGCGAATATCTTTTTTATATCCACAGGATGGCAGGGGCAGAAGGATTCGAACCCTCGGCACGCGGTTTTGGAGTGGATGTGAGAAAAGCATGAACGGGTATATAGCATCTGGTTTTCCGCGCCGTTGAGCCACAAGTTTTCCTAGACCACACGTCCTAAAGAATTTTGATGCTCTATTGGTGCTATCCGAAATTTTTCACCCCAATCCGGTAACAATTTCAGCATCTAAAAGTTAGGTAGTCCAGCCCGGCGATGCTGTCCGGCCCCAGCAGGGCCACGGTGCGCTCGTTTCCCAGGACGTTAGAGGCATAGACACGCAGAGTGTCTTTGCACAGGTAGTACATTCAGTTTTGCTCTCCCCACTGACGCAGACCCGCATATCCTTTTCCAGTTTTATAGCCGGGGGGCAGTGAGATTGGAACAACTGACGATAGGAGAGAAAATCCTCCTCAAAAAATACTGGATGGCGTTGGAAGAACGTTCATTTTCCATGACGTGTCTGCTCCTTGTGGCAGAGTGTGGTTTAGTATAGCATAAAACCGCGGCAGTGGAGAAGTTCTTAAAAAAGCAGGCGGCGCTTTTCACGCCGCCTGCCCGAAGCAAGATCACTTTTGCGTTTCTCCAACAAATGCCCTGTCCCGGAAGCATACGTTCCGGTCGCTTGTGGCGCCGAAGAGCTGGAACATTCCCTTCACCCCATCGGTGACCCACAGGAAGATCTTCTCCCCGTCGAATTGAAATTTCCAGGTCTGGTAATGGCCCGTTTCCCGCCAGCAGACCGTGAGCAACAGAGTGTCCTGGTCCACCCAGGTGTGGTGGGCGGAGTAGGCCCAGGCCCGGGAACGCTGTTCCGGCCCCCGTAGGGGGCTGTTGCTGGGGATCTCAATGGCAAAGGTTGTCTCCCCATGCAGATCCGTTACGGAGGAGCTCTCCAGCGACTGGGTGCCGTCCACGGCAATGGCCAGCCGGCTGTTTGCCAGTTGCAACCGGAGCCGGTGCTGCTCCTGACTGTCCACGGATTTTAAGAGGTATATCTTGTCCTGCAGCAAGGCCTGCAAATAGGAGGAGCTTGGCTCATACACAGCAGGAGCTTCCCATTGGCAGAGTACCTTTTGCAAATGCTCATAGGCCCAAGCATCCCGCCCCTTTTGGGGATCTGTCAAGTTCGCAAGCAGGTATTGTTCCACCAGAGGGAAGACCCGGGTGCCGTCGATTTCTTCCGCTGTGGTGACGATGACCATGTCCTTTTGTGGAAACACCATAATATACTGACCAAAAGCGCCGTCCGCCCGGTAGCTGCCGGGGCTGTTTTCCCAGATCTGATAGCCGTACCGCTGGCCCCAGCCGGCGCAGCCCTGTCCCAGGGTGGGGACGTGGGGAGCGGCGGCCTCATCAATCCACTCCTCCGAAAGGAGCCGCTGGCCATTCCATAGGCCCTTGTTCAGGTAGAGCGCGCCCATCTTGCACAGATCCCTGGGGGCGATAAGCAATCCCCAGGCGCCGGTGTTTACTTTGCCGTTGACGTCCCAGCTCACGTCGGTGATTCCCAGGGGTTCAAAGAGCTTCTCCTGCAGCCACTGAAACAGGCTCTTACCCGTTGCCCGGCTGATGACCTCCGAGAGCATATAGGTGCCGCCGGAGTTGTACACAAAATGTTCCCCTGGCGCGTAGGCCATTTTCCGGGTGAAGAAGATTTCCGGCCAAGGGATGCCCTCGCTGTTGCACATATCCCCTACGGTGTCCCGTTCATGGCCGGTACTCATGGTCAGCACGTCCCGCAGGGTGATCTCCCTTGCTCGGGGGTCCATGTCTAGGTCTTTGCATTCCGGGAAATGGTCCAGCAGCTTATCGTTCACATTCACAAGACCCTCCTGCACGGCGAATCCAATGGCTGTGGAGGTGAAGGTCTTGCTCACCGAGTACACCAGCCGCTTATCGCTGGCCCGGAAGGGATAGCGGGCGGCCTCCACCACGGCTTTCCCGTGGCGGATGATGTGGAGCGTGCGCAGCTTGTAGTGGGTCTTGTCGCACTCCTGCAGGAAGTTCGCGACGGCGATAGAGGAAATGCCCGCGTCCTCCGGTAAGTAGAAACGGTCGAATAGGTCTGCCATGTTATTGCACCCCTTCCTTTCTCATGTTGGCCACCTCTTTGTCGGCGTCCATCCGGCTGCTGAACAGCACCAGCAAAATACTGCACACCAGGGGGATTACGGCGTAGCCCACAGTCTCCATCACCAGGGTGAAGGGGGACTGGGCCAGGCCTGCGTTGGCCGCTTCGCCGCTGTAGCCGCCAATGGCCAGCACAGCCGCCACGCCCACGCTGCCCAGGAGCATCCCAAACCGCATGCCGAATTGGGCGATGCTGGTGGAAAGGCCGGAGAGGTCGGTTTTGTTTTTTAAGTTGATGTAGTCAGCCACATCGGCGGTAGCGGTGCCCAGCAGCACGCCAAAGAAAGCGCTGCCAATGCCGTACACCGCATTGCCAATCATGACGAAGGCCAAGTTGGGGACGATCATCAAGGCGTAGCCCACCACCTGGAACAAGGAACCCAGCACAAGCACCTTTCGCTTGCCCAGCTTGGCATTGGCAATGGGTACAATGCCAAGCAGGCAGCAGAGGATACCAGGCACCAGCTTTGCATAGCTGATCTGGGTCATGTAGCCGGCATTACCCAGTACATCCCGCAGGAAGTAGATGGCCATAGAGCCGAAAATCATCCCGGCAAAGTTGTAAGTGAGGAACATACCAAACAGAGGGAGGGCGTATTTGCAGCCAAAGACATACTTCAACTGGGTTTTGACGGGCAGGGAGGGGCGCTTCTGGGCCGCGCTGAGCTGCTGGGCGGCGTCGGCCCACACCTCCGGGGTCTCCCGGCAGATAACGCCGGTGAGGAAGGGCAGGATAAAGCCAATGGAGCAGAAAATCAGGCTCAGACCGAAGTAGCCTTTTTTATAGCCGCCAAAATACATAAGCACCGGCACACCGTAGGCACTAACGATCAAGTTGGAGATCTGTCCCAAAAGGCTGCCCAAGTTAGTGACCTTTGCCCGTTCCACAGAGTTGGAAGTCATCTTGATGAGCAGGGTTGCGGTGGCGATACTGATAACGGCGCCGAACACAGCTACATGGAGCAGGTAGTTTACAAACACCCAGATCATCCGCCCGGTGGGGCTGAAGCTGGTAGGGGTGTTGAAGATCAGGAACACGGGCAGGGCCACAAAAAAAGCGGTGCCCAGGATCCAGGGACGGGCCTTACCCATCTTGGTGTGAGTCATGTCAATGAGGAAGCCGCTCAGGCCTTCTGTAACGGCGTTGATGATCCGGGCGGCGGTCATCATGGCGGTGATGAAGCCCATGGAAAGCAGCAGGTTGTCCGTCAAATAGACGGTGAGGAAGCTGCCCAAAATGCCGGCAATGCAGCTGGATCCGCAGCCGTTGAGGGCAAAGCCGATCAATTGGGACACAGGGAGCTTATCTTGTTTCTTTTCTGTCATTTTTTCAACCCTCCAAGTCAAAGAAATGTGGCAGGCGGTGCGCGCACTCCGCTTGCGGCTATACTGTTAGAATACCACGGGGAGAGTTGAGAAAATATGGCGGAATTGACTGCTCTTTAGGGAGAAATTGACTAATCTTGCCGAAAAAATAGATTTTGGGTAATTTCTTTTCGATAATTTCTAGGGGTACAGCCATAGTATTTTCGGAAACATTGGATAAAGCTGCCTTCATCGGCAAAGCCCGTTTCCAGGGCGATTTCCGAGATTTTTTTGGATGTCTGAGCGAGCAGCTGCTCTGCCTGAAGAACCCGGTATTTGGCTAGGTATTGGGAGAAAGTGGCTCCCGTATACTTTTTGAAAAAGCGGCAGAAATACTCTTTCGAGAAGAAAAACTGCTGCGCCATCTGGGCGGTGTGCAGGGGCTCGCTGTAATGGTCATGAATGTAAGCCAGGATCCCCTCCAGCTTTCGGAAGGGCTCCTGAGAGGTGCTGTCTTTGGCCCGGTCCCACTCCTGGCAGCACTGGGTGAGCAGGACATAGACAATCTTGCAAATCTGCCGGATGACAAGCACTGACAGGAAGGGAGTGCCCTCCTGCTCATACCACTCGTTAAGCGCAAGGATCAGGGATTGAATTTTCGTATTAGCCTCCTCTGTGAGGACGAAATAGCATGTATCGAAATTGGGGATCAGGCTTTTTAAGAAGGAGTAGCTGATTTGCAGCGTGATGCCGGTGATGGCAAAGCCGTCTGTGGCGAAATAGGGGATGGAGGAGTGGACCTCCCGGCTATTGACCAGCACAATGTGCTGAGGTGTCACATCTTCCACCCGGCCGTTGATAAAAAAACGCGAGGAGCCTTCAAAAGCTGTATTGATCTCCAATTCCGGATGCCAATGGCTTTTGACAATTTTGCTTCCCGGCCTGGTGTGCCGGATGATGAGACCCGGGACAGCCCCGTGTATCTCCACTTTTTCAAAAATGCCGTGGTCGGGCATGGGGATCAGCTCCTTCCTGTGTCCGTTAATTATATCGGAATTCGTCGAATGATGCAAGAAGCCGCAGAGTGATTTTGACAAGTGTGGTGAGTACAGTTCACTATCCGACCTAATCAAAAGGCGTTGAATTACAAGCAGGAGTGGAAATTTTCCGTCCTATCTGAGCAAAAGGGCACAAAGAAAAAACAGTGAAACCAAATTCGGCCCTGTGAGGGGCTGTGTGCGGTTTGGGGGGAGTAGGGAAATAACATCACTGAAGCCCCAAAAGCCCCGTTGGATCTGTGTGAGCCGGTTGTGAGCAGAATGAGCCGACGGCTCATTCCAAGAGAACCTCTCATCACGAGGTACCCGTCTTTTCCTGAGGAAAAGCGCTAGGCTTCTCTCCGGGGAAAATAACCCAAGAAAGAGGAAATCCAGCCCCGCTCCTTATGGGGGAGGGGTTGACAGGAGTATATCCCCAAAAACCAAGCAGTGGAGATAGGTGTGAAAACAAGCAGGAGGAATGTAAGTCCACTGCACACCGGCAACGCCGTGTCCCTCAATAACGGCGCCGCCTAAAATAAAGAAAAGCCAGCCTAAAGACCAGCCAGCTTTTCCCGCAATTCACTGTCAGACAGCTTTCCCTGTTCCGCCAAGACCTTCCACTCCTGGGCCTGTGCGACTTTCTCGTTCCACTCATCATTTGAAATTTTCTTGCGGTTCTTCCTCACCTTCAATCGGTTATAAGTCTTCCAATATTCCCGCTGTGCTGGGGTCTCGGAGGCTTTTTCTGCTTTATTATGAGCGCCTACCTTGCGACAGGTGCGTACAGTTTCTCCCGGCGCGACATTGCTGCAATAATAAGTGTTGTAACCAGCAGTCAGCAGGAAATACTTGCCGCAGTTGTGGCAGCGGCGGGGGCAGTTGCCGTGAATCAATCCGCGATAGAAATCAGCATGGAGAAAGCTGACCAGGCTGTTGAATTGTATCTTTTCCGCAATCACAGGCCGATGGGATTCATCCAAGTTGTTCACGGGAACAAACTCAATAGCCACCTCTGTGCTCACTTCCCAATCCGCATCAGGCGAAAAGATAGGCGCATTCTTCAACGCGTCCATGTACCAGCGGGTAAAGGCAAAAGCGTATGCATCTTTAGTTCTCTTACCCAGTGGCTCGAAGTAGAGAGTGAGAGTTGCGTTTACCTGGTTCAAAAAAGCCAGCGAATTTCGTGCAAGGCCGCCAATCGTATCGAGCAGCCATTCTGTGCATTTGCAACCTTCTGTGCCTGCGGTGGTAATCTCCTGCCACTTTTCAGAATCGCTT
>ERZ779632.703-NODE-703-length-17049-cov-6.479228_pt1 | contig 17049 bp, 17 predicted proteins | sample MGYA00514194_ERZ779632 | MGnify/ENA primary metagenome ERZ779632 (study PRJEB29562, sample SAMEA4376704) | mouse gut metagenome | isolation source: Cecum | study: EMG produced TPA metagenomics assembly of the A DSS colitis mouse model was used to assess the...
AAGGACGGGCTCGGGCCCGTCCTTTTTTTACCCCCTCCCCGCTGGCATCCAGCGGGGAGGGGGCTGTCTGTTCCGCCGTTATTTTAGCGCGTCAGAAACTTTCAGCAAGGTATCCTCATGGGTGTGGTCCACCAGGTGGGTGTAAATTTTGCCGGTGGTGGCCGGGGTGGAGTGGCCCAGAGCCTTGCCGATGTCGAAGAGGGGAACTCCCTGGAAGGAGGCGATGGTGGCGAAGGAGTGGCGCAGGCCGTGAAGGGTAACCCGGGGCAGATCATTTTTCCGCACGAACCGGGTGAAGGCCAGGGACAGGGCGTTGGGGGAGTAGGGCAGACATTTGTGGTCCAGCACTACGAACTGACTGGGCTGTTCCAGCCGGCCCTCCCGGAGCAGCCGCTCCTGCTGCTCCCGCTCAGCGTGGAGGAGTTGGATAACATCCTCCGGCATGAACAGCGTACGCACCGACGAGCGGTTCTTGGTCTCCTTTTGGACGATGGTGGCTCCGAAAGCGGTGCGGGCTTCTTTAACGGACAGCAGCTGCCGCTGAAAATCAACACAGTCCCATTTCAGGCCGCAGATTTCCTCCCGCCGCAGACCCAGGCTGCCCGCCAGCTTGGCGCACAGCTCCAGGGGGTGGCCCTCAATCAGGGTGTACAGCCGTTTCAGCTCCTCCGGCTTGTAGTAGGAGGCCTCCTTCTGCTTGGCCCGGGGAGGCTCTACCTTGTCCATGGGAGAGGTGAGCAGCTTGTCCTGCCGGACTGCCGAGCGCAGAGAGGAGGAGAGCAGGTCATGGTGCCGGCGCAGAGTATTGGAAGACAGGTTGCAGCTTTGCTGCACCTGAATGTAATACTGCTGAATGTCCATGGGGGTGAGCTTGAGCAGCGGGATATCCCCCAGGGCGGGAAGAAGATGGTTCTCAATGATCTTTTGATATCCGTATACGGTGGTCTCCGCCCGGGTGGGACGGACGATGTTGTCCAGCCAGCTCTCTAGCCAGTCTCCCAGGGTCAGGTCGTGTCTGGGCGTTCTCAGCTCCTCCTCCCGGTGGGTAAGGAATGACCGCAGGCCCGCGCGGGCGGCGTGCAGGGTACGGTAGGTCTGATAACGCTTGACCCGTTTCCCCTCCTTGTCTTTGCCCAGGTCCATGCTGACGTAATAGATCTTCCGTGCCTCGTCGTAAGAAATATTGCGCTCCACAGATTTTCTCGCCATAGTAAAATACCTCCATATCTTTTTCTGTGGGTAGCTTCCCCCGGAATTGGAGGAAAATTCACCCATAGGAAAACTATGAGGTATAAACGGGGGAAAAGACAAGTGAAATTGTTGAAAAATGAAATATTTTGTCGAAGAAGGCAAAATATTCCAAGCGATAACGCCGGGGGCTTTCCCTCTTGTGGATTCTGTGATATAGTGAGAATGTCAACTCCATAAAAAGTCAGGAGGGTATCCGCTATGATACGGATCAAGAATTTGTCCCTGCCCGTGGACGGGGACCTGAATTTGCTGCGCAAACGGGCGGCCCGCGCGCTGGGCGTACGTCCAGGGACGCTGGGGGAGCTGGAGATTGTCCGGCAGTCGATTGACGCCCGGGACAAGGGCAGCATCCACTATGTCTACACGGTGGATACCTCCATGCCGAATGAGACGTCTCTGGCGCGCTCCGCCCCTGGCCGGAGCGTGTCTCTGGTGGAACGGGTCCCCTATGCCTTTCCGGCGGTAACCCGCGGGTCCTCCCTGCCCCCGGTGGTGGTGGGTATGGGCCCGGCGGGATTGTTCGCGGCTCTGTTCCTGGCCGGTCACGGCATTCCCTGCGTCATTCTGGAGCGGGGACAGGACGTGGACCGGCGTACGCTGGATGTGGAGAGCTTCTGGGCCGGCGGCGCGCTGGATGCCAACTCCAATGTCCAGTTCGGCGAGGGAGGCGCGGGGACCTTTTCTGACGGCAAGCTGACCACCGGCACCCACGACGGGCGCATCTCTGCAGTGCTGGACGCTCTGGTGGAGGCCGGGGCTCCCGCTGACGTGAAATATTCCCACAAGCCCCACATCGGCACCGACGTGCTCCGGGAGGTGGTAAGGACCATCCGGAAGGAGCTGATATCCCTGGGGTGTGACGTCCGCTTCGGCCATAAGCTCACCGGCCTGGCCGTCTCCGCCGGGGCGCTGGTGGGCGCGGAGGTGGAGGGCCCGGAGGGCCGCTATCTTCTGCCCGCCGACACCCTGATCCTGGCCCCCGGCCACTCCGCCCGAGACACCTTCGCCATGCTCCGGGAGGCGGGGGTGCCCATGGAGCGGAAAAAATTTGCCATTGGTGCGCGCGTTGAGCACCGGCAGAAGGAGATCAGCTTCCGCCAGTACGGCGGCTGCTGGGAGAAGCTGCCGCCCTCCGACTACAAGCTGGCCTGCCATCTGCCCGGCGGGCGGTCCGCCTTTACCTTCTGCGTCTGCCCTGGGGGGCAGGTGGTGGCCGCCGCCTCCCAGGCCGGGGGCGTGGTCACCAACGGCATGAGCCACCGCGCCCGGGACGGAGAGAACATCAACGGAGGTCTGCTGGTAGGAGTCGGTCCTGAGGACTTTCCGGGGGATGACGTTCTGGCCGGGGTCCGCTTTCAGGAACGGTGGGAGCGGGCCGCCTTCCGGTTGGGCGGAGGAGGCTTCCGGGCTCCGGCCCAGCGGGTGGAGGATTTCCTCCGGGCACGGCCCTCAGAGGGGCCGGGAGCGGTCCTGCCCACCTACCGCCCCGGCGTGACCTGGACCGGACTGGACGCCTGCCTGCCCGATTCCGTCATCGGCGCCCTGCGGCAGTCCCTGCCTCTGCTGGACCGGAAGCTCCACGGCTTTGCCGCCCCGGACGCTGTTTTAACCGGAGTGGAGACCCGGTCATCCTCACCGGTACGGATTCTCCGGGACGAAGATTACCAATCAGCATTGCGGGGCCTCTACCCCTGCGGCGAAGGAGCCGGCTATGCCGGCGGGATTGTATCCGCCGCTGTGGACGGCATCCGGGTGGCCGAGGCGGTGGCCCGGAATTAGAGGGGATGGTGTTCGAGCCGGGAAACTCCGCCCCAATTTGCGGTTCCTCTTTACAACCGGGGATTGGAGGTCTATAATGAACAACCGTATGGGACAAAGCAGCGGCTGCATACAATCCCATACATCGCAGAAGGAAAGGAGGCCTATGGGCCGCGGCCCATCACAAGCGCCAGTGCCCGCCAGCCAACAGGGATTTTTGGGCGGGACAACGAGGTGAGGGGAGAATCGAGCGTTCGGCGGATGCCCCTCCGTACCGGCTCCAGGTGCGCACACGGTTCACAAAGCTCACGGGCAACCGCGGGACAAAAGGGCCGTGACTGGAGAACGGGGACAAATGGCTGCGAGTTTGTCCTCCTGATAATAAAGGAGGAAAATTGAATATGTGTGGAATTGTTGGGTATATCGGGCGGGAGCAGGCCGCCCCGATTCTGCTGGAGGGGCTGTCACGGCTGGAGTACCGGGGATACGACTCCGCCGGAGTGGCGGTATTTGACGCCGGGACGAACACCCTGGCCGTCCACAAGGCTAAGGGGAGGATTCAGGTGCTGTCCGACCAGCTCCACGGCGGTGCGGATCTGAACAGCACGGTAGGGGTGGGCCACACCCGCTGGGCCACCCACGGCGCTCCCAGCGATGTCAACTCCCATCCCCAGGTAAGCCGCAGCGGCCGAATCGCCGTAGTCCACAACGGCATTATCGAGAACTACGCCGAGCTGAAGAGCTTCCTGCGAACCAAGGGCGTACCCTTCCGCTCAGAGACGGACACCGAGGTGGTCGCCCAGCTCATTGAGCACTTCTACGAGGGGGATCTTCTGGCCGCCGTGGGCAAGGCGCTCCACCGCGTTCGGGGGGCCTATGCCCTGGGCATTCTGTGCGCGGACTGTCCGGAGCAGCTGATTGCCGTGCGCAAAGACAGCCCCCTGATCCTGGGCCGCGGCGAGGGATGCAATTTCATCGCCAGCGACGTTACCGCCATCCTGCGCCACACCAGAAGGGTGAGCTATATGGAGGACGGGGAGCTGGCCGTCCTCACCCGGGATGGCATCCGGTGCTATAACCATCTGATGCAGCCTGTGGAAAAGGCCGCCGTCACCATCGACTGGGAGATCGGCGCCGCCGAAAAGGACGGGTATGAGCACTTCATGTTCAAAGAGATCATGGAGCAGCCCCAGGCCCTGCGCCGGTGCCTGTCACCCCGTATTCGGGAGGGAGAGGTGGTCTTTGAGGACGTTTCCCTGAGCGGGGACTACATCAAAAACCTGCGCCGCGTCTGCGTTGTGGCCTGCGGCTCCAGCTACCATGTGGGGATGGCGGGCAAATACCACCTGGAACGGCTGACACGTATCCCGGTGGAGGTGGCTTTGAGCTCTGAATTCCGGTATATGGACCCTATTGTCGATCAGAATACCCTGATTATCGTCATCAGCCAGTCTGGAGAGACGCTGGACACTCTGGCCGCCCTCCGGGAGGCCAGGCGGCTGGGCGGACACATTCTGTCCATCGTCAACGTGGTGGGCTCCTCCATCGCCCGGGAGTCGGATCAGGTGCTGTACACCTGGGCGGGGCCGGAGATTGCCGTGGCTACCACCAAGGCCTATACCACCCAGCTGGCCCTGCTGTCTTTGCTGGCTCTGTGGCTGGGCAGGCGGCTGGGAACCGTTCCGGACCAGGACTACCGCCAGATGATCGCCGCCTTCCAGGAGTTGCCTGACCGGATGGAGGAGGTACTCTCCCGCCGGGACGATATCCAGTATTTCGCGTCGAACTATTTCAACCACGGCTCCATCTTCTTCATTGGCCGCGGTCTGGATTATGCCTTGGGGCTGGAGGGGTCGCTGAAGCTGAAAGAAATCAGCTACATCCACTCGGAGGCCTATGCCTCCGGAGAGCTGAAGCATGGCACTATCAGCCTGATTGAGGACGGCACCCTGGTGGTGGCTTTGAGCACCTGCGGCAGGCTGTTCGCCAAGGCCATGAGCAATGTGGCGGAGGTTAAATCCCGGGGGGCCAACGTACTGGCCCTGACTGTGGAATCCCACCGGGAGGAGATGGCCCGTACCGCTGACGCGGTTATGGCCATCCCCGAGCTCCATGAGCTGCTGCTCCCCTGTCTGGGAGTGGTACCCCTTCAGCTCTTCGCCTACTATGTGGCCCTCATGCGGGGCTGCGACATTGATAAACCCCGGAATTTGGCCAAAAGTGTAACGGTGGAGTAATACAGGCGGCTGGAGCTTCCGACCCCGGCGGTTGGGAACAGGCTTTTGATTTCTTGAAATAGGACTGTATGAGAGATGAAAAAATCATTAAATAAAGTTAAACCCCCTTGCTTATTGGGGGGAAATCAGATAGAATAAAATCACCAAACGGGAAACCGTAAATTGAGGAGGTCACTATTGTGGATATTAAAAGCACGTTTGAAAGTTTGAAGGACAGAGCGACCGATCTGGCCCAGGCGGGCGTGGCACAGTCCAAGCGGCTGGCGGAGATCGCCAAGCTGAAAACCTCCAACATGGCTGAGGAGGACGCCATCAAGAAGGCCTACGTAGAGCTGGGCAAGCTGTATTATGCCGAGAACGGCGCCACCCCCGACGGGGCCTATGCCGCCGCCTGCGAGAAAATCACCGCCTCCAAGGCTCTGATCGAGAGCAACAATGATCGCATTGCCGAGCTGAAGCAGCCCGGCGACCCTGAGCCGGAGGTTCAGGTCGAAGTGGAGCTGGAAGCCGAAGCGGTGGAGGTTGAGCCCGCCGGGGAGGAAAGCTCCGCCGAATGTGGGTGCTGCCGCGAAGAGGAGAAGCAGGACTGATGAAGCCTCAGGAGACCGCCGCCGGGCGGTCTCTTTTTGTGTTTCGCACATGAAAGCCGCCTCCTTCGGGCAAACTGTGACCGGAGGGAAGACGTATGGAACAATTTGAACAATATTACCGTCTGCCCCAGGATGTGGTGGGCCATGACGCGGCTCTGCTGTCCTGCTGGGACCAGCTTCCGGCCCGGGCACAGCTTCGGCTGCTGGAGAGCGATATCACGGTGTCCACCCTTGGGGAGCTGAAAATGCTGGCGGAGGAGCTTCAGGAATAGCTTGCGCATGAGGTCCAAACATGGTACCATGGTTAAAATAAAATAAGGAGTGTGGAATCATGCTGTTTTTATGGTACCCCAAATGCGCCACCTGCCAGAAGGCCAAAAAATTCCTGGATGAACGGGGCGCGTCCTACAGGGAGAGGCAGATCAAAGAGGAAAATCCCACCGCCGATGAGCTGCGGGGCTGGTGGAAGGAGAGCGGTCTGCCTCTGAAAAAATTTTTTAACACCTCGGGCCAGCTGTACCGGGCGCTGGAACTGAAGGACAAGCTGCCTTCCATGAGCGAGGAGGAGCAGCTGGCTCTGCTGGCCTCCGACGGCATGCTGGTCAAGCGCCCCATTTTGGTGGGGGACGGCTTTGTACTCACCGGCTTCCGTCAAAGCGAGTGGGCGGAGAAGCTGTAAGTTTTTCCAAGCGTTCCAGCTGTTTCCGGAAAAAATGTTCCAACCCGGCTGTTTCAAAGCCAGGTTTGAGGGAGCTGGAAAGGGTGGGATTCCTCCCCATGGTTGAATCGGGAACACCCCGGCCATAATGAGAGGGCGGGCGGCTGATGTCCGTCCGCTCTTTTTTATTTGCGGCAAGGGGGTGGAATTGTGGAACAAGATAAGAAAAAAGGTCCGGGGGTGTTTGGACTTGCGGTTCTCGCGGCGGCGGTCTGCCTGTCTCTTCCGCTGCTGGGAGGACGGGCCCGGGCGGCGGCCACGGCTGCCTCCGCGGTGGTGGAGATCCCCCGCCAGCAGGCGGCGCGGACGGCTCCGGCGGCGGTGGGCCGCGCCGTAATCCCGCTAGGCAAAGCGGTGGGTATCAAGCTGTTTTCCGATGGTGTACTGGTGGTAGGCCTGTCCCCGGTGGAGACGGAGGAGGGCTCCTCCTACCCGGGCCGGGACTGCGGCCTGAAAACCGGCGATGTGATCACCCACATCAACGGCGGAGAGGTGGACACCATTGAAGAGGTCCAGGCCCTGGTGGCCCAGTGTGAGGACGAGCCCCTTACCATCCAGGCTGTACGGGGTCAGCGGCAGCTCCAGCTGACCGCGGCGGCGGTGGAGAACAGCCAGGGCGTCTGGCAGCTGGGGGTGTGGCTGCGGGACTCCATGGCCGGGATCGGCACCATGACCTTCTATGACCCGGCCAGCGGTGTCTTTGGTGCGCTGGGCCACGGGGTCAACGATGTGGATACCTCTATGCTGATGCCGCTGGAGTCGGGCAGCATTATGCCCGCCAGCGTGTCAGAGGTGAAAAAGGGGGCCAGCGGCACGCCTGGAGAGCTCCACGGGCAGTTTGACCTGACCCGGGATTTGGGCACGCTGTACGCCAACACCAATCTGGGTATTTTCGGGCAGATGCCCAGAGAGACGGTAGGCGACGCGGTGGAGCCAGTGGAGGTGGCCGCGCGGGATCAGGTGACGGTGGGCCCCGCCACTATTTGGTCCAACATTCGGGGAGACGAGGTGGAGGAGTTCGCCATTGAAATCACCCACCTGTACCCCGAGGGAGACGGCACCCGAAGCATGATGATCCAGGTTACCGATCCAGGACTGCTGGAGGCTACCGGCGGTATCGTGCAGGGGATGAGCGGCTCGCCCATTTTGCAGAACGGCCGTCTGGTTGGGGTGGTCACCCATGTGCTGGTCAACGACCCCACCAGAGGCTACGGGATTTTGGCGGAGAATATGTTGAGGCAGGCTACGGGAAGCTAATAGAGCATAAAAAACAGAGGGGTGGCGCCGGCCATCCCTCTGCTTTTGTGGAAGTAAGAAAATCAGTTTGAATCCAGTTTTTCAAGCTCTATGTAATCTGGATTATCATATGTAAGTTTCACATATTTTTCAAGATCCCTCTTGTGTATCCCCAGTTTTTCCCAATATTTCCACTTAGAAGAATAAATGAAATCCCAGTTTTCATGCCAGGCGGATTCAAAATATTTTTGGGCATCCTTTAAGATCATCGCGCGGCGTAAGATTCCAATAAAGCTGGAGCTTGGCGTTTCTACCCATTCGCTGGAAGATTTTTGATTCAATAATTCATCCACTTCTTGAAGGTTTTTTATTCCAAAATCATCCAGCTCTTGAATGATTTTATCATTTTTGGAGAAATTGCGTTCCAGAGATTTGAGATCATAACCTTCAAAATGTTTATTCAAGTATTGCAGCAGTGAGGTGGAGTCAATTGGGATGTCCAGTTCTCCTTTTTCGGTCTGCTCTGTCACCATTTCAGCATACTTGTCGATTTCGCTGGATAGCGCGCAGAACTCCTGATCCATCAGTTCCAGCGTACCGGCGACCAGATAAAACTTTCGCTGAATCTCTTTTGGTAATACACTGGCAAATTTGTAATTCCGGTCATGCTCGATTTCCGCCCAGGCGTGTTGGAGCAGAGAGCGGACCTGAATTTCAAAGCACATACCGGTGAATCGTTCATATTCTGGAAGACCTAACCGCGTTTCGTTCATACTGGCGATATAATGGACCGAAAGATAGCCGACTTTATCCACGCCCATATTCTGAGCTTTATCCCCGGAATTGGATGTGTCGATCGTAAATTCCTGTTCGATCACTTCGCATACCCGCTTTACCTCCGCCGTGGTATGCGTGATAATGCGGAGGCCAGCGACATCCATGATGTCCTCGGGAGCGGAATAATCCTTCTGGTCCCATTTGTCCAAAAAACTTTTTCTGGTTTTCAGCCGCCCGCTTACGCTGTGATAAGGAATGGATTTCCCCTGTAAAAGCTTGGTTAAAAGGGTTTCCGCGGTGCTGGTCAGGTCCTGGTATCGGGAATGGTTCTGGTCATACCAAGCTTCAACAGCGGACCGGTCCATAAATTGTCCCACCTTCCAGAAAATTTAATGCCTCTGGACACATCATAGCAGGACAGGCGGATAAAATCAAGGGAGAAGGTCGATTTTTGGAAAGTTTTGTCGATACCGGCTGGGGGAAGGGCGCGGTTCGACAGCCTGTGGGGGAGGGGCGTTGGATTCCTTCGACAGGGCATAACTGTCCAAGCGGGCCGTTTAAGCCCGCATTTTAGTGAATAAGTTTTGTTTGTGTAGAAAAAAGGTCGAATATGCAGATAAAAATTACCATAAAATACGAAAAATTGACTTGCATATTCTGCCAAAATGTGATAGATTGTAGGCGGTCGGTCGAAACGTACCGTAAGAAAGAAATAGTCGGGAATTTTTGCTGGCCGCTTATCTTTATATGAAGGGAAGAATATGAATGGAGAGCGTGAAACGGATCGTAGTAGCGGACATGGGAGTGGAGTATCGGAAAAGTCTGATTCGGACGCTGTCCGATGAGCCTGATCTGCAAATTATCGGCGAGACCGGAGATGGTCCCGAGCTGCTGCGGCTGACAAAGGAGCTGCAGCCCGATGCGTTGGTGATGGAGATGGTGCTCACCGGGATGGACGGTCTGGATGTGCTGGATGTGCTGGATGAGCTGTCTAAGCTGAAGCTCCGGCCCAAAGTATTGATCCTGTCGGGCTACATCAAGGGCGGCATGGTGGAAGCGGCTGCCGCCAAAGGCGCGGATTTCTTTTTGACCAAGCCCTGCCGCGTCTCCGCGGTAGGGGAACGGCTGAGACAGCTGACAGCCGCCGCGGATGTAGAGCCGGAGCGGGAGGACGGCCCCACGCTGGAGGCTCAGGTAACCGGCATCATCCACGAAGTGGGCGTCCCCGCTCACATCAAGGGCTACCAGTATCTGCGCGAGGCGATTATCATCGCGGTCAACGACATGGACGTGATTAACGCGGTGACCAAGGTGCTTTATCCCGAGGTCGCCAAGCGCTTTGGCACCACACCCAGCCGGGTGGAGCGGGCCATCCGCCACGCCATCGAGGTGGCCTGGGACCGGGGCGACCTGGAGACGCTGCAAAAATACTTCGGCTATACCGTATCCAACACAAAGGGCAAGCCCACCAACAGCGAATTTATCGCCATGATTGCCGACCGCATTCGGCTGTCCCGGAGAAAGAGCAACGCCTGACCGCTTGCCTTTCTGTCTGAGGTCTGCTATAATCCAGTATAGCCCCGAAGAACCGCGAAAAAGGTCGAACGCTGTCGAAGGGTGGCAAAATCAGAAAGAGAGGCGTTTTGTGTTATGTTGATCGAGTATACGCCCCGCGGAGTCTGTTCCCGGGCATTTGAAATCGAGGTGGAGGACGGCGTGATCCGCTCCGTTCAGGTAGAGGGCGGCTGCGATGGCAACCTGAAGGGCCTGTCCTCCCTTCTGGAGGGTATGAAGGTGGAGGACGCGATCCAGCGTATGGAGGGCATCCAGTGCGGCCTCAAGCCCACCTCCTGTCCTGACCAGCTGGCCCAGGCACTGAAAACCGCGCTGTAAGTACGGCAACGAGACATCGCGCGCCCGCCGGGAAGCGTTTGCTTTTCGGCGGGCGCTGTTTTATAATGGACTGGAACAGGGGGAATACGATGCGGATCTCAAGCAGATTTACCATTGCGGTCCATGTGCTCATGTGTATTGAGACATTTAAACACGACTATAAGGTGACCAGCGAATTTCTCGCGTCCAGCGTAAACGTGAATCCGGTTGTAATACGCAGACTGCTCCAGCAGCTGAAACGGGCTGGAATCGTACGTGTGGCGCGCGGAAGCGGAGGGGCGGATACGGCGAGGTCCCTCGATCAGATCACGATGCTGGATGTGTATCACGCGGTGGAGTGCGTAGATAAGGGAAAGCTGTTTCATGTGCATGAAAATCCAAATTCCCGTTGCCCTGTGGGGCGGAACATTCACGGGGTTTTGAACACGCGTCTGGAGAACATCCAGCAGGTTATGGAGCGGGAAATGGAGTCGGTAACCTTGCGGGATATTTTAGCCGATATGCAGGAACGGATTCAAGAAGAGGACGTGCGGAAAAATTGATGTAACTATTGACATTACAACTAAGCGGTGCTATAATCACCGATGTACCTATTAAGGTTACAACAAGACTGGAGGTAGTATTATGGCAAATTATCAAAAGGTGAACGTAGCGCCGGGCGCGAGAACGGAGCTGCATGACATGCTTTCCCTGACCGGAGCGGAAATCAGTGTCAACCATCTCCCAGCGGGGGCCGGCGTGCCCTTTGTTCACGCCCATAAGCAAAACGAGGAGATTTATGCGATCCTTTCTGGGGCGGGCAAGGCTGTCATTGACGGGGAGACGGTGGAGCTGACGGCCGGCGACTGGCTTCGCGTCGCTCCAGCGGCCAGACGGCAGTTCTCCGCGGCGGAGGATTCCGACATCCGCTTTCTCTGCATCCAGGTTCGGGAGCATTCCCTGGAAGGCTATACGGCGGATGACGCGATTGTAGAGGGCTGAACAGAGTAAACGGGCAAGGCGGATCGAAGCAGTCCGCCTTGCCCGTTTGCCGGTCCTTCCACGGCTCAGTTGACAGGGATGGTTTTGTCCCCCAGCCGAAGGGATACGACCTCCTCCAGGTCCAGCGGCTCCTGGAACTCCCAGGTGTTGAAGGCGTCCCAGCCCGTCCCTTCGGAGGACGCCTCCAGCTTGGAGTACCGGCCTATGCCCGGGTTGGCCGCTACCGTGGAGCCGTCCGCTTTGACCGCGTACAGCGTGATATTGTCCAAGCCGCCGGAGGCGTCGCTGCGCATGGTGACCGACAGTGGGGAGATGGTAACCTGCCGCACCTGCCCGGCTGTCACCCGGCCGGTCCAGTCCAGGGTGACGGAGGGAAAGTACTCCATCTGGAATTCCGTGGACCAGTGTCCCGCGATCTCTGTGCCGGAACGGGTATAGGGCCCATAGAGGCGGACCTCGCAGCTCCGGATCAATTCCAGGTCCTCCGGGCGCAGCAGAGGGAAGAAGATATCCATCCCGCCCTCCACAAGGGTCTGCTGATAGGTGTACAGCTTTTTGTCCCGGTTCTCGAGCTGGAACAGCTCGGAAAAAAATCCGCGCTCCTCCGGCCGGACTCCATCCGCCAGTCCCACCCGGATATGGAAATAGCCGTCGCTGGCAAAGCCCATAGAGGAGATCCACATGTCCTCCGTTCCCTCAATGGGCGTGGGGTTCTGTTCCGGGGCCAGCCTCAAAAGCCGGCTGGGAATAAGGGCGTCCAGATCCGTACGGTCGTCCAGGTCGCTGGGCCGGCAGATGACCTCTCCATCCGAGGGCAGGCTCTCCAGCACCTGGCCGGTGACGGAGGCGCAGGAGACGCTTCCGTACAGCTCGCCCAGTTGGGTAGACATCCCGGTCACGGTCAGCCGAGTCTGCCGGGAGGGCCGCGCGGTCTCCCCATAATAGATGCTTGCCGAAAGCAGCGCGGTTTTCCGCGCCGGGTCATAGGATACAAGCTGAAACCGGCTGGTGGAACAGCCGCCGAAGGTGAGCGCCGCGTCCGTCTCGACCGCTTCACCGGCGGTCAGCCGGCCGGTCAGCGTCAGGCACTGATCCAGCCGGTCCTGGTCCACATCCCGGACAGAGAGGAAAACCTGAGCCTTCAGGTCGTCGGTCAGCGCGCTCAGCACCCGCAGCTCAATCCCCTGGTCGGTGCTTACCGCGTCCTCAATGGTTTGCGCGTAGGGGGCGAACACGCCCAGGTGGGCCATAAGGGCGTCCCAAACCGTGGGCGCCGCCGCGACCGCCGCTGTAATCATCAGCAGCGCCGCGCAGGCCAGGACGGCCGCCGCCCGCATGCCAAGATGTTTGTTCCGCTTCACAAGAGTTCCCTCCTCAATCATGGTGTAGAGCCGCTCCAGCTCCTCCCGCGAGGGGCCGAGGCGCTCCAGCTCACGTCTATATTGGTTCTTCAAGGTTCTCCTCCTTCAGATCATTCCGCAGCAGGGCCCGGGCCCGGAACAGACGGGACTTTACCGTCCCCTCCCGCTGCCCCAGAATTTTGGAAATCTCCGCCACGGAATAGCCCTCGTAGTAATACAGATGGATGGGAACGCGGTAGCGGACGGGCAGGGCCAGCACCGCCTGAGTTACGCTCCCCATCTCCGCGGGCTCCGGCGGGGCGGATATGTCCTCGGTCAGCGGCTCCTCCCGCTTCCGCCAGGGCAGGCGAAACAGATCGTTGACACAGTTTACGGCCACCCGCAGGAGCCATGCCCTGGCGTGGGCCTCGCCGGTGAACACCGGCCTGGTTTTCACAACGCGGAGGAACACCTCCTGCATCACGTCCTCCGCATCGGCCCGGCTGCCCGTCCGGGCGTAGGCCAGCCGGTACACCGCCGGGGCAAACTGCCGGGCCAGAGTGCCCGGGTCATTCCACGGTTCCTCCATGCGATCCCTCCTCTCTGATCTAAATACGGAGCTGGGACCCATTCGGTTGCGCGTCCCCCCAGTTTTTTTACAAAACGCCGCGGGAGCCATAGCTCCCGCGGCGTTCGGTTATCTGATTCAGGTCAGCTTTGTACCCACCCCGGGAATCAGGCTGATCAGCCAGGCGACGGGGAGGGAGAGAAGAAAGAGTGCCAGAGCGAACAGTGGAACCGACAGCACCGGGGAGATGGACAGCGGAGAGACACCGAAGCGCTGGAAAATCAGGACCCAGAGCTGGTGGATCAGATAGACGCCAAAGGCGCAGGCTCCCAGCTGGGACACGGCCCGACGGCGGGAGCGCTCCTCGCTGATGCCCAGCACATAGCGGAACAGGGCGCAGAGGGCGGCGGCGGTGAGCAGCACGTTGGGGGCCATGTACCGCCGCGTGAGGTCCGGACTCAGCGGCCCGACGCTGGGAGACAGGGTGGTGAGGACCAGCCCCAGAAGCCCCAGCAGATAGAGGACATACTCCGAAATCCGGCTGATGGTGTAGTGCCGCAGATACCAGCCGCCCACATAGCATCCGGTCCAGCCCAGCACCAGATGGACCCGCAGCCGGTCCAGCAGATTGGCCAGGGTGCTGTCCGGCCAGACCCCGGCCCACAGGGGGAGCAGAGAGGCGAACAAAAAGCACAGCCCCAAAAAGTAGCACAGCTCCCCCCGGCTGGCGGAGGAGGCAAACCGGTGGAGCGCCGGATGGACCAGATACAGGCCGATCAGGGGGTAGAGGACCCAAAGATGGAAATGGGCTCCCCCCTTCAACACCCACAGGAGGATATCAATCAGCCCGGCCAGGGTAAAGTTGCCGCCGCTTCCTGCCAGCAGAGGCGCGGTAATCGCGTATACTACCCCCCAGAACAGCAGGGTGCACAGAGCGGGCAGGGTCAGTCCGGTCAGGGCGGCGGACACCTGAGGCCTGCCCTCCTCCAGGGCGAACATACCCCACAGCATGAACAGGGCGGGGACGGTCCAGAGGGTCAGCCCCTCGTAGACAGACAGCACCTGACGCTGTCCGGCGGTCAGCGTCATCTCCTGCCCGCCCTGCGCCAGCAGCAGCATGATGGCGCACAGCACGGTAAACACCCGAAAAAAGCCGGGCCAGCCTGTATTGTGATCTCCCTTTGCCATAGCGTATGTATTCCTTTCTATTTCGCCTTTTTATCCACCCATTCGGGCTTGAATTTGGAGTAGATAATTTTCTGTTCGCTGTACAGTCCGTAGTAGCCAGACAGCATGAAGGACACCCCGCAGCACAGGGCGTACAGGGGCAGGCCGGTGCCGCCGAACAGCTCAAAGGCCAGCAGGATGGAGCTGAGAGGGCAGTTGGTGGCGCCGCAGAAGGTGGCCGCCATGCCCAACGCCCCGGAGAAGGCGTGGGGCAGGCCCAGGATGGGTCCCATCCAGGTTCCGAAGGCGCAGCCGGTAAACAGCACCGGGACGATCTCGCCCCCTCGGAAGCCGGCCCCCAGGGTGAGGGCGGTGAACAGGATCTTCAGGGCAAAGGCCAGGGGGATGGTCTCCCCAGCCAGCAGCTGGCGGATCACCGGGTCCCCCGCCCCGTTGTAGGTCTGGCTGCCCACCAGCCAGGTGAGGCCCAGCACCAGCGCGCCCCCCGCCAGTCCCCGGAGGACGGGATCGGGCAGATATTTGGCGTAGAGCTTGGGCGCGGCGTGCGTCACCACGCAGAAAAGGATGGACAGTATGGCGCACAGCACCCCCAGCACCGCCGCCTGAAGGATGAGCGGCGGGGTAGGCGGAAGGGCGTCGGGCACCGGGTAACCCACCAGGCTGTGCAGCTCAAAGCCCTGGGCGGTGAGCAGCGCCGTGATGGAGGAAAGCAGGCAGGGCACCAGGGCGGCGTAGTACATCCGGCCCACCGTGACCACCTCCATGGCGAACAGGGCGGCGGTGAGAGGGGTGCCGAACAGGGCGGAAAAGGCGGCGGCCATGCCGCACATCACAATGATCCGTTCGTCCTTCTCATCCAGATGGAGCTTTTTGCCGATGTGGGCGGACAGCGATCCGCCCAGCTGGAGCGCGGCCCCCTCCCGTCCGGCGGAGCCTCCCACCAGATGGGTGAGGATGGTGGACAGGAAGATCAGGGGGGCGGTGCGCAGCTTCAGCCGCTCCGCGTCCCGTACCGCCACCAGCACCAGATTGGTGCCCCGGTCCTTCTCCATCCCGCAGGCCCGGTACAGCAGCACAATGGCCGCGCCCCCCAGGGGCAGGAACCAGATGATCCAGGGGTGTTCCAGGCGCAGCTCGGCGGCCAGGTCGATGCCCAGGTGAAAGGCCACCCCCACCAGCCCTACAATTACACCCACAAGGCAGGAATAAACCAGCCATTTGGCAAAGGCGGCGCCCTGGTTCAGGCTCGCCTTCGCCCGGTCAGACAAGGGAAACACGGAAACTCCTCCTCTTTTCCAGGACGCCCTCCCGGCGCCCAAGGTCATAGAGAGTATACCATATTCCAGGCAGAAATGGCACCCCAAATCTTTTCCCCCGGGAAAACTGCCGGGACCCCTTGCCACATCAGGGTTTTTATGATATGATGCTGGCATATCCGCAAAGTTTCAACCTTTTAAAGGAGGTCATTCCCGTGCCTGAGGGCCAAATATGGCCGATCCTGTTTTCGGTCAGCCTGTGTATCAATATCGTCCAGCTGCTGTGGCGGCCCATCCTGAATCTGCTTCACCGAAAGGACCAGGTGTCTGAGGACAACATCATGGCCATGGTGGAGGAGGGCGAGGAGTCCGGAGCTATCCAGACCAACGAGAAGGAATTTATTGAAAATGTCCTGGAGTTCGACAACAGTACCGCCAGGGATGTGATGGTCCACCGCACCGACATGGTCACCCTGCCTCTGGACGCGGAGGAGTCGGAGATTCTGGAGGTCATCCGCCAGTCCGGCCTGTCCCGCTTCCCGGTGTACGGGGAGGACGCCGACGACATCCAGGGCGTGCTGTCCACCCGGGACTATCTGCTCAACTTCCACCAGTCCGCCCCCCTGCCCCTGAAGGAGCTGCTCCGTCCGGCCTACTTCGTCCCAGAGACGGTGGCGGCCGATGTGCTGTTTCGGGATATGCAGGGGAAAAAGACCCACCTGGCCCTGGTGGTGGACGAGTACGGCGGCACCAGCGGCCTGGTCACTCTGGAGGACTTGTTGGAGGAGCTGGTGGGCAATATTTACGACGAGTTCGACCCCCAGGAGGAGCAGGAGATTATCCAGCTGGACGGCGAACGCTGGCGGGTGTCCGGCTCCGCCGACCTGGAAGAGCTGGCCGAGGCCATGGGCTTTGAGCTTCCCGAGGACGAGGAGCGGGACTACGATACCCTGGGCGGTCTGGTGTTCTCCCAGATGTCCGTGATTCCAGGGGATGGAAGCCGCCCCCTGGTGGAGGCCCTGGGCCTGCGCATCCAGGTAGAGGAGCTGTGCGAACGCCGGGTGGAATGGGCTCTGGTGGAACGGCTGAGTCCCGAGCCGGAGCAGGAGTAAGTACATCAATTTCCCGCTCAGATGAAGCCGCTGGAGCGGACGGAGGCCGCCCACTACTTCACCGAGATGAAATGCCGCCGTCACTCCTATCAAGGAAAAACAGGGGCTGAGATCATACGATCTCAGCCCCTGTCAGACTGTGTA
>ERZ779632.704-NODE-704-length-17036-cov-9.625464_pt1 | contig 17036 bp, 15 predicted proteins | sample MGYA00514194_ERZ779632 | MGnify/ENA primary metagenome ERZ779632 (study PRJEB29562, sample SAMEA4376704) | mouse gut metagenome | isolation source: Cecum | study: EMG produced TPA metagenomics assembly of the A DSS colitis mouse model was used to assess the...
CGCCGGCTGTCTATGAACATCCTGCACAGCTTCCAGGACAGCGAGGAGTGCGTCAACGACGCCTACGGCCGCTGCTGGGACACCATGCCGCCCCAGCGGCCGGCCAGCCTGCGGGCCTATCTGGGGGTCATCATCCGCAATCTCTCCATCAGCCGCTACCGGGCCGGCCGTGCCCAGAAGCGGTACGGAGGCGCGGAGGTGCTGCTCAGCGAGCTCTCTGAGTGCGTCCCCGCGCCGGAGAACGTCCAGCGCACCCTGGAGGCCGCCGAGCTGGGCGAGCGCATCAGCCAATGGCTGGAGGGGCTGGCCCCGGAGGACCGGGCCCTCTTCGTCCGCCGCTACTGGAGCGGGGAGGCGGTGAAGGATCTGGCCAGGGAGGCGGGAGCCAGGCCAAACGCAGTTACCAAGCGGCTGCTGCGCCTGCGGGAGAACCTGCGGCGGACACTGGAGAAGGAGGGGGTGGCCCTGTGAACGAGAAAGCGGAGATCCTGTTTGACGCGGTCACCAGCATCCGCCCGGAGCTGGTGGAGCGGGCCCTGGACGCCCCCATCCGCCGCCGGCCGGTCTGGCGGCGGTACGCGGCCCTGTGCGCCTGTCTGGCCCTGGCGGTCTGTGTGGGTTGGTTCGCGCTCCTCTCCGGCGGCATGGGCGGCGGCAGCGATATGATCTCCACCGATTCCGCGCCCGCGGACAACAGCGCCCCGCCCCCGGCCATCCCGGAGGACGTCCCCCAGCTCTCCGGAGCCCCCTCCGAGGACGGTGGGGAGATGGACGGCGCTCCCATCGCCTCCTTTACCGCCCAGGTAGCGGAGGTCCGGGAGAGTACGCTCCTGGTGCGGCCCGATGATCCATGGGACGCGGAGACGGTGGAGGTGTCCCTGGAGGGGCTGGAGACACTGCCGGCCCTGGCCCCCGGCGACAGGGTGCGGGTGACCTTCGCCGGGGAGGTCCAAGAGGACGGCCTCATCACCGGCGTGACGGAGATTGCGGCGGCGCCCTGAGAGACGCGTTCGCTGATAAAATAGAAAATTCATCCGATGAAGACCATTTGAAGGGAGACGTTTTTTTGAAGCTAAAGGAACTTTTCAGCGCCCACGACATGACCGCAGGGCCGCCCTGGCAGCGGATCATGGAGTTTGCCGTGCCCATGCTGGTGGGCAATCTGGCCCAGCAGCTCTACAACACGGCGGACTCCATCGTGGTGGGCCACTATGTAGGGGACAACGCCCTGGCGGCGGTGGGGAGCGCCTCGCCCATCCTCAATCTGCTGCTGGCCCTGTTCGTGGGCGTGTCCACGGGAGCGGGCATCGTCATCTCCCAGAACTACGGCGCCGGGGACCGGGAGCGGCTGAGCAATTCCATCGGCAACTGCATCACCCTGGCCGCCATTGCCTCCGCCATCACCATGCTCATCGGCGTCGCTGTCACCACGCCCATGCTGCGCCTGCTGGACACCCCGGCCTCCATCATCGGCTGGAGCGGCGACTATCTCCACATCATCTTCTGGGGCGTGGCCGGGTGCGCCTTCTACAACATCCTCTCCGGCATCCTCCGGGGCATGGGGGACTCCTTCTCCGCCCTGGCCTTCCTGCTGCTGGCCACGGTGCTGAACATCGGCCTGGACGTGTGGTTCGTGGCCGGGTTCGGCATGGGCGTGGCCGGGGTGGCCCTGGCCACGGTGCTGGCCCAGGGGATCTCCGCGGCCCTGTGCATGGTGAAGCTGCTGCGGATGCAGGACGTGTTCGACTTCACCCCCGCCACCCTCCGCCTGCGGCGGGACTGCGCGGCCCGCATTGTCCACATCGGGGTGCCCTCCGGCGTCACCCAGGCCATCATGAGCCTGGCTATGCTGGTGGTCCAGTCCCTGACCAACAGCATGGGGGAGACGGTGATCGCCTGCAACGTCATCATCATGCGGGTGGACGGCTTCGCCATGATGCCCAACATGACCTTCGGTCAGGCCATGAGCGTCTACACCGGCCAGAACGTGGGGGCCGGGAAGCTGGACCGGGTGGTCCAGGGCCGGAAGCAGGGCACGGCCATGGCGGTGGGGCTGGCCTGCGCCATCACTGCCTGCCTGCTCCTCTTCGGCCGCCACCTCTTCGCCCTGTTCACCGACACGGAGGAGCTCATCGTGCTGGCCGGCCGGATGATGCGCATCATGGCCGCCGGATACATCGCCATCGCCGTCTCCCAGGTGCTGGGCGGCGTGATGCGGGGCGCCGGGGACACGGTGACCCCCATGTGGATCTCCCTGTTCACCACCATCTTTATGCGGGTCCCCGTGGCCTACGCCCTGGCGTACCTGACCCGCTGCGAGGCGTGGCCCAACGGCCGGCCGGAGGCGCTGAGCGTGTCGCTGCTGGTGCCCTGGGTCATGGGCGCGGTGCTCTCCTACATCGCCTTCCGCCGGGGCAGCTGGCGCAAGCGCCTGCCCCAGATGATGAATACGTAACCCGCCCCGCCGGAAATTCCCCCAAATTGACCCTATGCTTTTCCCGGCGGCTGTGGTATACTGGAAACAATGTGAACACTAAAGAGGTTGGAGGAGGCTTTTATGGCCATCACATCTGAATTTTTCTTTCCATCCAGCGACGGAAAGACCCTGATCCATGTCAACCAGTGGACCCCGTCGGAGCGCAGGATCCTGGGCGTGGTCCAGATTGCCCACGGCGTGGCGGAGTACGGTGCGCGGTACGCCCCCTTTGCCCGGTTTTTGTGCGGCCACGGCTTCGTGGTGGTGGCCAACGACCACCTGGGCCACGGCCAGTCCCTCATCCCCGGGGGCCCCATGGTCTACCTGGGGGAGAAGGACGGCTGGTGGAACGTGGTGGACGACATGGAGTGCCTCCGCAGCCGCGTCGCCAAGGTCTTCCCGGACAGGCCCTACTTCCTGTTCGGCCACTCCATGGGCTCCTTCCTCTCCCGCACCCACCTGATCCGCTACCCCGGCAGGCTGGACGGCTGCATCCTCTGCGGCACCGGCCACCAGTCCCCGGCCCTCATCGCCGGGGGCAAGCTCATCGCGGACCGGGAGATCCGCCGCCTGGGCAAAAAGGCCTTCAGCGCCCGGGCCGACGATCTGGCCTTCGGGGCCTACAACAAGGCCTTCGCCCCCACCCGCACCCGGTTCGACTGGGTCTCCGCCAGCGAGGAGAACGTGGACGCCTATATCGCCGACCCCCTCTGCGGCGGGGACACCACCCTGGGCCTGTTCCGGGACATGCTGGACGGGCTCTCCTATATCACCAGGCAGTCCAACATGGACAAGATGGACGCCGACCTGCCGGTGTTCTTCATCGCCGGGGACCAGGACCCGGTGGGCGACATGGGCAAGGGGGTGCGGAAGGCCCACGACTGCTTCAAAAAGGCGGGCATCCGGGACCTGAGCATCAAGCTCTATCACGGCCTGCGCCACGAGATCCTCAACGAGGCCAGCCGGCAGTATGTCTACAGGGATGTGCTGGACTGGCTGGAGGCCCGGGCCTGAGCGGCCAGGGCCCCCAGCCCCAGCAGCGCTGTGTCGTGGTGCCGGGCCAGCAGGGCGGCGGTGAGCACGCAGTCCGCCGCCAGCAGCAGCCACAGGGCGAACACCGCCTCCGGCGGAACGCTCCCGGCCAGCCGGGCCGCTGCCGGCTGCACCCAGCGGACCGCCAGGGCGGACAGCGCCCCCCAGATCACCGCGAACCGGGGGCAGATCCGGCCCTGGACGTGGCCCCGCAGCAGGCTGTAGTCCCAGAACTGGACATGGAGAACCCTGTCGTAAAAGAGGTGGACCAGATACTCCACCCCCGTGCAGATGAGGCCGCCCAGCACAGAGAGGGTCACAAGGCCGGTCTCCGCCGGGACCAGGGCCAGCACGGCGGTCATGGCCAGCCCGTACACCGGGCACAGGGGCAGCAGCAGAAAGCACTTGCGCTGCCGCCGGGGGGACCGGATGGCCCGGGCGTACAGCTTCTCCAGGCCGCAGCCGGCCAGGCTGTAGAACAGGAAATACAAAAACCACTGGGACATGGGACGCTCCTTTTCCAATCGTTTGATAGGTAGCATTCCCACTCCGCGAAAAAACATACGGGAGGTGGACACGGTGCAGGACACATGGGAGGCTCTGCTGTGCGAGTGCAGCCGCTGCCATGAGTGCGCCCTGGGGCAGACCCGGAGGAACGTGGTCTTCGGCACAGGCAGCCCCACGGCGGAGATCATGCTGGTGGGCGAGGGGCCGGGGGCAAACGAGGACCAGCAGGGCGTGCCCTTTGTGGGCCGGGCCGGCCAGCTGCTGGACGACATGCTCTCCATCATCGGCCTGGACCGCACCAAGGTCTATATCACCAACATCGTCAAGTGCCGTCCGCCGGAGAACCGGGACCCGCTGAACGTGGAGCAGGACATGTGCATCGGGTATCTGCGCCGCCAGATCGGGCTGCTCCGACCCAAGATATTGGTCAGCCTGGGGCGGATCGCCGCCATGCGGCTCATTGACGGGGACTTTCGCATCACCAGGGACCACGGCAAATGGTACGACGTGGACGGTATGCGGATGATGGCCGTCTACCACCCCTCCGCCCTGCTGCGGGACCCCAGCCGCCGGCCGGAGACCTTTGAGGATCTGAAGTCCCTCCAGCGGGAGATCCGCCGCGTATGCTCCCGCACGGAGCTGCGCTGCCCCTGGCGGGCGGCCCCGGCGGACAAGTAGCCCATCAAAACGAGGACCTGCCGGTAAGCTTGCCCGGCAGGTCCTCGTCCATGATGTAATACAGCGGCGGTCCGTCAGCCGCCGAAATCCTTTGCCGCACCCTTGAGCATCTCACGGATGGGCAGCTGGTAGGGGCACCGCTCCTCGCAGGCTCCGCACGCCACGCAGTCCCCGGCCTTGGCGGCCAGAGCGCCGTAGCGGCCCCGGGCCCAGTCCTCCAGCCCGTACCGGCGCAGATATCCCTGGAAGAGAAAGACGTTGGGGATGCTGATGCCTGCGGTGCAGGGGGCGCAGTAGTTGCACCGGCGGCAGAAGTTGTTCCCCAGCTCCCGCCGGATCTCCTCCGCCCGCTCCAGCTCCCGGGCCGTCAGGGGGGACGCGCCGCTCACCGCGGCGGCGTTCTCCGCCACCTCCTCGGGGGCGTACATGCCCGGCAGCACCACGGTCACGTTGGGGTTGGAGGAGGCGAAGCGCAGCGCCAGGGCTGCGTCCTCAATGGCCCCGCCGGCCAGGCTCTTCATGTTGATGAACCCAACCCCCTTGGCGCGGGCCCGCTCCATCAGCTCCGCGCCCTGGCTCTCCACAATGTTGTAGGGGAACATGACCGTCTCCACCCAGTCCAGCTCCAGCGCCCTTGCGAAGGCGTCCACGGAGTGGGTGGTAAAGCCCAGATGGCCGATCTTCCCCGCCGACTTGGCCTCCAGCAGGGCCTCCAGGGCTCCGCCGGGGGCGCACACCTGCTCCAGCTGCTGGAGGTTGGCGTTGTGGATCTGGTAGAGGTCAATAAAGTCCGTGCGGAGGTTGCCCAGGCTCACCTCGATATCCTTAGCCATGCCCTCCCGGTCCCTGGACATGGACTTGGTGGCCAGCACGAACCGGTCCCGCCGGCCCTCGATGGCCTGACCAATCAGCTCCTCGCTGACCGTATAGCCCCGGGCGGTGTCGATGAAGTTGACCCCCGCGGCCTCCACCGCGTCCAGCAGCGCCCTGGCCTCGCCGGGGTTCAGCCGCTGGATGGGGATGCCCCCGAAGCCCATGCGGGACACCCGCAGGCCGGTCCTGCCCAAAATCACATATTCCATATCATTCTTCCTCCCTATCTTCTCCGGAGAGGGCTCGCCCTCCCGGTTACTGCTCTGTCCGCTCCTCCGGAGCCTCCTGCTGGGGACCGTCCTCCTCCGCGCCGCCGTCCTCCGGGCGGTCCATGGCCGCCGTGGGCATGGGGATGGCCTCGCTGACCATGCTGATATGCCTGGCAGGGGCCTCGATGCCGCTGTCATTGCCCGGGGCGGGTACGCCGTAGTACTCCTCCTGGTCCGGGTCCCGGCCGTCCAGAATGGCCATCATCTGCGCGCCGGTGATGGTCTCCTTCTTGAAGAGGTAGGAGGCGATCTCGTCCAGCTTCTCCCGGTTCTGCCGCAGCAGCTCCATGGCCTCGTCGTGGCAGCGCCGCAGCAGGGCCGCCACCTCCTGGTCCGCCAGGGCGAAGGTCTCCTGGGCGCAGTTCATGCTGTAGCCGCCGTCCAGATACTGGCTCTGGACCGTGCCCAGGGCCATCATGCCGAACTTCTCGCTCATGCCGAACCGGGCCACCAGATTCCGGGCCAGCTCCGTGGCCCGCTCAATGTCGTTGGCCGCGCCGGAGGTCTGGGTGTCAAACACCAGCTCCTCCGCGCACCGGCCCGCCAGCAGGGTGCGGATCTCCGTGAGGATGTCCTCCCGGCTCATGAGGAACTTCTCCTCCTCCGGCAGATGGAGGGTGTAGCCCAGGGTTCCCTCGGTGTGGGGCACAATGGTGATCTTGGTCACCGGCTGGGCCTTCTTCTGCCGGGCCGCCGTCAGGGCGTGGCCCACCTCGTGGTAGGCGATGATCTTTTTCTCCTGCTCCGTGATGACGGTGCCCTTCTTCTCCGCGCCGGCAATGACCACCTCAAAGGAGGCCAGCAGGTCCTCCTGATTCACCGCGTGGCGGCCCTGGCGGACCGCCCGGAGCGCCGCCTCGTTCACCGTGTTGGCCAGATCCGCGCCCACGCACCCGGCGGTGGCCTGGGCGATCTTGTTCAGATCCACGTCCTCCGCCATGCGGATCTTCCGGGTGTGGACCTGGAGGGTGGCCAGACGGCCCGCCAGATTGGGCCGGTCCACGGTGATGCGCCGGTCAAACCGGCCGGGGCGCAGCAGGGCCTTGTCCAGCACCTCGGGCCGGTTGGTGGCGGCCAGGACGATGATGCCCTTGCTGGGGTCGAAGCCGTCCATCTCCGCCAGGAGCTGGTTGAGGGTCTGCTCCCGCTCGTCGTTGCCGCCGCCGAAGCGGGAGTCCCGGGTCTTGCCGATGGCGTCGATCTCGTCGATAAAGATGATACAGGGGGCCACCTTGGCCGCCTCCTGGAAGAGGTCCCGGACACGGCTGGCGCCCACGCCCACGAACATCTCCACAAAGCCGGAGCCGGAGATGGAGAAGAAGGGCACCCCCGCCTCCCCGGCCACGGCCTTGGCCAGCAGGGTCTTGCCGGTGCCCGGGGAGCCCACCAGCAGCGCGCCCCGGGGCAGCTTTGCGCCGATGGCGGTGTACTTGCCCGGGTTGTGGAGAAAGTCGATGATCTCCACCAGGGACTCCTTGGCCTCGTCCTGGCCGGCCACGTCATTGAAGGTGACGCCGGTGGATTTCTCCATGTACACCTTGGCGTTGGACTTGCCCACGCTGCCGATGCCGCCCAGGCCGCCCCCCTTCCGGGCCATGAGATTCATCAGGAGCACGAACCCGCCGATGAGCAGGGCCGTGGGCAGGATGTAGGCGATCATGAACTCCAGCACCGGGCTCATCTGGGGCACGTAGGGGTTGGTGAATTCCACGCCGTGCTCCGTCAGCAGGGGGATCAGGTCCCGGTCCAGGCTGCCCAGCTGCATGGTGAAGAGGGTGAAGTCCTTGTCAAAGGTGTTGCCCAGCTCGTCGGTGAATACGTAGCCCTCCGCCGGGGTGATCTCCAGCTTGCCCTCCACGAATTCCACAGCCGCAACCTTGTCCTCCTCCACCATGGAGAGGAACTGGCTGTACTTGATCTCGTGGGTGGTGGCCGCCGTGCTGGCCTGCCGGCTGTAGGCGGACAGGTAGTTGAACGCCACCGTCAGCACCAGGGCCCAGGCCACCATAATCAGCAGTCCGTTGAGATTTTTTTTGTTCTTATTATGGTTGGAATTTTTATTATGGTTGTCGTTCATCACTTTCTCCTTCTATATTCAGCAGGCCGACCCTGACACACATTTCATCAGCCATTGTGCATAGTACCACAAAATCTGACCGGCCACAAGGACTGACTGTGGATTTTCTGTGAAATTTCTGTGAATCCCCCTTTCGAAACCCCTGCACTTTGTGGTATACTGGCATTAATACACACGATTTCCCACATGCAGGGGGCGCGCCGCCCCCGGAGAGAGAGGAACAGCATGAGAGAACATGAGTGCCCCGGCGAGGGACTGATCGAGGGCCGCAACGCGGTGACGGAGGCCCTGCGGGCCGGGACCGCCCTCGACAAGCTGTATATTGCCAAGGGGGACACGGACCGCACCCTGGCCCGCATCGCCGCCGAGGCGCGGCGGGCCGGCGTAGTGGTGGTGGAGGCGGACCGGCGGAAGCTGGACGCCATGAGCGCCACCCACAGCCACCAGGGGGCCGTCGCCGTGGCCGCCGCCGCGCCCTACGCGCCGGTGGAGGATATTCTGCAAATCGCGGCGGACCGGGGGGAGCCCCCGCTGCTGGTGGTGTGCGACGAGATCTCCGATCCCCACAACCTGGGGGCCATCATCCGCACCGCCGAGTGCGCCGGAGCCCACGGGGTCATCATCCCCAAGCGGCGCAGCGCGGGCCTCACCGCCGTGGTGGCCAAGACCAGCGCCGGGGCGGTGAGCTACCTGCCCGTGGCCCGGGTGCCCAACCTGCCATCCGCCCTCAAGGCGCTGAAAAAGCAGGGAATCTGGATTTTCGGCGCCGCCGCGGGCGGCTCCGCCAGCCTCTATGAGGCGGATCTGCGCCTGCCGGCGGCCATCGTCATCGGCAGCGAGGGGGACGGCATGGGCCGGCTGGTCCAGGAGAGCTGCGACTTCCTGGTCAGCATCCCCATGAGAGGGCGGATCTCGTCCCTCAACGCGTCTGCGGCAGCGGCGGTGCTGCTGTATGAGGCTCTGCGCCAGCGGCGCTGACAGCACAGCGCCCCATCCCCCGTGGGAAAAGGAAAGAGATTTTTATGGTAGACAGACACGACAACCAGCCAAACAGCCCCATTGATCCCTCCCTCATGGACACCCAGCGTCTGCTGCTGGGCGTGGACCCGGCAGCGGGGGAGCTGTTCGATCTGGAGGACATATTGGCCGAGTACAGCGGCAGGAGCGAGCCCACGGAATCCCCGGAGCCCCCGGAGGACGCGCCTCCCCAGGAGGACGCCGCTCCCCCGAAGCCGGAGGAGCGGCAGGACGAGCCGCTGCCGGAGGCCCATGCGGCGCCGGAGGAGCCCGCCCCCTCCCTGCTTCGCCGCCTGTTCCGCCGCCGCGCCCCGGCAAAGGGGGAGACCCCGCCGGCGGGGGAGGTCCCGGAGGAGGCGGAGCGGCAGGAGGTTCCGGCGAATCCGATTCCGCCGGAGGCGGCTGCTCCCGCCCCGCCGGAAGCGCCCCCGGTCCCCGTCCCGCCGCCGGAGGAGGAGGACGAGAGCCTGGAGGACGACGGCAATCTGGAGGAGCTGCTGGACATGGTCTTCTGGGAGGGCCTGGGGGTGACGGAGGCGGGCCTCGCCGGGTCCGCGCCGCCGCCGGAGGCCACAGCCCCGGCGGTCTCGGAGACGCAGAGCGCCCCGGAAATCCCGCAGCCCCCCGGGACGCCGGCTGTCCCGGCAGTCCAGGAGGTTCAAAAAACGCCGGAGACCCCGAAGGCTCCGGCTGCCCCGGCGGCCCGGGAGGTTCCCAAAACGCCGGAGACCCCGGCGGCTCCGGCTGTCCCGGCGGCCCGGGAGGTTCCTAAAACGCCGGAGGCCGGCGAGGAGGAGCCGCCCGCGTCTCCGCCCGCCGTGTCCATGGAGGACGTGGTGGCCAACACGGTGGACGCGGTGAAGGAGGCCCAGGAGAAGCGCCAGGAGCGGCTGCGCCGCCGCCTGGAGAAGAGCCGGAAGGAGCGGGCCGTCAAGCGGCGGGAGCCCCAGCACACCCTGCCGGAGATCCAGCGGGAGCCCCCGGCGGGGGAGACGGCCAACCGCCACCGCCGCCGCCTGCGGGAGTGCAGGAGGAGCCTGCGGCTGGCCGTGCCGGTGGTAGCGGGACTATGGCTGCCCTGGGTGCTGGAGCGGTTCGGCGTAGAGACCCCCTTTTTCAGCGACAGCGCGGAGAATGCCGCCCTGTGCGTGCTGGTGGCCCAGGCCATGACCAGCATCCTCTGCTGGCCCGTGTACCGGGCGGCTGTGGAGGGGTTCAAGGAGCGGGCCTGGACCATCTACGCCACGGCCCTGCTGTCCACCCTGGTCACTCTGCTGGACGAGATGACCCTGCTGCTTCTGCCGGAGCGGTGCGACGCGTCCCCCCTGGGGGGCATCGCCGCCGCCCTGACCCTGTTCGCCCAGTGGGGGCTGACCAGCTACCACCGGGGCATGTCCGAGACCTTCCGCACCGCCGCCATGGGCGAGCCCAGCCGGGTGGCGGACCGCTGCGAGCAGGGCGTGGCCAAGGGCGCCGGGGGCGTGGCCGGATTTTACACCCGATGCTCCATGGAGGACACCGCCTCCCAGTGGCAGCGGCTTCTGCTGCCGGTGCTGGCAGCGGCCTCGGTGGTGTTCGCAGTGCTCTCCTCCGTGGGCCGGGAGCGCAGCCAGGACTTCCTCTGGTGCTGGTCCGTGGTGCTGTGCGCCGGCTCCTCCCTGGCCTTCCCCCTGGCCTATCTGGTGCCCTTCGGCCGCGCCGCCCTGCGCCTGGCCCGGGCAGGGGCCGCCATGGCCGGACACTACGGCGCGGCCCGCCTGTCCTCCTCCCGCCGTCTGGTGGTGACGGACACGGACCTCTTCCCCCCCGGGGCGGCGGTCCTGGCCGGGCTGAAGCTCTACGGCGAGGAGAAGAACCGGGCCCTCTCCTACGCCGCCACCCTGGCGGTCCAGGGGGGCGGGGTGCTGGGCCGGGTGTTCGCGGACGTGTGCCGCTCCAGCCGGGTGGAGTACCAGGGCCTGGAGCACTTCCACATCCACGAGGACGGCGGCCTGAGCGGCATGATCCGCGGGGAGACGGTGCTGGTGGGCACGGCGGCCTTCATGCGCCGCAAGGCGGTGCGCCTGCCTCCCCGACTGCCCTCCAAGACCCCGGTGTGCCTGGCCGTGGACGGCACCCTCACGGCGGTATTCGCCGTGAAATACACCGCCGCGGACACGGTGGATCTGGCCCTGCGGGCCATGCGGCGCAACGGCCTCCATCTGACCCTGGCCGTGCGGGACGCCTCCGTCACCTCCAAGCTGCTCCGGGCCCGCTTCGGCTCCGACTGCGGCGCGGTCCGTCCGGAGCTGGGGGAGCGTCTGTCCCTCAGCGATCCCGAGCGGGAGGCGGAGGGTCCCAGCGGCCTCCTCTACCGGGAGGGCCTGCTGCCCTTTGTGACCCTGGCCGTGGCCAGCCGCCGCCTGTGCCAGACGGCGGCCGTGGGGAACCTGCTGTCCCTCTTCAGCAGCATCACCGGGACCCTGCTGGGGTTCTACCTCACCTTTACCGGCAGCTATCAGGTGCTCACGCCGGTGCTGCTCATGACCTACCTGCTTCTCTGGGTGGCCCCCATGCTGCCGCTGGTGTGGACGGCGGACAAGCTGTGAGAGCAGGGCTGTAAATAAAGGATCTAATGGATATATGATGATCGTTTACGAAAAGCTCAGCGCGGACAACTTCAATCCCCACTCCCTGGACGGCTTTATTCGCCGCCAGGAGGTCCGCGAGTGCTGGCGCAGGGTGGAGGGCCAGTGGACGCTGCTGCCCATCGCCTATGTGGAGGACTGGGATCTGGAGGCCCGCCGGAAGCGGGCGGAGATCATCCTCCGCTCCATCCGGGAGGGCGGACTGGCCTACGGCGCTTGGGACCAGGGCAGGCTTGCGGGCTTCGCCCGGCTGGACCCGGTTCGGTTCGGCAGCCAGAGCCAGTACGTGGATCTGGCCCAGTTTCACGTCTCCCTGCCCTATCGGGGCCGGGGGATCGGCAGGAGGCTGTTCTCCATGGCCTGCGCCGGGGCCCGGGAGCTGGGGGCCTCCAGGCTGTATATCTCCGCCCACTCCGCCCGGGAACCCATGGCCGCCTACCGCGCCCTGGGCTGCGCGGAGGCGGCGGAGGTCAATCAGCTCCTGGCGGAAAAGGAGCCCTGCGATGTTCCGCTGGAGTATGTCCTCTAGGCCCCTCTCCTGCTGGATTGGTCAAAAATGCAGGCAGTGTTTTGGTGAATCTGTCCAAAATGCGGGGGATTAGAAAATTCCAGTTGTGCTAAAACGGAAAAAGTACTATAATTACTTACGTTAGGCAAGTTCCCGCCCAGGGAACACCATAAACGGAAGGAGACAAACTCTATGGACATTCGCAACATCTGCCTGCTGGGCCACGGCGGCAGCGGGAAAACCTCCCTGGTGGAGAGTATGCTGTATATCACCGGCGTTACCGACCGCCTGGGCAAGCCGGCGGACGGCAATACCGTTTGCGATTACGATCCGGAGGAGATCAAGCGCCAGATTTCCATCTCCCTGGCCATGACCCCCGTGCAGTACAACGGGGTGAAGATCAACGTGCTGGACACCCCGGGCAACTTCGACTTTGCCGGCGAGATGCAGTCCGGCGTCCGGGCCGCCGAGGTGGGCGTGCTGGTGTGCGCGTCCAAGGACGGGCTCAGCGTGGGCGCGGAGCGGTGCTGGAAGTACCTCAAGGAGCAGAAGAAGCCATGCATTGTCTACATCTCCAAGGAGGACGAGGAGAACGCCAACTTCTCCACCACCCTGGACGCCCTGCGGGAGAAGCTCTCAAAGTCCATCGCCCCCGTTGTCGCCCCCATCTGGGACGAGAACAAGCGCACCATCGGCATCATTGACGTGCTCAACAAGAAGGCCTACAAGATGCCCGAGAACAAGAAGGGCAAGCGGGAGGAGATCCCCATTCCCGACAGCAAGATGAAGGTGGTTGACGAGCTCTACGGCCAGCTGATGGAGGCCGTGGCCGAGACCACAGAGGAGAACATGGAGAAGTTCTTCGCCGGCGAGAGCTTCACCAAGGAGGAGATCATGACCGGCCTGAAGGTGGGCATGCACGAGGGCACCCTGGCCCCCGTGGTCTGCGGCTCCGCCCTGACGGGCCTGGGCACGGAGATGCTGCTGAGCACCATCGTGGATCTGGTCCCCGGTCCCCTGGAGATGCCCGCTGAGGAGGCCATGGACGAGTCCGGCGAGAACGCCGTGGAGGTCAAGCGGGATCCCAACGGCCCCACCGCCGCCATCGTCTTCAAGACCATCTCCGACCAGTACGGCAAGTACTCCCTGGTCAAGGTTATCTCCGGCAGGATCACCGGCGACATGAGCCTCTACAACCCCGCCACCGGCAAGACCGAGAAGCTGGGCCGCCTGTACACCATCAAGGGCAAGAAGAACGAGGAGGTCAAGGAGATCGCCTGCGGCGACATCGGCGCTATCGCCAAGATGGACCGCCTCAAGACCGGCGAAACCCTCTGCGACCCCAAGAGCATTGTGAAGCTGGCCCCGGTGGCCTTTGCCGAGCCCTGCTACTCCCGGGCCATCGCCCCCAAGACCAGAGGACAGGACGAGAAGGTGGGCACGGGCCTCATCCGCCTCAACGAGGAGGACCCCACCTTCAACGTGGTCAACAACGCGGAGACCCATCAGGTGGTGGTCTCCGGCGCGGGCGACATCCAGATCGACGTGCTGGTCAGCAAGCTCAAGAGCCGCTTTGGCGTGGACGCGGAGCTGGACACCCCCCGGGTGGCCTACCGCGAGAAGATCCGCAAGCAGGTGCGCAAGCAGGGCCGCCACAAGAAGCAGACCGGCGGCAGCGGCCAGTTCGGCGACGTACACATTGTCTTCGAGCCCCAGGACGAGCAGGAGGACATGATCTTTGCCGAGGAGGTCTTCGGCGGCAGCGTGCCCAAGAACTTCTTCCCCGCCGTGGAGAAGGGCCTGCGGGAGGCCTGCGTACACGGCGTGCTGGCCGGCTACCCCATGGTGTTCCTGAAGGCCACCCTGGTGGACGGCTCCTACCACCCCGTTGACTCCTCCGAAATCGCCTTCAAGACCGCCGCCCAGCTGGCCTACAAGGCCGCTCTGCCTGAGGCATCTCCGGTGCTGCTGGAGCCCATCGGTGAGCTGAAGGTCACCATTCCCGACAGCTACATGGGCGATATCCTGGGCGATCTGAACAAGCGCCGGGGCCGCATCATGGGCATGAACCCCACCGGCGGCGGCGACCAGATCGTCGAGGCCGAGGTCCCCATGGCGGAGATGATGACCTACGCCATTGATCTGCGCTCCATGACCCAGTCCCGGGGCACCTTCACCCTCCACTTTATCCGCTACGAGGAGTGCCCCGCCGCCGCCCAGGAGAAGGCCATTGCCGAGGCCAAGGCCCTGGCGGAGGAGTAATCCTGACAATCAGCAGAAACGTGCAGACATCCCCCCGGGGCCAAGGCCCCGGGGGGATGTTTCTTGTGCGGACTTAGCTGAGATCAATAATTTTCCGCGCTGATTTCAAAGTATGCCTGGGGATGGGCGCAGGTGGGGCAGATCTCCGGGGCCTTCTCCCCCACAATGATGTGGCCGCAGTTCCGGCACTCCCAGACCTTGACCTCGCTCTTCTTGAAAACCTCCTGGATTTCCACGTTCCGCAGCAGGGCGCGGTAGCGCTCCTCGTGGTGCTTCTCAATGGCCGCAACCATACGGAACTTGGCCGCCAGCTCCGGGAAGCCCTCCTTCTCCGCCGTCTCAGCAAATCCGGCGTACATGTCCGTCCACTCGTAGTTCTCACCGGCAGCGGCGGCGCCCAGGTTCTCGGCGGTGGAGCCGATGCCCTCCAGTTCCTTCAGCCAAAGCTTGGCGTGCTCCTTCTCGTTGTCGGCGGTCTTGAGGAACAGAGCCGCGATCTGCTCATAGCCCTCCTTCTTGGCCTTGGAGGCAAAGTATGTATACTTGTTTCTGGCCTGGGACTCTCCGGCAAAAGCCGCCTCCAGGTTCTTTTCGGTCTGGGTGCCAGCGTACTTGCTCATCATAAAAATATCCTTTCTGTATATTCCAGCGCCGGCGGGGCGTTTCCCCGCCGGCGTATGGTACGGCGATGTGGGTACTGTGCGGGTGGGTGGTTTCCGTTGGAAGGGCCGCGGAGCGTACTGGGTCAGGGCCCCTTTTCGGCTTCTGTCGGGTGATATTATAGATCTGTATTGCCGCTGATTTGCTCCCTACAGTCGGGGCATAGATAGAAAACCTGCAAATCGTAGGACAAGAAGGGGTCACCAACCATTTTGCGCAGGGAGTCTGTGAGATCATCGAAGGTGATATCCTCCAGGCGGCCGCACCGCCTGCATACCAGATGGTCATGCTTTCGGATGCGGTCATAGCGGTCCGCCATCCCCTCTACGGACACTCTGCGGATCAGCCCGGCGATGCAGAGCTTGTTGACGTTGTTATAGACGGTTGCAAGGACAATTTTCGGATATTTTTCCCGAATTTGCGCGAATATCTGCTCAACGGTCAAGTGGTCATGGGATGTATTGATAATAGCGTAAATTTCGCGCTCATATGTGGTCATATGCACTCCTGTTTAAATCCGGTGGAGTTTGTATTAGAATTGTTCTGTATATTTTAGATTTATTCTATTATATAAGAAATAAAATGTCAAGCCTTATTTTGTCTATATCACGGAAAGGCAGGTTTTAATATGTAAATGGACAGTCGGACCGACGGGTCCGACTGTTGATTTATGCAGAAATAAACCAGGACTGCAAAGAAAAAGAAATTGGGCACAGGATGCCGACTCTATATGGGCAAGGAGATGATCGTAGACACCGAGTACGCCGGGTATGTGTTCGTAGGCTGGGCGGCCGGCCGATTTAAGACAGAGCGTGGAGAAATGATGCCATACGCAAACATGTTTGTTCTCTCTCCTGTCAGCAGCTACGAGTCCGATGACTACCAGGCAATGGGCATGAAAGCAGAGAAAAAGAAATGCCTGTCCCCGGAGGTCTGGGCGGATCTGGAGCCCGGAGACCGAGTGAAGCTGTTCTTCGATGACAAAAACCGTGCCGTCATGGCGGCGTTAGATCAGTAAGCAGCGCGTAAACCGCCCCGGGGGTAGCTCCCCCGGGGTGCCCCCCGGCGCTAACAGGGGGGCACAACCTACAGACTACCGCAGGGGGGCTTTACCGTGGAGAAGAATTTGAATGAAAACGTAGTCATTTACGACTGGCTGTCCTTTACTACCAAGCAGCACACGCCGGAGCAGGTGATAGCAGCCCTGGGCCTGTCAGAATGTCCATGGTCAGAAATTAACGGCGCACACGGCTACATAGACCGTAAATACTTCGGCAATATCTCCATCCACTACAACGGCCGCGAGGATATGGGTGTGTGGTGCGAGATGTCCGGCCAGGGGTGCCGGAACTTTGAGGACATGACCACATTATCCGATAAGTGGCAGACCCTGTTTGCTTTCATATACAGTAACAGTTTGCATATAACCCGGCTGGACGTAGCGTTTGACGATCATACCGGGATTTTAGATATAGAGCGTATCGCCCAGGACACCCAGGAGCAGCGGTTTGTGAGCCGGATGAAATACTGGGAGGTGGTGCGCAGCAGCGGCGGCATAAGCTGTCAGATCGGGAGCCCTAAAAGCAAGGTGCTTGTCCGTATTTACGACAAGGCGGCAGAGCGAGGCTTTACCGATGGCCGTCATTGGGTGCGTGTGGAGCTTCAGCTCCGGGACAAACGTGCGGAGGAGTTTCTGAAAATACCCATGCGCATAGGCGAGGCATCTGTTGCAGAACTTTGTTATGCGACGATAGCTCCTCAATCTCCCGAATGGCTGCCCGGATGATTGCACAGCCACGCATGGCGCACGCATTCTCGTGCCCACAGCCTTTGCATCTTTCTGGCTCCGGCTTGGCTATACTCCATAAATTATTGATAATATGTTCCCGTTCCATATTCTGCTCCTTCCTCCGGGGTTACACCCCAGGGCAACAGCATTTGAAATTATGCGGAAAAGAGATATAATCAGGAATATGGAACTAGGATATGTTCACATACCTCCAACAAAACCTTCTCTCAGTGGAACGAGGTCTTTGCCGATGTCACCATC
>ERZ779632.707-NODE-707-length-16959-cov-5.385708_pt1 | contig 16959 bp, 19 predicted proteins | sample MGYA00514194_ERZ779632 | MGnify/ENA primary metagenome ERZ779632 (study PRJEB29562, sample SAMEA4376704) | mouse gut metagenome | isolation source: Cecum | study: EMG produced TPA metagenomics assembly of the A DSS colitis mouse model was used to assess the...
CCGACCAGGACGCGAAACGATACTGGGATCACAGTAAAGGGCATTAGGAGGAGAGAACAATGTTATTGTCTTAACTGGCGCATATCTGGATCATTGTCTGTCCTCTCGTCTTTTTGGGCGGATTGATCGACGCGGTAGCCGGGGGCGGCGGATTAATCACGCTGCCGGCCTATCTGTTGGCGGGGCTGCCGGCCCATATGGCTTCAGGGACCAACAAATGCGGCAACGCGTTTGGGACCTTTCTGTCCACCGGCCGCTTTTTGAAGCGGGGAGAGGTACATATGCCCAGCGCCGCTGCCGGGGCAGTGGGAGCTTTGATCGGGGCTTGGGTGGGAGCGCGGCTCAACCTGATTATGCCAGAGCAGATCCTGTACTACATTATGTTGGTGGTAGTACCGGTCATGGCCGTTTTTCTACTGCTGAAACGGAATTTCGGCCAGGAGGACCACTCCGACACGCTGGGGCGGGTTCAGCTGATGGCGATGGCCGTTGGAATTGGACTGGTGATTGGCGGCTACGACGGATTTTTTGGACCGGGAGCAGGGACCTTTCTGATGCTGGCCTTTACCGGAGTGTGTAAATTTGACCTGCTTACCGCTTCCGGCAATACCAAGCTGGCCAATTCCGCCAGCAATCTGGCGTCTCTGGTCACTTTCGCCCTGGCCGGCAAGGTGATGTGGAGTGTGGGAATCCCCGCCGCGCTGTGCGGCATTGCCGGCAATTATGTGGGTTCCGGCCTGGCCCTGAAGGGAGGGGCCAGGGTAATCCGGCCTATGTTTTTTGTGGTGCTGATTTTCCTGCTGGTCCGGTTGATTTACGGCCTTTTGACTTGAAAAAGCTGCCCCCGGCTTTGTCGGGGGATATTTTATGGCCGCGAAAGAAAACACTGGAATTTTTCCCAGCCTTGTGCTAATATAATAGTTAGTGATTTTGTGGGCACTTGCCCGTTTTAGGGGGTACATACCTTTGACTTATTTCATGTCTGTCATCCTGGGCTTTGTCCAGGGTGTGGCCGAGTTTCTGCCAATCTCCAGCTCTGGCCACCTCACCCTGTTCCAGCACTTTTTTGGCATGGAGGAACCCGACCAGCTCTTCAACGTTCTGCTCCACTTTGCCACCCTGCTGGCGGTATGTGTGGTGTACTGGCGGGATATCTGGGAGATGGTTGTAGAGTTTTTCCGCTTTTTCACCGACCTGTTCTCCCACAGGATCTACCGTGGTAACCCTCCGGAGGCCCGGAGGATGGTGCTGCTTATCATTGTGGGTACCCTGCCCCTGTTTCTGGTACTGCCCATTAAAGACAAGGTGGAGACGTTTGGGAACAACCCTATTTTCGTCTGCGGCGCACTGCTGGTCACCGGTTGTATTCTGTTCCTCTCCGACCAGATGGCCCGGGGACACAAAACTGCCCGAAACGCTACCCTTTTGGATGTGCTGCTGGTGGGTCTGGCCCAGGGAGTGGCGACCATCCCGGGGCTGTCCCGCTCCGGCTGCACCATCTCCGCCGGTATGGTCCGGGGGTTTGACCGGAAGTTTGCTGTGCGCTACTCCTTTCTCATGTCGCTGCCCGCCGTATTGGGGGCTACTCTGCTGGAGGTACTGGATGTGATGGAGCTGGAGGGGGGCATCCCAGTGGAAAACCTTCCCAAGTACCTGGTAGGTATGGCAGTGGCCGCTGTGGTGGGCTATTTCTCCATCCAGTTGGTGAAGCTGCTGGCCGACAGGGGCCGGTTCGGCGCGTTTGCCTTTTACTGCTGGGGCGCGGGCGCGCTGTTCATCCTGCTGAACATTATGAACTGGTCTCTGACCTCGCCGGCGTAACACCGGAACATCGAAAGGAACGATTTACATATGGCGACACAAAAGAAAGCTGGGGGGAGCCGCGCCTCCGGGGGCGGGGGACGGCGTACCGCGGCGGTCTCCAAAGGAAAGGGCGGAAGCCGAAGCCGTCAGGAACCAGTCAGACAGCCCTACCGCCGGGAGATTGGCGCGGTTGTCTGTTTCCTGCTGGCCATCTTCGCTTTCCTGGGCTACTTCAATATGAAAGCGATCTTTATCGACTTGTTTTGCGGCCTGCTCAAGGGCCTGCTGGGATACGGCTTCTGGCTGACGCCTCCCGCGTTGCTGCTGGGGGCTTATATCCTGGCCTTCCACCGGGGCCGTCCGGTTCGGCTGCGGCTGGTCTGTGCTCTGCTGCTGCCCCTTTTGCTGTCCTGCTTTCTTCATAGCCTGCTCAATGAGAGCCTGGAGTGGAACGCCGAATTGTGTGGGGCGCTGGTGGACAGCGGCAAGCTGATGGAGTCCGGCGGCGGGCTGGGCGGACTGTTGGGTCAGGGCTTTGTCACTCTGTTTACCCGCTTTGGAGCAGCCGTTGTCTTTGTTCTGGCCGGACTTTTGGCTGGATTGGCCGCATTTGACCGCTCCCTGATGGACGTGGCGGACTGGATGTTCAGCCGCCCCAAGTATGAGTATGAGCCTGAGCCCCGCCGCGAGCGCCGTCCGGCCCGGCAGGAGCGCTATGAGGAGCCCCGTCCGGTTTCCCGAACGAACTCCCGTCCCGCCATCGACATTCCGGTGGATGACGGCCCTCTGGTGGGGAAGGAGCCGGCCCCGGAGAAGAAAAAGAAGGGCTTTTTCAACCGTAATCCCCGGGTGCCAAGCCCCGATGAGCTACTGAAGCCCAGGGATACTCCCCAGCCGGCTGAGGCATCTCATCCGGAAGAAGCGGATTCCGCGTTGCCCCGGCCGGAGCAGGAATTCCCCGCGATTTCCAAACCGGAGCCTCTTACGCCTCCCATATCGGAAGCGCCGGCCGCGCCGCTCCAGACGGAGCCTGTCTCCGTGTCGTCCCCAGCGGTGGAGGAACCTCCCGCGCCGCAGCCTGTGGAATCCCTTCAGGATGCGCCCGCCTTCGTGGGGCCGCCGCCCTCTGCGCTGACCCAAGCGGTGGAAAAGCCGCCCGCGCCTGAACCGGCTAAGGTAACGGCGAAGGAGGCGGCCAACGAGGCCGCTCAGCTGGACCAGGAGATTCAACAGGCCATGGGGCAGGAGATCCCGCCCTATCAGTATCCGCCTCTGTCCCTGCTGCGGGAGGGGACGGGAGAGATTGGCGGCGAGGCTTTGGGAGAGCTCAACGCCAACCGCCAGCGGCTGGGGGAAACAATCCGTTCCTTCGGCATCAACGCCAATATCATCAATGTGGTTCGGGGCCCCTCGGTTACCCGGTATGAGCTGTCTATGGAACAGGGGGTCAAACTGACCAAGCTGACCAACCTGGCCGATGACATCGCCCTGGCTCTGGGGGCCACCGGGGTACGGATCGCCCCCATTCCCGATAAGATCTCTGTGGTGGGTATCGAGGTACCTAACAAAGTGGTATCCCCGGTCAGCATTCGTTCGGTGGTTGAGTCCACCAACTTTACCAACAGCAAATCAAAGACCTCCTTTGCGGTCGGCAAGGATATCAGTGGACAGGCCATTATTGGAGACATTGGCAAGCTGCCTCATTTGCTGATCGCCGGCACAACCGGTTCCGGCAAATCGGTTTGCACTAATACTATTATTACCTCTTTACTCTACAAGGCCACTCCCGAGGAGGTACGTCTTATTATGGTGGACCCCAAAATGGTGGAGTTGAGCGTCTACAACGGTATTCCTCATCTGCTCATTCCTGTGGTTACCGACCCCAAGAAGGCGGCGGGCGCACTGCAGTGGGCAGTTACCGAAATGATGAAGCGCTACCGCACCTTTTCCGAGGTGGGAGTACGGAAGCTGGAGGAATACAATGCCTTGGCTGCCCGCACTGAGGGGATGGAGAAGATGCCCTCGGTTGTGGTTCTCATTGACGAGCTGGCCGATCTGATGCTGGTAGCCGCCAAGGAGGTGGAGGAATCCATCTGCCGGGTAGCCCAGATGGGCCGCGCGGCCGGCATGCACCTGGTGATCGCCACCCAGCGGCCTTCCGCCGATGTCATTACGGGCCTGATGAAAGCCAACATACCCAGCCGAATCGCCTTCGCGGTGGCCTCCGCCATGGAATCCCGTATCATTTTAGATACACAAGGCGCCGAAAAACTGGTAGGCCGGGGTGATATGCTGTTCGCCCCTCTGGGCAGCGGCAAGCCCACCCGAGTGCAGGGCTGTTTTATCTCCGATCCGGAGGTGGCCGCGGTTGTGGAGTTTGTGAAGAAAAACAGCGGCGCGGCCCAGTATGACGACTCCGTTATGGCGGAGATCGAACACAACGCCGCTGAGAAGGAGAAGGGCTCCAAGGGAGTGGGCGGTTCTGCTCCGGAGGAGATGGACAGCGAGTTCGACGAACTTATCGACGCCGCCGCGGAGGTTGTGGTAGAGACAGGGCAGGCCTCCGTGTCCATGCTCCAGCGCCGTCTGAAGCTGGGATATGCCCGTGCCGCCCGGCTGGTGGACCAGCTGGAGGAGAAGGGCATTGTGGGGCCTTTTGAGGGCAGCAAGCCCCGGCAGCTGCTCATTACCAAGGAGCAGTGGCAGGAGATGAAGTACCGCCAGGGGATCACCACTTCCAGCGACTTGATGGCTTCTGCCGTCCCCGCGTCGGAGCCCGCTCCTGTTCCGGAAGACGCTCCCCCTTTCGATGTTGAGGACGCCCTTGACAGATCGGAGGAGGATACGCTGTGACCGAACAAAACCGTCGGCGGGCTGTCCGTCTGTTTCTTGCGGTACTGGCCCTGACCGCCCTGGCCAACGGCTTGGGCAACAACATCTTTTCCAACTATTTTAATGAGGTTTTCCATATTGATTCCGTCCAGCGGGGGTTTATCGAGATTCCCCGGGAGAGTCCCGGCATTCTGTGCATGGTGCTGGTGGCGGCGCTGGGCTTGCTGGGCAATCTGTGGATGTCGGTTGTGGCTCAGGCGCTGATTCTGATTGGCTTCCTTGTCATGGGCTGGCTGTCCCCCTCCTATGGAACCATGCTGGTGTTTCTGTTCATCCACTCCCTGGGTATGCACCTGTTTATGCCCCTGAGCGACGCGATTTCCATGGATTTGGCGGAGAAGGGGCGGGTGGGAAGCACTCTGGGTAAGTTCAAGAGCGTTGATACCCTGTTCAACATGTTGGCAGCGGTAATGGTGTTCTTTGGCTTTCGGACAGGTTTTTTCAGTTTTGCCTCTAAAACTATCCCGCCCTTCGCCATTGGGGCCGCGGCCACCGCCGGGGCGGTTATCTTGCTGACGGTGATGGCTCTGTCCGTGCCCCGGAAGAGCGGCATCCAAAACCACAAGCTGCTGTTCCGCAAGCGGTATATGCCCTATTATATGGTGACCCTGGCCTACGGCTGTCAGAAGCGGATCAAGATTGTCTTTGCTCCATGGGTCATTATCAACCTGCTGGGGCAGGGGGCGGATACGGTTGCTCTGCTCACCATTGTGGTCCATCTGGCCGGCACCTGGCTGTCGCCTGTCCTTGGAAGCATGCTGGACCGGCTGGGCGTGAAAAAAATGCTGTGGATAGAGGCCGTCTATATCGTAATCTCCTTCTCCTTGATGGGTCTTTTGGCCGGGATGCTGTCCGGAGGTTCCTTTGACCTGGGGGACTGGCAAACCTGGCTGGTGTTTGGAGCCTATGTGCTGTGTATTCTGTTCGAGCGCTTCAATATGGTTCACTCCTACATGATGCGTTCCATTGCGCTGGATCCAGGTGAGGTGACACAAACCCTGTCTGTAGGGGTGAGCGTGGACCATGTCATGGCGATTATCGCCTCACCCATCATGGGTTTGATCTGGAACGCGTGGGGTGTGCAGTATGTATTTCATCTGGCTGCGGTGTTCGCGCTGTTTCAGATTGCGGCGGCGGCAATGATAACCCCTGTTGTTAAGAACAGAATCGTTTGAAATATTTCATTTGTATTAAATTTTGTAAAAACTCTTTACATTGGCAAAGTTTTGGAGTAGACTAAGGCTATAAGCGGCAGTGTGCCTGCGGTATAGAAAAATGGGAGGTGCGAAGTATGGGAGAGATGGATTATACCCGTAAATTCAGCTTGGGCGACCAGCGGGACATGGAGATTAAAGCCATCCTGACCACGGTGTATCAGGCCTTGCAGGAGAAAGGTTATAACCCCATCAATCAAATTGTGGGCTATATCCTGTCCGAGGATCCCACCTATATCACCAACCATAACAATGCCCGGGCGCTCATCCGCAAGGCGGATCGGGATGAACTGCTCCAGACCCTGGTCAGGTATTATCTGACCCACTGAGTTTGTGCCTAAAGCGGCCCGCCAGTAGGCGGGCCGCTTTTTTACAGGAGGAACGATGAAGGATTTCCATAGAGCGCATCCACAATTTTCCCAGTGTGGGCTGAATTGTCTTTTGTGTCCCATGCATTTGGGCGGATACTGTCCTGGCTGTGGGGGCGGAGAGGGCAACCAGAGCTGCGCGATTGCCAGGTGTGCCCTGGAGCAGGAGGCGGAGGAGATCTGTACCCGGTGTGGTCGGTTTCCCTGTGAACGGTATGAAAAAATGCAGAAGTACGACTCTTTTCTTCCCCATAGCCGGATGGTCCAGGACCTGGAGCGGGCGGAGGTTCTAGGTCTTGAGGTTTACATAAATGAACTGACGGAGCGTCGAGGGATTTTGGACAGGCTTCTGGCTGACTGGAACGACGGTCGACGGAAAAGCTTCTACTGCCTGGCCGTTTATCAATTGGAGCTGGACGATCTGCGCCGGGCTTTCGCGGAAATTGAGGCTGCCGTTCCAGCGGGCAGCTCTGTAAAGGAAAAAGCCGTTATAGCTGTTGATATTCTAAAGAAAACGGCGACAGACAGCGGAATTGTGCTGAAGTTGAATAAAAAACCAGAGGAGAAATAGTATGAATATCTTGGTCAGCCATTGCTTTTTGGGGGAACCCTGTCGCTATGATGGGGCCAGCCGTCTGGACCGGCAAATTATCGAGCTGCACCGGGCGGGCCACAACCTGATCCCGGTTTGTCCCGAGATATTGGGGGGACTGGAGACGCCCCGCTCTCCCGCTGAGATACAGCCCGATGGGCGGGTGGTCACGCAGGACGGGAAGGATGTCACCGCCGCCTACCAAGCTGGAGCGGAACGGGCGGTGGCGCTTGCCAGAGAACATGGCTGTACCGTCGCTATTTTAAAATCACGGTCCCCCTCCTGCGGCTGTAGGGAGATTTATGACGGCACTTTTACCCACACACTCAAGCCAGGCTGGGGTGTGGCCGCTCGTCTGCTGGACGAAGCGGGGCTTGAGGTGATGGACGAGGAGCATCTCCAGGCCAGTCTCTATGATGTTTGAACGGAACGCCGCCGGGTACTTGACCTACCGGAACCGGCACCAAAACCGGATCGCCCAGACGCCCACCCATCTGTATCTTTTGCCCGCCACTCCTTTGCGGCCTTTTGTGGCACACTACACCCTCTGCCTGGGGGAGGGTGTCTCTGATGTGCCGCAGAGCTTTTCTCCGCTGACCATTCTGCCTGATGCCAGCGGCTGTCTGGCTTTTACCCTGATTGGAGACAGTTTGGAGGGGGTATTGTTTGGTCCCTCCAGCCGGGCACTGCGGGTGAACAATGACCTGGGTATATGTCCCTTGCGTTTTTTTGTTGAGTTCCGCCCTGGCGGACTGTCCGCCTTTACCAGGATGCCGCTGCAAAATGTGACAGACTGTGTGATTCCTCTAACCGAAGGGGAGCAAGGACTGGACCGGTTGATTCAGGACTGCTGGCGGTATGCGGAGGATCTGGACGGATTTGTGGCGGCGGCGGACAGGGGACTTTGCGCCCAACTGAGGGAAGGTCCGGCGTTTGTCGGGCTGCTGGCCCGTTTTTTGGCGGGACGTCAGGAGTCAGAAGCGTTGGCGGCTGAGACTGGATACAGCGCCCGGCACCTGTCCCGGCTGTTTCGGGAGCGGTGTGGGCTGTCGCCCAAAGGGTTGCAGAGGATTTTGCGGGTCAATACCGCCGCCCGGCTGATACAGCAGCCGGGGGAGACCTCACTGACCCGGTTGGCTCAGGAGCTGGGGTACTTTGACCAGGCCCATTTCATCCACGACTTTCAGGCGGTGTGTGGCGTAACGCCGGGAGCCTATCGGGACGGGTTGTCCGATTTTTACAATGAACCGCTGAAATTTTAGGGTATCCTGCTGTTATCTTAACAAGGAGGTATCCAATTATGCAATATTGTTCCGCTTTGTATGCGGTGCGGTCCATTGAGGCGGCAAAAACCTTTTATCAGGAGGTTCTGGGCCAGCGTATCATCCTGGATCACGGGACCAACGTGACCTTTGAAGGGGGCTTTGCCCTCCAGGAGGGATTTGACCGGCTGGTGGGATTTCCGGAAGAAAACGTCCGGTGGAAACCCTGGAACGGGGAGCTCTACTTTGAGACCGAGGACATCGACGGAGACGCGGCCCGGATAAAGAATGCCGGAGCGGAGCTGCTCCACGATGTGAAAGAATATCCCTGGGGACAACGGGTGCTCCGGTTCTTTGATCCGGACGGCAATCTCATTGAGCTGGGAGAGTCCATGCGTTCGGTTGCCCTGCGATATTTTGACCAAGGCATGAGCGACGAGGAGGTGGCCCGAAGGACCCAGCACCCGATTGAACTGGTGAGGCGCTGGAAAACAGAACGCTAAAAATCCATCGAAAACGGTCTGACGATAAAAAATTTAGGGCCAGCCAAACCCGTATGAAAGACCTCCCTCCGGAGATACTGGAAATATCAGTAATCCGGGTGGGAGGTCTTTGGCCATCATGCAGCACAAAGTAGAGATATGCGGGGTGAACACCGCCAAGCTGAAGGTACTGAAAAGCGGCGAAATGCAGGAGCTGCTTCTCCGAACCAAGGCGGGAGACATGCAGGCGAGAGAGGAACTGATCGCCGGCAATCTGCGTCTGGTGCTGTCGGTGATTCAGCGCTTTGCCAACCGGGGAGAAAATGCCGATGATCTGTTTCAGGTCGGGTGTATCGGCCTCATTAAGGCCATTGATAATTTTAATACCGATTTGAATGTAAAGTTTTCCACCTATGGCGTACCCATGATCGTGGGGGAAATTCGCCGCTATCTGCGGGACAACAGCACCATGCGGGTATCCCGGGCCATGCGGGATACGGCCTATAAGGTGCTCCAGGCCAAAGAGGCCTATATGGCTCAGCATCAGAAAGAACCCACTGTAGAGGAAATCGCCAAAATTCTGGATATCAAGCGGGAGGACGTGGTTTTTGCCCTGGACGCGATCCTGGAACCGGTGTCCCTCTACGAGCCGGTGTATTCGGACAGTGGGGATACCATCTGCGTTATGGACCAGGTGAGGGACAACAAAAATAACGATGAGATGTGGGTGGAGCGCATCGCCCTGAAGGAGGCGGTGGGCCATCTGACCGAGCGGGAGCGAAAGATTTTATCCATGCGCTTCTTTCTGGGAAAAACTCAGATGGAGGTATCCGCTGAGATTGGCATCTCCCAGGCACAGGTGTCCCGTCTGGAGAAGAACGCTTTGCGGCAGATACGAAAGGAAATGTAAGCTTTCCTTGTATTCGGTTTATCTATCTGATATACTTGAATCCGGGAGGGATTGGTATGTTTCTATGTATCAACCTGGAAGCCTGGGACCGCCTGCCAATTTTGAGGAGTTTATCCGCCTGGATTGCAGCTACTGTCTGACTTGGCAGCTGAATATTACAACATTTTGCCGCTATGTAAACCAACAGAGGCTGCGTTTTATCCCTCCTTTATCTGGGGCGTATTGACGGCTGTTAACCGTCACAGGGAATTCCGTATGGAATATGATGAGCGAGGGAATTTAGGCTATTTTGATCTGGTTCGCCCAGAGTATACAGTTCTTCACTCGAAAACAAAGAATATGGAGAGCTGAAATACAGCATATAACCGTTGTTTTAAAAATTTTTATGCGGCAGTAACAGCAGATATGGAACAGTTTGAACAGGAGGGCACGCACGGCGTTCCCAGGGAGGACTATGTGCTGGTTTCCTGCGTACCTTGGTATTCCTACACAGCTTTGTCCTTTCACATGAAGTCACAGCGTTCGTTTCTGCGCCCTATGATCGTGTGGGGAAAGTACGAGGAACGGGACGGTGAGGTGATACTGCCACACACAGACAGGCAACACATCCGGAACCGGGAACCATGTGGATATGCTGTCCGCGGAGATCTTTTGAAGGAAAGCAGGAGCGGAGGGAATCCAACAGGCGTTTCAGGCTTATGAGGATCTGGATGAGCGGTCGTTCTGGATTAAGCCTATGCAAGAGGTCATCGAGACCAGAGAGAAGTATCTATACATATACCCATTTTTAGAGAACATGAACGGTTCGGAGGACCTGGAACACAACTGGCTTCTGTATCTGAACACCAGCGCGCCTTTCCCCAACAATATTGAGGGACACTGAAAACAGTCCGCCTTGGACCCAAGGCGGACTGTCCGCGTTATCCCAGCGCCACGTCCAGAATCATCATCATCAAAAACCCGGCCATGACGCCCAGCGTTCCGGAGTGTCCTCCCTGGGACAGGTTGGCCTCGGGAATCAGTTCCTCCACTACCACGTAGAGCATGGCTCCGGCGGCAAAGGACAGCAGCCAGGGGAGGACCAGCTGAACTGATCCGGCTATCAGAACAGTAAGCAGGGCGAATACCGGTTCCACCACGCCGGAAGCGGCCCCGATGAGAAAGGCTTTTCCCCTGCCCATCCCCTCCTGATACAGGGGCAGGGAGATTGCCGCGCCCTCGGGGAAATTTTGGATGCCGATGCCGATGGCCAGGGCGGTAGAGGCGGTGAACAGGGCGGTATCTCCGCTCTGAGCGGCCAGAGCGAAGGAAACGCCCACCGCCATACCCTCGGGAATGTTATGGAGGGTAACGGCCAGCACCAGCAGGGCAGTACGGCTCCGGGAGGTTCCCCGGTGGAAGGACTCCGGCCCGAAATGAGGGAGGAGATAGTCCATCAGCAATAAAAATCCAATGCCCAGAATGGAGCCCCCAGCGGCGGGGAGCCAGCCAACCTGGCCCATCTCCTCCGCCTTCTCAATGGCTGGGATGAGCAGGGACCACATGCTGGCCGCGATCATTACCCCGGCGGCAAAACCCAGCATCACCCGGTGGAGCGCTCCGGAGGTCTGTTTCCCGAATAAAAAGACAATTGCGGCCCCGGCAGCGGTCATCAGAGCGGTAAAGCCTGTTCCGCCAGCGGCCCAAGTAAGTGCCTGTAACACGATGTAAGAACCCTTTCTGGAAGACTCGCAGGACGTGCCTGTACGGTTGCTTCCAGAATAGACTATGCGAAAAGGAACCATTTTGCCATCCAATACCCAATCGCCATACAGCCAGGAAAGGTAAGCAGCCAGGCCAGAGTGATCCGTTTCACCGTCATCCAGTTGGGGCGGCCCCCTCTGGCGGAGCCTACGCCCAACAGGGAACAGGTTCGGGTGTGGGTGGTGGAGACGGGCAGACCCAAAAGGGTAGCCCCAAGCAGGCAGGCGATGCTGCCCAGGTCAGCGGCCAGTCCCTCCCGGGGACCTAAAGTGACCATCTCCCGACCTACGGTATTGATAATCTTTTTTCCGCCCATAAGGGTACCCAACGCCATAAACAGGGCGCACAGAGCCATCAGCCAGAGGGGGACGAAAAAGGTTCCCTCGTCTGCCCGGCCCTGGGACAGAGCGGCACCCAGAAGAAAGACACCAATGAATTTCTGGCCATCCTGAGCTCCATGAAGGAAGGCGGTGACAGCGGCCCCCGGAAGCTGAGCGAAGCGAAGTGTATGGGGAGGAAGCTTTACAGTATTCAGAAACCCAAATGCCCATCGCCCAGCTCCAAAACCGGCAGCGGCAGAAAGAATCAATCCCAAAAGCACCTTAGCCCAGCAGTCCCAGCGGACGCAGGAGAGAGAGCCCTCCAGGGCCGCCGCTGCGCCAGAGATGCCAGCCACCAGGGCATGGCTCTCACTGGTTGGGATGCCGAAAAACCAGGCCAGCCCCGCCCACAAAACAATTGCGGCCATGGCGGCGCAAAGGGCGGTGAGCGCGGCCTTTGGGCCGCCGCCAAAGGAGGCGATGGAGTAGACGGTTTCCGCCACCGAGGCGTTTACCGAGGTGACGCACAGCACCCCGAGAAAGTTAAAAACTGCCGCCAGCACTACAGCGGAACGGAACGGAAGGGCCTTTGTCACCACCGCGCTGGCAATGGCATTGGGGGCGTCCGTCCATCCGTTGACCAGCAGAACGGCCAAGGTAAGCAAAACCGTGCAAGACAGCCCTGGATTTTGGCTCATTTGCTTCAAAAAATTCAAAAAGGACAAGGGCATGGACAACACCTCCATACCCCAAATTATGCGGTTAGTCCTCTTGATATGTCCCTCCCGGCGGCGGGGCATGGCGCTCCTGGCTGGGGTTACGTGGGGCGGAGGCGGGAGCGATCGCGCCGGAGCCGTACTTGGCGCGGATCACGTCCAAGGTGCCCTCCAGCTTTTCTAGGCGCTGCCGCTTCTTGTGCTGATTGGCGGAAAAAAGGTCCAGCTGTGCGCCGGCCTCGTCTGCGGGAATCAGATAAATGGCCGTTACCGTGAGGGCTCGTACCGGGCTGGTCATGTTCCAGCAGCTGTCCGCCAGCGCTGTCGCCGCCTGACCCAGCTCCCGGGCCAGATCGGTGGGCGGGTCCAGCCGCGTCTGCCGGCTGATATCCCGAAAGTTGGGGTCCCGAATGGCAAGGGAAACACCTTGACACTTCATGCCGTGCTTGCGGAGCCGGACGGCGACCTGATCGGCCAGTTGGGCGATCCCCGCCTTGATCTCGTTCCGGCCCTGAAGGTTGTGTGGGAAGGTGTAGCCGTTGCCCACCGATTTGGGGGGTGTGTATTGACCGGCGGGGGATACGGGAGAGCGGTCCGCTCCGCTGGCAAAATCGTGGAGCTGGACGCCGTTTTTGCCCAGTAAGACGAACAGCTGCTCCCGGTCAAAGGCGGCCAGATCGCCGATGGTGTGAATACCAAATTTTTCAAAAATCCGTTCCGCTGCCCGTCCTACATAGAGAAGGTCGGTAACAGGGAGGGGCCAGACAATTGTCCGGACATCCTCCCGCCTGATAACGGTGGTAGCATCCGGCTTTTTATAGTCACTGCCCAATTTGGCAAAAACCTTGTTGAACGACACCCCCACCGAAATGGTCAGGCCAAAGCGGCTCCGGACTTCTCCGCGCAGCCGGTCAGCCATGGCCCTGGCATCTCCGCCGAAAAGGTGGAGGGTTCCGGTGACATCCAGCCAGCTCTCGTCGATTCCGAATGGCTCCACCAGGTCAGTATATTCCTGATAGAGGGCGTTAACTTTTTTGGAAAACTCCCGGTACAGCCCGTGGTGGGCGGGGAGGAGGACCAGACCAGGACACTTTTTCTTCGCCTGCCAGATAGTTTCGGCTGTTTTGACTTGAAATGCCTTAGCTGGCTCATTTTTAGCCAAAATGATGCCATGGCGGCTGGAGGGATCGCCGCACACGGCAACCGGCTTGTGGCGCAGCTCCGGATGGGACAAAAGCTCCACCGAGGCATAAAAGCTGTTTAAGTCACAATGAAAAATAACCCGGTCCATAGAAAACACCTCCCAGTATGGTTCCATTTCGCATTATACAGGATACAGCCCGAAAAGTCAAACTGATGTTCTAACCTGGTTGACAGATTCCCGGTTGCCTGATAAAATACCATTTGAAATTTTTTATATTAGGAAAGAAATCAGGTGTTATTTATGTTTGGATGGTTTAAAAAGAAGGCTCCTGAACCGGAGCCATTCCAGGCTCCGGCCCAGCCGGAGGAGGATTCCTTGGAGGTACAGGTGCTGCGCTGTGTGGCGGAACAGGCTCCCGGGTCGATTCTGGAGGGGGAGAGGCTGGCCTTTCCCAACTGCGGCGGCTTAACTTTGACCGTAAGCTTCCCGGAGTTGAGGGGGCCCCAATTTCGAATGGAAGCCCGGCTGGAGCACCCGGACTTTTTCGGTCCTTTGATCGAGAGCACCGCCGGGGCGGCGGAGGATAACCGGGATAAAGCCCGTTTCGCCGCCCGTCAGCTGGTAGATTCGGTGCTGGAGGCACTGCTTCCCGCCTTGCGGGGCGAGGGAGGGGAGACCGCTCCCGTCCAGCTCTGGGGGAGGACCCACCGCTTCCGGGCCAGCGTCTCCGGCGTGCTGCTCATGTGTGCCCAGCAGCCCCCGGAGGGACGTGATCTGTGGAGCCGGATGGCGGACGCTGTGGTAGCCTGCCTGGGCAGCAAGCCGGTATATTGGGTCAAGCTCTACCTGTGCCACCTGGGGGATGGCGCCACCTCCTGCGAGGCGCGGATCAACGGCTGGGTGGTCCCGGAGCTCACCGAGACGCTTACCCGGCTGGCCCGGTCCTGGCCGTTGGAGGGTCAGCCTATGCGGTCCGCCAAGCAGTACATTGTCCTGGTTCAGGATGAAGCCACCCGGACGCCCTGTCCCTACACCTGGGAGGAGGCCCGGGATCTGACCCGGGAAGCAATTCGTCTGTTTGAGGGTGGCGCCGCTTACGACAGTATCCCCAGGGAACTGGAAAAATCCGCGCGGACACCCTCTCTGGCAGAGGACGTATTTCGCTTTCTGCCTGAACTGATGACCAGTACACTATTGCCTGGGGCCAAGGCCTCCAGCCAGTTCACCCTTCAGCCGGAGGGAAAGGAGCCCCGATCTGTCTGGTTCACCCAGTGCCGGGCCTGGGACCCGGTCTACACAGCCATCTGCGACCACCTGGATCAGGACCAGCCCAGCCGGGAACAGCTGATGAAGATTGTGGGCACCAGCGCTATGAGCCATGCCCTCAGTAATGCCCTCAACGCCGGCAGTAAGATGGAAGATCTGGTTTTGACTCAGGCGTTTCTGGTGTCCGGCGGCTATCAGCTGTGGTAAATATGGAGTACATTCCAGCTAAACACCTGCTCCATCGGAACAAATCTACGGAGTGGTTCGGCACTGACCACACCATGAACCTTTACCGGGGCTGCTGCCACGGATGTCTTTACTGCGACAGCCGCAGCTCCTGTTATCAAAATCCGGATTTTGACCAGGTGAAAGCAAAGGTGGACGCTTTGCGCGTCCTCCGGGACGATTTGGCACGAAAGGTAAAGCCCGCCTTTATCACTATGGGCTCTATGAGCGACCCCTACAACCCTTTTGAACGGGAGCTTCAGCTCACCCGCCACGCCTTGGAGCTGATCGACGCCTACCAGTGCGGGGTGGCCGCCGCGACCAAAAGTGATTTGATTGCCCGGGATGTGGACCTGTATCGGATGATTCAGGATCACTCCCCAGTGATCTGTAAGCTGACCGTTACCACCACTGATGACGCCCTGGCCGCAAAAATTGAACCTTACGCGCCCCCGCCCAGCCGGAGGCTGGCGGCGCTGGAGAAGCTGTCCAGGGCGGGGGTGTTTTCCGGGATACTTCTCATGCCTGTCCTTCCTTTTGTGGAGGATTCCCGAGAGAATGTCCTGTCTGTGGTGGACAGCGCTGCCCAGTCGGGAGCGCGATTTATCTACGCCGCCTTCGGCGTTACCATGCGGGACGGCCAGCGGGATTACTTTCTCAATGGCCTGGACCGGGCCTTTCCTGGTCAGGGAACAGGGGAGAAGTACCGGAAACGGTATGGCTCCCGCTACTACTGTCCCAGTCCCAGAGCCAGGGAGCTATGGGAGCTGTTTTCCAGACGGTGTCGGGAGCTGGGACTGCTGTGCGAAATGAAACACATCATCTCCGCCGCCACCCGGAACTACGAGGACCGGCAGCTGAGCTTTTTTGAATGAAAACAGCGGCCTGTAAGGCCGCTGTTGGTCAATTAAATGAACTCCAAACAGGTTTGAAGTTGCTTCTGGAACACCTCATTTGCGTCACATAAGCAGCGCCAAATGGCGTGAAATCCATCCGCATAGGGATCCTCGTGCGCGAAAAGTCCAATTACCATAATACCGACCGCGTTGATACCCTCGTTCATTTGTCTTGCCGGCTCTTCCAGGGCTAATACCGCTTTGCGCAATTCCATTGTTTTTCCTCCTTGATTTTCACCGGGAGGCGTGGTATAGTTGGATTTACCAGATGGTATCAATAACGGATTCGCTCAACTTTCGACGGTGGGGCGTTTCCGTTATTTGTTGTCCAATTCTTTTTTTACAAGCCTGATTCCTTTGTTTATCACATCAGTCCGGGAAATATCCAATAGCTGCGCACATTCATCAAGCAATGCCAGCTCTTCCGTGTTGATACGAATCTGAAGGTTTTTATCCCGTTTACTTGCTCCTTTGATTGGACGTCCGGTCTTGGGTGACATTGTTTCACCTCACTTTTGTCACTGCTTTTATTATAAATTATGCAATGACAAAAGTTAAGGGATTTTAGAATGAAACGTTGAGCCCGCCCCAGTTGGGGCGGGCGTTCATTTTATTTTGCCAGAACCTTTTTCAGCCGGGCGAAGCGGGGGAGACCCTGCTCAGTGGGAGCCTCAGCCGCACCCTGGATGAGGGGGAGGGCGTAGTCGATGAAGGCCTGGGTCACGCCGTTGTGCTCGGCGTTAATCCACTCCAGGGGGACCTTCTTCTCGAAGTTGGCCACCTCAGACAGGTTAAACAGCTTGGTCTTGCAGGTGTACTTGCCGCCCTCGCGGGTGCACTCGAAGCCCACCATCTTGTCGGTCTCGCCGGCCACGGCGGCTTCCACCGCGGTTTTGCCGGCCAGGAAGGACTCGTCGATATCGGTGCGGGACGCCACATGGGCGCCGCAGCGCTGGAGCAGGGACAGCTCGATACCCCGGACCTTGGCGCCGGTGCGCTCCTTGACCACGTTGGCCAGCAGAGCGGCCAGACCGCCCAGCTGGGCGTGGCCGAAGCCGTCGGTGGCGGAGGTCTTGGCCTCGGAGACGAAGGTGCCGTCGGCGTAGTGGATGCCCTCGGAGACGGC
>ERZ779632.710-NODE-710-length-16866-cov-7.564511_pt1 | contig 16866 bp, 19 predicted proteins | sample MGYA00514194_ERZ779632 | MGnify/ENA primary metagenome ERZ779632 (study PRJEB29562, sample SAMEA4376704) | mouse gut metagenome | isolation source: Cecum | study: EMG produced TPA metagenomics assembly of the A DSS colitis mouse model was used to assess the...
TGCTTTTTGTTTAAACGATATTTGCGTAAAATCTAGGAAGAAATAAGAGTATAAGGTAAGCGCAAAATATCCCGACGGAGAGACAAGGGTTTAATTCGGCTTCATAATGGATAGTGGAAATGCAGGCATCTTACCCTGCGCATTGTGCCAGAGTTCTGCAAACGCAAGCATTTCACTATACCTATGGAGGTTCAATATATGCCAGCAAAGCCAGTCAAAGCGAAAGAGCAGTACCGTCTGGTCATGGAATGCCGCTCCAGTGGCCTGACAGACCACCAGTGGCGCAGGGAGAAAGGCATCTGCCCAGGTACATTCTACGGCTGGGTGCGCAGGCTCCGCCAGAAAGGATATCAGGGCATACCGGAGCCAGTCCACAGCCAGCGTATAAGTTGTTCTGCTTCTGTTTTACCTTTTTTGGCTTTCAGCATTTTTATAAACATTTTCATCATAAGTTTTGACGAAGCAGACATTTTATCATAGTTAAATCCGCCCGGGCAATAAAATACACTTACTTTTTTCGATTCTTGTAAAAATAATCTTCATCTTTGCTATTTTTAAGATATGTAGATAGCACACCCCATTGAAGTTATCTGCGGGTATGATATAATTATCTTATTGGGGGTGGGTACAATGAAACAAAAAATCCTTGTGATTGAGGACGACCCTGTTATCTGTGCAGAACTTATCACGCTTTTAGAGGGGAACAGTTACGAGGCTTCTGCGGCTACGGACTTTTCTTCTGTTATCAAAACAGTCAAGGATGTTCAGCCCCACTTGATTCTGCTGGATATTAAACTGCCGCAAACCAATGGCTTAACCCTCTGCTCACAGATACGCAGTTTCTCCAATGTGCCCATCATTTTTGTGACAAGCTGCACCACAGACATGGACGAGCTGAACAGCATCATGCTGGGTGGCGATGCCTTTATCACAAAGCCCTATAATACGGCAATCCTGTTGGCAAAAATCGCATCCCTGCTAAAGCGGGCCTATCCTGCGGTAATCCAATCCGACCTTTCCTATCAGGGGACGGTTCTTCATCTGGACAGCGGCAAATTGGAATATGCTGGCCAACAGGTCGATTTGACAAAGAATGAACTGAAAATTCTGTGCTATCTTTTCAAGCACGCTGGGATGATCTGCCCTCGCGCTGACATTGTAGAATACCTGTGGGACAATCAGGTTTATGTGGACGATAACGCCCTCAGCGTCAACATAAACCGCATCCGTGAGAAGCTGGCATCTATCGGTCTGACGGATTTTATCAAGACAAAGCACCGGCAGGGGTACACACTATGAATGGTAAAGCATATTGGAAACAGCGAATGCCTCTTTTGTTCTTGAATTTCCTCTGCACGATTGCTTTAGGCGTGTTCCTGTGGGCAAACGGGAATCGCCTTGACAGCATTTTTCTCGTTTTAGCGATCTGGCTGCTCATTTTAGCGGCATGGCTCTGGAAGTCCTACCGTGACCGCAAAGCGGTATTGGACGATCTGCTGCGTATAGCGGAGCAATTAGACGAGCGATACCTGATTGCTGAGGTCATGGACAAGCCACAACGGGCTGACGATCAGGTGTATTATCAGATTTTGAAGATGGCTGGGAAATCCATGCTGGAGCAAATCGGCATAGTCAGACGGGAACGCATAGAGTACAAGGACAGCATAGAACAGTGGGTACATGAGATCAAAACGCCTATTACCGCTATGAGACTTCTTTGCGAAAATCATCGTTCTGATTTAACAAAAGAATTGCTGGTAGAGCTTGAAAAAATAAACCGCTTCGCGGAGCAGGCCCTTTACTACGCCCGCAGCGAACACACGGAAAAGGACTACTCTGTGCGGGAAATCCGATTGTTTGATGTTGTCCATCAGGCAATCGCTGAAAACAAATATATGCTCCTGCAAAATGGTGTCAACATCGACTTGCAGGAAACGGATGATGCCGTTTACTCCGATGAAAAGTGGCTGTGTTTTATTCTCAATCAGCTTATAGCAAATTCAGTCAAGTATCGAACAAAGCGGCCCGTAATAGGTTTCTATACTGTGAGGCAAGGGACTGACATTGTTTTATGCGTTCATGATAATGGCATCGGCATTGAGGCCAGCGACCTCCCGCGCATTTTTGAAAAGGGCTTCACTGGCAAAAACGGAAGAAGTGCCGCCCAGGACGCAACCGGCATCGGCCTATATCTGTGTAAGCGGCTATGCGATAAACTGGACATTGGGCTGTGCACTGATTCTACGGAACATGGTACAACCATCCAACTTTCTTTCCATGTCAATGACTTCATCCATCAGGTGCAGGGCTGACCGGCCCTGCACTTCTTACAATTCTGTTAGAGTTTTGTAAGAAAACTTGATACAAACGAGGGCCGGTTTCATTTACAATGGCTGTGGAGGTGAACCCAATGAACGAAATTTTGAAGCTGGATCATATCCAGAAATTCTACGGAAACCAGGGAAATATCACAAAGGCAATCAATGACATTAGTTTTTCTGTGAGCGAGGGTGAATTTGTCGGTATTATGGGCGCGTCCGGCTCCGGCAAGACAACGCTGCTGAACTGCATTTCTACGATTGATACGGTCAGTGCGGGCCACATCTATCTGGATGGAACCGATGTAACCGAAATCAAGGAAAAGGCATTGGCCCGGTTTCGCAGGGAAAACCTCGGCTTTGTCTTTCAAGACTTTAATCTCCTGGACACGCTGACAATTTCCGAAAATATTGCGCTGGCCCTGACGATCAACAATGTGCCAGTGGAGCAGATTGACGGAAAAGTGCAGGAGATGGCAGGAACGCTCAACATTACGGACATTCTGGACAAATACCCCTATCAGGTGTCTGGCGGTCAAAAGCAGCGCTGCGCCTGCGCCAGAGCTATCATCAATATGCCCAAGCTAATTCTGGCCGATGAACCCACTGGGGCTTTAGACAGCCATTCCTCTCAAATGCTGCTCAGTACCATGCAGAGTATCAATGAGCAGTTGGGGGCTACGATCTTGATGGTAACGCATGATGCCTTTTCTGCCAGCTACGCCAACCGTATCCTGTTCCTGCGGGATGGGGTGATTTTTACCGAGATTTTGAAGGGCCAGGATTTCCGCAAGGTGTTCTTTGAAAAAATTCTGGACGTTCTCACCATGATGGGGGGAGGGCAGACGGATGTATGCTAAACTGTTCCGAAATAATATCAAAAAGGCATTGCGGGACTATATGATCTACTTTTTTACCCTGGTGATCAGCAGTACTCTGTTCTTTGCCTTTCTCTCATTGACCAGCCAGTATAATGACATTTTGGATGGTGACGGAAATTATTCTCTTGCCCTGTTCCAAAACACCATTCGCTATGCGGTGCTGGCGATTTCGATTATCTTTGTCGCATTGATTCGCTATATCAACAATTATATGCTGAAACAGCGCAGCCGGGAATTTTCGGTCTATATGATTCTCGGTATGGAGCAGCGTACCGTTGCAAAGCACTTCTTCGGAGAAACCTTTGTGTTTGGAATGGCGGCTGTGGCCGCTGGGTGCATTGTGGGAACAATCCTGTCCGGGATTGTAACAACATTTGTCATGCGGACGATCACCGCCGCCGCCTCTTTCCGGTTAGGTTTTTATCCTGACACGATACTTGTAACGCTGTTGTTTTTCGCCGCCTCCTTTCTTCTTGTGGGCGTGTGGAACGTCCAAAGAATTTATAAAATCAAACTCGTAGACCTGCTGAACGAAAAGAAGATCAGCGAAGGCCAGAGCAAGAAAAAACGGCACTACATCATTTCCTTTGTCATAGCTGTGCTGTGTTTTGGCATTGTGGGTGTAATGCTCTATCAGTTCACAAACATGAACGGTATTTATGCCGGGAGTATTCCAGAAGAAATCAGTAACCGCTATCAGGCAGTTGCTGTTGTGGCGGCGATTATTGGCATATTCGCCCTGTATCATGCGGTTACATTCATCATAACTGCGATCCGGCGGCGCAAAAAGTGGAAGAATCGCAATATCAATTCCGTTCTGCTGGGCAACCTGTTTCAGAAGGTGACCTCAACCGCAAAAATACTTTCCATCTCGACTTTGGCAATCACGATTGCTCTTGTTGCCTTTGTCATCCTGCCTATGCTGGCAGAGATCACCACGGGCTATCTGGACTACCGGATGCCCTACGATGTTATGATTTACAACACTTATATGTATATTGACGAGGTAGACGATATTCCGCAAATCGACTTCTCCTTTGTAAATGAAATCCTGCAAGAGCATGATATTACTGTGTCGGAATATGTGTCCCAGCGCAGTTACTTTGTGTGGGAGCGTGATTTTAACACGGTGGATACCAGAGAATATTGGCGCGACCTGCCAAGGCTGGCTATGCGGATTTCCGATTATAACGATATGCGGAGAATGGCAGGAATGGAGCCGGTTCAGTTGGCGGAGAACGAATTTTTCATGCACCTGGACTATGAGATGAATATGGAAAGCGTTGCGGACAGCATCGGCAGCGGAAATCGGTCTATTCAACTGGACGATGGGACAATCCTTGCACTGGCAGATACGGCGATTTGCAATGACCCATTGGGAACCTACCTGTTCCATCACGGTGATTCTACCCTTGTGTTTCCCGATTCCGTGTGCGACAATCTCCGTCTTGCGCGAACCTGCTATTATGCAAATACGGAAACAACAGTCCCGTATAATCTTTGCGATACAGTCAGGGATGAAATTGCAGCTTCTTTCAAGAACCGCTATCCTTATCTGTTTGAGCAATATGAAACCAAGTATCAGTCAGACCGGCATTACACCAGCTTTATTGATCCGATCCGCCTTCGGACGCAGGAAAACAACGACACCGCTTTGACCGCGACCAGCGTCCGGCTGCTCGGTATTTATTCCGGGATTATTTTCTTCATCATCTGCATGACCGTTTTGGCCCTACATCTCACAACAGATTCTATTGACCAGCATACGCAGTATAGAATTCTGTATCAGATGGGAACAGACCGGGACGATATTGTAAAGATGGTGAGCAAGCAAAGCCTGTGCTATTTCTTTACCCCATGTCTTGTTGCGTTTATCATTGCAATGCTGCTGATTTATTCGTTTGTTGTACGGTATGGACACAAGGTATTTACCTATATGAGTAGTATCGGATTCCAATTTGGCGTACTGATTCCCAGCCTATTGGTGGTGCTTATTTTGGCGTGTTACTATGGAGCAACAATTTATACAATCAAAAAAGGAATAGCAAACACACTCGATAATATCACATAACTGTAAGCAGACTGCCGCACGACGGTATTCATGCGGCCAATCCACTCCATTTGTTCGTCTGCTTTGAACTGTTCTGTAATACCCTCTTGCGCTGCCATTTGCTTTACAAGCTGAGAAAACATGGTGGACATTTGCGAGAAAGGCCATGGGGCATTTAACAATATCATTGGCGGCAACAGGGGCGGGTTTGACTTGGAGCAGGAATAGAACCCACGTTAGCAGAATAAAAAGAAGTATCTGCGGGTTGTCCTATTTGGTGCGGGATTGATTTCGACACGGTTCACAATTTGTTTACAAATTTCTATTCGTCCGTGCTTGACATTGGCTGACGACGGCTATACGGGTACAAATTATGACCGCCCAAGCTTTAAGGAAATGTCGGCGGACATTGAAAAAGGGCTTGTAAAGACCGTCATTGTCAAAGACTTATCACGCTTCGGCAGGAACTATATCGAGGCCGGCTCTTACTCCGAAATGGTTGATGCAGAGACGGAGTTTGAAAAATACAGAATTATTCAGGATAAGCTCTTTATGTCTGACTTTGACCGCTATATGTTGGAACTGAATGAAGCGGCAAACGATACAGATTCAATACAAAGATGAACTGACGGCAGAGGTGGTTCGGCAGAGGTTGCCCCTGATAGGTTCCTGTGCTTAATCCACTGACTTCAGCGACTCCGCCATATTGATCCGATCCAGTTTGCCCGCCATGATCCGGTTGACAATCCATGTGAAGGCAAAGGTGAGCAGTATGCTCAAAAGATAGCTGATGGTTTTTATATGCACATCAAAGGAGATCATGTCTATGTCCACCTGGTACATTACATAGAAGTGGAGCAGCTTTCCCAATATAAGCCCCAGGCCGCAGCCCATGGCCGTGAGAACCGTGTTCTCCCGAAATACGTAGGAGGAGGTCTCATTCCGGTAAAAGCCCAGCACTTTGATGGTGGCAATCTCCCGTATGCGCTCCGTGATGTTGATGTTGTTCAGGTTGTAAAGCACGATAAAGGCCAGCGCGGCCGCACAGCCGATGACCACAAACACAATATAGTTCATGCTGCTCATCATGCTGGAAAAGCGCACCAGCATGTCTGAGTTTACCTGCACGGAAGCCACATTTTCCATATTCATCGCGGCAGCGCTGAACTCATATACATCCACATTCTCAGGAAGATTTACATAGAGGTTCCTGAAGGTGATCTCCCCCGCCGCCTTCTCGTAAGTCTCCCTGTCCATGTAGACATAGTTGTAAATATAGTTTTCGCAGATGCCGCTTACAACCGCGGAAACCATCTGCCTGTCTTCGTCGTAAAGACGTATTGCATCCCCGACATTGATGTGATACCGCTCTGCCAGCTTGTTGCAAATTACAATTTCTCCGGGGCCGGGATAGGGGATTCTTTCCCCGGAGGAAGTATGCAGATCTATATATTCCCCAAACTGCTGCGGGTTTTCCGCAATAATCAGATTGACGGATTTTATCCCGTCCGCAGTCTTCAGATTCAAAGCCGTCTCAAAGGCATAGGTGTATTCTCCGCCCAGGGTCTCCAGCTGCGTGGGCGCCTCCCCGGCCTGTTCGTTCAGGGTAATATTCAGCTGATAAGTCTGTATCTCCTCATATTGCTGGTTGGCAATGCTGGTCACGGAGTCCCTTATACCGAAGCCGGTTACCAGCAGGGCCGTGCAGCCGCTGATACCCATGACCATCATAAACAGCCTCTTTTTGTACCTGACAATATTGCGGACGGACACCTTGTGCAGGAATTTCAGCCGGGTCCAGATAAAATTTATACGCTCAAGCAGTATTCTTTTTCCCGCTTTGGGCGCCTTGGGGCGCATTAGACCTGCCGCCGAAGTCCTCAGTTCATGCCTGCAGGACAGCCAGGTTGTACCCATGGAGCAGAGCAGGGCGGCCGCAAGGCAGAGAAGGGCCGTCACCCAGTCAAATACAAACACAATGTCCCCCAGCCGGTACATCATGCCGTAAGCCTGCCAGATCACCCAGGGAAACAAAAAGATGCCCAGGAAATACCCTGTCACACAGCCGCCCAGGGCTGCGCTGCCGGAGTAAAACAGATACTTTCCCATAATCTTGTCATTGCCGTAGCCCAGCGCCTTCAGCACACCGATCTGGGTGCGCTGTTCCTCCACCATGCGGTTCATGGTGGTCATGCATACCAACGCCGCCACCAGAAAGAAGAAAACGGGAAATACATTGGCGATTCCTTCCACGATGCTGGAGTCATTTTCAAAGAGGGTATAGCCCACATTGGTATCCCTGCCCAGCACATAGGTGTCGGGTTTCTTAATGGCGGCTATGTCTGCCTCGGCATCCGCAATTTCCTGTTCCGCCTGGGCGATCTGCTCCTCAAATTCCCCCCGGGCCCGGCGGTAATCTTCCCGGCCCTGGGCCAGTTCCTCCCGGGCCTTGGTCAGGGTCCGGCGGTTTTCTTCCAACTCCGCTTCGGCCTCGGCAAGCTGTTTTTTGGCCGCTTCCAGAGCGGCCTCGCCGTCTGTGATCTGCTCCTCGGCCTGGGTCTGCTGCTGTCTTGCCGCCTGAAGCTGCTGTGAGTAGTTCTGTAGGAGGAGATCCTGGCCGGAATATTCCTGCGCAGAACCATTCTGCCCGGCGGATATGGATTGGGCCGGGGCTAGAGCGGAATAGTTCTGCCCGGCCAGGGCTTGCTCCATATTGTCCAGCTGTGCCTTCTGCTGATCCAGGGCTTCCCTTGCGTCTGCCAGCTTCTTTTCCTCCTGGTGAATTTGGGCCCTGTGGTCCGCCAATTGTGCTTCTCCCTGGGCCAGCTGCGCCTCCCCGTCGGCGATCTCTGCTTCTGCCTCCAGCAGCTTCCTCTCTCCGTCGGCCAGTTCCTTTTCCGCGTCTGCTTTCTCTGTCTCAAGTTCTTCCCTTGCGCTTGCCAGTTCCGACTCTGCCTCCGCCGTCACGGCCAGATATCTCCGTTCTCCCTGTTCCTGACAATATTGTTTCCACTGGGTCTTCCGCTCCGCCATATAGGCATCATAATCCGACGAAAAGATCCGTTCGTCCATGTCAAATTTTACATAGATTTCCGTGTAGTAATCTGTTTGGAACCCCTCCGGGAGCAAATAAATGAAGCCGTCCACCCGGCCGTTCCCGAGAGAAGTGTTGCCGCGCTCAAACTGAATATAGGCGGATGCCTGAGCAAGGCCCACGATGGTATATTCCCGGTAGGTAAAGTTGTCCAAATCCTCCTGCGCATTATCTTCGGAGAGAGTGATTTTGCTTCCCAGATCTTCTTTCCCATAGCGGTTGGCATCCACAACGCACTCTGCAGCGGTCTCAGGCATTCTTCCGGCCAGGATTTTCAGGCCGTTGATATCCTTGAGCAGAGAATGGGCCTTGAGCACACCCTCATTGCCTTCCTCGCTCACATATAGAATATCCGCCTCCACCGCGCCTTCCGCGGCACGGACAAACTCCTTGCGGCTCAGGGCCAGCACGTCCTCCTCCTCAAAGCCAAGGGTGGACAACAGCCTGTAGTCAAACAGCTGGTGTTCCTGCAAATATTCATTGGCGGATTCCACCATCACTGTCTTTGTGACCTTTAGGCCCGCAAAAAAACCAACGCCCAGCGCAACGATGGCGTAGATGGCAATATAACGTCCCAGGCTCTGCCGGATTTCCCGCAATGTTGTTTTACTCATCATGGATTTCATATAGACGCTCCATTTCTGTTATAACCCGATGTACATAATTGTAAAGTTCAACTGCCAGACCAATAGGGGGCATTACAACATCGCTGGCTTCGCCTGCGATATTGCACCAATCAGTATTTGAATGTTATACATTCAAACTTACCACTCAATATCTTCCACTTTTATAATTTGCTCATTCTTCACCATGCTGACGATGGTGCCGCTTTTGACAGTGATAATGCGGTCGGCCATGGCGGTGAGCGCCTGGTTGTGGGTGATGACGATGACGGTCTTGCCCTTGTCCCTACAGGTATCCTGCAGCAGCTTTAACACGGCCTTTCCCGTGTTGTAGTCCAGAGCTCCCGTGGGCTCGTCACACAGCAGCAGTTTGGGGTTCTTGGCCAGTGCCCGGGCGATGGCCACCCGCTGTTGTTCTCCGCCGGAGAGCTGGGCCGGGAAGTTCTTCATCCGATCTCCCAAGCCCACTTCTCCCAGGACCTGCGCCGCGTCCAGCGGATCCGTGCAGATCTGCGCCGCCAGTTCCACATTCTCCAGCGCCGTCAGGTTGGGCACCAGGTTGTAAAACTGAAACACAAATCCCACATCGAACCTTCGGTATTTGGTGAGTTCCTTTTTATTGTAGGCGGAAATCTCTTCTCCATCCAGAAATACTTTGCCGCCCGTCAGAGTATCCATGCCCCCCAGGATATTTAATATGGTGGTTTTGCCTGCTCCGGAGGCTCCCACAATGACGCAGAACTCCCCACGCTCTATCTGGAAATTCACATCATGCAGCGCCTGTATGGATACTTCTCCAGTCTGATATATTTTGCTAACATCCTGAAATTCCACAAATGATCCCATGGACTGCTTCTCCTCTTACTATTATGGGTTGATTTAGCGATTGCAAAACACACCTCTTTGTGGATACCACAGGTTTCGCCTGTGATATTGTATCAGTTGATATTTGGAACATTAGTTCCAAACTTACCTCTACATGCATATCTGGAGTTTTGCTTGGCCAAACTCCGGCTTTGCCTGCGATATTGCACCAATCAGTATTTGAATGTTATACATTCAAACTTGTCACTTGCAGAGAATGTTTCACAATTGGCTAACGGATTGATATTTTTAATGATAGCACGTTCTTTTTTAGAATATCCACAGATTTATAGTTATTTTATAATTTTTCACAAATTGTTCGCAAAATTTACAAGTTACCTTACTTTTACATGGTTCTTTGTTCTTATAAGGAACAGGGAATTATTGCAATCAGCGTGAAGAACAGAGCAAGGGCAAAGAGAGATTAAGCAAAATTTAATGGAATTGTGTATGCATTTATGGTAGGATAAGGGTACTGAATATTATTGTCGAAAGCATGGGGATAAGTATGCGAAAATACTATGTTGACAATATACGTAGGATTAACATTTTGCTTCTTGTTCCCTGCCATGCGGCAATGTTATCAAGGAAATTTTTTCGGCGTTAAATATTGTTCAGTGATTATCTTAACAGAAATCGGTGTTTGAAAAAATAAGTAAAACAAGAGGAGTTGTAAATATGTCAGAATTAACAGCTATGATTAATATTGGTAAAGAAATGGAAAAAAAGCTAAAATCTGTTGGTATTGAATCTTCCGATAAGCTTATTGAGATAGGTGCAAAAGAAGCATTTCTTAAGCTAAAGCAGAAATATCCAAATGTTTGTCTAGTACATTTATATACATTAGAGGGTGCGATTCATGATACAGAATACAACAGACTTTCCGAAGATACAAAAAAGGAATTGAAAGAATTTAGTGATTTTTTATCAAAATAACCATAACCACAATCACAACGGAATAAGTAACACAGCGTCAAAGCGTAATAGAAACAAGTCTGGCAGCACTGGGACGGTGGATACTTGGGGCTGACTGTGTATGCGTCATAAGAGAGGCGCAGCGGGCGGCAAAGGAGGGTCTTGACTTGTTTGCTTCTGTGCTACACTTCCTATCTATAAATAAAGACCAATATCAATACGAAAGGGATATTATATGAAACGATTAATGCCTCTTATACTGTGTGTTTTGCTTTCCGCCTGCGCAAAAGTCCCCGATTCTGATTACGTTCCGTCCAGTGAAAACACCCTTGGGGAAATCCATACGGATACGGATTATGTCCCGCATAATGATGATACCGTTGAGGAGCCTCTTTCAGATTTCAATTATGCCTTACCCGATTACAGCGCCCATGGGGAGACCTATGCAGATGAGGAAATGTACATAACCGAACTGGCGGATCTGAAGATGCTGTCTTCGGGCAAACAGACGCTTGCCTGGGAGATAGAACCAGCCGATTGGAGCGCCAGCGTGTGGGATGGAGAAAACGCCGATATCTGGGGTTATGACATGCGTTCCTGTAATGTGTCTGAGGAGGATTTCAGCGGTATTGAGGACTGGAACATAATCTCCTTCAATTCAGACACACTCTGGCCCTTGGCGGACAAGATGCCCGAAGGCTTTGACCCGGAGACGGTCCTGGAACTGGGCAAGGATCCGGGTCTTGGTATCAGAGATCTTCATGAGCAGGGCATCACCGGAGAAGGGGTAGGCATTGCCATTATCGACCAGGGACTTTATACCGGCCATGAGCAGTACAGGGAAAACCTGATGCTATATGAGAGTCTTCACGCCATTGGCGGGCAGAGCGCTGCCATGCATGGTTCCGCTGTATCCAGCATTGCGGTGGGCAAAGACGTGGGGGTGGCTCCTGGGGCCAAGCTCTACTATATCGCCTGTGATTTCGGCCATGTTACCGATGATGGATATGAATATGACCTTACCATCCTGGCCGACGGAATTTACCGGGTGCTGGAAATCAACCGCAGTTTACCCCAAGGGGAGAATATCCGGGTCATCTCCATCTCTTTTGGCCCTACACCTGACATACTGGGCTACCAGGAATTAGCTGACGCAATCCAGGCAGCTGGAGAGGAAGGAATCCTTGTCCTGACTGTGGCGCCTAATCGGTTTTATCCTGCATTTCCGTTTCTCGGAATGGATCGGGAGGGTCTGACCGATCCCAACGATCCCCAGGCTTACAGTCCTGCCGCCTGGCTTGCAGATCAACAGCCAAACGATCTGGATAACACTATCTTAGTACCTATGGGAGGACGAACCTATGCCGGATGTACCGGAGAGACGGACTACGAGTGGAGCTATGAGGGAGGTATGAGCTGGGCAGTGCCGTGGCTGGCGGGTTTTTACGCCCTGTGCTGTCAGGCGGCTCCCGACTGTACCATGGACCAGTTCTTCCGGGCGGTGCAGGATACAGCCTCCGTGAAGCTGCTCCACGAAAATGGATACGGGAAATATTGCTTCGGCAGAATCATCGATCCAGCTGCGGTGATCGAAAAACTGAAAACCAATTAAAGGGGCGTTTCTGCAAAGAGCAGAGGGAGTGGGAGAAGTCCCGGTTTCAGTTAATCCGCGGAGTTCCATAAATCTGTCCCTTTACATGAAAATAGAGCGTATAGATTTGTGTTCTATACGCTCTGGCGTTGTGTAACTTATTCAGTAGTGATTGGGGTAATAGTTGATTAAACAAACGAAAGTTTTTATTTCTTTTTTGTACTTTTTGTGGAATATACAATGGTACTGATTAAGGCGCACAATATGAGAATATGCAATATAGTGTGATATACATCAGGTATATATTTGCCCTCTATTTGTAACCACTGTATTGTGCCTGAAAAATACTCAATCTTTCTTTCTAATGTACCCATAAATCCATCGTTAAAAATAGTATACCATTCGTGGCAGATAAACTGTATCGCAAACCATATCGCAAGCCATACGATTACAAACCATTTACCAATTTGTTCTTTGACAATGAACAGTACTACGGCTATAAAATAAATCAGAAAGAATATACCATCATCTTTATATAACATAGAAACCAACTGATTATCCCCAAAGCGCAACACCGTCATATCCAGAAAAAACCACAGTAACAATATCAACTGTACTATAATACAATGTGTTTTTTCATGCTGATGCCTCCAAATTCTAATTTGTACCTTAAACAGATAAGAGGAGGTAACATGAAAAAAGTTAAAGGTATTGTGATGGTACTATTATCCGTTGTGACTGTAGAGCACTCAAATATAAATAGTGAACAGCAGTTAGGATAATCAATCATATCAATTAAAATCAAAAATATTAACAACGATAGAGCATATGGGGGCTGATCATGATCAAAAATATATATGCTCTATTTTTTTGCCATTATGGAGGAACAAAGGGAGACAATATTCAGACCGACGCTTTTGTATAGCATTGGGACAATTCGTCCCGAAGTGCCACCTGCCGCCTGAACGGGCGGTTTTTCTTATGCCGGGGAAACCCCGGAGAAATGGAGGACTATATGGCATTTTTCGCATCCGCTATCACTACTTTGCGGAACTTTTTATCGCGTTGGACGCGGGCCTCGGCGTTTGGGGCGTTGTCAACCTGCTGGAGGGCTACAGCTTTGACAACCCCGGCTCCAATGCTCATGTGCGGTAAAGTAACACTCAAGAATTTGATAGACGGCAGCCGCTATTTCCTAAACACGGACTAATACGAAAAGCTGATGTGGGGATTATACTATATCAGCTTTTGTCATTCTTAGTATTTTATAAAAGTGATGTATTTGTATCTTTTCTATTGACATCCAGCTTGTGAAGTGATATATTTATCTTGTTAAGAGACAAATATATCACTTTGGAGGAAACCATTATGAAGAAAAGAACGAAACTCACAATTTGCCTAGGCGTGATATGCGCTCTGCTTGCAGCAATATCTTCATGGTACACGATAGCATATAACAATTCAAGATTTATTGCGCCTATGGATTTATCCGAATATGTTTTCAGAGTACAAGACCTGCCTATGCTTATTTCCGGCGTATTTCTTGCCTTGTATGTTGTGTATCTTGTTGTGCTGCTTTTGAGATATATCATGACAAACAGGCGTAGAGAATTAACCTTGCAATCCACCAGAATAATAAATCCCAAACTGGGATTTTTAGGTTTATTTGGATTTGCCGGATTTTTAGGATTTTGGACTTACAGCGTTGACAAGACAATTTTTCCATTTGTATTTTTCCTGTTTTTTGGCTTTTTCGGCTTTTTCTATGAGGGAAAAATGTCAAATACTTTTATAGATGAACGATACAAAGAAAACAAAATGAAAGCGCAAAGCGTAGCGAACAAAACTTCTCTGTCCATTATTTTTCTTGCAATACTCATTCTGGGACAGGGAAAGCTCATGGATAGCCTTGAATATACCCTAATTGCTTTTGTTATTGTCGTAGCTCTTTCCTTAGCACTTGAAATATTCCTTAGCGAATATCTGCTATACCATTATGACAACGATGAACAGTTTGATGAAAGCGAGGAATGAGTGTGCCGGATTTTGAATGTAGATTAAAAAAATATAGGCTATTAAAGGATTTGACGCAAGAGCAGTTAGCGGCACAAGTGGGTGTGCGGCGAGAAACAATTATGCGGCTGGAAAAGGCACAATACAATCCCTCACTTAAATTGGCGATTGATATTTCAAGAGTTGTTGAAGCACCGATTGAAGAAATATTTGTTTTCAAGTGATTTGTGTGGAATCAGACGAATGAGATCGCTAAGAATAAAAGACCCCTTACAGCGAGGTAAAGCCGCCATAAACACCCCGAAAAATGACGGAGTACAACGCATGGTAGACATAACCGCCAAGAAAGCCGAGGGCAAGGGGAAAGGCTACGAGAAATGGGCGACCTTGTACAACTTGAAGCAAATGGCAGTTATATACATTTCCATAATGCTTGGCTTAAGTCCTTGGTATTATTCGATTGTCCGAGTATAATTATACTGATGACGCATGCAGAAAGGATGGGAGGTTATGGAATATATGTCTTGCCCCGAAGCAGCAATAAAATGGGGCATTTGTGAAAGACGGGTACAGATGTTATGTAAGGAGAACCGTATACCAGGCGTTTCAAAACTTGGGTATATGTGGCTGATACCAAAGGACGCAGAAAAGCCCACTGATGGACGCAGAAGTATATTGTCAACGGCTATTCCTTTGGGATCTATTGCAAAGATGAATATTGTAGCGTCCATTGAAACAGTAGAATAATTACCGCTGAATACCGCAGGCGGCTTTCGAAAAACAAAGCCGCCGTTTTTTACGGCTCTTGAGGGAAAGTTCCTGCTTATTGGACTGCAACACAATTAGCAAAGACTCGCATAAAGCCTTATCCTCTGTGGAGGAGCGGTAGAGAGCATCGCGTCTTTACTGTATATAATTCCAAATACTGTCTTCCCGTGTTTTGATATACTCATATATTTTGCAGGCATCGTCCGCACAGTCGGGATCACCGGTTTTTTCATAATACGCGGCAAAAAGAAGTTCTATACATTCCATCACACAGGGCATGGCTTTCTTCTCTGTACCGGATAATTTCAACACTTTTTCATATCCCAAAACCACATCCCGTAAAAATGCAAGCCAGTCTTCTTCTGTAATCTTCAGGTCTTCCTGTTGGCACAGCAGTCCCAGCAGAAAGTAGCATATATCGAAAATCCGTATATTCCTCTGGCTTAAGTCAAAATCAATATAGCCGGAAAAACTGCCGTCCGCGAACAGGAAATTGCCGAAATGGATGTCACGGTGAATCAGCTGCACGGGCAGCTCGGCGTACAGGTCCGCCAATTGGGACACGGTTTTTTCGTACTCTGCCTCGGATATACGATTCCAGCCGCTGCCTTTAAGGCTTTCCCGGACCCAGCCATTCATCTCATCCAACAGGCTGTTGTCCCAAATGCCATCCAGGGCCTCACACTTTTTAAAGGCCACATGAAGATTGGCTATTATTTCTCCCATCTGTAGAGCCAGGCCGGGATGACATTCTTTCCGGGTGATTTTGCTCCCCGGCAGTTTTTTGGACAGAAAATAGAAAGCGTTATCCAATGACACATAGGATGAATTATCCTGAGTGGGCACGATTTGTCCCACGGGGATATTCATTTCACTCAGCAGGCGCAGCATTTTCAGGTTTCGCTTCAGCATGTTCAGATCACTGTATACTTTTAATACATATTTGTCTTCCACCTGCCAGGCAGTATCATATATCCGCACTGTTCCATGATCTGATAGTCCCCAGTGAGTGAGAGCCTTGCTGACAGGGCTGCTTAATTGGTAAAAGCGGTATAGCTGCTCTTTATCATCATTGATGTCCTGATACATTTTTGTCCCGGTCAGGATAAAACCTATCTTTTCTATGGTTTTCCAGGAAGCGGTGTTGGCGTCCCTGATGAGAGCGATCATCTTGTGAATGTCATAATGAGAGAAGAAATAGGCGACATATGCGGCGGCCGCCTCCGCCGCATACCCCTGTCCCCGGTATTGGGCGCCGATAAAATAGCACATACCGGTCTGTTTCTGGTCCTCATAGTAAGAGCATCCCACGCTGCCTAACAGGGCGCCGGCTTGCTTCTCCGTGACGGCATAGGCCAGATATTCTCTGTCGGGGCGGTCCTCCCGCTCCAGCGCCTGTGCCTCCCGTATCCAGGTTCCGATCCACTTATGGCAGTCTCTGCAATCCCCGAAAATATCATGGAGGCTCCCGTCGGACGCCATCTCTATATAAGCCTGCGCATCCGTGGATTCCAGGCTGCGGATAATTAGTCTCTCTGTCTCTATATACATACTTACCTCTTTCCTGCATACCGCAGGCTGGCCTGCGATACTGCATTAATGTGTATTTGGATGTAAAACATCCAAACTTACCTCTTTCCTGCATACCGCAGGCTGGCCTGCGATACTGCGTTAATGCGTATTTGGATGTGAAGCATCCAAACTTACCTCTTTCCTGCATACCGCAGGCTGGCCTGCGATACTGCGTTA
>ERZ779632.713-NODE-713-length-16819-cov-5.537103_pt1 | contig 16819 bp, 12 predicted proteins | sample MGYA00514194_ERZ779632 | MGnify/ENA primary metagenome ERZ779632 (study PRJEB29562, sample SAMEA4376704) | mouse gut metagenome | isolation source: Cecum | study: EMG produced TPA metagenomics assembly of the A DSS colitis mouse model was used to assess the...
AAATATCACCGTGGAACTTTGCACGGGTATGGAGCGGCTGCACCAGATATGATCCATGCGCATTCCATCCGGCATCGTTTCACTTTCACAAAAAGAACGCCAGCCGTCGATACAGCCGCGGACAGTAATCCCGCCGTCCTTTTTTTGTGCCAGCTGGTACGTATCGTACCAGCCGCTTTTTTGGATACAGTCATATCCCTGTCCGCGAAACTGTGCAGGACTGTTAAAATCACCCATCAGCCAGAGATTGGAATGATCGTTCTTTTTGTCCTGCAGATGAGCGGTAAGCCGTTCCCACTGCGCGGCGAAAGGTTCTTCTTCATCCTGCCACCATCCCATATGGAGCGTATAAAACCAGTCTTTGCCGCCTTTAGGAAGAATACCGAGCGCCTTGCGCGTCTTCCAGTTCTCATAATCCTGACAGCCGCTGATAAAGAACGACTCGGCCGCGGCGATGTTTTTTTTGCAAAACAGCGCCATTCCTTCGTCGTATGTTCCATATCCGATCTTGGCAGAGATCCAGGTCCAGGAGTAGTTAAGACCTCGTGCACGAAGCCGGCTGGCAGTCTGTGCCGCGTGGTTGTCTTCCCGAATCGTTACGGATTCGCCGTTACACGGATAATATCCTTCCAAAAGCTGCGCATCCGCACATGGGGCCGTCAGGGACTGATTGACTTCCTGCAGGGCAAGAATATCCGGCTGTTCCTGTACCATTGCGTCGATAAACCGTTCCAGTTTTTCTTCATAATGCGTTTCCTGCAGGCTGTGTGTATTTAAAGTTAACAGTTTCATAAACGATCGTCTCCTGAATCATAATTACAGGATATGAGAATCCTGCGTTGAATCATTATAAAATATCGTTAATATCGGATTTGAGTACGTCTGCTTTCGGACCGTAGATGGCCTGAATGCCGTTATCTTTTTTCACCAGTCCGAGCGCGCCTTCTGCCTTCCATGCAGCGGTATCAGCTACCTTTTCCGGATCTTTGACCGTTACGCGAAGACGGGTCATGCAGGCGTCTACAAGCGTAATATTCTCACGTCCGCCCAAAAGTGCGATAATACGTTCCGGCTGGCTGTTTGCGCCGCTGCCGCCGCTGGATTTGGAAGAGGACGCGTTTTCGTCTTCGTTATCATCCGTATAGTTGCCAAGACGGCCGGGCGTCGCAAAATTTAACTTTCCGATCATAAAATAAGCGACAACATAACCAATGACAAAAAAGGCAACGCAGCAGATAATAAAATGAATAATATCTCCGCCAAGACCGGCTTTTAACGACATTGGCACACGGGTTAAAAATTCCAGGTTTCCAAACGAGTGCAGTCTTAAGTCGATAACGCCTGCCATTGCAAACGCGCATCCCTGCAGCACCGCATATACGACATACAGCGGAAGTGCGCAGAACATAAACATAAATTCCAGCGGTTCCGTAACGCCTGTTAAAAATACAGCCAGTACGGTAGAAAAGAACATGGACTTATAATTCTTTTTCTTGTCCGGGTCTACGCGGCGGAACATCGCAAGCGCGATACCAAGCAGCAGACCGGTAGCGCCGATCATCTGGCCGACTTTAAAACGAGCCGGTGTAACGGTAGCCATCAGGTTTTCATAAGAAGCAAGATCTCCCGCGTCTTTAAAGTTAATCAGGTCTGTCACCCATGCCAGCCAGAGCGGATCCTGGCCAAATACTTCAGAACCTGCGTTGATACCTGTCTGAATCAGATAGGTTCCGCCAAAAGAAGTATAATTCATTGGAATCGTAAGCATATGATGCAGTCCGAACGGAAGCAGCAGACGCTCCAGTGTTCCGTAAATAAATGGTGCAAATACCGGAGAAGAAGTAGAGGAATTTGCAATCCATACGCCAAAGGAATTAATACCTGTTTGTACAACCGGCCAGAGTATTGCCATTACCAGGGAAATTACCGTAGAGTAGGCAATCACGGCAAGCGGAACAAAACGTTTTCCGTTAAAGAACGATAAGGCATCCGGCAGCTTGCGGAAGTTGTAATATTTGTTGTAGACAACGCCGCCGACAAAGCCGGCAATAATACCGACAAACACACCCATGTTCAGGGCAGGCGCGCCAAGTACGGACGTAAAATAATTTTCGACAAGCATTTCCTGTCCGAATAAAGAGGTTACGGTAGCGCCGGGTTCATTTAACATCGCGCTTGTAACGCCGAATGCGGCGCCAGTGATACAGTTAATTAAAATAAAAGAAATAATGGCTGCAAATGCGCCGCCGGCACGTTCCTTTGCCCAGGAGCCGCCGATCGCAGCCGCAAATAAAATATGCAGGTTGTTAATAATCGCCCAGCCGATATTTTCCATGGTACTCCCGACCAGCTGGATAGCCGAGATGTCGCCTCCCGCCATCTGTACCAGTTTGCCGACGCTGAGCATCAGGCCTGCCGCCGGCATAACTGCGATAACGGTCATTAATACTTTGCCCAGTTTCTGAAGAAAATCAAAATTAATACCCGCTTTTTTCTTTTCCGGCGCAGCGGTCTGCGTGTCGGCTGGTCTGGCTGCCGGCTGCGGCGCCGGCGCTTTTTGCGCTTCCGTTTCGTCTGCCGTTACGGTAATGACCGCATCCTGTCCGGCTTTTACCTTGCCGGAACAAGACTGCATCTTTTTGTCATCCATACCGTCGCAGATGAGCACAGGCGTAATCAGGTTCAGGTTTTTGCTCTTTAAAAAGGAAAGATCTGCTTCGGCGATCAGATCTCCGACCTTTACCTGATCTCCCTCACTGATATGTACCGTAAATCCTTCGCCGTTTAAGCCGACGGTTTCCAGGCCGACATGTACAAGTACATCCAGGCCGTCCTCTGACTGAAAACCGTATGCATGTCTGGTTGCCGCTACAGTCGCAACCACGCCGTTGACCGGACTGTAGACTTTGCCGTCTTCTGGCAGAATGGCAATACCATCTCCCAGCGCTTTTTCTGAAAACACCGGATCCGGAACCTGTTCCAGTGCAACGATTTCTCCCGTCAGGGGAGCAATGATTGAAATACTGCCCATTTTTAGAATCCTCCGTTTCTTTATCGTTTATTTAGGTAGTATTAGCTGCGTTTCGCACAAAATTGTGCAAAAACAACGAAATAATCACGTTAATTTTTGCGTTGTTTTTGCGCTGCTTTTACGCAAACCGTTAAAATAACTGTACATCATTTATAACAAAAACGCAATGCAAAATCTGTAATTCACCTAATTTTTTACATTTTGCATACCAATGATACCATAATTTTATACAAAATGACGACTCGAAGATCGTCGAACGGTTGACTTTTTCTGAATTTTTATATAATATTCTATATATACGGTAGCGCGTTTATTTATGGAAGAAGAAGGAGTACAATTTATGGCTGTTACGATCAAAGATGTTGCTGCGCTGGCAGGCGTATCCCCGTCCACAGTATCCAGAACCTGTAAGGACCATCCGTCCATCAGCAGGGAGACAAAAGAAAAAGTCCGGCGTGCCATGGCAGAGCTTGGCTATGAACCGAATATTCAGCCGGCTGGCGCCGGCCAGCCGCCGCAGTTAATCAGCGTGATTCTTCCGCCTTCTTCCAGAGATGTATACGAGAATGCATTTTATCTGGAAGCAGTCCGCGGAATCAGCCAGTTTTGCAACGGTCGTGAATATATCAGCGCGGTAGTAACCGGAAAAGACGACGGAGAAATCCTGCAGGCTGTCCGTACGCTGGCAAAGGATGAACGTATGGGCGGCTTTATCGTGCTGTATTCCAAGCAGGACGACGCGATTGTAGAGTATTTGTATAACGAAGGCCTTCTCTATGTCCTGATCGGAAAAGCGAAGCAATATGCGAACCAGACCGTTTATATCGATAACGATAACGTATTAGCCGGACAGGAAGCTACAGAATATCTGTATCAGCTGGGACATCGAAGAATTGCTTATGTAGGCAGCGAGCATGTGATGTATTTTTCAGCCGAGCGAAGAGAAGGATATCAGCATGCGCTGCTAAAGCATGGTCTGACGTTCAATCCGGATTACTGTATCGAGGCGGATCGTCTGGCGTTTGATGAAAACGGACTTTTTGAAAAGCTGCTGGAGCGGGAAGAACGGCCGACAGCCGTGGTTGCCAGCGACGATATTCTGGCAGTCGCGCTGGAGCGTACATGCATCCGTATGGGACTTTCCATACCGGAAGATTTGTCTGTCGTATCGTTTAATAATTCCCTGCTGGCACGCATTACTTCTCCGCAGCTGACCTCTGTCGACGTAAACTCTTACCAGCTGGGGATGGAGGCGGCCTCTCAGCTGATCAATCATATCGAAAACCCAAATCTGCTGGCTACAAAGATTATTGTGCCTCATTTTATGGTCGTACGAGGCAGCTGCCGGCAGATTTCGGATAATCATCACACGGAATCGTGAGCATGTTTTTAGGAAAGTAAAGTGCAGTGCTTTCAATCAGCGGCTTTTGAGATCGCGTCACAAACGGTTTCAAACGCCGCTTTTGATTTAAAATACGAATTGTACCAAAAAAACTGCGATTTATGCCGATCGAATGGAATTTGCCGGCTTCGTCGTGTTACTATATACGAAATCATGTCGAAATGAAGGAGGAATCAGGTATGCTGGGAGGCTCATTTTGGATCGCGCTGTTACGCAATACGATCAGCACAGGTTTGATGCTCACGTTTTTTCTGATGCTGGACCGCCCCAAATTATCGATGAAAAAAACAATTGGCTGTTATCTGGCGTTTGGTCTGACGCTGATTACAGGCTACAGTATCTGGTATGTATATGCGAATGACAGTTTTGTTCAGTATGCCGCGTTTTCAACGCTGTTTGTTATTGGAATCTTCTGTATGCTGATGAGCGGAGAAGTTATTTATTTGTCGCTTTATAAAATGGCTCTGGCGTTTTATGTGTTTTCGCTTTGTACATTTTGCGGTGTAGATGTGGCGCGCTGGGGATTTGGCGATAATATTCTCGTCGATATTTTGGTACGTCTGATCTGTATGGTTCTGATTCTTTGGTTTACCTGGAAAAAATTCCGTAAACAGTTTCTGGGAAGCGTGGATTTTTTAATTGAAGAAATGGATCTGTTCAGCTCTGTGACGCTCTTTGTATCCGTAATGCTCGGGGCGATTATGGCTTACTGGCCGAATCTGCAGGGATTTTCTGTCTTTAATATGGTGCGTGCATTTTTGATATTGTTTATGGCAGGCGTGCTGCAGTATACCATTTTGCATTTATATATTCATCTGGGGCAGGAACATCATTATCAGGAAGAAAAAGAACTGATGAAAATCAACGAACAGCTGCTGCGCCGGCAGATGGATCTGATGCGGGAGTCGCAGCAGGAGACGGCAAGACATCGCCATGATATGCGGCACCATATGCTGCTGATACGGGAATACGCGCAAAAAGAAAAGGCGGTCGGACTGCTTGGTTATCTCGATCAGTATGAGGAAGAAATTGAAAACGGCAGTCTGAAAGAAATCTGTGCGAATCAGGCCGTAAACAGTATTTTATCCGCTTATGCGTCCAAAGCAAAGCTAAAGGATATCCGTGTGGAAACAGAAGTCAGTCTGCCGTTTACACTGCCTGTGCGGGACATCGACTGGGTGGCGATCCTTGCGAATATATTTGAAAATGCGATTCATGGATGTCTTTCATCCGGAAGACCCGATCCGCTGATACAGATACAGATTCTAAAGAAAGGCCGTAAAATCAGTATTCAGTGCGTCAACACATGCAGCGAACAGATTACTTTTCTAAAAGGAATCCCTCAGTCAGATACCGGCGGAGGCATTGGCGTATCCAGTATTTTAAAAACGGCGGCCCGTTATCGCGGCGAGACGGACTTTTCTGTCAGAGACGGTGCGTTTGTGACACGGGTGCTTTTGAATGTGCCGCCAGACAATGCATAGCGGCAGCCTCCGGCCGGAAAGGAAACGCTTTATTCATCTGTCGTTTCCCGTCGAATGAAAACCGGCGTGATATTTTTATGGATCAGCGTAGTCTGCGGTTTTGGTCTGCGTTTTTTTCGTTCCTCCATAAGCGTAACGAGTAACGACATTGCTTCATAGGCGATCCGGTCGATCTGCTGACCGATGGTGCTGATCGGCAGGATTGCCTGGCTGGAAGCAGGAGAATCATCAAATCCGATCAGGCGGTACGTATCCGGCAGCGTACCGTATTCCCGAAAGATAATATTTAACATACTGTTCGCATGCGTGTCGTTAGACAGAAACAGGCCTTTTTTCTGGCAGGGATACTTTTTTTTGACATATTCATAAATTTGCTGCATGCACTGATGAATTTCCTGATGGGAATGTCCCAAATCTCTTAAAATAATCTCATGCGGAATCTGATGCTCCTGACAGGTATCCAAAAATCCCTGAATACGCCCATAAGAAGGAACATTTTTAGCCACTTCTGAGTTGATATGCACCAATACGTCGCAGTTGTTTTTGATTAAAAGGCTTGTTCCCTGTACGGCGCCCATATAGTTATCCGTATTGATACTGTTGATATATTCGTCTTCCCGTTCGATGCCGACGACCGGAATGCCAAGATCCGCCAGCTCTCTGGAGGGAATGGTGTGGCTTAGGATAATCATGCCTTCGATCCGATAGGCAAGCAGCTCGTTCAGATATTTCCGCTCGGCTTCTTCTCCGTTTTTGCTCGTAAAGATTAAAAATTTGTAGCCAAATTCCTCATATGTATTTAAAATCTGATTTAACATCTCCGCATAGTAATGCAGATATAAATTCGGCACAATAATGCCGACAAATTCGCTCTTTCCGTTTGCAAATACTTTTGCGAGCTTATTCTCCTGATAGTTTAAATCGGCCAGCGCTCTGGCAATAATTTCCTGATTCTCTACCGTAAGAGAGTCCGGCTGATTAAAGTATCGGGATATGGTAGTTTTCGAAAAATTGGTATATTTTGCAATGTCCGCAAACGTGATTTTTTTCTTATCCATGCAAATACCTCCGGATCTGACAAAATGTTTTTCTGAACGGTATTATAGCAAGGATAGAGAGAAAAAGCAACGATAAAATAACCAGTAAAGTAACCGGTTATTTTTTTAGGTTTTTCATAGATAAAACTATTGACAATGCCATGGATCAATGATAGAATAAGTACCATAAAGTAACCGGTTACTTAACCAGTAACTTAACTGGTTATTTTAAAGAGTTTCCAGGTGTTACGAAATATAAAAAACAGGCAACCAGACAGCGGCAGTCCGGGAATGAACCGCCCGGAATCAATGACTGCCTGCCGCAGGTATCCTGTGGGAAAGGAGGACGTTATGAAAATACAATATTTAGGCACGGCAGCAGCGGAGGGCTGGCCGGCATTGTTCTGCAGCTGCGAGATCTGTAAGAGGGCGCGAAAGCTGGGAGGAAAAGAGCTTCGTACGAGAACGCAGGCGCTTTTGGATGAAACGATTCTGATCGATTTTCCTCCGGATACGTATACGCATGCGCTGCAGTATTCTCTGCAGCTTGGGCAGATACAGCATCTTCTCATTACCCATTCGCATATGGATCATTTTTTTCCGACCGATCTGATTCACCGGCATGAACATTTCGGACATGGCGCAAAAGGAATGCTGCATGTATACGGCAATGAAGCGGTGGAAAAAGCGTTTTACGACGCTGTGCTGATCGACCGGTTTTTGGCGCATCCGCTGGATGAAGCGGTTCGTTTTGTAAAAGTGACGCCATTTTGTGATTTTATGGCGGATGATTATCATATCATTCCGGTCGCGGCAGATCATGATCCAAGAGAAGCCTGTCTGATTTACATCATCGAAAAAGATGGAACGTGTATGCTGTATGGACATGATACAGGTATGAATCTTAGCGCGCAGGCGTGGGACTGCATTTGCAGCCGCAGGTACGATCTAATATCGCTGGACGCAACGATGGGAAAAAAGCAGATTCCGGGTTATCATATGGGACTTGCGGACGATGTAGCGTTCGTCAGACGGCTAAGCGAGCATGGCTGTATCGATCAGAATACAGTCAGGGTCATCAGTCATTTTTCACATAACGGTGAAATGACTCATGAGCAGCTGGAGACATTTGCAAAAGAACACGGGATGACAGCTGCATACGACGGAATGACAGTAACATTTAAAACAGCATGCAAAGGGAGGTAATTATGGATTATCGAAAAGTCGCAGAGCAAATCTATGACAAAGTAGGAAAAAAAGAAAACTTAATCTCCGCCGCACATTGCGCGACGCGGCTTCGCCTTGTGATCGCGGACAACGACAAATGCGACAGTAAAGCCGTTGAAGAAATCGACGGCGTCAAGGGCGTATTTTTCGCTTCCGGCCAGCTTCAGATTATTCTTGGAACCGGAACCGTCAACAAAGTATATGATGAATTTCTAAAAGTGTCCGGTCTTTCCGCGGCTACAAAAGCAGACGTAAAGCAGGCCGCTGCAGCGCAGCAGAATATTTTCAAAAGAGCGATTAAAACACTGGGCGATATCTTTGTGCCGATCATACCGGCTATCGTCGCCAGCGGATTTTTAATGGGCATTATGGAAGCGCTGAACTTTATGGTAAATAACGGGTTTTTAACCCTGAACACCGAGGGTTCTCTGTTTGTATTCGCAAAATTATTCAGTAATGTGGCCTATACGTTTCTGCCGATTTTAATTGCGACAAGCGCCGCGAAGGCATTTGGCGGCAATCCTTATCTCGGCGCGGTTATCGGTATGCTGATGATTCATCCGGATCTGCAAAATGCATGGACGGTTGCGACCGAAGGTGTAAACGTCCGTCAGAGCGTCTGGTTTGGATTGTACGAAATCGATCTGATCGGTTACCAGGGACATGTGATTCCGGTCATCATTGCAGTGTGGGTGATGTGTCTGATCGAAAAGAAGCTGCACAAAATAGTGCCGGAAATGTTCGATCTGTTTGTTACGCCTCTGGTAAGCGTATTTGCAACCGGTTATCTGACCTATTCCGTCATCGGTCCGGTCTTTGTAATTATTGAAAATGGAATTATCAGCGGTATTCAGTGGCTGATCGCGCTGCCGCTCGGCATCGGCAGTTTCGTTATGGGCGCGCTCTATGCGCCGACAGTTGTGGCCGGCGTCCATCATATGTATACGATTATCGATGTGGGTCAGCTTGCCAAATATGGCGTTACATACTGGCTGCCTCTGGCATCTGCTGCGAACCTCGCGCAGGGGGCGGCGACACTTGCGGTTGCTTTAAAGACAAAAAATACAAAAATAAAATCCATGGCGCTTCCGTCTGCGTTTAGCGCGTTTATGGGTATTACAGAACCGGCAATATTCGGTGTAAACATGCGATTTTTTAAGCCGTTTGTCTGCGGCTGTGCCGGAGGCGCCTGCGGCGCGCTGTTTGCGTCCATCGCCCGCCTCGGCGCCAGCGGAACCGGCGTTACCGGACTGTTTGGCGTACTGTTATGTCTGAGTATGCCGCTGCAGTATATCCTGATGATGGCCATTTCAATCGGAGTTTCTTTTACGCTGACCTGGGTATTTGGCTACAAAGACGAAGTGCAGCCGGCTCCGCCGGCAGAACCTGCCGCAGATAAAAATGGCGAAGCAAATGATGAAACAGCAATCTATGCCCCGATACAGGGGAATGTCATACCAAGAGACCAGATTCCGGACGAAACGTTTGCATCCGGCGTGCTGGGCGACGGCGTCGGCATCGAGCCGGAGCTTGGAATCGTCCTCGCACCGTTTGACGGCGAGATATCTTCTCTGGCAGAAACAAAGCATGCCGTCGGTATCAGCGGTCCCGGCGGGATGGAAGTGCTGATACATGTCGGGGTGGATACTGTAAAAATGAAGGGCGACGGATTTACGCTGTTTGTAAGTGAAGGCGAAAAAGTCCGGGCCGGACAAAAGCTCATGACGTTTGACATGGAAAAAATCCGTGCGAACGGGTATCCTGCGACCTCAGCCGTATTGCTGACCAATAGCGACGATTATTCGTCCTGTCGGATATTAAAAACAGGTATGACAAAGCAGATGGAGAAAATCATTACAGTCGGCGATGAGTAGCCAGCGTTCCTGTGTACCGCTGCAGTATACAAAATAAAAAAATATTGACAGTTCTTATGAATTTTATTATAATAGAGTCACAATATGAATCGTTTCATTTATTGAGAATTTGTGCATCTGTCATAAATCGCGATCCGAAATTTCTTTTGGATCGCACATGACAGGTGCAAAAAATTACAGAAAATATGAATCGATTCAAAAATACAATCGACGCAACAGACCGTTGCAAAAAAAAGGAGGATTTTATGAAAAACAAAGCAATGAGCATGTTACTGGCTGGAATGCTGGCAGTGTCCGTGCTGGCAGGATGTGGAAACGACACGAAAAATGAAACGCAGGATACGGCGCCTGCGGCAGACGGTTCGACAGAGTTATCGATCTGGGTGCATGAGACGGACAGCTCTGAAGAGGGAAAACTTTATGGGTTGTTCCGCTTCAGGTTTGCCTGGCGCTTGGACTGGCGCTGCTGATCAATCGGAAACTGCGGGGCATTTCCATTTACCGGCTTGCTTTTTTTGCGCCGACCGTATTATCGCTTGTCGTTGTATCTATTTTATGGACATATATTTATAATCCGAACAATGGTCTTTTAAACGCGCTGCTTGTGAGCCTGGGCGTCGGGCCGTTTAAGTTTTTAAACGATCCTGCTACGGCAATGGTTTGCATCGTAATCCTGTCGGCATGGCAGGGATGTGGATTTCAGATGATGATTTTTCTGTCCGGTCTGCAGGATATTCCGGCGCATTTGTACGAAGCGGCAGAAATGGACGGCGCCTCCAAAATGCAGCAGTTTTTCCATATTACGCTGCCGGGACTTCGCAACATAGCGGTATTTGTATCGCTGAATATCGTTGTCAGTGCGTTCCAGCTGATTATACAGCCGATGATGATGACCGGAGGCGGGCCGCAAAATGCGACGATGACGATTGTATATGAGATTTATCAGACCGGATTCCGCTATAATCAGATGGGATATGGCTCTGCCATGGCGCTTGTATTTACCGTTATCGTACTTGTAATTTCTCTGATACAAAATAAAATAACAGCAAAAAGCAACGAGGATTAGGAGGAAAAAGACGATGGAGAAAAAAATGAGTATTCGCAGTAAAATATGTATGTATATCCTTCTGACCGTCATTGCCGTGATCTTTATGTTCCCACTGATATGGATGGTCGTCAGCTCTTTCAAGGACGACGCTGGCATTTTTTCAGATATCAGCGGAATCCGGGCATTCCTGCCATCGTTTCATGCCGACGTATTTTTTAACTATAAAGAAGTGCTGGCGCGGATTCCTTTGGCAAAAGCGATGTTAAATTCGTTTTCTTACATTGTAGTAGCGATTTTGGCGGGATTAATTGTAAATTCCATGGCTGGCTACGCGTTTGCGCGGCTGAAATTTCCCGGAAAAAATATTATCTTTTCCATATTGATCGCCGTAATGGTTATTCCGGCCCAGACCGTAATGCTGCCGCAGTTTTCCATTATTTATAAGCTGGGTCTGGCCGATTCATATACAGCGCTGATTCTTCCTGCGATTGCAAGTCCGATGTATATCTTTTTATTCCGGCAGAATTTTCTTGGCATTCCGGAAAGTATCGAAGAAGCTGCAAAACTGGATGGCGCCAGCGCGCTGCGTACATTTTTCCAGCTGATTGTGCCGCTGGCAAAGCCGATCTACGCAACCGTTACCATCCTCGTATTTATCGCCATGTGGAACGACTTCGTATGGCCGGTAATGGTCATTTCCGATACGAACAAGCAGACCATTCAGATGGCGTTAAGCAGTCTGTTTAGCATATCGCCTGTGAATTACGGAAACGTAATGGCCGGACTTACAATCGTAACAATTCCGGTGCTGATTCTGTTTTTGCTTCTGCAAAAATATTATGTGGCTGGAATCGCATCGACAGGTGCAAAAAATTAACGATTACTGATACATAAGACGCCGGGTATTTTCCATCGTACATAAACCATTGTATTTTCAAAAATACATGTTATAATTTATGAAACGGTGGAGAAAAGAAACGTCTTTGGCATTCTCCATCTGAAAGGAAAGGATAGCGGCAGATCAGCCAGTCTGGTCTGCCGCAAAGATGGAGGAGTACATGGCAACGATCAAGGATGTGGCAAACGATGCAGGCGTAGCGGTCGGAACAGTATCCAAGGTGCTGAACGGCCAGCATGTCAGTGAAAAGAACAGAAAAAAGGTAGAAGCGGCAGTGGCAAAGCTGGGATACCAGATGAATTATTACGCACGGGGTCTGCGGGCAGGATCTACCTACACCGTCGCCGTCATTGTGCCGGATTTGTTAAACCCTTTTTTTGCCTGTCTGGTTTCTTTTATTGAAAAAGAACTGTATCAGAACGGTTATAAAATGTTTTTATGCCAGTCCCAAAAGGATGTTGAAAAAGAAACCTACTATTTACAGCTGGTACGTCAGAACAGGGTAGATGGGATTATCGGAATTACGTTTCATAAAACCGGTCTGAACCTGTCTGCAGATGTACCGATGGTAATGATCGACCGGCATCTGCAGGCGGACTGCTGCTGTATATCATCTGACAATTTTCACGGCGGAGAGCTTGCCGTACAGCGTCTGACTGCAGGCGGCAGCCGGCGGCTTTTATTTCTCCGTACCGGCTCCCGTCTTCACAGCGAGACGTTAAAACGCGGACAGGGGTTCGAGTCAGAATGCAAAAAACAGGGCGTCTGTTATGAAATGAAAGATTTCGGAGACGATGCGGATTCTTAACATGAAGCAGAGAATTATCGGAACTAACAGGAAAAGATGAGAGGCGGAACATTTTCTATTGAGGGTATTAACGCAAGTACTGACGGACTGGCGCTGTCCATACTGGAGCTGCTCGATCAGCTCGGCATACAGGTGCCTGAACAGGTGCAGGTGATCGGGCACGACGGACTCAGGCGAATGAACAAAGGGCCGTATCTGTTGTCTACCATCGTACAGCCAGTCGAAGAAATGGCAGGAGTCAGTGTAAAAACCATACTAAAGCTGATTCATAAAGAGCAGGCAGATCCATTGGTCATTCTTCCGGTTACGTTTGCCGAAGGAGGAACGACAAGGAAAATTTCAGACGCAGAAAAATAATGGAAACAGGAAAGGAAACAGCTATGACAAGTCAGACCTTACGGGAAGCACGCAAATATGAAGAGGCTTCCGAAAAGTTAATCAAACCGGAAGAACGACCGGATTTTCATCTGTCTGCCCGGACAGGCTGGATGAACGATCCCAACGGCTTTTCCCTGTATCAGGGACAATACCATATGTTTTATCAGTACCATCCATACGATTCCCACTGGGGACCGATGCACTGGGGACATGCGGTCAGTAAAGACCTGCTGCACTGGGAATATCTTCCGGCGGCGCTCGCTCCGGACGAATGGTACGATAAGGACGGATGTTTTTCCGGCAGCGCGATAACGCTCGCAGACGGCCGGCATTTGCTGATGTATACCGGAGTCGTGAAAGAACGCCAGAAAAACGGGGAGATGATGGAAGTCCAGACCCAGTGCCTTGCGGTCGGAGACGGCGTCGATTACGAAAAATACGAAAAGAATCCGGTACTGAATGAACAGAATCTGCCGGAAGGATTCAGCCGGTTTGATTTTCGTGATCCCAAAATCTGGCAGAAAGCGGACGGTTCGTACTGCTGTATCATCGGCAACCGGCCGGCGGACGGCAGCGGACAGATCTTATTGTTTACGAGTCCGGACGGATTTCAGTGGAATTATAAAAAAGTGCTGTGTACAAACAACCACCGTTTTGGGCTGATGTGGGAATGTCCGGACTTCTTCGCGCTGGACGGCAAACAGGTGCTTTTAACAAGTCCGCAGGATATGATGCCGCAGGGATTCGAATATCATAATGGAAACGGTACGTTATGTCTGATCGGAACCTATGAAGAACAGACCGATACGTTTACAGAAGAATGCAGTCAGTCGATCGATTACGGCATCGATTTTTATGCGCCGCAGACAGTCCTTTCGCCGGACGGCAGACGAATTATGATCGGCTGGATGCAAAACTGGGATACCTGCGGACTGCGTACGTCAGAGCATCCGCTCTGGTACGGACAGATGAGCCTGCCAAGGGAACTGCATATAAAAAACAACCGACTGTATCAGCTGCCAGTAAAGGAACTGGAACAGCTGCGCGGCAGACAGACGTCCTATCAGAACGTTCCGGTTGCCGGATTTGTGAATCTGGAAGGGATACGGGGACGCAGGACGGATCTTGAGATTCAGATAAGGCCTGCGCAGGGACAACGGCTGTATCGAAAGTTCGCGGTCCGGTTCGCACAAAATGAGAAGTATTATACTTCCCTGAGTTTCCGGCCTGAAGAGTCTGTGTTAAAAATAGACCGTAAATTTTCCGGCTCCCGGCGTGCGATTATTCATCAGCGCCGCAGCCTTGTAAATCATACAAACGGATGCCTGAAGCTGCGTCTGATTCTGGACCGGTACAGCGTGGAGGTATTCGTAAACGACGGAGAACAGGTATTGACGGCAACGATGTATACCAGTCAGGAGGCGGACGGTATTTCATTTTTCGCAGACGGGGCGGTAAGCATGGACGTCGTGAAATATGATTTGGGATAATTGCCGGCTCCAGACACAGAAACGTATCCCTGCAGGCTTTTCAACCGCTGCAGACAGCCCGGAACAGACAGTTTACACCGCCTGTTCCGGGCTGTCTGTTTCTTTTGTAAAATCAACAGTCAGTCTTACCGTCAGCAGTTTTGAACAGCCATCCGGTAAATCTGCAGCATATCTGTTTCTTTCAGCTTTTTCGCAGAACCTTTCACACCTCCGGCCGCCACGCTGCACATATGCGCCATTGTCTGCAGCTGTTCGTCGGTCGGCGAGATCCCAAGCTCTGTAAGACTGGTCGGCATCTGGATACTGCGGTAAAAATCCTCCATCGCCTCGATGCCTTTTAATGCAACGGCATCTTTGGCATCCGTATCGGAGCCGGCGTCCGCAACGCCCATTACCTGCACCGCAAACCGGTAAAATCTGTCCAGACAGTCCTTTCTTACATATCTTGCCCAGCTGCCCCAGATCGCCGCCAGACCCGCGCCATGCGCAACGTCGAACATACCGCCGATTTCATGCTCCAGCCCGTGTGTGGCAAAATCTCCGCCATCGCTGCCGCATCCGGTCAGTCCGTTATGCGACAGACTTCCGGCCCACATCACTTCGGCCCTCGAATCATAATTATCCGGATCATCCCTTAGTATCCGCGCATGTTTCATCACCGTGCGCATCAGCCCTTCGGCAAGCACATCCGTCAGCTCCATATTTCCGCCGTTTGTAAAATAACGCTCCATCGTATGCATTAAAATATCCGTACATCCGCAGGCCGTCTGATACGCTGGCAGCGTCATCGTAAGCTCCGGATTCATCACCGCAAAGACAGGCCTGCACACATCGTGATTGTATCCGCGCTTTACCATTCCCTGATCCTTCGTAATGACGCTGCTGTTGCTCATTTCACTTCCGGATGCGGCGATCGTAAGCACGACTCCGATCGGAAGACACGCGTCTGCCTGTCTCGTATGTTCGTAAAAATCCCACACATCGCCCGCATTGGTCATTCCATAACCAATCGCTTTTGCCGAGTCGATTACGCTCCCGCCGCCAACTGCGAGAATAAAATCCACCTGCTCTTTTTTACAAAGATCGATCCCCTCATAGACAAGCGACAGCCGCGGATTTGGAACAACGCCGCCAAGCATGACATAAGAAATTCCTTTCTCATCCAGCGCTTCCTGTATCCGCTTTAGCAAACCGGAACGAATCACACTGCCGCTGCCGTAATGAATCAGAACCTTCTTACAGCCGGTCTTTTGCACGAGTTCGCCGACCCTGCCTTCGGTATGTCTGCCGAAAATCACGCTGGTAGGCGTATAATATTGAAATGAAAACATAATGATAACTCCTTTCAGACACGCGCTAAAATCATTGCATGTTATTTAGGTAACAGTATAAGCAATCTTTTCACAAGTTGCAAGATTTCCGATTGTTTTTTTATTCCACTTATACTATAATACGTTTATTGTCAACAGACCAGACAACAAACCGCGATTGTTCTTCGCCTCGACGCCGGTATTTTAACGGCTTTGAACGCTGAACATACCAACGCAAAGGATAAATTAATGAAAGATAGTGAGGTTTCAAACCGATGGCAGAAATCAAAACAGAAGCAACGCCGATGATGCGGCAGTATCTGGAGATCAAGGAAGATTACAAGGACTGCATTTTATTTTATCGACTGGGCGATTTTTACGAAATGTTTTATGACGATGCAGTCAAAGCGTCCAAAGAACTGGAGCTGACGCTGACAGGTAAAAACTGCGGTCTGGAAGAACGGGCGCCGATGTGCGGCGTGCCTTATCATTCGGTAGAAGGTTACCTGAACAAGCTCGTAGAAAAAGGATATAAAGTCGCCATCTGTGAACAGGTCGAAGATCCGAAGCATGCAAGGGGGATCGTCCATCGTGAAGTGATCCGCATCGTAACGCCGGGGACAAATACCAATATGCAGGCGCTGGATGAGTCCAAAAACAATTACATCATGTCAATTGTTTATTTAAACGGCTATTACGGGCTTTCCATCGCGGACGTGACAACCGGCGATTATTATGTGACGCAGGTAGAATCGGATCAGAAGCTGTGTGATGAGATTAATAAATTCACACCTTCAGAGATTGTCTGCAACGAGGCTTTTTATATGAGCGG
>ERZ779632.714-NODE-714-length-16808-cov-7.407808_pt1 | contig 16808 bp, 13 predicted proteins | sample MGYA00514194_ERZ779632 | MGnify/ENA primary metagenome ERZ779632 (study PRJEB29562, sample SAMEA4376704) | mouse gut metagenome | isolation source: Cecum | study: EMG produced TPA metagenomics assembly of the A DSS colitis mouse model was used to assess the...
CCGTTACGGCAGACAAATGCACAGTCACAGGAAATGTCGTTACGACAAACAAATGCACAGCCACAGGAAACGCAGCTGCCGCAGGCAAATGTACAGACGCAGCAAGTCCACGCGCCTTCACAGGAAACACAGCCGCAGTATACAAACGCAGCGGCAGCCGCAGCGAAAGAACTTCCGGATATGCCGGCTGAGCTGCCGCCATTGCCGGAAGTCACCGAGCTGTATCCGCAGACAGTGTCAGGGCAGGAGGCGTCTGTACAGGCGGAAAGCGCCGGATCTGACGCGGCAGAATCGTCAGCGATACCAGCAGACGCAGAAGTCCTGCTCGATGTCGTCAAAGATACGCTTGCAGGCGCGGCGGCGGACGCTGCGTATACAGGTCCGGTGTCGGGGGCGTCGCCGGAACCGGCGGTCGAGCCGGCAGGACCGGTCTGTCAGATCAGTGTCAATGGCGAAACGATCACGATGAAGGACAAAAAAGAATATATTTTTGTTGACATTTTTGATTATATTTTATTTGATCTGTCACAGTCGCGGGGGCGGATGCTTGTGACACAGGTCAATGGCGAAGACGCGCAATATACGCAGCGGCTGCACACAGGGGATAAGATCGAAATTTATTGGAAGGAAAATTAAGATGGAATTATGTAGTATTGCAAGCGGCAGCAGCGGAAACTGTATCTGTGTCGGCACGCAGGACTCTCATCTGCTCATAGATGCAGGCATCAGCGGCAAAAGGATAGAGACGGGACTCAATTCGGCTGGATTGAAAACAAGTGAAATGGAAGCAATACTGATTACGCATGAGCATATCGATCATATCGCGGGACTCGGCGTTTTGGCAAGACGTTACGGACTGCCCATTTATGGCACACAGGGGACGCTTGACGCCATACGCTCGGTAAAGTCTGTCGGAAAGATCGATCCGGCTCTGCTGCATCCGATTGTACCGGAGCAGGAATTTCCGATTGGAGATATGATCGTACATCCGATTTCGATCTCGCATGACGCGGCGGACCCGGTTGCGTATATTATGAAGAGCGATACGAAAAAAATCGGTGTTATTACAGATCTCGGGACATACGACGACTGTCTGGTAGAAAAGCTGCAGGACATGGACGTGATTTTGCTGGAAGCCAATCATGACGTTCGTATGCTGCAGACAGGAAGTTATCCATATCCGTTAAAACAGCGTATTCTGGGCGACAGAGGGCATTTATCCAATGTGCTGTCCGGACAGCTTCTCGGGCGGCTTTTGCATGATCGGTTCAAAGCGGTTGTGCTCGGACATCTGAGCCAGGAAAATAATTTTGCAGAGCTTGCGTACGAGACGGTTCGTCTGGAAGTATCGATGGGAGAAAATCCTTACAAAGGGGACGATTTCCCAATCTATGTGGCAAAACGCGGCGAGGCGTCACAGATGATCTGTGCGTAATCGGGCGGTATGGACAATTTATGGAAAAAGAAAGAGAGAAAATCAATGGAGCAGACAACAGAAAAACGATCCGATAAGACGATTATTACAGTTCTTGGCAAAGATACCGTTGGAATTATTGCAAAAGTATGTACGTATTTGTCTGACAACAATATCAACGTACTGGACATTTCACAGACGATTGTCAAGGGATATTTTCATATGATGATGATCGTGGAAATGAGCGATTCCGAAGTATCGTTTTCAAAGTGTTCGGAGGAACTGGATAAAATTGGCGAACAAATCGGCGTCAGCATTAAGTGTCAGAAAGAAGAAATTTTTGAGAAAATGCATCGGATATAAATAGAAATATAAAGAAAGGAATGGCTTTGGTAGCAGATTTCCCATGATTAATATACGAGAAGTAGCAGAAACGAATAAGATGATCGAGCAGGAAAACCTGGACGTGCGTACGATCACGCTCGGTATCAGCCTGCTGGACTGTATCGACTCGGATCTGGAAAAATTAAATGAAAAAATATATAGTAAAATTACGACGGTAGCCAGAGATCTTGTAGCGGTCGGGCAGAAGATCGAAAATAGCTACTGTATTCCAATCGTAAACAAACGGATTTCAGTTACGCCGATTGCGCTGATCGGCGGCGCGGCCTGTAAAACGCCGGATGATTTTGTAACGATTGCGCATACGCTGGACCGGGCGGCAAAAAAGGCAGGCGTCAATTTTATCGGCGGATATTCGGCGCTTGTCTCCAAAGGCATGACGCAGGCAGACGAAAATCTGATCCGCTCGATTCCTGCAGCCCTGGCGGAGACAGACTTTGTATGCAGCTCGGTTAACGTAGGCTCGACAAAGACCGGGATCGATATGGATGCGGTCCGGTTAATGGGCGAAATCGTCAGACAGACCGCGGAACGGACCAAAGAGAAGGATTCCATCGGATGCGCGAAGCTGGTCATTTTTTGCAACGCGCCGGACGACAATCCGTTTATGGCAGGCGCGTTTCATGGCGTTACAGAGGCGGACGCAGTCATCCATGTCGGAGTCAGCGGCCCGGGCGTTGTAAAGACCGCGCTGGAACAGGTACGCGGCGAGAGCTTTGAAGTGCTCTGCGAGACGATTAAAAAGACCGCTTTTAAAATTACGCGCGTGGGCCAGCTTGTGGCACAGGAAGCGTCGAGACGTCTTGGGATTCCGTTTGGCATTATCGATCTGTCGCTCGCTCCGACGCCTGCGATCGGCGACAGTGTGGCGGACATCCTGCATGAAATCGGCGTCGAATACGCAGGCGCGCCCGGCACGACCGCAGCGCTCGCTCTGTTAAACGATCAGGTAAAAAAAGGCGGTATTATGGCGTCTTCTTACGTCGGCGGACTCAGCGGCGCGTTTATACCAGTCAGCGAGGATCAGGGAATGATCGATGCCGTCGAGGCAAAGGCGCTGACGCTGGAAAAACTGGAAGCCATGACCTGCGTCTGTTCGGTGGGGCTGGATATGATCGCAGTGCCGGGAGATACAAAAGCCAGTACCATTTCCGGTATTATCGCAGATGAGATGGCGATCGGAATGATTAATCAGAAGACGACCGCAGTGCGTCTGATACCAGTGATTGGCAAAAGCATCGGGGAAAAAGCGGAGTTTGGCGGACTGCTCGGCTATGCGCCGATAATGCCGGTCAATCCATACGACTGCAGCGCGTTTGTCAACCGCACAGGCAGAATACCTGCGCCTGTACACAGTTTTAAAAACTAATATGAATAAAATAATCATATTTTGCAAACATGCCGTTGAAACGCTTACTTATTTTTCCATGCAGCTGGCAGACGCTTTTGAAGAATCCGGATACGAGATCTTCTGGATCGATCTGGACCAGACCGGACGCAGCGCATGGAAGCTGCGGCAGGCTGTGCAGCAAAAAAAAGCGGTGCTCATTACGTTTAATTTTATCGGATTAAGCGGAGAAGAAGATCTGTGGGAATCAGACGATACGGGAGAGCCCACGGTCAGTCTCTTTGAAAAACTGGATATCCCATGCCTGAACATTATGGTGGATCATCCTGTATATTATTATCAGGCGCTGCAGTATCCGGCGGCAAATCTTCGGACGTTTTGCATTGACAGGGATCATGTCGCTTATATGCACCGGTTCTATCCGGATATCTTCTGCGAATTTTTGCCGCTTGCCGGAAACTGTTTCCTGGATAACGACCATTCAGACAAAAACCCGCCACAGTATCCGCAGGACATCGGCATTACAAAAGCAGGCGCTGCCGAACCGACGTTTGAACAGTGGATGCAGCGTCCTTACCCGCTTGTCTTTACGGCAAATTATGTGCCTGTGTCCAATATTGACAGACAAATAGCGGCGATGGAACCGGAATACCGTGATTTTTATCATGAAATTATCGAAGCGTTTCTGCACAATCCCAAACAGGATCTGCTGTCCTGTATCGAGACTTATTTACGCCGCGAGATACCAGATCTGACCGACGCACAGCTATGCGAAGGCATGAGCTCCATGCCAGCCGTGGATTTGTGGATACGTACTTATTTTCGGGAAAAAACCGTACGCATACTGGCAGAAGGCGGAATCAAAATCCATCTGTCCGGCAAAGACTGGGACCAGATACGCTGCACCCATCCGCAAAATCTGATAACGACCGGACATATGGTAAACTCCGCCGCCTGCGTACAGGCCACCACACAGGCTAAAATAGCGCTGAATACAATGCCCTGGTTTAAAGACGGAGCACACGATCGTATATTTACAGCCATGCTCGCAGGAACCGCAGCCCTGACCGACGACAGCACTTACCTGCGCGAACAGTTCACACATAAAGATACCATCATTTACTACGATCTAAGCCATCTGGAACAACTGCCTCATCTGGTGACCGACCTGCTGCAGCATCCAGAAGACCTGTATAAAATTTCCCTCCACGGAAAAAAAACAGCCCAACAGCATCACAGATGGAAACACCGCGCAGAGCACTTAAAACAATATATCTAACCCGGACACAGCACACCCATCATCTGACTGTTCCCCAGACGTCACACCAAAACGAACATCAGAAACCAGCCATACCAGACACACAGAACCATCCACACACCACTTTCCAAAACCAGTACACTAAAAAAGTCCTTTAGGCAGACTGACAAAACAACCCACCATAACTCCAAAAACCAGGCAAACCATCAAGGCATAGCTTTTTCAGTGCCTTCCAAAACCATGGCGCCAAAAAGTCCTTAAAACAGACTGACGAAACACCCCCACACACCATAACCCTCAAAACCAGGCAAACCATCAAGGCATAGCTTTTTCAGTGCCTTCCAAAAACCAGCCGGGAGAGGGACGCTGCCTGGTCTGCCGGTGGCTTTGGAAGAATGTTTAGAATCCCCTGGCATTCTGCCCGAAAAACAGGGGCGAAGCCAAGTGACGCCTTTAGCCGCTGGCATTCCGCCAGGGCGAACCAGGCGTCACGACCGTCCGGTACCACCGCCCAGACGCAGAATGCCTGCGGATTCTTAACATTCTGGAACAGACACCGGCAGACCAGGCAGCGCCCCTCTCCCAGCGTCCGCGCAGCCACACCCCCCACCACACACACCAACAAAAAGCACACCACAAAAGGAGGAACCCCCACATGCAAACCGCATCTTTGGAACATCTTTTAAAAACAAACTCCTATCCAGGCAGAGGCATCGTGATCGGTCTGTCTGAAGATAAAAAACAAGCTGTCATCGCATATTTTATTATGGGCCGCAGCGTCAACAGCCGCAATCGCATTTTCGTCACAGACGGCGAAGGAATCCGTACGCAGGCGTTCGATCCGGCAAAACTAAGCGATCCAAGTCTTGTGATCTATGCGCCGGTACGCGTGCTTGGCAATAAGACAATTGTAACAAACGGAGATCAGACGGATACGATTTACGAGCTGATGGACAGGCAGCAGACGTTTGAACAGGCGCTTCGCACAAGAACCTTCGAACCGGATGCGCCGAATTATACGCCGCGTATTTCGGGTATTTTGCATATTGAAAACGGCGGATACAACTATGCCATGTCCATTTTAAAGAGCAACGAAGGCAATCCGGATTCGTGCTGCCGGCATACGTTTACGTATGAATGTCCGCTGGCGGGCGAGGGACGTCTGATCCATACGTATCAGGGAGACGGCGATCCGCTGGAGAGCTTTCAGGGAGAGCCGGTACGCGTAGGCATTTCGGGCACGATCGACACGTTTGCAGATACGGTATGGTCCAGCTTAAACGAGGAGAACAAAGTATCGTTATTTGTAAGATTTATTGATATAGAAACAGGAAAATATGAGACAAGGATTATAAATAAGAATAAATAATATGTATGAATTAATCAGACAGGAAGGCCGGGCAAAACGTGGTATTTTCCATACGGTACATGGAGATATCCATACGCCGGTCTTTATGAACGTAGGAACCTGCGGCGCGATCAAAGGCGCCGTATCGACGGATGATCTGCAGGGGATTAAAACTCAGGTAGAGTTGTCCAATACGTACCATTTGCATGTCCGTCCCGGTGATTTGCTGATTAAGCAGCTGGGCGGCCTGCACAAATTTATCGCCTGGGACAAACCGATTCTGACCGATTCGGGCGGATTTCAGGTGTTTTCCCTGGCCAAACTGCGTAAGATAAAAGAAGAAGGCGTATACTTCAATTCCCATGTAGACGGACGCAGGATTTTTATGGGGCCGGAACAGAGTATGCAGATTCAGTCCAATCTGGCGTCCACGATCGCAATGGCATTCGACGAATGTCCGTCCAGCCGGGCAGACCGGACGTATGTGCAGCACTCGGTAGACCGGACGACCCGCTGGCTGGGACGATGCAAAGAGGAAATGAAGCGGTTAAACAGTCTGGACGATACGATTAATAAACGACAGCTGTTGTTCGCGATTAATCAGGGCGCCATTTTTGACGATATCCGTATCGATCATGCGAAGCGTATCGCCGAAATGGAACTGGACGGGTATGCGCTCGGCGGTCTGGCTGTAGGAGAGACGCATGAGGAAATGTACCATATTCTGGATGTGACGGTGCCGCATCTGCCGGCAGACAAACCGACGTATTTAATGGGTGTCGGCACGCCGGAAAACATTCTGGAAGGCGTGGAACGCGGGGTAGATTTTTTCGACTGTGTGTATCCGACAAGAAATGGAAGGCATGGACATGTCTATACGAATCACGGAAAGCTGAACCTGTTTAACAAGCAGTACGAGACAGACACGCGTCCGATCGAAGAAAACTGCCAGTGTCCGGCCTGCCGTACCTACAGCCGCGCGTATATCCGCCATCTGTTAAAAGCAAAAGAGATGCTGGGGATGCGTCTGTGCGTACTGCATAATCTGTATTTTTACAATACGATGATGGAAGAAATTCGTGACGCGCTGGACGCAGGGAACTTTGCGGCGTATAAGGCGAACAAGCTGGACGGTTTTCGGGCAGGCGAACAGTAACCGGATATGGGATAAATAGTTAAAATTTTTCTAAAATAGGTTGCTCAATTCCATATCTTTGTGTACAATACTATTTGTGTATCCATACAGATACAAATTTAGTGATTATCAGGAGGAAAAAAATGATCTCACCACATATTCTTGCAGCAGAAGCCGCAGGCGCTGCAGGCGCAGGCAGCTTTGCCAGCATGATTTTATCGCTCGTGATTCTGGTCGGTTTTATGTATTTTTTCATGCTCCGTCCGCAGCAGAAAGAGCAGAAGAAGAAAAACGCCATGCTTGCCGCGTTGGAAGTCGGCGATACGGTACTGACGACGAGCGGGTTTTATGGAACCATTATTGACATTTCAGACGATACGGTAATCGTAGAGTTTGGAAGCAATAAAAACTGCCGCATACCGATGCAGCGCGCAGCTATTTCCGTAGTAGAAAAGCCGGAAGATTCCGCAGCCGCTGTAGAAACAAAGAAAGATAGTAAAAAAGAAAACAAAAAAAGTAAATAAGAACTTGTTGCGAATCTCACATAAAAACTGTCTGAAACAGCCTGTTTACAGGTAATTTCAGACAGTTTTATATTTCATGGTTGAAAAATCAGGGTAAAAGTTATATGATAGTAAACGGTAAACTGTATTCCGATAAAGCGAAATCAGTTTTGTAAGGAAATATTTTGTAATTATCAGAAAATAAATTCAAAAGAAAGGAAGTTTTCATATGAAATATCATATTGGAGTGATTGCTGGTGACGGAATCGGGCCGGAAATAACTGCAGAAGCGAGAAAAGTACTGGACAAAGTCGGTGCCGTATTCGGACACCAGTTTGATTATGAGGATATTTTAATGGGAGGATGTTCTATTGACGCAGTCGGCGTTCCGCTGACCGATGAGGCAATTGCACAGGCGAAGGCTTCCGATGCCGTATTAATGGGCTCGATTGGCGGCAACACGGCGACATCCCCGTGGTATCAGTTAGAGCCGTCCAAAAGACCGGAGGCAGGTTTGTTAAAGCTGCGTAAATCGCTGTGCTTATTTGCAAATTTAAGACCGGCATACTTATATGAAGAATTAAAAGAAGCCTGTCCGTTAAAAGACGATATCATCGGCGATGGTTTTGATATGATGATCATGCGCGAGCTGACCGGAGGGTTATATTTTGGCAAACGCGTGACCGAGACAAGAGACGGGCTGATGACAGCGGAAGACACGCTCACATATAATGAAGAAGAAATTCGAAGAATTGCAAAGCGGGCATTCGATATCGCCGCAAAACGCAGGAAAAAGGTAACAAGCGTGGACAAGGCGAACGTACTCGATTCGTCCCGTTTGTGGAGAAAGATCGTGGAGGAGACAGCGAAAGATTATCCGGATATCGCGTACGAACATATGCTGGTAGATAACTGCGCGATGCAGTTAGTCAAAGATCCGAAGCAGTTTGACGTGATTTTAACGGAGAATATGTTTGGAGATATTTTATCCGATGAGGCGTCCATGCTGACCGGTTCGATCGGTATGCTGCCATCCGCCAGCTTAAATGAAACAAAATTCGGCCTCTATGAACCAAGCGGCGGTTCCGCGCCGGATATCGCAGGCAAAGGCATTGCCAATCCGATCGCGACGATTCTGTCCGCGGCTATGATGCTGCGCTACAGCTTTGATCTGGATAAAGAAGCAGACGCGGTAGAGGCGGCCGTAAAGCAGGTATTAAAAGACGGATACCGCACGATCGATATTATGCCGCAGGAGGAAGAGAAAAAGGCAGGAGTAAAGCAGGTCAAAACGGCGCAGATGGGCGATGCCATTTGCGAACGGATCAGATAGCTTTGAAAGAAGACATAAATACCAGAAATAAATAAGAAAGGAATAACATATGAAAAGTGATCAGGTAAAAACCGGTATGCAGCAGGCGCCGCACCGCTCCTTGTTTCATGCGCTTGGTTTTACAGAAGAAGAAATGAAAAAACCGATGGTCGGTATCGTAAGCTCCTATAACGAGATCGTGCCGGGCCATATCAATCTCGATAAAATTGTGAACGCGGTAAAGCTCGGCGTTGCCGAGGCAGGCGGCGTGCCGGTTGTATTTCCGGCGATTGCAGTCTGCGACGGTATCGCGATGGGCCATATTGGGATGAAATATTCCCTCGTAACGAGAGATCTGATTGCGGACTCTACGGAATGTATGGCGCTTGCGCATCAGTTCGACGCGCTTGTGATGGTGCCGAATTGCGATAAAAATGTGCCGGGTCTTTTGATGGCCGCGGCAAGAATCAATGTGCCGACGGTATTTGTATCCGGAGGCCCGATGCTGGCAGGACATGTGAAAGGACACAAAACAAGTCTGTCGTCGATGTTTGAAGCAGTCGGTTCTTATGCGGCAGGCACAATGACCGAAGAAGATGTGCGTGAATATGAAGAAAAGACATGTCCGACGTGCGGATCCTGCTCTGGAATGTATACGGCAAATTCCATGAACTGTCTGACCGAAGCGCTTGGTATGGGATTAAAAGGCAACGGTACGATTCCGGCCGTTTATTCCGAGCGTATCAAGCTGGCAAAACACGCAGGTATGGCCGTAATGGAAATGCTTCGGAAAAATATCTGTCCAAGAGACATTATGACAAAAGAGGCCGTTTTAAACGCGCTGACCGTGGATATGGCGCTTGGCTGTTCTACGAACAGTATGCTTCATCTTCCGGCGATCGCACATGAAATCGGATTTGACTTCGATATTTCATTTGCGAATCCGATCAGTGAAAAGACGCCGAACCTGTGTCATCTGGCGCCTGCGGGACCGACTTATATGGAAGACTTAAACGAAGCGGGCGGCGTGTATGCGGTCATGAAAGAGCTGGCGGATATCGGTCTGATTCATACGGATTGCATGACCGTAACAGGACAGACGATCGGCGAGAATATCAAAGACGCGGTCAATAAAAATCCGCAGGTCATCCGTCCGACAGACAATCCGTACAGTAAGACCGGCGGACTGGCCGTATTAAAGGGCAATCTGGCTCCGGACGGTTCGGTAGTCAAACGGTCTGCGGTTGTGGAAGAAATGATGGTACACGAAGGCCCTGCCAGAGTGTTCGACTGTGAAGAAGACGCAATTGCGGCGATTAAAGGCGGAAAGATTCAGGCAGGCGACGTCGTTGTGATTCGTTATGAAGGGCCAAAAGGCGGCCCGGGTATGCGTGAGATGCTAAATCCGACGTCTGCGATCGCGGGCATGGGACTGGGCTCTTCGGTAGCGCTCATTACAGACGGCCGGTTTTCGGGAGCGAGCCGCGGCGCGTCCATCGGGCACGTATCGCCGGAGGCGGCAGTTGGCGGCCCGATCGCGCTTGTGCAGGAAGGGGATACGATTAAGATCAATATTCCGGAAATGAAGCTGGAGCTGGATGTTTCAGAAGAAGAGCTGGCGGCCAGAAGAGCAGACTGGCAGCCGAAAGAGCCGAAAGTAACAAGCGGGTATCTGGCACGGTATGCTTCGATGGTAACTTCCGGGAACCGCGGCGCAGTGATGCAGACGCCCGGCGCACAAAAATAATAGAACGACCAACCTCGAAAGAGATATGAATATTGGAAAAGTAAACGATAGAAAAGGAGGCAGAACACATGCAGTTGACAGGGGCGCAGATTTTAATTGAGTGCCTGAAAGAACAGGGCGTGGACACCGTATTCGGATATCCGGGCGGAGCGATCCTGAACGTATATGATGAATTGTATAAACACAGGGATGAGATCAGGCATATTCTGACTTCCCATGAACAGGGGGCGTCCCATGCCGCAGACGGCTATGCGCGCAGTACCGGAAAAGTAGGCGTATGTTTTGCGACGAGCGGACCGGGAGCGACCAACCTGGTAACCGGAATAGCGACTGCCTATATGGATTCGATTCCGCTTGTAGCGATTACCTGTAACGTAAATGTTCCGCTGCTTGGAAAAGACAGTTTTCAGGAAATTGATATTGCGGGCATCACAACGCCGATTACCAAGCATAATTTTATCGTGAAAGACGTCGGCGATCTGGCGAAAATACTGCGCCGGGCGTTTACGATTGCCAGAAAAGGCAGACCGGGTCCGGTGCTGGTAGATATTCCGAAAGATGTTACCGCCAGGAAGACGGAATACGCAAAGGAAACGATACAGATGCCGAAACGTGTTACCGAGAGACTTCGGCAGGAAGACATCGATCAGGCCGTGCAGTATATAAAAGAAGCGAAAAAGCCATACATATTTGTAGGCGGCGGCGTCATCTTAGCGGATGCGTCCGGGGAACTTCGTACATTTGTTGAAAAAGTACAGGCTCCGGTATGCGATTCTCTGATGGGAAAGGGCGCGTTTGACGGCACCGATGCCAAATACACCGGTATGCTTGGCATGCATGGAACGAAAACGTCTAATTTCGGCGTCAGTGAATGCGATCTGCTGCTTGCGGTCGGCGTGAGATTCAGTGACCGTGTCATTGGAAACGCGGAAAAATTCGCAAAGCAGGCGAAAATTATTCAGTTTGACGTAGATCCTGCAGAAATTAATAAAAACATTCTCGTAACCGGGAGCGTGATCGGAGATATTAAAGAAACGCTGACCAAAATAAACGAACAGTTAGAGCCGCAGCATCATGACGAATGGCTGAGACATATTACGGAGTTAAAAAATAAGTATCCGATGAGCTATCATCCGCAGGAACTCTGCGGGCCATATATGATCGAAAAGATTTATGAGAAGACGAACGGAGACGCGATAATCGTTACCGAGGTCGGACAGCATCAGATGTGGGCGGCCCAGTTTTATAAATATTCCAAACCGAGGCATTTTCTGACATCCGGCGGTCTCGGAACGATGGGATATGGCCTGGGAGCCGCGATTGGCGCCAAGACGGCCAATCCGGATAAAACGGTAATCAATATTGCAGGCGACGGATGTTTCCGTATGAATATGAATGAAATCGCAACGGCAGTACGTCAGAAGCTCCCGCTCATACAGGTCGTTGTAAACAACCATGTACTTGGGATGGTGCGTCAGTGGCAGGATCTGTTTTATGAAGAGCGGTATTCGGCTACGGTGCTGCGGGATGCCGTAGATTTTGTAAAGCTGGCGGAGGCAATGGGCGCCAGAGGCATCCGGGCAACGACAAGAGAAGAATTTGACGCGGCACTGGAACAGGCGCTGGCAGCGGACGGACCGGTTGTTCTGGACTGCATCATAGACAGTGATGATAAAGTATGGCCAATGGTTGCGCCGGGGGCGCCGATTAGTGAAGCGTTTTCAGAAGAAGATATGAAAAACAGCTAAACGGCTGACCGGAAACGCGGCGTTGCATAATATAGAAAGAAAGCGTCAGGCTGCATGCAGGAATTGCTGTGATGATTCGCCTGTGCATGACAAAAGGAGGATATCAGGAAAATGAGCAGAGTTTATAATTTTTCTGCAGGGCCGGCAGTACTGCCGGAAGAGGTGTTAAAAGAAGCAGCGGAGGAAATGCTGGATTATAAGGGAAGCGGAATGTCAGTAATGGAAATGTCTCACCGCTCCAAAGTATATGATACGATTATTAAAGAAGCAGAACAGGATATCCGGGATCTGATGCATATTCCGGACAATTATAAAGTATTGTTTTTACAGGGCGGCGCGTCCCAGCAGTTTGCGATGATTCCGATGAATCTGATGAAGCATAAAAAAGCGGGATATATCGTAACCGGACAGTGGGCAAAAAAGGCATATCAGGAAGCGCAGATCTATGGAGAGGCAGTCAAACTGGCATCTTCTGAAGACAAGACCTTTTCTTATATTCCGGACTGCTCGGATCTGGATATTCCGGATGATCTGGATTATGTATATATTTGCGAAAACAATACGATCTACGGAACGAAATATAAAGAGCTGCCGAATACGAAAGGACATCTGCTTGTGGCGGACGTATCTTCTTGCTTTTTATCCGAGCCTGTCGATGTCAGCAAATATGGCGTAATTTTTGGCGGCGTACAAAAGAACGTCGGTCCGGCGGGCGTGGTGATTGCGATTATCCGTGAAGATCTGATTCGTGACGACGTGCTCGAAGGTACGCCTACCATGTTAAAATACAAGACGCATGCAGACGCTGATTCTTTATACAATACGCCGCCTTGCTACGGTATTTATATCTGCGGCAAAGTATTCAAATGGTTAAAGAATATGGGCGGTCTGGAAGAGATCAAAAAGCACAACGAAGAAAAAGCAAACATCTTATATGATTTCCTTGATCAGAGCAAAATGTTCCATGGTACCGTGGAACCAAAGGATCGTTCCCTGATGAATGTTCCGTTTGTAACGGGCGATAAAGAGCTGGATGCCAAATTCGTGGAAGAAGCGTCCAAAGCCGGATTTGTCAATCTGAAAGGACACAGGAGCGTCGGAGGTATGCGGGCTTCCATTTACAACGCCATGCCGAAAGAAGGCGTGGAAAAGCTGGCGGCATTTATGAAGGAATTTGAAGCTGCAAATTCATAAATTAATATGCCGCGGCGCAAAAGCACAGGGATGGTTTTGTGGTAAGCCGCGGCAGTACAGATTAGAGGGGAAGTAAAAATGTTTAATTATGTATGTTTAAATCCGATTGCACAGGTAGGACTCGATGTACTGGAAGAGGGCTACCAGAAAGTGGAAGATATCAAAGATGCGCAGGCGGCGCTCGTACGTTCCGCTTCCATGCACGACATGGATTTGCCGGACAGTCTGGAAGTAGTGGCACGCGCCGGCGCCGGCGTTAACAATATTCCGCTGGATCAGTGCGCAGAACAGGGCATAGTCGTATTTAATACGCCGGGCGCCAACGCAAACGGCGTGAAAGAGCTGGTACTGGCAGGGATGCTTATGGCAAGCCGCGATATTAACGGCGGAGTAAACTGGGTTGTTTCTGAAAAAGACAATACAGAGCTTGCAAAGCTGACCGAAAAGCAAAAAAAGGCATATGCCGGATGTGAAATTGCTGGTAAAAAACTGGGCGTGATCGGTCTTGGAGCGATTGGTATCCGCGTGGCCAATGCAGCGACGCATCTGGATATGGAAGTCTATGGCTACGATCCGTATATATCGGTAAACGCGGCATGGAATCTGTCACGCAATGTAAAGCATGTACGCAACGTAGAGGATATTTATCGCGAATGCGATTATATTTCCATTCATGTACCGCTGATGGATGCGACAAAGAAGATGATTAATGAAGAAGTCATCGCAATGATGAAGCCGACGGCAGTAATTTTAAACTTTGCCAGAGATCTCCTCGTAGATGAAGAAGCAGTCGTAGCGGCGCTTGCCGAAGGCAGACTGAAACGCTATATTTCAGATTTTCCAAACAACATTACCGCAGGCCGCAAAGGATGTGTCGTTACGCCGCATCTGGGAGCTTCCACAGAAGAATCTGAGGATAACTGCGCAGTGATGGCGGCACAGGAAATCCGCAATTATCTGGAAAACGGCAATATCCGCAATTCCGTGAATTTCCCGAACTGTGATATGGGCGAGTGTACTACACAGGGACGTGTAGCGGTGCTGCATAAAAACAGCAAAGGCGTGATTGGGAAGTTTACTTCGATTTTTGGCGAATGCGATATTAATATTGCAAATATGACCAACAAATCCAAAGGCGATTACGCGTATTCCATGTTTGACCTGGATACGCCGATGACAGAAGAAGCCGTTTCCAAAATGAAAGCGATGAAAGGCGTTATGAAGGTACGCATTGTCAAATAAACGCAGATAAAAGAAAAATCCCGCTGGTTTCCGATATGGAAACCAGCGGGATTTTGTAAATGAGGGATTCCGGTTTATATTTTGGTCGTTTCCGGATGATCTGTGCTTTCAGAAAGAAGAGGCGGCTTCTGATATAGTTTTCGTTCAATTAATTTTCGTTCAAATGCAATTTCATCCAATACAGGCTGACAACCGGCTTTTCTGGCGACTCTTTCCAGCCGGTCTAACAGATCTAAACGTTCAAAAAGATTCACATTAAGTTCTTTTTCACCTGGCATATCGTTCACCTGCTTTCTGTGCTTTCAGCGTTGCTTCTGGTTGTATTATACTAAAAAGACGCGTGTGTGTAAAGGGAACGGGCTGTGAAATTACGCATATTAAAAAGATTCCGATCGTCTGATCAGCTTTCATCGCATTGAGCAAGAGTTAAAGGCAGATCTGCAACAGACACCAGATCAAAGAATACCGAAAAAAGTGCATTCTGTGCCAAACTGCTGAAATTGCCTTCCTTATAATGATATAATGGCCAAAATAAGGAATAAATCATATTCCGGTCATTATTATTTCAAGGAGGAACCAACATGAAACAGAGAGGTATTTGCCGCGTATGGAATGTATGCGCGGGGAAAGGCAGGAAACAGCTGTGCAAAAAGGTGTTTGCAGTTTCTCTGTCGATTGCTACGGCAGCTTCTTTGCTGCCAGCAAATCTGTCTGCGGTTTCTGCAGCCGCGAAGCCATATGTGAGTATGAGAACTACGTTTAAGACGCTGCAGGTCGGTCAGAAAAACCGTATGACGCTGAAAAATAATACCGTTGGATGGAAGATTCAAAAGATATCTACGAACGACGGCGATATTGCAGCAGTATCCGGTAAGACGGAAAAGAGTTTTCAGATTCAGGGGAAAGCCGTTGGGAGGACGACAGTAAAAGCGGTATTAAAGACGACGTCCAGAAAAAAACATACGTCTAAAACAGTAAGATGCAGGGTGAATGTCATTGCAGCGCCAGATACAGATACGACGCCGGAACCAGAGACGCAGACACCGGTTACGGAAGCGGAAGTGTCCACACAGGCACAGTTAGAAGAAGCGCTGTTAAACAGCAGCCTGAAAAAGCTCACGCTTGCAACAACAGATGCCGCGAAGATCGTAATTCCGGCAGGCTCTTATACGAACACAGAACTGATTGTAGACGCGCCGGCGGCAGATATTGAAAACAGCGGCGTATTTCAGTCCATAGAAATCCGTGCAGTAAAACCGGATACCTGGATTGAAAAAGCTGTTGGGAACGTATTGCGCGTTACGGCAAAAGCAGCCCGTATGATTGTAAATCCGGGTGCGCATGTGAAAGAAGTGACATTCCCGCAGCCAGATGCCGACGTAAAGCTGGAAGTAAACGGAAAAGCGGATCAAATTCGTATCCAGTCTAAAATAAAGCTGGATGTATCCGGCAAGCCGGAGAAGGAGCTGTCAGTATCTGTAGAGCAGACGGCAGCAGATGCACAGATCGTATCAAAAACACCTTTGGGACTTTCGCTGTACGCAGCGGCGTCGCTGACGTTTGAACAGGGAGCGGAAGGCAGTGCCGTCACGCTTGCAGTATCCGATATTAAAGCGTTAATCAGCAATCTGACGACAAAGACAATATCGGTCAAAAAGGCCAATGGAACTTCTACAACGATCAGTGCAGGGCAGAAGAACTTACAGATATCTTCAAATAATACACAAAATACAGGCTCCGTTTCGGCAGGTTCCAGCCCGGGAACGAGTTCTGGTTCCAGCTCTGGTTCCAGCTCTGGTTCTGGTTCAGGATCTGGCTCAGGGTCGGGTTCCGGTTCACAGGATACGAATAAAAACGATATACCTACGCCTTCTATGGAGGACATCATAAAAGGGATAACGGCAAAATGTGAGGCCATCACAATCGGAGACAAAGGCAACGATTCGAAAGTATACTGGAATTCCTTTTTCTCGCTGGTCCAGGATGTGACATTTTTTGAAGATCGACCGGAGCTGAAGCTGCAGGATGATGCACTAGGCAGGTGGATGTCCGAAGTAGGCGGCGTCGGCATGAGGTCTGATTTGAATTCGAACATATCATACAAACTGTCAGGCAGCGACAGGAAGGAAACGTCAATGAAGGTAAAATTCCGTTTCG